>Ga0316201_10000932_pt1 | contig 18518 bp, 14 predicted proteins | sample CS6wburrow_MG_FD_204516 | JGI IMG/M metagenome (GOLD analysis project Ga0316201, IMG submission 204516) | Coastal sediment microbial communities from Delaware Bay, Delaware, United States - CS-6 worm burrow | ecosystem: Environmental > Aquatic > Marine > Coastal > Sediment | place: USA... | reverse complement strand
CGGTGTATTCTTTTTTCCCAGCAAATCAATTTCCAACAAGTGTAGCGACGGGTTCTCTGATAATATTCTCTATCTTTTTCAACAATGGTAAGCACAAGAGCAATGAAGATACTGCTGATTACTCTGGTATATATTGCATTCATGGGCGCATCGCACGCTCAAAGCCTGGATTCGCAGGGCCTGGATCAAATATTAGCGGGCATTCAGACCCTTGAAGGCAACCGGGATCCCAAGTGTTATGCGACAGCTTCCAGGCTGGAAGACTTCATGTATGGCACGCCGTTGTCAGATGCTGCCAGACATCAGAAGAACAGGCTTCAGAAACGCCTGGCGGAGTTGGTCTGGAGAAGGGCCGATACCGGATCAAAGACCATTTCAGCAAGGAAGATAAAGTCGTCATTTGAGAAGATCATTGCATTGTCCAAGTCCCGTGATGGGTCGAATGTATTGACCTTTCCCAACCAGATAGAGATAAGCATTCAGCCAACAGATCTTCGGCAGTATGGTTCAGTTGCCTATTCCCTGCGGGCCATTCTTGCGGTGCAGCAGGATGCCCTGATGAATGCCGACAAGGAACCCTTGAAGCCGCTGACCAGTGAGGCCATCGAAACCCTGAAAGAACTGATGGACCTGGCAACATTGGCCCTGTTGCAGGAGGCCGATGCCTACGCACGCGCTCACAATGAGTATGAAGTCAGCCTGGAAAATATAAACAGGGCTTGGCTGACGCTGTTCCAAATCAAGCAATCCACTGCAGAGAGCCCTGTGGCCCCGGTGGTTTACTCACCGGAAAAACCTGTACTTCTGTCCAGGATTATCAATCAGAAAGTTGCGTCATATGCAGAATACAACCAGGTTTCCAACCAGCTGTTTGTGCGTAATATGCAGGTTTACTTCGCACGTTTGAGCTGGCCCCAGGATAAAGCTGAGGCCGATGCGTTCAAGGCGGGCTTCATCGATGCGCTGGTGGGTTATGGTATCGAGCTTTACAAGGGTGTTGTTGAAGTAGCCGCAAGGAACAATGCGCAGGTGATCCAGGAAGATCACGTGGCGCGGTTTGTTCAACACTTCACACCTTACGAAGTTAATGAGTACGAGGATATCCGCTATTTTCCGGGCCAGGCTGGAAGGGTTGATCTTGAGGCTTATGATCTTGATGCATTCAGGGACAGTGGGGTGCACTGGGTTTACCTGGGCTTCGCGCTGGAGAGTAAGGAAATCACACAATACCTTGAAGTTGATCCGTTCGCGGCAGAATTGCTGGCTGAAAGTATCGCGCAATTTGGGGTATTGATCTTGCGGGAAGCGGGGCTGGAGGGCCAGAAAAGAGATGAGGAAAGGCTCTCGCTCGAGTTGCTGGCCGCTGCAATGCAGAACATCCAGGCGAAGGTTTCGGCGGCTGTTTCGGGTGAAGGGAAGGTGACTGGGAATCAAGCGCAAATCAGCTCCAGTGATGTAGACGCGAATTTGGCCGGCGCGGACTCACCTACCTGGTTCTCAGACGTTACCGGTTCAGTAGGCATCGATAGCATGCATCGCTCCTCTGACTGGTTGAGCCGCTTGCTGCGAAGTTATTTGAGACGTGATGCCAATACCGGTGTGATTACAATCCCACCTGCTTTTGGGGGCTCGGGGGTGGCTGCCGGCGATGTCAATAATGATGGCTTCGACGATATTCTTGTGCTCAGTGGCTTGGGCAACAAGCTCTATTTGAACAATGGCAAAAGTGGGTTTGAGGATGTTACCGCCCGTTCCGGCCTTACCTTTATCAGGCCAGAGGACAACCGGCCTGGAGAGCCACGGCAGCCTTTGATCGCTGACCTGAACAATGACGGCTGGCAGGATATTGTCATTACATATGTCGATGACATGCACCGCGTTTACATGAACACACGTGACGGCAAATTCAAAGATATGACCGAGCTCGCTGCGCTTGGTGGAAAAGGCCTGGTTGGCGGGCCTGCAACCACATTTGATTTTGATAATGATGGTTTGCTGGATATCTACATCACCTATTTCGGCGACTATATACATGGTGTTTTACCGACACTCAGCCGGATCAATGAAAATGGCCTGGTGAACAAACTGTTCAAGAACCTGGGTGGTTTTAAATTCAAGGAGGTCAAGGCAGGGGTCGAGAACAATGGTTGGGGCCAGGCCGTCACGCACACGGATTTCAATGTGGATGGTTTACAGGACCTGATTGTGGGTAATGATTTTGGTACCAATGTCTATTATCAAAACAATGGTGATGGGACCTTCGCAGATGTTTCAAAAGAACTGGGGGTCGACAAACCGTCATACACGATGAACATCAGCCTGTCTGACCTGAATGCCGACCTGGTGCCGGATGTCTATATTTCTAACATAGTAACCATGAACAAGGACGAAAAGTACGTGCTTCCCAACGAAGACACCACGATGAAATTCAACCTTGAAAAGCTCGCCAACCTGAGGGTCGTAGAGGCCAATGATCTGTTTGTTTCGTCCCGGTCTGAAGATGGCAAGGTCAGGTATACCTTAAACCGGGAACTCGTGGGGCGCGGCTATAATTCAACCGGATGGTCTTGGGGCGCCGGGTTCTTTGATGCAGACCTGGATGGGGACGATGATCTATACGTTCTCAATGGAATGAATGAATTTAATCTTTACAGCAGCAAGAACGCTTATGCGGATGCCGGGGTGGCATCCGACGAAAACCAGTATTTGCCGGTAGACACCAAAGAAAGCAACGTGTTTTTTGTCAATAGCGGCGGCAAGCTTAACAACGTTTCAGAACAAAGCGGACTAAACCTGTTGGGTAATTCACGCAGCGCCGCCTACCTGGACTTCGACAATGACGGTGACCTGGACATCATCCTCAACAATTATCATCAAAAGGCTCATTTTTACCGGAACAATGCAGAGCAGTTGCAAACCAACTGGATGAAACTGCAACTGACCGGCGACCCGGAGCAAGGTGTGAACCGGGACGCGATTGGGGCCAGGGTGATCGTCAGCCTTCCCAACGGTCGGCGGATATGGCGTGAGATTCATGGCAGCGGCGCCTATTTGACCGTTCAGTCGAAAGTAGTGCATGTGGGTCTTGGCAACCTGGACAGGGCGGATGTTGAAATCACCTGGCCCAATGGAAAACAGCAGGTGTTCAAGAACCTTGCAGCTAATCAAAAATACGAGTTCAGTTTGAGCGATGCATCTAAGGATTAATGCACGCACCAGGCTATTAAGCTGGGTATTGGTCTTTGTGACAATCCCCCTGCAGGCTGACACGGTTACATTGCCTGGCAGCAACCAGGTGGTTGAGCAGTCCTGGATGACCGCTGTGCTCAATACCGCCGGGGAGAATGCAGAGTTCGTTAATCGGCTGGCACTCTCCGAGTCAGCTTATCTTCGCCAGCATGCCACGAACCCGATCGACTGGTATCCCTGGTCTGCCCCGGCTTTCTTGCGCGCGGAAAACGAAAACAGGTTGATTCTGCTGTCCATCGGTTACGCCAGTTGCCACTGGTGTCATGTGATGGAAAAGGAGAGTTTTGCCGATATCGAGGTTGCCACTGTTCTCAACCAGAGCGTCGTTTCAATCAAGGTCGACCGCGAACAACAGCCGGATATTGACGCCTGGTTCACCATGGTGGTTGAGACGATCAAAGGTGAGAGCGGCTGGCCGATGACGCTCATACTATTACCGGATAAGACACCGGTATTTGCCGCAAACTATCTTGGTAAAGAACAACTGGTGACGACCGTGACCCGCCTGAGCAAGCTGTGGCGCGAGCAGCCGGACATTGTCAGGCAAAATGCTGCGTTGCTTTCAAATGAGATTGAACGCAGGAACGCGAAAAAGAGCACTAACAGTAATCGCCTTGAAGTGCCGCTCGCAGAAGTAGCTGAACAACGATTGCTGGCTGATCTTGACCCGGAATACGGTGGTTTCGGAAGCGCTATCAAGTTCCCGAACGAGTTAAAACTTCAATTTCTTTTGAATCGCTACAAACGCTCCCGCGATGGAGCGTTAAAACAGGAGTTGACCAGGCAGTTGGATGCCCTGATGAACGGCGGTTTGACCGACGTCGTTTTTGGCGGTGTATTTCGATACGCGACTGACCGGCAAATGAGCCGGCCCCATTTTGAAAAAATGCTCTACAACCAGGCCTTGTCCGCCAAACTGTTTGCCGATGCCGCTGACTGGCTGGAAAATCCGGGATATAGAAATCATGCCAGTTCCATTGCTGATTTTGTTGATCGATTTCTGCGCCTCCCCGACGGGACCTACGCGGCTGCCATAGACGCTGACCATGACGGGGTGGAAGGTGGTTACTATCTTTGGCCTGAAGAAATCGTTGCAGGAATGCCCCACGGCACATCCAGCGTGCCCTTCGGCAACGGCAAGGTATACATTTATGGAGCACCAATTGAAAATAAAAACAACTGGGTATCACAGTTGCATCAGCGTAGATCGGAGCCACCCCGGCAAATTGAAAACAGCTTGACTGCATGGAATGCACTCTGGATCACAGCGCTGGTACAGTTAAACCGTATGGACGCAGCCGAAGAACTGGCGCATGCAGTCTGGGAAAAGTGCTGGTCCGGCAATAAGCTGTTTCGGATGGGCGGGCAAATCGGGTTTCTTGATGATTACGCCTACCTTTCAAGTGCATACTGGCAACTTTATTTAGCATCAGAAGACCTGGTATGGAAGGAAAGGGCGCGTTTACTTGATGGCCGGATACTGACGCTGTTTTATAGAGGCGGGCGTTTGTCCTACCACAGTGGTAGTGCCGATGACGGCTATGATGTGGATAGCTATCGAGATACGGAATTACCCGGTCCGTTTGCCCTTGCCTTGCTTGGGTTTTCAAACCACCAGGCAGAATTAGAGTTTATTGAGGCTTACGAAGCCCTGCTGAATGCGTCAATTGAAGCGATCACCAACAGGCCGGAGGGCTTCCCAACCCTTGTTGATGCGACATCGGGACATGCTCCCGCATCCAGGCGGGTTGTCGCAAATGGGCATGGGATGGTCTCACTGAGGTCCGAAGGAACACCCGGGGCCTGGCAGATTATCTTCAATCTTGATGAAAACTGGCATATCAATGCATCCGAGGTGCTTGATGAGCGTTTAGTCCCCACTCGGGTTCTCAAATCCGGCCAGGTTTTGGCTGCGCGCTATCCGCAAGGTGAGAGAATAGTCACGGAGTTTTCTGAAAAACCACTCAATGTATACGGTAACCGCGTGCTAATCGGCGTCGAATCTGAAGATGTTCTGACAGAACTGTCCGTGGTTGTGAAATACCAGGCCTGCAGCAATGAAATTTGTCTTCTGCCGGAGCAGATCGATCTCAATTCATTCAGTGATCAGTAGAAATACCAGGCAAAAGAACCTGACTCTCATTTGCGTGGATCAGTCATGCTCGCATCTTTGCTCAATTAGTTATATCTAACTGGACCTGACTTATACACGTTGATAATCGGCTGAATAAGAATTATTACCAGTAGCATTCAATGGCTTCATGAACTATATTAAATTAGAAAGTCGCGTTTAATAGTCGACTCATAAGAAAATATAGTTGAAGTCTCAAGTGTGGTTTTTGAAATGTCAGCTATATTTTTTTTGTTTTAAAACAGGCTGTTCTTCCGAAAATTCAGCTGCTTACTGGGGTTTATATATGAAACGAATATTGGTGTGTTTAATGGTCTTGTTGTCTGCGACAAGCACTTATGCGAAGGGCGTGGCTGACGCGGCTGCGGTTCAGGCAACCACATACTCTGACGGAGTTCTGTTTGAAGCAGCTGCTTCCGCCAGTGAATACAAGTTGAATTTCTCCGGTCCCGGCGATGCCGTGTTTTCCCGCAAGGTGTCTGGCAATGGGCCACTGTTCATCAATATTTCAGATGAAGAAGGCGGACCGTTACCGGATGGTCTGTATAAGTATGAGGCCAGGGCAATCCCAACATTAGCTATTTCCCGCGAGGAGAGTTCTCGAATGAAGGATCGAAATGTTCTGTATGGCAAGACCGATCCAAAGTCATCACCGATCAGCGGCACTTTCCGTATCCAAAATGGTGAAGTGGTTGATTCCTCGTTTGAAGAGTTTGATGCAAGATTGGCAGGAGCGGCAGAATAATGAATAAGATTAAGATAATGAGCTCAGCGCTGATCCTCGTTTTGACCTCGTCGTCAGTTTATGGCGATCAGGTAATTCTTGATGATCTTATCGTAGTTGGTAGTAACTGTGTGGGGCAAGATTGTGTCAATGGAGAGTCTTTTGGTTTCGATACCATCAGGGTAAAAGAAAATAATCTGCGAATTAAATTTCAGGACACAAGTAGCAGCGCTTCATTTCCCACGAATGACTGGCAGTTGACGGCGAATGACAGCAGCAATGGTGGCGCCAATAAATTTTCAATTGATGATATTGATGGGGGTAGGACACCGTTTACTATTGAAGCTGGTGCTCCCAGTCACAGTCTGTATGTAGATGACGGTGGCCGGCTTGGATTGGGAACATCGACACCGGTCGCTGATGCGCACATAAAGTCGGGTAACACACCCACTGTAAGGCTGGAACAGGATGGTTCCTCCGGTTTCTCTGCGCAAACCTGGGATCTGGCCGGTAATGAGGCTAATTTCTTTATTCGTGATGCCACGAATGGCAGTACGTTGCCGTTTAGGGTGTTTCCAGGTTCGCCAAGTAATGCTTTGACGATTGAAGGTACTGGTGATGTCGGAGTCGGGACGACCACCCCTGATGGAGATTTTGACGTCGAAAGCTCGGGAGGCTTCACAACTTTTCGACTGACTGCAGCTGGTGCTAGTCCCAACTCGGCTGTCATGACTTACACTCAAGGCGGAGCCGCTGCTGGGTCATTTCGCATCAACATCGATGATGGGGATGCCCAGGAATTTGCTGTTAACTCAAGCGGCAACGTTATTATTACAGGTACTTGCATTCAAATAGGTGCCAACGCTTGTTCAGTCTCTGGTGGGACACTAAGCTGTACCGCGGGATCTTGTCCCTAGACATATAGGTCTAAACCTCACCTGATCCCTCCCTACTCTAGGGAGGGATCAGAAAACGCGCATTTGTAAGTTAGGTCAAGTGTATTGAAGAGATGGAAGCTGTCACTATACTTGAAGCGCAGAAGTAGATATCGATTCTTAAATTTATGTAAAGCCAGTAATTGCTGCTAAATCGCAATAACTGGCTTGTGTCTGCCAGGGGAAAATCAGTGGTTTGAAAACTAAGTTTTCAAGGGCTGAGATTTAGAATTCATAAGAGAACTGGTTGATATCTCGACTGTAAATATTTGCGACTTTTTCCTAAACTCTTTGCCATGATAATCTCTGTAAGATAGCCTGTTTTCGATGTATTGTGTATTTTCAATCTCCACTAGCCCCTGAACTGTGGTTTGAGTATTTCGCTTAAGTTACATTTGAGATTCTAATACCCGAACCCTCGAGTATTGCGCTATTGCAATATTGTAGTTTAGCTCAGGCTGAGTTATCCCCCTCCAAAAACTGAAAGTGCTTGAGAATGACGAAACAATTTTTGATCCTGGGAAATGCAAGAACAGGAACGACGTTCCTGCAAACGCTTCTGGATTCTCATAGTGAAATCAAATCTTATGGTGAGATATTGCACCTACTGGCTAAACCGAAGAGGCAGTTGCATCAGTTTCTCGAGGACCCCATTAATTTTCTTGAGAATCAAGTGTACGTGAACCATCCCCGTCCAATTAAAGCGGTTGGTTTTAAAACGCTCTACACCCAAATGGGTGAAGACAGTATTTTTCTATCGAATATGGATACGAGGAATGTTTGCCTTGAAATAAAAACCAAGAGAGAGATATTTTCTGAGTATATGCGAAGAAATTTCGACTTGGTGGAAATCAGGCAACGATTTGCTGATTTATCGGATTATCTGCAGGCGCAGGAGGATATCAGGATTATTCACATCAAGCGAAAGAACAAGCTGGATTCCTATTTGTCAAGGCGGTTGGCAGAGCAATCAGGAGTTTGGAACAGTACAACCGGGTCATATAATGTGGATAAAATTCACCTGGACTTTGAGGATTGCCTTAAATATTTTCAGAATACAGAAGCGTTTGAAAACAAATTTGATCAGATGTTTAAAAAACACCCAGTCATTACAATATATTATGAAGACATGGTGCGGGATACCAGCCAAACTGTCAGTTCAATACTTACTTTCCTAGGGCTTAACATGGAACGGTTAAGTTCACCGTTGACCAAACAGAACAGAAGGGAGGCGGCAAGTCTTATATCTAATTACCAACAACTCCGGGAGCAATTCAAAGATCATAAGTGGAAAGAGTTATTCAACTAATGTTCGTGCAAGTTTCTGGAAAATTACGGTTTAATAAAAAGTTTTCATTGGCTGGTACCAACGGGGTGACTACAATCATGATTTTGATCCTGATCATTCTCGGCAATACTCTTGAATTTGAACATGTCAATCCAGGATAAGGTCACGTGGATCTACAAGTAAGTACTTAAAGATATTGTTTGCGAGTATTGTGCTTTTAACCTGTTTACAGACCCTGGCGTGTACTGAAAATAAACTAACATTGCACATCAGTTGTTCACACTCTCCCAAGAGAAGTATTTCAGCCAAAGCGTTACTAAGTTGGTCATATCCGTCGAGTGGCGAGGAGTTGGCTCTTTGCTATTGCGATGATCCGTCCCTTTATCCTGGTTTGCCATAATCCTAGGCATCGAAACAAGGCGACTACCATAACGGTTTTGCCATAAAATCAACTTGACTATTGTGCTGGGACACTCGATATTGTTGAGCTCAAAATAACCAATACTCCTCAATCGGTTCGAAGCGTCAAGTTAATTTCACCGTTGTCAGGTAATTAGTATGGATGAATATTGGAAGAATTTTACAGTTGTCGATGAAACCCGTGATGATTTGGGTGGCAATTTGCGCCATGGCGATACAATGGCCATTGTTCCGCGGTTCTGGCGTTATTTAATCGACCGTTTTGCGGTGCGTTCAATGCTAGATGTTGGGTGCGGAGAAGGGCATGCATTAAGGTGTTTTTACCGTATGGGAGTTATTGCCCATGGAATTGATGGTTTGAAACATAATGCAAAAAATGCCGTATATCCAATGACAATTCACGACATAACAAAAACGCCCTATTGTTATCCGTGTGACCTTGTGCATTGCGTGGAGGTTGTGGAGCATGTCGAAGAAAAGTTTGTTGATAATATATTGAAAACAATGATGAACGCACCTGTCGTTGTGATGACACATGGTGAGCCTGGGCAGGCAGGATATCATCATGTCAATTTACAGCCCAAAGAATACTGGATTAAAAAGTTGGAGAGTCGTGGATACACGTTGTCCATAGACAATGCGTTATTTCGGGAAATGGCAGGGCGAGAAATTTCTGGATCTTACTTTTCAACTAACGGTCTGGTGTTTCTGAAAAACCAGTGAGAGCAACAGTTGTAATTTACTTAGAGGTAAATACAGACCAGATCCAGAATTCAGCATGGTGAAAAACTTGAGCTTAATTGGATGGTGACTTTAGGATATTCAATTGGCACTCTCATCATCGGTAGGCGTGTGGTTAACTAATTTAGTTGTAAGTTTGTGGGTCGATTAAACTTTCTAAGGGGCTCTAAATTCAAGGTGAACTGGAGGATATTTAAATACAGTGTCCTTGATCGTTTCCCACTGAGGTGAACAATGCAATTTTGTGTCGTTGGAACAGGCCGTTGTGGCTCAACTTTTCTTAAGAACGTTTTCAATCTGCATCCGGATATCTTTGTTTTCAACGAGACACACTGGATACCAAAGATGTATGAAATGTTTGGTACTGGTAATGCGCGGCCTGAGGATTTGGCGCGAATACTGCTAAACACCTACCACATCACGGGAGAACTGGTAACACAGATTGACAAGGAGCAGATTTTTGACCTCTTTGAAGGAAAACCGGAGGTCACGGTTAGTGAGTTTTGCAATACTATTGGCTTGGCATTTGCACGAAACGAGGGCAAGCAATATTGGGCTGATAAAACGCCGGACTATGGTCCATGGATCAGTGTTATTCAGAGGCTCTGGCCCGAGTGTAAAATCATTCATCTGATTCGGCATGGAGCCGCGACGGCCGTCTCAATGTCACGACATCTTGGCTACAAGTGGTTGGTTTCGGCGAGAGAGGATAGTTGGACACCTGCTGCATTTAACAAATACTATGATGCAGTGCCCTTGAGAGAAAGACCCATGGAAGCATTTTCTGCATTATGGTTCAGACGATTGCAGCGTATCCGGAACGAGGGGCAATTACTTAAAGAAAACACCTATCGTGAGTTTCACCTTGAGTCTTTTGCAACAGAGCCTGAGCAGACCCTCAAGTCAATGGCAGAATTTGTAAATTTAACTTCTCCGGATAGTTGGATAGAGCAATCCATGAAAATACTTAATGTAAAACTTATCAACAAAGCAACCCCCGCTCTGGATTTTATGGGAGAACGGGAGTTAAGGCTTTTACATGAACTGGGTTACCAATAAAACTGCCACATCACAATTTTAAATTCCTGATCAGATAATGAAAAAGCTATCCCTGTGCAAAGCTGGAGCGCTTTGGGTTTTCTTATGAATTTCACGACTGACACAAAACACGACCTGTTTTGTCAGTCATTTTGCGGGGTCCTGATGCAGTTCGCCGCAGTTTCGATGCAGACGGAAGTGCCTCGTATTCCCATTCTGACCAAAACGGACCGTGCCGAAGCCCTGTAGTGGTATTGCAAGGTGGCTGAATAAGTGCATACGAACGCACAGTACAATTGTGGGGTAGGTTAAGTGGAGGTGGCGTGCACAAAAGGATTGTGCTGAGGCATATATATGGCCTAGCCTTGCTGTAGTATCAGAGGATGAAAGCGCCGCCAGTGATTAACGGCTCACGCAATACGGAGTTAATGGTGGCAAGTCATAATATCTGTTTCTTGTGTTTGTTGTATAGTATCGAACTTTGGGAAGTGGTTAATTGGATTTTCTCTCAATCAACTTGAATTGCCCAGTACTTTTTTATTCAAAAAGCTATGGACACAAGTAATCCGAAGAACGAATCAAGTCATACCAGCAAAACTGATTTCAGTTTCTCCGAGCTTGTTCGTATTGACCAAAAACCTACCAACATAAACTCCAACGAAATTATTGTTTTTGCTTGTATAAGAAACGAATCGCTTAGGCTGCCTTATTTCCTTCAGTACCACAGATCTATCGGTGCTGATCGCTTTGTGTTTGTAGATAATTTTTCAACAGATGGCACTGTGGATTATTTGCTCTCTCAATCAGATGTTCATGTTTACTACACTGAAGAAAGTTATGCGAACTCAAATTGTGGTGTTGATTGGTTAAATGCGCTGCTAAATCATCATGGAACTGGTCACTGGACACTAACCTTGGATGCTGACGAGTTGCTTATTTACCCAAATTGCGAGGAAATGAATTTGGGGCACCTGACAAACTATCTTGATCAGACTGAATCGCAAGGCCTACCCACCTTTCTATTAGATATGTATTCCGATATTCCAATTAAAAAGACAGAGTATAGAGTAGGTATGCCCTTTCTGGATGTGTGTCCATTCTTCGATCACAACACGTATCATGAGCGTGAGCCGAAAACTGAGCTCCCTATAAGAGGCGGGCCCAGGCATCGTTTGTTTTGGGAAGGGCGCTGTCGAATAAAACCATCACCAGTATTAAAGAAAATACCACTTGTAAAGTGGCGGGACGGGCTAAGCTTTGAAGCTTCCACCCATGTTATTAGAAACTTGCGTTTGTCATCTTTAACTGGTGTCCTTCAACATTATAAGTTTTTTTCTGATTTTTATACTTACGCGGAACAAGAAGTCGCACGAAAAGAACATTGGGATGCGGCGGCTCAATATGAGTCTTATTGGAATGTATTGAGTTCAAATCCAGATTTATGTGCATTTCATAACGAGTCAAAAAGATACCGCAACAGTACCCAATTAATCGACCTGGGCCTAATAAAATCAACTGAAGAATTTGAAGTTTATGCAGCCAATCAGCAAACGAAGTGAACTCAAATAAAGTTTGTGTGCACATGTAAAGTTTTAAGTGATGATGGCAATGATAGATTAGGTTTGGAGGTTTTATGGAGCTTTCTGTAAGAGGGGTTGAGTTCATTGTTTATCAAGCAAAACAGAAAGGAAGCGGCGAGTCTAAAATCCAATTACCAATAACTCAAGGAGCAACTCAAAAGTCATAATTGCTTTGTTAAACTATAAGTCCGGCAGGTTATTCCGATAATTGAGGTCTAAGACTGGCTTATTTGTGGCCGATCCAAGAAGGGGCTACAACTATGGTTTTGATCCCATTCATGCACGGTAATACCTATCATGTCAACTTAGGATAAAGTCACGTGAATCTGCCATTGAGTAGTCAGAAATGTTGTTTGCGAGTATAGTGCTTTTTACTTGTTTGCAGACTCTGGCATGCACTGAAAATAAACTAACATTGCAAATTAGCTGTTCACATTCCCCCAAGAGAAGCATTTCAACCAATGCGTCACCAAGTTGTTCATATCCGTCAAGTGGCAGCGGGGCTGGCTCTTTGCTATTGCGATGCCCCGTCCCTTTATCCTGGTTTGCCATAACCCTAGGCATCGAAACAATGCGACTACCATAACGTTCACGACAAGCATTAAGAAACGACGGGGTATCGGTACAAACCAGGAAGTTCCTGTTTTCATGCGGGTCCATCTCACGAAAAAATCGATCGTATTCAATGTTTGCTCGTTCACGCATTATTGGGTTTTCTATCACTTCTCCGTTACCAAGACGGGCATGGATACCAATAGAGTGTGCTGCGATGTCTTTAAACCGGTTAAATTTTTCTTCGCACTTTCCCCTCAATTCTAAATATGAGTTCAGAGGGTCGAGCTTCTTTCCAAAATCAGGATACAATTCGCTCACCAACACACTTTCTAAGGTGGATGCGATCTTATTCGGTTGGCCGAATAATTTACCTACTCGAACTCCGATTACCTTTTCCGGGCACTGTGTGATAATTCGATCAATTTCTGCCGGGTCATATATAAGGTTTGGGTGCGTCAGCCGAAAATAACTATGTAGACGTTCGAAGATAAAACTCTGCCGATTGCTTAAAAAGTAAGACAAGTTTCGCCAGTCAATCAGGATCGAAACCCCCAGTTCATTTACCATTGCTAACAACTGGCTGATTATGGTGTACTGGAAGCCCAGACCATCTGAGCGGCAATAATACAAAAAAGCTTGGTTGCCCACCATGCGGGGCCTTTCGTTATAAGGTGATTTATGCATACTCAATCGCTACTTTACTTCATGATGTCAACAATTTTAGGCATATTAATCTAAATCGACCAAGGGAAAACTAGCAAGTTTGCCGTTCATATTTCAGAACGCAAGATGCAGCTGACAATACGACCGCTAAGCTTTCGCCCATAGTGTCCCATAGCAATAGTCAAGAACCATAAGTTCGATTAGGGGCGGGGGCGCAAACGTTGGTGTCGGTGTTTAACTCAAGAGAGGTGGTGATTACCATTACAAGTATGAATGGCTAGCTATTCTGTTTTTCGTTTCCGCGCGCAGGAGTGGTGGTTTTTTACAAAGCTATCTTCCAGACTAAACATAAATCTTTTCTGATATGTAAGCGTTATAAGGGTAGAGCCCCTGAAAAATAGTTTTCCAGGCGACTATCCTCAATAATTTCACCAGCCCTCAGTTTAGTTTCAATTTGCTTTTTATTATGGCAATTGTCTTTGTAATACTGATTCAAATTATTATCACGTTGTAAATCTGCATAAAGTTTTCTCCAAGTAATTCCAATCGATTTGTTCAATTCCTGGTTTCTTTCGTAGGCTGCCCCACCCAACGCAATTTTATTTTCAATCTGTTGGTAACTCCTTATAGGAAAATGAAGAATTTCGATCAGTCCCTCAATAACTCCAAGCTCACCTAATCCACTTACTGAATGGTTGCCTTGGCTTACATTGACCGTTGCGCAACCTCGGTGCGCAACTTTAGGCGGCAGTGGCCTGCCCAGAGAGTTTAATGAGGTCAATTCCCGATAAACCATACGTGACCAAAAAGGGGAGTCAAGTGATTCCTCAACAGCAATGAAATTCTGGCGATCCGCCTTCAAAACATTAGCATTCCTGGTTAACCCTCTAAAAGTGCTTTTTAAACTTCCCTCAAGAGGCCACCAAAACTCATCGGCATCATTGTTTATTACCCAGTCTGCACCATATTCCAAATAAGCTTTGCGAGCCATTCGTGTCACCCACGCATGCTGGTTGTAATTGTCACTATCTTCGTAAATATAATGTAACAAACCCAGATCTTCATAAGCCTTCAAGATATTTGGTGTATCGTCCACCGACTTATTATCAGTCGCAATGATGAAGTCCACACCCTGAGACAAGTGATATTCGATGTTTTCGCGAACAATATCCTGCTCATCTCTGACGAGCAAAGTCATAATTAGTTTCATAGAGTAAGCCCTTCAACCAACTGTAAGCCATTGAAAAACCAATAGCCCATAATATTTTCACCCAACGAATAATTAGTAATGTGTTTGCACTGTATTATTTAAATTCCACACGATACGCTGAATAATTAACCCTGTCGATCTTCAATTCTCGTGTTGTGCGGCAATTTACTTTGCGCAGATTTTGTATTCCGATTATTCAATCTGCCAAATGCTTAAATGTTAGTGAGCTTGTGTGTTGATGTAGTTGTAACCTATACTTTGAGAAGGGAATATAGAAGTAGAGTCTCACATGTTTACAGTTCATCTCCAGGAGATATCCAATGAGCAAACAACTCTTAATAATTTGTATTTTGATCGCCAGTTGTACTTTGGTGCTCGTCTCTGACGCAAAAGCGCAAGCTTTATATGTAACTCCTGGCGGTGACGTTGGTGTTGGTACAGATCTTCCATCATCTTCCTTACATGTATTAAGAAATTTGGAAGGTTTTCCAGCGTTATTCAAACTTGAAAATCTTGGCAGTGATTTTGCAGGCTTCAGATTTACGACGCTGAACGGCGATATCGATTTTAATAAAGCTGGAGGCAATAGTTTTAGATTAAATATGGTAGACGGAGACCCATGGGAGCTTAATCTCGACCCTGACGGTAATTTGACGATCACGGGTGAAATCATAACAAATGGTACGTGTTTTGCTGGTTGTGATGCTGTGTTTTCACCTGAATATGGGTTACCGACAATTGAAGAACATGCAGAAGCAATGTGGCGGAACAGTTTTCTTCCTGCAGTTGGTCCTTCCGTGGAAGGTCAGCCTTTTAACTTAACATTTAAAACTCAAGCTATGCTGAATGAGCTAGAAAAGGCGCATATTTTTATTGATCAACTAAACACTCAGTTAAAGCAGAAAGAAAATATGATCGCCGAACTGGATAGGCGGCTAGAGCGTTTAGAGGCTCTTGTTAAGTAACGCAAAAACGATTAAAGAATATAGTGCTCATATGGGTGCCCCGGCTAACGTTGGGGGTTCACGATGACCGGTGCGCATTAACTGGTCCAGTTGTTAAGTCAGTTCAAGCAATTTTTGACCATCATCAGATTGTTTTGGATTTCACTGTGAACTTCATTTCAGCTGCTCACCGAGAATTGGAACGACGATATTCAATAAGAACCACATCTGATTTTTTAACCGTATTTTGAGCTATGACTCAAACCTGGGTTCAATTAACCACGAATTCTCGATAGTCTGATCTTACCATAGCGATGTGAGTGTCCCATGGCCGTAAGACCCTTGTCTGTTTAACCTGCCATGAAGCGATCTGCCTTGAGGGAAATCAGGCCAGAAATACAAACACACCCGGGGTAATTAGAACGGTGCCGATAATTCTATCCTTTTTAATGGTCTCATTCAGAACCATTCTGGATGCAAACATGACCACCACGTAGGTGGAACTCATGATCACTGTAAAATACTTCAACGGGATGACTTTCATCAGGATGTAGGAAAACACAATGGTCAAGACAAACACCAGGTACCCGGAAATTACATAACGATTTAGAAATTGATGGCCTGTTTTTTGGTTGGCGCCAATTTTTAAGAGTATTTGTCCAACTGTTGTCAGAAAAATAATAACAAGACTGATAATTATGGTCATTTCATTACCATTAGCGCGAAATAAAATAAACGCCGGTAAGCATGATTATCAGACCGGCCAGATTAGCCATGGTGACGGTTTCATGGAATAGCACGACGGCATAAACTAATATGATCACCTGAACCAGTGCGGCGAACGGGTAAACGTGAGATAAATCTGCAATTTTTAGTAAGTATTGCCAGGCAATCGCTCTTAAAAACAGGAAACCAAATGCCATACCCAGCAGGAGAAGCGAAATAATGCCTGTCTGCAATGTTGAGTACTTGATACTCAAAAAAGAAAAAGACTGGAGAAGAATGGTTGCAGAAAGTAGTAATGCTGCATTGGGTACGTGTTTCTTATGATCCGTGTTTCAAATATGCTCACGGCAAGTTGAGATTCAGTTTGGCGTTACGTGATTCGAAAACTTGAATTCAACCGTTTTTACTGGCCAAAAAAATTTCGGAATGTACTCAATCTTTCTATTTCCATATCAGCGTTGATTTCTTGAGAACTAAAGTCAGCCGAGATGTTTTGATCTCCGGGTACGCCATGGTCCCGGAAACCTCTAATTGTATCTGTCATGTCCAGGGGGTATTGAAATGGATACCCCAACCAACCCAGTTCCAGGCTGCAAACAGCCTCGGTATAAGCGATTTCCTCGGCCGTCAAAGTGCTTTTGTACATTTCATCCGGTCTTTTTGAAATGAAGGAGCCATTGATGCCAAAAGACGAGTTGGCGCCCCAGATGACACCATCGCGATCGAGAATGCCCTTCTCGAATTGATCAGGGGGGAATCCTGGCACGCCCAAGAACTCGGTGATGGCCCCCAGTTCCTTCATCGGGTCTGCGACCAGGTCTTCATAGCGTAGCATATGAAAATTATTTTTGTTTCTGAGTTGAAAGGCGTATTCAACGCTTTTTCTCCAACTTCTCAAGATAAATAATGTAGGCTTTTTTTCTCCGAGGTACTTTTCTTTTTTCGGGTAATTTACCGAGGCAAGCACATCACGAGGATCCCGCAAAATCAGGATGCATTTGTAACCTTTTACGCAGAGGTAGGGAAGAAATTCCTCACACATAATTTCCTTGGTGCCAATATATCGACATGCAAGTTTCTTACTGAAGGAGCTTAAACAAAGATCTATAAGCCCACTGAGTCCCTGCGCAGGGGGTAAATCGCTTTTGATCGGGAAATCTGCTTTCGTTGATTGTCCCGAATACCCTTCCATTTTTTTAAAAATATCGGCAATTTGAGTGGGCTTAAGTATCAAATGAGAAAGGTATGCGTCAAATTCTTTTTGCGTGTAGTTCTTGCTAATGAGGTCATCGTTGAGCACGAAGTACTTTTCAACTCCCAAATCTTTTAAAAACCTATTCTTAGCTTCCACATAAAGAAGTGGTAAGGGCTGAGAAAGCACGTCGATATCATCATGATTGGTGAGTAGTTTATCGAGTAAGGTGGTTCCAGATCTCCCCATTCCGGTGATGAATAACTTGCCCATATCGTGTTTTTTGGTCGCTTGAAACCGGCTACTGGATCTAATGGCCGTTTCGCTGCTTGATTTTTCGGATGTAGTAGCTTGGTCTTTCCTCGGTGGTGGCGATAATTCGCACCAGGTACTCCCCGATAACACCAAGTGTGAGCAAAGTCAGGCCACCAAAAAACAGCACAAGCAGTACAATAGATGTCCAGCCGGTTAAGACATAATCAAGAAATATTTTCTTGATCAACAATACAACAGCCATAAATGAAGTTAGAAATGCCACCGTCACACCCACATAACCCATCATGCGTAACAGGAACGAAGAATTGTTGATGATTAAATTGCCAAATAACCGAATCATCTTAAGCAAAGTATAGTTGCCCTCACCATCGTGCCTGGGATAATGGTCGACTTCGACGTTGACCAGGTCGTCAGTTATGTCAAAGAGAAGTGCCGGAATAAAAGGGTAGGGAGATCTACGTTTGAACATCAATTTGGCAGTTTCAGAATTAATCAGTCTGAAAGCTGAGAGTTTGATGGATTTGGGTTTCCCAAGGATGATTTGATCAAAATATCCTTTGATGTGACTGACAAATTTCTTGAACAATGAATGCTTTTTTTCCAGGAACTTTGCAATAACGACATCATGGTTGGATTTTTCCATCAGCTTCAGAATGTCTTCCGGCTGGTGTTGCAGATCATCATCCATCGTCACGATATAGTCACCAGTTGCCTGCTCAATACCGCACAAAGTCGCAGGTTGTTGCCCATAGTTTTTCATCAACTCCACAACTACAACCGAATCGTTTTCGCTGGCAAGCTTGTCCAGTGTCTCAACGGTTTTCTTGTGAAGCGGGCTGTCATTGA
>Ga0316201_10000931_pt1 | contig 18526 bp, 13 predicted proteins | sample CS6wburrow_MG_FD_204516 | JGI IMG/M metagenome (GOLD analysis project Ga0316201, IMG submission 204516) | Coastal sediment microbial communities from Delaware Bay, Delaware, United States - CS-6 worm burrow | ecosystem: Environmental > Aquatic > Marine > Coastal > Sediment | place: USA... | reverse complement strand
GTAATGATACTAATGGCGACAATTGGTCTTTTCGCTTGCGGCAATGACACGGAACCAACAGATACTGGTACACCACCCACCACTATCGTTTCTACAAATGCAGCCGGGCTAATCACCGTGAGTAAGTCCAGAATCCGGGCCACGGCACCGGGACAAGCGGTCAGTGGCGCATTCATGACGCTGGTTAATAACTCAGCGACAAGCTATGCCCTGACATCCGTTAGTTTTAGCGCTGCAAAAACGGTGGAGATTCATGAAACCAGCATGAATGAGGGCAGGATGCGGATGCGTAAGGTCGATAGCATCGACATCCCGGCCAACGGCTCTGCAGAACTGAAACCTGGCAGCTATCACATCATGCTGATAGGACTTGAGAAAGAAATGAAAGCAGGTACCGTTGAGACGCTGACACTGACGTTTTCCGACGATTCACAGAAAACAGTTGAAGCCCTGGTGGGCACTTTAAGCGAATAGCACACAGATGAAAAAATCCATTATTCTGCTCGGTTTACTGGCATTTGCCCTGGGCATTCTCATCGCGCAGTATTTCCTGCCGCAATCCAGCCCCGATCTTGAAACCAACACTGACGGCTACACGAAGGTAAAAGTGACCGAGGGCAAGTTTGGCGGCGACTTTACGCTTTTCCAGGGCAACAATCCGGTAAGCCTGAGTGACTTTCGTGGCAAACTTGTGGTGATGTATTTTGGTTTTGCTTCATGTCCTGATGTGTGTCCGACCACGCTCACCATTATCGCCTCCGCTCTGAAGCAACTAACACCGGAAGAGTTAAAAAACGTGCAGCCGATTTTCATCAGTATTGATCCGGAACGGGACCAGGGTGAAAAGCTGGATGCATACGCCGCTTATTTCCACCCCAGTTTCATTGGTATCACCGGTACGCCCGGGCAAGTGCAAAAAGTCGCCAACCGATATGGTGGTTTTTTTATCAAGGTAGATAGCGATTCGGCCCTGGAGTACATGGTCGAACACACCTCAAAAACCTACATCATCAGCAAGGACGGCCAGTATGTGACTATACTGCCGCACGACATGACCAGCGATATGGCAACGAATGCCATACGCAACGGTCTTTAGGTTTTATTTCTGACTCGCGGAGCAGGTAAGTTTCCAGCCATGTCTGAACCGAATTCCCCCAGGCAATACTCTCGAAAACTCTCACCCATAGAACGTCTTTGGATTGTTGCCGATACACTTTATCCTCCCTTCGTATCACAACTGGTGCTTGAGGGTGAGGGTGGTTTTGATCTTCCTGCATGGCAACAGGCTGCTAAGCGGGCGTCGGCTGCAAACCCTGGCAGCCGCCTGGTGCTTCGACGCTTTTTGGGTTGGTCCCGCTGGGTGGACAGCGAAGTACCCATCGAGGTTCACCTTATAGACGGAGGGGACTGGGATGGAAAAGGCCCCGAAAATGCACCGTTTCTCAAAAGGCCCTTGCCTGCTCGTTCAGGTCCAACCTGTGAAATATTACTTTTGCAGGGAAACCCCAATCGTGTTGTACTCCGCGCACATCATGGTGTAACCGACGGTATCGGTGGCTTAGGCCTGATCGATGACTTATTTCGTGAATTACGCGGGAAAGCGAGCCGTGGAACAGAAGGATCCCAGGTTGATATTGATATAGTTCGTCAGCTCGGAACAAAAAAGATCAAGGTGGTAAAAAACAACTGTCAATCACCGCTGCCGCCCGCCACAAAGGATAAACCAGGCACGGGTACCACCTGGCGTCGTATTACCATCCCCGGAAGACACTCAAATCTTCTGGGTAAGATTGCTTTTGCAATTGCGCAACGTGCACATGAGCTCAAACGACAGACACTGGCAATGACGGGCGACATAGACGCGGATCAATCTAACGCTCGCGTGGTTCGTCTGGATATTGCCGCGGATATGCGTCACCACTCTCCTGAAAGCTCAGCGTCATCAGCTAATCTCACCGGAATGATCACCATTGAGGTTTCTGAAACAGACACAGTAGCCAACATTATTAGCGCCATGGCTGCTCAACGACGTGCAAAAAGAGAGGGAATGCTGGTGGCTGCCCTCGGTCCACTGCGTTGGGTCCCGCTTCGATTATTGAAGCAATACTGGCATTACCGCACCCGGCGCGCGTATAAGAGCGGTTGTTTTGCCACCAGCGCATCCCTCTCCAATATCGGCTTATTGCCGGTCGCCCGGTACCGGGGTGGCGGGTTTAAAGCAAAAACTGCGTTCGCTGTTCCACCAGGAAATGCAGGGATTCCCCTGCTCATCATATTCAATGATACCGGACAGCAGGTTGAACTGGTGGCCATGGTGCCGGATTCCGCCGCATCTGTTCAACAACTTGAAAGTTTGTTGGAGGACATCAAAAACACCCTTCTCAAGGATTCGACGGGTATTAAAAACTAGGACCCAGATCATTTTACAAAGCCTGTCAAACACTTAAGCTACCAATGGAATACGGTCTGAGCGGGCTCAGATATGCAAACACACAGAAAAGATGTATCTAACTGTTGGGTTCAAGACAGATTCAAAAGGCTGTCAACTCGCCTGTGAGCAGTGAGAAGGTCATCCGCGTGGGCTGCCCCTCTCATAATTGCGGCGGGCGGTGCCTGCTGCGTGTACATCTGAATGAGGGACTGATCACCCGCATTGAAACCGATGACCGGCCCACTGACACGATTGCAGATCCACAACTGCGCGCCTGCATCAGGGGGCGTTCCTACCGTCACCGCCAGTACCATAAAGACCGCTTGAAATACCCCATGAAACGCACCGGGGAACGTGGTTCAGGCGAGTTCGAACGCATCAGCTGGGATGAGGCGACAGACCTGGTTGCATCCAATATAAAACGGATAAGAGATCAGTACGGCAATACGTCTCTTTACGTCCCCTACGGTACCGGCGGTTACAACCAGATGGGTGGCAAATGGTCGGCCGACCGCCTGATGAACCTGTACGGCGGTGCGCTTGGTTATTACAACTCGTATTCATGGGCATGTATCACACCGGCGACTGAAACAGTGTATGGCACCGATGTCAGCGGTAACCAGCGACAGGATTGGCTGAACAGCAAATTCATCATCATGTGGGGATGGAATCCATCCGAGATGCGTGATGGCACAAACACCGAATATATCCTCAAAGAAGCACGCAAGAAAGGTGTCAGGATTGTTTGTATCGACCCGAGAATGACCATGAGTGCGGTCGCGCTTGCCGATGAATGGATTCCCATCCGGCCCGGCACTGACGTCGCGATGATGAGCGCAATGGCATACGTCATGATCACTGAGAACCTGTACGACCGGCACTTCGTGGATAAATATTGTATTGGTTTTGATAGCAGCCAGATGCCGGAAAACTGTAAAAACGAAGAGACCTACAGGGACTACATACTCGGTCACCGCGACGGTCAGCCAAAGACCCCTGAGTGGGCCGAAAAAATCACCAGCGTTGACCGTCGGACCATCATCCGTATTGCCCGTCAATATGCGACAACAAAGCCTGCAGTCCTGTACCAGGGTTACGGTATGCAACGGCGCGCTTATGGTGAACAGGTTGTGCGTGGTGGATGTGTCCTGGCTGCCATTACGGGCAATGTCGGCATTCCGGGTGGGTGGGCAAGTGGTATTGCCCTGCAGGCGGGTGGCGGCCCTCAATGGAACGTGTTTCCCACACTGGAAAACCCGACAGGTGTCTCCATACCCTCATTCCTGTGGTCTGAGGCGGTCCTGCGTGGTCCGGATCTAAGCAAAAAGGACGGCCTTGTTGGCACAGACCGCCTACCGCATGGTATCAAGATGATCTGGGCCGTGGCCTCAAACGCCATTGTCAATCAACATGCCAATATCAATCGCACCATCGAGATCATCAAGGATCAGTCCAGGCTGGAGTATTTCGTGGTGCAGGACAACTTCATGACGGTCACAGCCCGTTTCGCCGACCTGGTGCTGCCTGCCTGTACGCAGTTTGAAACCTGGGGCATGGAAGATGGCTGGAAATATGGTGAAGAGCTGATTTTGCAACCACGCATACTGGAACCGCCATGGGAAACCAAGAGTGACTATGCCATTTGCGCGGCAGTGGCCGAAAAACTGGGTATCGGTGATGAATACACCGAAGGCAGGGATGAGAAACAGTGGATCGAATCCCTGATGGAAAAATACCGCCAGGAACGCTTCCCGGACCTGCCCACACTCAAGGCATTCGAGGACGAAAACCTGGGGGTATATTCCAGGCCAGTTGAGAAGCCCAGGATCGCTTTTCAAGCGTTCAGGGAGAATCCTGAAAAGCACCCCCTGGATACGCCTTCAGGAAAGATTGAAATTTTCAGCGAGGAGATTTTCAGCAGGAACCTGCCTGGCGTGGCACCAGCGATACCCAAGTATGTGCAGGAATGGGAGAGCCCTTTTGGTGAAGAAAGCGGGAAATATCCACTCCAGGTCATTGGAACCCATTTCATGGGACGCGTTCATTCTACATTCGCAAATTGTGACTGGAACCAGGAAGCATTCCCCCAAAGAGTATTTATCAATCCCATCGATGCCTCGCAGAGAAACCTGGAAAACGGACAAAACGTCAAAATTTACAATGACAGGGGTACCGTCATCCTGCCTTGCAGGATTACCAGGCGAATCCTGCCCGGTGTGATCAATATCCCCCAGGGCGCCTGGTGGAAACCGGACAAAGACGGAAATGACATTGGTGGCTCAGTCAATACGCTGACATCACACCAATGGACTCCATTCGCTTATGGCAATGCCCAGCATACGATCATGGCTGAAGTTTCAGCACTGGAGCCGCAGGCATGAAACGTGCGGCTTTCTATTTTGATTCGGCTTCCTGCTCAGGTTGCAAAACCTGCCAGATGGCATGCAAAGATAAAAATGATCTGCCCCTAGGGCAGGCCTGGAGAAGGGTTTACGAGATCACCGGCGGTGGCTGGAAAAAAACCGCCCACAATTGGCAACAGGATATCTTCGCCTACAACCTGTCCATTTCCTGCAATCATTGCGCAGACCCGATCTGCGCCAGGAACTGTCCGACAGGTGCACTTTTCAAACGCAAAGATGGCATTGTACAAATCAACCAGGACCGGTGCATTGGATGTAAGTACTGCGCCTGGGCATGCCCCTATGGCGCGCCCCAATACAACCCGGTAACGGGAAAGATGGGTAAGTGCGACCTGTGTGCGGACTATGTTGACCAGGGCAAAATGCCAAGCTGCGTGGATGCCTGCCCCATGCGGGCACTGGATTTTGATGATTATGACGCGCTCATTCTCAAGTATGGATCTTCGCAGAACATCCATCCACTTCCCGATGACGCAATTACCGAACCCTCGCTGATCGTCAATGCACACCCTGACTCAGGCCCTGCCGGTGCCGAGGTTGCCAATGTAGAGGAAGTGAGATTTGATTAAGCGGAATGGGTCACTGGTTCTTTTTACCTGCTTATCACAAGCAAGCGTCGGTATTACCTTGTGGTTCTTGTTCGCCCAGAGTTTGTCTTCTGCGGATGAACTGGTATTAAAAACCGGGCTGAATGTGGGTAACCCCGCCATGCTGGCATTGATTCTCCTCGGTGTTGCAACCTTGATTTCTTTTTTGCATCTCGGCAGCCCGGCAAACGCACCCTACTCGCTTTCCAATCTGTCAGGCTCCTGGCTCAGCCGTGAGATTCTTGCCATCAACCTTTACTTGGCCAGTCTTGTGTTGCTGCTTGTGCTCAGTTGGCGTGCCGGAGATTTCATCAGCACCGGCCCATGGATAACACTGGCAACCCTGCTCGGCCTGGCGTTGGTCTGGATGATGATTCGCGTTTACGTCATGCCAACCATCCCGAGTTGGAATACCTGGTATACCCCGTTGAGTTTCATTTTCACCACCATCAGCCTGGGCGCGACCATTTTTCTCATGTTAAGCCTGACCGGTTTGGTACGTATCCCGGAAGCCATCATGAAACCTCTGGCTTTGACCCTGGTCATCGTAATGTTGCTGGAACTGATCAGCAGTATGGTTCACCAGGCCAGGATTCAAAAAATGCCGGGTGGTCTTCAGAAGCCTGATTTTCACCAGGGTCTTTATTTCCAAATCCATGTGCTGCGAATGGTCTTGTTAATCCTATGTGTCATCGGGATGACCGTGGTCTATTACACTGGCTTCCCTGTGCAGGGAAACACCAGTAATTTCTTGCCTGTCCTTTGCCTCGCATTGATCATCAGCCAGGAATTTCTGGGCCGATACCTGTTTTACGCGTCATATTTCAGAATCGGCTTTTAGCAGAGTGGCACATGATCGAAGTGATGCTGCACCATCACGCCCCCGAAAATTTAACAGATCCTCCATAGAGTACTTGTGATATTCCAGTACGAGCCATTAAAAAAGGCCGTCCCCTGACGGGAGACGGCCTTCGATTTGCTAGTCGAAACTTAAAAGACTAGTTGGAGGTGCAAGCCTGACCGCCATCCCAGGTCAGCGTGGTGGTGTCATTCACATCTGTTACACAGAAGGTGAAATTAACCTTGCCTTTCTTGCTGCTGGGGCTGGTCAAAACAACGATACCACTGCTATTTGTAGTACCCGAATCACTGCCCGCAGCGTCACCTGTAAAGGCTCCGGTGACGACCACTGATCCAACCGGGGCACCCTGGTCGTCTTCGATGGTCACCGTTGCACGGGGTGACTTGTTGCCACCACCAATATTAACGGTGTCTACGATCACTGAGGTAACGCTCATGGTCGTTGCACCGACAGGTTCGGTCAGGGTAATAGTCTCCTCGGCAGTGTTGGTGCTGGTTGCTCCACCATTATCTGTTACCGTGAGACTGACGGTGTAGGAACCGTAGTTGGCATAGGTATGGCTGGTGGCTACGCCTGTGCCCAGGTTCCCGTCACCAAAGTTCCAGTTATAGGTAATGACGCTACCATCGCTGTCGGAGGATCCGCTGCCGTCATAGTCACAGGATAAATCCGCATCCGTGCAGCTGATCATAGTAATCACCGCATTGGGTGCGTTGTTGATACCATCATCAACCGTCACCGGTACATTGGCGGTATCCGAAGCGCCACCGTCATCGGTCACTGTCAGGCTGACGTTGTAGGTACCGTCTGCAGCATAACTGTGTGCCGGACTGACCGCACTGCTGATACTTCCATCACCAAAGTCCCACGCATAAGTCGCGATTGAGCCGTCACTGTCGCTGGAGTTGCTGCCATTGAAGTCACAGTTCAGATTGGTACATGCCGGTGTATCGATGACTGCAACTGGTGGAGTATTTCCACCGCCATCACAACCAAAGGTAAACGAGTTGATCCAGGTGCCCCAATTACCATTGGGGTTGCTGATACCCTTGGAATACTCACCCAGGTACCAGAAGGTTGAGCCGTCCGGCGCAATCGTCATTTCCGTGTAGTCACCCCAACGGTGAGGAGAACCATCGAACGCATCGTATACGGCTTCGGCAGCTTTAACGGTCAATTCCGGCTGTATGGCCCCCGTGCTATCACGCCCGGTAGCATAAACTCCGGGGTTGGTGCTGCTGGACGTCTTGCTGTAGCCCATCATCATGTTGCCGCAACTGTCGACGGCCAGGTCAGGGAATGAGCGGTATTCACCGCTACCACCAAAGACTCCGGCATTGACAACGCTCGGGCCGCCGGGATCAATCTGTGCCCAGCGTACGCAGTTCACCGTGCCACCACCGGGATTGCAGGCCATGGCGTTGCTCATCCAGATATCACCATCGCGATACTCGGCATCCTGAACCCGCCAGTCATTGGCCTGCAGGTTACCACCGCCCTGTTGCGGGGCATCAATGGGTAAGCCTGCGGTTATACCGGTTGCGGCATTCAGATTCACTTCACCTTCTTTAACCGGGTTGCTGCCACCAAAAGGATTGCTCCAGGACCAGACACCGTAGCTTTGTCCGTCAAAAGACTGCCCATCGGTCAGGATGTAGTGCACACCATCGGTTGGCCAGGTGCCCTGGTTCCAGCCATGAAGGTTCATGGGCTGCGGTGTGCCGTCATTACCAAGGCCAAAGGAAACAATCGTCGGTGCATTACCGGCATACAGCGCGGTCTTTTCTATGGCCCAGATCCGGCCTTCCTTAAAGGATCGCTGGCCGAAGATATTGGCGCCCATGTAAATGGCGTCATCGCCTACACCCACGTGTGGATAGTCAAAAAAGTCCCGCCTGCTTGCGGTCTGGAAGCTGTAAAGGTACCAGTTACCGGTGGGGTCACCCGTTTGTGAAACGGCGATGCAATAATCTGTGCCGTTGCCATCTATACCGAGAATAAACCGGTCCTCAGATTCGTCATAGTTCGCGTTTGGATCAAACTCGCCCGTACATTCCGGCACGCTTGAAAAGAAACTTGAAAAGGTTGTTGGTCCTACCAGGGAGTTTCCGCTGGTGTCATAGATTTCAAAGGCTACATTCACGACCGCAATTACATGGTTGGGGCCGGCCGCCAATTCCGGATCCGGTGGCACGCTGCCACCACCACCACAACACTCGTTGTAGTCAATGCTTGCAAAGCCGGTTCCAGCGGTGGATGCCGCCTGGGCCGGCGCATAGCCCCCACCGGCAACAGGGTCTTGAACCAGGCTATTGGCGCGCAGAGAACGCGCATCACCGCGCAACTTGTCCATGACTTCGTCGGGAAGCGGCGCTTCCATCCGCCCACCACCGCGGCGGTATTCCATGCCATCAGGATTCGCCTGGCGACGTTCCATAGCAGGGATTGCCCGGATATTGACCTGGTAGGGGCCCGAAGCCCGATAGCGTTGGCCGTCAGGAATCGCCGGCCTGGCGTTCTTCTCAACGCCCTTTGCTGGCTGCCAGACACCGCCCACGTCCTCAAAAATAAATTCTGGTCGTGCACCTGAAGGTTCCCCTGTCGGGGTTGTCGTACAAGCAATCGGAACCAAGGCAACCAGTAAAAGTATAAGTAATCGTTGAAATCTGAACATAAAACTCCCTCTTCATGATTAATTTTTAAACAAAAATAGACCCGCTAGCCCTATTGAAGGCTTTATGTGGAGATTACAGGTCTGTCTTTTAGCATAGCAGACTTTGTCGAAACATATTTTTGCTAATTCGGACAGACAGCAGTGACAGGTAAGGTGTTTAGAAAGTCAGGGTGAATTTGGCTCCGCCGGTTTGCCGGGTCGCAACCCGGATGAAACCGCCATGTGCAATCATGACCTGCCTCGCCAGGGCGAGGCCGACACCTGAGCCGCCCCGGCGGGTGGTGAAGAATGGTACAAAAATTTTGCCTGCGATGTCTTCAGGAACACCGGAACCGTTGTCACTGACCTCGATAATAACGTTGCCACGCCGGTTGAGACGGCCGTCCAGTCGTATCTCCGGGCTGGAGATTGTTTCGGTCGCATACCAGGCATTGTGCAGCAGGTTCAGCAGGACCGGTTCAAGCAGGTCCCGGTCGGCATAAATATCAAGCCCGGCCGGATTGACAGCCCAGTCAAGCGTCACACTGTCTTCGGGCCACTCTGCCAGAACCAATCGACTGGTCGCTTTGAACATTTCATCAAGACGGATGCGCTTTTTATTTGGCGGCGCCAGTCGCGTTACCTGGCGGTAACTTTCAACGAACTGCATCAGGCTGTCAGAACGTCGGGCCAGGGTTGAAACCGCATCATTCAAGTCTGCCAGGTCAGCGGCTGCCGGGGCTTGCGAATCCGTTTTTTGCACAAGATCCTCCACCACATCACGGGCTGTTTTTGCGAGCGAGGTCACCGGTGTGATCGAATTCATGATCTCATGGGTAAGCACAAGCACGAGATCCTGCCAGGCTTCTGCCTGTGTTTCATCAAGTTCGCTCTGGATATCCTGCAGCGATATGACTCGCTGACTGTCACCAGAAACGACAATTTCGGATGTGGCCAGCGTGAGTTTGTACTCATCGCCCTCCACCGTGAAGGCGACCAGTTCCCGATTGCCTGGTACGGCTTCTGACATGGCCTTGAAAAAGTTCTCACCAAATTGTCTGAAATCACCCAGTCTCACGACATGTGCGGACCCAAAAAGGCGTCGCGCAGCGTTATTTTGCAGAATGACCGAGTCATCTCCATGGACAGTCATCAGGGGAACCGGAATATGCTCAATTAACGCCCTGAGATGACGGACTTCCTCTTGCTGAGAGCTACGCAACAAGCGCTGTTTTGCAAGGATATCCGTAAAGGTTTGTCCCAGTTCGTCGAAACCCGTACCCATATTGTTGAAATCAAACCTCTGCGAGAAATCAGCGTAGCGCGCTGCGTCCAAAAAACGGCTCAGTTCCTTGTTGGTCCGGCTGATGTGACGCCAGATGACCAACACTGACAGGGCCAGTATTGAAAATGCGATCACCGTCATGCTATGAAAACCGGGTTGTATCGCAAACCAGACAACCGCGAACATCGCCAGCATGGCGATCAGGAGCCTGCTGAGCAATTGCAGCGAGTAAGCTCTAAATCCCATGTTTCTCCATGCGTCTATACAGGGAAGCACGCGTCAGCCCCAACTCCCTGGCGGCGTGTGAGATATTGAATCCATGTTTACGCAGTGCTGTCTGAATGGTTGCCTTCTCCAGGTCATCCAGCTTCAATACAGCCGGTTTCGCTGATGTGCTATCGGTCTGGTCGGCGTGTGTACCATAATTTAACTGGAGATCTTCCGGCTCTACAACATCACCGGATGCAAGGATGACCGCTCGCTCAATGGCATGGCGCAATGCACGTACATTTCCGGGCCAGTCATATGCCATCATTGCCTCCTCGGCTTGCGCTGAAAATGACTTGAGCGCTGTCGTGTATTTACGTGAATAAGTTGCCAGGTAGTGCCTGGCGATAGGCAATATGTCATCACGCCGCTCACGCAGTGGTGGCAGGGTGATTTCTACGGTATTAAGCCGGAACAGCAGGTCGGGGCGAAAACGACTTTCATTTCTCAGTTCCCGGGCTGAAACATTGGTTGCAGAAATCAACCGTACATCAATTTCTTCAGGCCGGTCGGAGCCTACCGGTGTCACATGGCGTTGTTCCAGCGCGCTCAGAAGCTTGGCCTGCAAATGCAGCGGCAGGTTTCCGATTTCATCCAGAAACAGGGTTCCGCCATTGGCTGCCTGGAAACGCCCCGGGCGATCTTCAACAGCACCCGTGAAAGCACCCTTGCGATGACCGAACATCTCCGACTCAAACAAAGATTCGGTGATGGAACCGACATCAACTGAAAGGAAAACCCTGTCAGCGCGAGCGGACTTACGGTGCAGATCACGCGCAATAAGCTCCTTGCCTGTACCGTTTTCACCAAGAACCAACACATTGGCATCCGTCGGTGCAGCGCGTCTGATAAGTGCAAAAACTGCATTCATCGCATCGGATTGAGCAATAATATGACTGCTTTGTTTCGAAGTCGCTTCAACCAGGGCACGGTTGGTCTGCCGCAACGACTGTGCCTCTATGCGACTTTTATGCAGGGCGACCGCGGTGGAAAGTGTCGCCACAACTTTTTCGTTTTGCCAGGGTTTGGCGACAAAATCCATGGCACCGCGCTTCATTGCCTCGACTACCGTATCAACGCTGCCATGTGCTGTGATCATGACCACGACCAGCTTTGGGTCAATCTTGAGGATCCGTTCCAGCCATTCGATCCCCTGTCTGCCGGAAGACTCACCGGGGCCAAAATTCATATCCAGCAATATTGCATCGAATTGGTGCCGTGTGAGTAATTCGGGGATGGTCCCGGGGTCACGACATGTGATCACTTGCGCAAAACTCCTGTTCAGCATCAAGCGTCCCGCTACCAGGATATCCTCGTCATCATCGACGATCAGTATGTTACCGCTCTTTTTGTTGTCGGTCTGATTTGGCATTTCAACACCCAAGTAGCTGTCCGAAATCGTACACTAAATGTCCGATATCGTACAGTTTGTCAGAAGCATAAAGTTTATCCTTCGGGATAAAACTATTAATATCAATGACATAAATATTGGCACGTAAAATGCATAATGGAAGGTAACAGATAAATTTCCCCTGGAGCAATTGGTGTGAACAAGGTCAGCAAGCTTTCCGAAAAACACAGGAATGACGGAGTCACTATCTCGGGACAGGGGATGGACCGCGCGGTAGAAAAGAAGATGCCACTCGCTCGCAAGGCCGGGTTCGGTATCGCGGGTCTCCTGCTTATTGTTTTCGGTTGGTGGCTGGTTGACACATTGCTTGATGGACGAAGCCTTAGCGTCGACTCCCAGAAGATCGCCGTTTCAACTGTCACTAAAGGCACTTTCGAGGACTTTATTCCATTGCGTGGCAGGCTGATTCCACGCAGCACCGTGTATCTGGATGCGATTGAAGGCGGCCGTGTCGACCGGGTACTGGTGGAAGACGGGGCGCTGGTCGAGGCCGGCGAACCCATCGCCATTTTATCGAATACCAATTTACAACTGGTGGTACTTGGCCGTGAAGCCGAAGTCACCGAGCAGCTCAATTTCATGCGAACCATTGAATTGCAACTGGAGCAAAACCGGCTATCCCATAAACGCAACCTGATAGAGATTGATTACCAGATCAAACGACTGACACGCAGTATTGAACGACAACGTGGCCTGGCTGTAAAAGAGCTGGTATCACAATCAACCATCGATGAGCTTGAAGACGAACTGCAGTATTTCAAGGATCGCCGCGAAGTCACACTGGAAAGCCAGGCGACCGATGCCCGTTTGCAGGAACAACAGCTGGCCCAGTTACGTATCTCCGGTGAGCAATTGCGCTCCAGCCTGGATTTCGCGCGTAAAAACCTCGACGACCTGAATGTCAGGGCGCCGGTTGCCGGAAAATTATCCGGTTTTAATATCGAGGTCGGACAGTCGATCGAACGTGGCGGCCGCCTTGGGCAAATCGATGACCCGGACGGCTTTAAGCTTAATGTGCGTATTGATGAGTATTATCTCGGTCGTGTTGACTTACAGCAGGTCGCCGTTGCCGAACACAATAACCGCAACTTCGATATGGAAATTGCCAAGATTTATCCGCAGGTGAAAGACGGCCAGTTCGAGGTTGACATGACCTTCGCTGAAGAACCCGTTGGCGTGCGCCGCGGACAGACATTACAACTGCGGCTTACGCTGGGTGACAACACCGGCGCCCTGCTCATACCCAACGGTTCGTTCTACCAGGATACCGGCGGCAACTGGATATTTGTTGTCTCGCCCGATGGTAGTGAAGCGATTAAACGCCCGGTCAGGCTGGGGCGCCGGAACACCAGCTTTATCGAGGTGCTCGACGGACTGGAAGCCGGCGAGAAGGTGGTCACATCGCCGTATACCAGCTATGCCGATATGGACCGGCTATCACTCGACGAAGCCTGAAGGGCTTCATGAACATGAATTGCCAATAACACAAGAGGATTCAGAAATGCTCAAGTTGCATGATTTATACAAAGTCTACAGAACCGACGAGGTCGAGACCGTTGCTTTGAATGGTGTCAATTTCGAAATCGAACAAGGCGACTTTGTGGCCGTGATGGGTCCTTCGGGCTGTGGAAAATCAACCCTGCTCAATATCGTGGGATTATTGGATGATGTGACCGAGGGAAGTTATTACTTCTTTGACGAGAACGTCGCTGGCTACAAGGAAAAGCAATTAACCGCAATCAGGAAGCAGAACATCGGCTTCATATTTCAGAACTTTAACCTGATTGATGAGTTGACGGTTGCGGAAAATATCGAGCTGGCATTGCTTTACCATAAGATGCCAGCCGGTCAGCGTAAAACCCGTGTTGCCAAGGTCATGGACCGGATGGGTATAGCCCACCGGGCCAAACATCTGCCCGGACAACTCTCCGGTGGCCAGCAACAACGTGTTGCCGTCGCCAGGGCCGTGGTTGGTAACCAGAATTTAATACTTGCCGATGAGCCCACCGGTAACCTCGATTCCGTACACGGCCAGGAAGTCATGGAACTGTTGCGCTCTTTGAATGAGGAAGGCACAACCATTGTCATGGTCACGCACTCACCGGCCCATGCTGACTATGCGCACCGGACAGTCAACCTGTTCGACGGTCATATCGTCACTGAAAACGTGCGGGCCGCCTAGCGGCAGTCTGTCCAACATCTGGCAAATACCAGGAGCAGGAAAACTCATGTTTTGGAATTACTTGATAAGTGCACTGCGGAATCTGCGCAAACACAAACTTTTTGCAGTGATCAATATTGCCGGTCTCGCACTAGGCCTGACAATTTATGTATTTGGCGGCCTGCTGATTGGGTACGAAAGGACCCATGACCAGTTCTTTGAAAAGGCGGACCGGACCTACACCGTTGGCTCAATTGCCGCTGAAGGCCTTGATGTTGGAGTCAACGTGATGGGTTCAACGTTTTCTGCTGTTGGACCGATCATCGATGCCGAGTTGTCTGATGTTGAATTGACAGCGCGAACCATTGGGCTGGAATTCCTGATCAAGATGGGCTCAGAAGGTTTTTATCAAAACATACGGTTTGCCGACCCTGAACTGCTGAAGATTTTCGATTTTGACTATATTCATGGCGATGAGTCGGCACTGGATGATCCTTCCGCCATTCTGATTACAGAATCCGTGGCAGAGAAGTATTTCGGCAACATTGATGTTGTCGGCAAGGTCGTCACACTGGACAATGAATTTGACTTCACGGTTTCTGCCGTCATCAGGGATGTACCCCTGAACTCACACTTCAACTCGATGGTGGTCCTGGATTCTTCTCTTGAAATAGTCGCACCGATCAAGGCGCTGGGTCGTATGCGCGATTTCGATGAGGCCGGCAGTTGGAACAACCTTTCAATCGGCAACATGACCTATGTGCTGCTACCCGCTCACCTCGACGGTGTGTGGCTGGATGACCAGTTGGACAGCATTTACGCCCGCCTGGTGCCGGATGAGCAACGAGAGGTGATCGCGGGTTTGTTTGCCAAACCTCTGACAAACGCCAACCTGGCCTTCTGGGACATGATCGGTTTGCCGGCTGTGGCAGCGATCCAGTTGCTGAGCCTGCTGGTATTGGTAGTAGCCTGCGTCAACTATACAAACCTGGCCACCGCACAGTCCCTGGGTCGTAGCAGAGAGGTTGGCATGCGTCAGACCATGGGTGCGAACAGGGTGCAACTGCTTGTGCAGTTTCTCGTTGAGAGCATGACCATCGCGACCATCGCCATGGTTTTTGCGATCGCAACCCTGGAAGTCATCATTCCGCTGTTCAATAACGCGACCAATAAGGTGTTGGCTATCAATTACCTGCAGACTCTGCCTTGGCTGATCGTAACCACTGTCGTTGTAGGACTGTGCGCGGGAGCCTATCCGGCATGGCTGATCACGCGAACCAAGCCTATTGATGCACTTCGGGATATTGCCCGAAAGGGCAAGAAAGGCTCAAAGGTACGTTCGCTCATGATCGGGGTTCAATTTGCGATCTCCGCTTTCATGCTGTCACTGGTGACCATCGTCTTTATGCAAAATGAGCAAGTACAAGAATCAAGCTACGTTTTCCCGCGTTCTGAAATTTATACACTGGGACGGCTGAATGTTGAAGGGATCAGTGAGCGGCTGGAGACGCTGCGTCATGAAATGGAAGCACAGCCAAATATTGAAAGTGTCAGTTTCAGCTCGCAGGTGCCATTCGAGCAGAATAACTCGACTTTTAATGTTTCCATGCAACCCGGCGATGAAGCCAGCCAGGTTGCTTTGTATCAGATGCGCTTGACCCCGGAATTTTTCGCTACCTACAATATCCCCTTGCTACAAGGCAGAAACCTGTCGCGAGCCGTTGGCAATGATGAGCGGCGCGAAGACAGTGAAATTTTGAATGTGGTGGTCAATGAGCTGACCCTGACCAAGCTCGGCATCGGGTCGGCCACTGACGCGATCAACCAGCGTTTTTACGACCTTGATGAAGACAACAATCTGCGTGAACTTGTCATCGTGGGTGTCGTACCAACCCAGAATATTATTGGTCTGTTCAATACCGAGAAGCCCTGGGTCTTCATGTATCAGTCTTCTGACCTGCGTATCGGCTCGGTCCGCATCACGGGACCCGATTTCATGTCAGCCGTTGCGCAGATCGAGGCTTCATGGAAGCGAGTCATACCGGAATACCCTATCCAGGGTCGCTTTTTGGATGATGTATTCAATGATGTGTTCAAGGTCCTGAAATACATGAATATGGCGTTAGCCGGGTTTGCATTTGTTGCCCTCGTACTTGCGCTGATCGGTCTGTTTGGCCTGGCTGCATTTATGGCCACTCAACGGACCCGGGAGATCGGTATCCGCAAAGTACTGGGTGCAAACTCGCTGCAGATCGCACGCCTTTTGGTATGGCAGTTTTCCAAACCCGTGATGTGGGCGCTGCTACTTGCGCTGCCAGCCGCCTGGTTTGCTTCAAGGTCTTACCTGGAGTTCTTCTCCGACCGGATTGATACGCCAATAGTGATCCTGCTGGTATCGGGGCTTATCGCGGTCCTGTTGGCCTGGGGTACGGTCGCAGGACATGCGCTGCGTATATCGCGTTCAAGCCCGATATTGGCTTTGCGTTATGAATAGAAAGGGAGGACTCCGACCCCTGCAACGTCGCGTTAAACCGCTCCCGGGTGTTATAATTGAGCCGGTTCAAGGGCCGCTGGGCCCGCAGCCGAGATTCGGCTTTTTACACGTGCTTGAGACGCAGTCGAGGGACTGTTTCGAAACGTCAAACCCAACAGGAGTCCAATGTAATGTCCACCAGTCTAGACCTGTCCAAACTCAGTCTAATGGACGCACTCGACCTCGCGATTCTGATCGAGGAGGAAGCGAACCAGCGCTATAAAGTGTTCGCCTCACAGATCGGCCACACCGGCAGCGGCTATGATGCCGGATCCTTCTTCACATCGATGGCAGAGAACGAGGCCAAGCACGGAAATGCGCTGCTCGCGCGACGCATGGCGCTGTTTGGCAAGGCCCCTATGAAGCTGAAGCTGGACGACCTCTACGACGTGGAGGCGCCGGACATGGGGGCGCCGCGACGCGGCATGTCCACGCTGCAGGCATTCGAACTTGGCCTCGAGGCTGAAAAAAAGGCCTATGACTTTTACGACATGGCCTTACCCGGCATCACTGATCCCGAAATCCGGGAGCTGTTCATCGAGCTTCGAGACGAGGAGACTGAGCACGTTGAGATGCTAAAAGAGGCAATGGCCAAACTGCCACCAAGTGCAAGCGTTGAGACCGAAAACGACCCCGATGATGCCCCTTATCTATAGCGGATAAAAAAGAGGGGCCGAAAAAAGCGGCCCCTTTTTTGATCTTTACTCTTCCGTACCACTGTTTCCCGCGATAGCCTCATCGAGAAGCTCGATCAGTTGCTCGCGCGTGTAGCTGTAAGGCCCCCATGTGTTCAGTTGCACGAGTTCATTGACCTTCGTTTTTATCGTCCATGCCTGTTCTTCTGCATTTGGAACAACCATGTATCGACGCAGTGGTTTATCATTGAATAGCGCATGAATAAAAGCTTGTGAGACATCGTCAGGTTCTTTGTAGGACAGCTCGCGCGCAGCTGTTTTTTCATAGTCCTCTTTCATCTTGGCTGTCACTTCGCCGCCTGCTGCCTTGGTCAACTCCATACCGCGCGCCATGCTGTTGCGACGGATATTGGACTTGTAGTTACCCGGTTCTACCACACTGACGGTGACACCATGGGGTTCCATTTCTACAGCCAGCCCGTCTGTAAATGCTTCGATCCAGTGTTTGCTGCCACTGTAGGCGCTAAAACCCGGGAACCCCGAAATGGTGCCCGCTATCGATCCCGTCGTCACAATACGACCTTTCGACTCCATCACCAGGGGAGCAAATGCCTTTGTCGTTCTGTAAACCCCTTCAACATTGACCTTGTAGACGAAGGATTGATCTTCAACCGGTGATTCTACGACCTGCCCTCCACCGCCAACACCAGCATTATTGACAAGACCGTACAGGCCAGTGCCTTTCTTCCTGATCATCTCGACGGCTGCATCGACCTGGTCCTGTTTGGTCACATCAAGCCGGACCGCCGTGACATTCCCGATGGCATTGAGTGCTTCAAGGTCTTTATCCTTTCGCGCACCGGCGTAGACGTGATAGCCCTTATCGGCCAGTGTCTCAGCAAGATTTCTGCCAATACCGGTACTGGCGCCTGTTATCAGGATTGATTTCTGTTCGCCAGCCACACCGGCCTGCGGTGCAATGCAAAAAGCGATAACAACGGTTAGCGCGATGACGGTCTGAAGGTACTTGATCATAAAATTTCCTTATTATTATTGATGGCCAGGACACGGAGTTGGTCAAGGCCGTTCTCACATCTATATTGCCATAAATATACCGGGATGGAAAAACCGGGGTGTCTTGGACTTTTTCGTCATAACCCCATTCCGGCAGTTGAATGAAATCCTGATACAAGGCCCTGGATTTCCTTATTTCTGACATAATCTTCGGCTGGCATTTGTCATACACTTGTTAAGTATCAAAGGTCGGTAAAACCACTG
>Ga0316201_10000930_pt1 | contig 18532 bp, 14 predicted proteins | sample CS6wburrow_MG_FD_204516 | JGI IMG/M metagenome (GOLD analysis project Ga0316201, IMG submission 204516) | Coastal sediment microbial communities from Delaware Bay, Delaware, United States - CS-6 worm burrow | ecosystem: Environmental > Aquatic > Marine > Coastal > Sediment | place: USA... | reverse complement strand
TTTGTAAACTCTTTCATTGCATCTGCCTTGTAATTTTCAAATGAAGCAAGATTAATGTCATTTCTAAAACCAGCATAGAGCGGTTTGCCAATATCCATTAAGGAGTTGATAAGTGTTCCTATTCCGATGAGAAATGTGATCACCGCAATAATGCAAACCACATAACCATAGACTTGTGCAGCTTTGTTTTTCATATTGCTTGATTTTTATTGTTTGATCAATTATTAAAAAGAAAAGGCGATCCGTAGTGAATCGCCTTTAGGCTAGGGTTATTTATCAACTTTTACGACTTCAAAAGGAAGATCTGCAGGGTCAAAGCCTCCAAAAATTTCACCAAAATGCGCGTTTACTGCATACAAATGATTTCCAAAATTGGCAATGGTTGCTGGTTCAACAAAGTTATCATCGATAATATCTTTGATAAAAGTACCACTTTCGAACCCCGGGTCTAATTCTACGACCGCGATTTTATTCAGGAAGTTTTGGCAGATATACAGCGTTTTCCCGTCCAGAACAAGACCATCTCCCCAGATAAACTCCATTGGTGTTGCTCCTTCAATTTCGATTGGTGTTGCTCCTCCTGATTTTGCATCGACCAGGTAGATAATGCCTGTTGCCATGTTATTTACAATCAGCTTTTTACCATTCGGAGAGGCTACGATGCCATTTGCATTGATAAAAAGAAATTCTTCAAGAGGTTCGTATTCAAATCCATCCATAAGGATCATTTCGACAGCCATTTCGGGAGGTAACTGTCCATTTTTACCTAAAGGAATCTTGTATAGATAAGTGTTAAGGGAATTTGTAAAATAGGCGGCTTTCTTCGTGATAATGACATCATTGATGAGTGGGCTATTATCTGGATCCTCTAACTGATACGTTTTAATCAGTGCACCAGTTTCACTGTCATAGATCTTTCCTTTACCTCCTTCACTCGCAACAAATAAATATCCTGACCTGTCATCAAATTTGATTCCGACAGATTGGTGTCCTTCCATTCCCGGGACCAACGTTTCGTATTCCCCTGTTTGAAGGCTTCCTTTGATAATGGCTCCATTGGCAAGTGAAGTCACATAAAAATCATGTCCGGTTCCCACCTCAATCCCTTCAACTTCGAAACCCATCGGCAGATTGATAATGTCCGGGAAAGCATTTGATCTGGCATCTATCATTAAGTCAAAATCGGGTGTGTCTAAAAATGAATCTTGGTTGCAGGCTAAAGCAAATGCAAACAAAGCAATCAATAAAAGTAATTTAGTTTTCATTGGAGTTGAATTTAATGTGGAAAAAAATTTCTTACTCGGGAGTCTGATCAGTAACCTATTATTTAGGTCGTGTATGGATATGAGTCAATGATATTCAATACATTATGCACTGAGATTGGTCAATTGCCTAATGATTATTTGATGAATAGATTGGATTCTCAGTAAGAATTCTTGTATTTTTTAGGCAAGTGGCCAGTCGTGGATATAAATCAACAAGGCATCATGCGTGCACGACTTTGGACAGCCCGGTTAAGCAGCGCTATTTTATATATCCCTCAAATCGAAAAGGGACTTCAGGTTCACGCAGGCATGAGCTCCCAATTACATAAAATAAATGCCATTTCATTTTTATCCGATAGTCAACGGCAGTAGTTTTCAACTAAAATGAAAATATGGGATACTCAAGTATTCATCTGTGGTCAATACAGGATATCATTAGATCCTTTAGGGAACCTGGATGCTGGAGCGACCTTCTTTCCATTTCAAAAGAAAGATCTGTTGAACATTGGCATTCGATATGAAATTCCGATCTCGGGCTGGCAATTAAAAACCGAATAATAAGCACATGAAAACCAGAATTGCATACTCAGAATTGCCCGATGGGTGGGAATGGGGTCACAACTACCCACCTTGGTTAGTCGAAGGAGATCCGCCTACGAATGCAATAATCGTCACAAGTGGTTTCGTGCCTGCAATAAACGTTATGGTGGATGGTGGTTCTTATCAAATGAGTCTGGATATGAGTGAATTCGTTGCTTCTGACCAGGCTTTTGTATACCAGGTCCTGGGAGTTACACCATTAAATAATGGCACCTAGGTAGCTGTATTGAGTAATGAAATGTGTGAGAGGTACAGCCCGATCAAGGATTAAACCGGAGAAACAGTCGGTGACGTTCAATGTTCCGAGGAGAAAGTCGGATGTGTTGGAATTAGTTGATTCCTTTTAGACACCCATGTGATACATTCCTTAGTCGTTCTCTATTTTTCTTGGCAACACCTCTTCGGGGAACGGGAACAAAATCGTGGAGTTCTTTTCAGCGGCAATATTCGAAAGAGTTTGATACAGCCTCAGTTTTATCGCAGATGGAGATTGATCTATCAACTTACCTGCCGAAAGTAATTTGCCTGCAGCCTGTTCTTCCGCGAGGGCAAGAATGATGCGTGCTCTTCTTGATCGTTCTGCCTCTGCCTGGTTGGCCATCATTCTTCGCATATTTTCTGGCAATTGGATATCCTTGATTTTTACATCGATAATATCAATCCCCCATTCTTTGGTTTCCTTCATGACGATCTCTTTGATGTTTTTACCCATCTCTTCGCGCTTGGATAGAATGGTATCCAATTCCACTTTGCCGCACACATCTCTCAATGCAGCCTGGGATAATTGGGTAATCGCAAACGTGTACTCTTCCACTTCCAGAACTGCTTTTTCCGGATCTGTAATTCTAAAAAAAACCACTCCGTCAATACTGCAAGGGACATTGTCTTCTGTCATGACTTCCTGTGAGATGATGTTGATCGTGATGACCCGAATATCAACGATTTGAACAGTTTCAATCAGTGGTATAATCCATCTGAAACCAGGGTTCAGGATCTTTACATATTTTCCAAACCTGAATTTTAAAGCCCGTTTGTATTCAAAAATAATGCGGATACCACTAGCGAGAATAATAACAAGAAGCGCAATGGCAATGTAAATTGGATCCATCATGATGGTAAAGGTTTTATGACAGGTGTTTGATGAAAGACCTTTCCATGATCGCTCATGAGATGATCAAATTCAATTTAGAAAAATGGAAATGTATCATCACCGATGGATAGCAGTTAACTCGATGATCTTCATCAGTTTTTAGTTTTGCAACATCAATGAATAAGTCACATAATGCTGCCAAATAACATATGATATAAAAAAAAACTAGAAAATGGAAACACAGATTAAACTAGGCGTATTTCGTCGATTTGATGACCGGGAAGGGCAGGAGGACGGGTTTAAATACTCCCTGGAATTGCACAACATCAGAAAGAATGCATTACATGAGGTCTTTGACACAACCAAAGACCAGGTGAGCGTATCTGATTGGGGTCAAACAGATGATACACAATCCCATGAATTAGTAGAACTGGTTCTGGGTGTGGTAGGTTCTGCCGCATTCCAATATGTTGTGGTTCCTGGCATCCAGTTTTTAGCTAACAAACTAGCAGAAAAGCTGATTGATGAGGCCTCCTCAGAGCTGGCAAAGTGGATAGTATCTAAACTGCACACAAAACAAAAATCAAAAGAGATCTTTGACTATTTCTTTACGCTGAAAGATGGAACAATAATCACTGTAGATCCTCCTGACACCGCAGCGAAAATTACAATTCAATTCAAAAATGGAGAAACAGAGTCGTTCAATTACGGTAAGTAATTTGGCAAATTCTTCAAAGATTTTCACTAGGGGTATGCAACCTCTTCCTCAACATCTGCAATCAGCATTTGGTCCTGTTTTTTATTCAGTTTTTGAACACGACGATAGAGTTTTGCAAAGCTGGCAGCTACTATAACAAGGTCTTTTGTTTCCAGTAAAATACTCATGAACAATTGGCTTTTTCGGAGGCCAATGGTTTCTTTTTTAATGTCTTCCACCTGAAGGCTTAGCTGCTCTTCCAGGTTCATGAGAATGTCATTCTTTTGTTTCAGGATTTTCTTCACTTCCTTCAACTGGAACTGCTGAATGGCCTTGCTTAAGTCACTTAAATAGGGCTCCAGGATTTGACTAAATTTGAGCAAAGGTTTGCTTTCTACAGCCGTTATCGGGTCAAGACTATTATCAATATATTCCTCGCAAATGTCAACGATCTTAGTGATTGACTGAATAATATCCTGGGCAAGATCACAAAACAATACATAAACGCGACTTGCTTCTCCATTAATTTCTTTGATGCGCTTGATCAGTTGGTACATTTGACGAAATAACACTTCATTTTCTTCTTTCAGCTGATACATTTTCTTTTTTGACCTTTTGAGTAAAGGGCGATCTTCGATGATCAATCCATGAATCGCATATCGATACCCTTTATTGATCAAATTGAGTGTACTTGCCACACGCTCCGTTGTTTCTTGAATGATCTCAGCAGTAGTCAATTCAGCCATTTGTTTCTCCATTTCTTTTTGCGCCAATTTCTTTTTCTCCTTTTTGGTATATAAAACATAAGTCCTGCTGATTAAAAAGATGGCGAGAAAAAAGAGTGCACCAATCCCCCAAATACCAAAGAAATGGATGATTGTGGCGAAAATGGCTGCCCCCGTAAAAGCTATAAAGGCTGTGAAAAACCATCCACCGATTACATTGAGGACACCTGCAATTCGAAATACGGCACTACTCCGCCCCCATGCTCTATCGGCTAATGAGGTACCCATTGCTACCATAAAAGAGACGTAGGTGGTGGAAAGAGGCAATTTTAGCGATGTGGCAAATGCAATAAGCATACTGGCCATTGTTAAATTGACCGAAGCTCTCACCAGGTCAAACGCGGGCTGATTATCACGTGAGATTGAAGTGCTTTTTACATGATTTGGGCGAAAATTCTCCTCGATTTTGTGCTTAAAAGTAATGGGTAGCAATTTGGTCAATTCCTTCCTGGCGGAAATTGATAACCGGACAATTCCTTTCGAAATCCAGTTTGGGGAAAATCGCTCTGCACCTTCGGATTGCCTGCTCAGATTCACTTCTGTTTCAGTCACTGACCTGGCTTTTTTCGAAAACCACAGTGTTGTGACCATGATCAACCCCGCACCAATCAACAGGAATGTCTTCGTACGGACCGGTTCATTTAACACGGACATACTGAATGCACCTGCCTCAATACCAGACTGACTCCATGCCAGGAACGATTCAAGCCCCGCAATCGGAACGCCGATAAAATTGACCAAATCGTTTCCTGCAAAGGCCATGGCCAGCGCAAATGTGCCAAATAACACTACGAATCTGAGGATGTTTAGTTTGAATATTGAAATACAAACCTGCATCACGATACTCCAGAAAACAAAAGACATTCCCAGGAGCAGAATGGTGTTGTGTTTGACCCAATCCAGAAATGCATCAGATATAAACGAAGCTCCTTTAATTCCTTTGATCAACAAAAAATAGGTAAGTGCAGATAAGGCGAGTCCGGCCCAAATCCCCCCAATCCATGCCATCCTTTTTTGAATATGAAAAGAAAAAAGGAGCCGGGAAAAATATTGGACAATACTTCCAATCACAAATGCAACGAGAATGGAAAGAAAAATACCAGAGACAATAAGGATCGCACTTGATGTATTAATATAGTTGCCTAATGTGCTGAGTGGTTCACCTGCTGCTGAAATTTTTAATATAGAAACGGCAACCGCAGCACCTAATAACTCAAATACGATGGATACCGTCGTGGAAGTCGGCATGCCAAATGTATTAAACAGGTCAAGGAGGATAATATCCGTAATCATGACCGCAATAAAAATGATCATGATCTCTGCAAAAAAGAAATATTGCGGGTTAAAAATCCCTTTCCTGGCCACCTCCATCATCCCACTAGAAAAAGTAGCTCCAATCAGAATACCCACACTGGCGACGATCATAATCATATTTCTCGTCGCGACTTTCGAGCCGATTGCCGAGTTTAAGAAGTTGACAGCATCATTGCTCACTCCAACAACCAAATCGAGGATGGCCAACACAAACAAGATCAAAACGATAATCAAATATACATCCGACATCACACTCTTGTAAACGTTAATGAGATACGAAAGTGAGCATTCTAAAGTAAAGTATTTGTAAAGCTTTGCGCATTTACTTGTGATCCTTATCAAACCGGTATCTGATCAATATCATTTCTTTCCAGGGTATTTCATTTTATTATGACCGCCCGTTTAAAACCTGCCAAAATGCCAATACCAAAGTCTAAAAATGAGTTGCTTGAAATGAGCCAACAAAACTATGATCGGCTCTTTGCTTTTATTGATGCATTGCCAAAAAGTGCATTAAAAACTGAATTTCCTTCTTCTTATTTAAATCGAAATATTCGTGATGTCTTGGGCCATCTCCATCACTGGCATTTATTGTTCATTGATTGGTATGAAGTAGGAATGGCAGGTGAGAAACCAGCGATACCAGCAAAAGGATATACCTGGAAAACAACACCGGAATTGAATAAAATGATTCAACAAAAGTATTCGAACATGAGTATGAAAAAAGTATCCGGGCTTTTGGAATCATCTCATGCGGCTATCATGGAGCTCATCAAAAAGCATTCAGATACAGAACTGTTCGAGAAGAAAAAATACAAATGGACAGGAAGTACATCAATGGGAGTGTATCTCCGGGGTGCAACCACCAGCCATTATGATTGGGCTTATAAGATGATTAAAAAGTGCCTGAAATAATCCTGAGCATTTGTAACATTTCAAAATAGCATACTCCTCATTGTTTCCGGGCTCCTCAACCAATCAATTGCATGTATTAACCGATATATGAACATATGATAATGATTATGTAAGATATTGATCAAAGTCACCTTTAAAAGTACCCTCCTTCAATACTTTTACCGCCGCACAGAAAGACTGAATTATTAAACTCTCAACAAATTCATAACGATGAAAAAATATTTATTAAATCTACTTTTTGTTTTAATGAGTAGTGCCTTGATTGCACAAGCAGGACATATCATGCAAGGAATTGGTTCTGTGAACATGTCCATGGGAGGCGCTGCAACTGCTCAGCCTCTGGATATTAATGGCCCATTACATTGGAACCCCGCTGGGATTTCTGTTTTCGATCAAAACATTCTCTCTTTGAATGTTGGTTTATTTTTCTCCTCACCACAGTTATCATCTACCGCACCAACTCCTCAAGGTCCTTTTTCAGGAACAACAGAGGACGATAGGGGAATATCTCCTATGCCGGCATTTGCAATGGTTTTTGGCAAAGAGGACAGTAAACATACATTTGGTGTCTCTGCTTTTGGAATCAGTGGCTTTGGAGTTACATTTCCTGAAAACATGATGAACCCAATCAATATGCCACAAAACCTTGGAGGATTTGGCCGCATTGAATCTGATTATTTTTTGCTCCAGGTTGGATTGACATATGCTTATGAGATTTCAGAAAACCTGAGCATTGGAATTGCACCTACGATCAATTATTCGGCACTTGAATTGGCACCAAATCCATTGTCTTCTCCAAGCATGACACTAGGTTACCCGGTTAGTGAGCAGGCAACTGCGATCGGATTTGGTGGACAGGTTGGTATTTTATATCAATCCAATGGAGGGTTTAAACTTGGAGCCTCTTATAAATCTCCACAATTCTTCGGTGATTTTGATTTTGAAAGTACATACCTGGATGGCTCATCTGCACCGAATGTCTTATTTAAAATGAATTATCCAGCTATCTATTCAGCAGGATTGGGATATTCAAATGAGTCAATTGATTTTGCATTGGATTATCGGTTTGTTGATTATGCGAATACAGATGGTTTTGAAGCTAGTGGCTGGACGCAAACCGCTTCAGTAGCCGGTTTTGGTTGGGAAAGTATTTCAATCATCTCAGCTGGTCTTCAACTTAAAGTGATTGATGGTGTGCCTTTGAGAATTGGATATACATATAGTGGTGTCCCTATTACTGAGGATGGTGCTTTTTTCTCTACACCAGCAACAGCGATTATTAAGAATGCATTTCAGGTTGGGGCTGGATTTGAGTTCTCGGAAAAATTGGTTTTGAATTTAATGTATCACCATGGAGCAAGCGGTGATCCGGTTTCAGGATCATTATTAAGTCCGATGCTCGTCAATGAAGCAAATCCGCTCGGCAAAGTTCCGGGTAGTGAAGTGTCTTACGAAATGACTACAGATATGATCATGTTCGGAATAAACTATATGTTTTCAAAATAGTACCTGGGTTTTTTACTTGTCTGATAATCATAATGCCATCCTCATTCGTGGGGATGGCTTTTCTTTAGATTTTAGCATTATCTTGAAAATAAAAACATGGCTATATTTCGATCCTTTCTTTGCATTTTTTGCACATTGATGCTTTCAGTGGCATCTGGCCAGCCAATTGACACAGATCATATCACCTATTCCAATGCATTGGCTTCATTGCCGGGATTGAAGTCTTTTCTTGCTATACCCAATGATGCCCATTATCCTGACGATATTGAAATGAATGTGCAGTGGTGCAATCAGAAATTTACTCAATATGGTTTTATAACTAAAAGACTGGAAACAGAGACAGTTCCACTGATCCTTGCCGAAAGCACACAGAAGCTCGAAGGAGTACCTACTGTTTTGTTTTATTTCCATATTGATGGTCAACCGGTCGACCCTTCCTTTTGGTTTCAGGATGATCCATATGAGGCAGTCCTAAAACAAGAGGTTGAAGGAGAAGGCTGGGTGCCGATTGAGTGGAGTCGACTGGGAGATCAGCATCTCGATCCTGATTGGCGCATTTTTGCCCGCTCTTCTTCAGATGATAAATCTCCATTTATGATGTTTCTCACTGCATTAGAAACGTTGCGGAACAATAGGAAAATGATTGCATATAATTTGAAGGTAATTCTGGATTTTGAAGAGGAAATTGGTTCTCCACGACTCGCAAAAGCAGTGCTGGATTATAAAGAAGATCTAGCCTCTGATATGCTGATCATTTATGACGGTCCAAAGCATTCGAGCAACAAACCGACCATTTCTTTTGGCGCTCGTGGGATTACCACGATGACGATTAAAGTCTTTGGCCCCACTTACTCCTTACACAGTGGTCATTATGGGAATTACGCGCCAAATCCGGCCTTTCGTCTTGCCAGGTTGCTTTCCAGTATGAAAGATGAAAATGGACGGGTAGTAATACCCGGATATTATGACGGGATACATTTGGATGAAAAAGCGAGAGCCATATTAGCTGCTGTTCCGGATAATGAAAAAGAATTGATGGTCAAACTTGGCATTGGTGAGGTGGACCAGGTGGGGAGTAATTACCAGGAAGCTTTGCAATATCCTTCGTTGAATATTCGGGGAATAGCCTCCGCCTGGGTAGGAGAGGAATCCAGGACGATCGTGCCCGCGACAGCTGTAGCAGAAATTGATCTGAGGCTAGTTGTTGAGTCAGATGGAGAAAGACTAAAAGAGCTGGTCAGAAATCATATCGCAAGCCAGGGGTATCACATTTTAAATCGTAAACCGACATCTCGCGAACGTGTCTCGTATCAGAAAATCTGCCAGGTTTCTTCCCGGGGTGTGACAAAAGCATTTCGTACTGAATTTGAATCTCCAATTGGGAACTGGGTATTTGGATCATTACGTAAATCTTTTGGTGAAGAGCCGATCAGGTTGCGTACAATGGGCGGAACTTTGCCCACCTCCCCTTTTATCAATACACTCAACGTTCCAGCAGTAGTTATCCCTTTGGTCAATAGTGATAACAACCAACATAGTCCAAATGAAAACCTCAGACTCGGCAACTATTTTGATGGAACAAAGGCGATTTATGATTTATTATCAACATCCATTCAGGGGATGTGATGATATTTAAACCCCAGGAACATTCCCTTTCAATACCTAAACGGAACTTATCCTCAGGGACGTCGGTTTGTTTTAAAACAAGCGAGAAAGAAAGGGTTGTCTCATGACTATGCAATTATTTACTTACCTTGCAAAAAATATTTATTATTCACTTTAAATCAAAAAATGGGGAGATCACAGGATAGTTTCAACAAAAAAGAAAGAGAAAAAAAGAGGCAAAAGCGCAAAAAAGATAAAGCCGAAAAAAAGGAACAGCGCAAATTAGAAGGTAACAAGACGGAAGAATTTATGTACGTCGATGCATATGGAAATCTGACAGCTACTCCACCTGACATCACGAAAAGGGAAAAAATCAATGTTGAGGATATTGAGATCAGTATCCCAAAACAAGGTAAATCTGAAAAAACAGATTTTAGAAGAAAAGGTATTGTGAAATTCTTCAATGCTGAAAAAGGCTATGGCTTTATTCAGGATAGTGAAACAAAAGACAGTTTTTTCGTACATATCAACAGTTTAGATGTTGAGATCGTAGAAAATGACAGAGTCACTTTTGAAGTAGGTAAAGGACCAAAAGGACCGGTTGCCATTTCTGTTCAAATGGCATAAAAGCTTAAGACATTTGATAAAATGAAGGAGGGGAATCAAAGAATCCAGATTTACCCGGGTCTTGAAGTTGATATAGTTCAAAAACGCGATCAACGGTCGGGCATATTGACCCGTGGTATCGTTAAAAGACTACTCACTAAATCTCCATCACATCCGCATGGAATAAAAGTGGAACTCGAATCCGGTGACATCGGAAGAGTAAAAAATATTGCAGAACAGGAAACGTTTCTTCCAGAAGAATGAATAGACTTCTGCAAAGGAAATAGGATTAATTGGCCGACCGCGTTTGGACCAGTTACTCATTCAATCCCATTTTTACGATAAAATCATTTAGAAAGGTTCCTTTTGGATCCATCTGATTGCGCACTTTAATCCACGATTGAACTTTGGGAAAATGACTTTGAATAAATGGATGATCTAGGTACATCATCTGATTCATTTTCCCCCAATGAGGTATCCCGTCCAATTTCATAAGCATTGTTTGGTATCGCTCAAGAATTTCGTAATCACCGATAGAAGTAAATAATGTTGGAACATCAATATATACTGTAGGTCTTTGGTAAGCTGAAGATAAATAAGCTTTTGACGGCATCACAAACCTGACTGGAATATGTGCCGAATGGTACAAATCAGCGTATTCAGATAAATATTTGGTTTGCTCAAAAATCGTCTCAAGCACATCAATCACTTTTCCCGCTTTTGCATCAAAGGCAAACTCAGAGCTAATACCGTATCTCAACACAGCCGCCCCATGTTGATAGAGCACTTTAAAACTTTTATCCATGTAGTTTTTCACCCTTGAATATTTCAGGCTCAATTGGATTCGCTTTTTTATTTTTCTTGGATTTCTGTTTATTGTTCGGATTAATCCCTCTATCAGAAATTCCATATTGCTCACTATACCCGCAATCACATTTCTTTTCCCTTCTGCCCAAAATCCGAGTGCAGGAGTAGGTTGCAGAATATTCTGCACCACGATTGAGCAAAGATGATCACCATCTATTTTGTGTGGATTTACACGAAACGCGACAAAATCATTTTCCTCCACTTTTTGCATAAACCTGCCATCTTTTAATTCTTGTTTTAATGCAGTCCAGTTTTGCAGATATCGTTTTTCCTGGATCCAAAACCAGGGAGCGACCTCCAGGATCAGTTGGTATACGATCCCCATTCCACCAAAACTTAAAACATTACTGTAAAATATATCGTCATCCTGAATCAGTTTTATGTCAGCATTTTGTGCATGGGCGATCGGGTCTGTGATACCTTCTGTCGGCTCTATCTGGATAAGTTCACCACCTGTTGCTACGATCCTGATTGCTCGAACCATGTCGGGAAAGGCAGGTTGTTTTATTCCAGTCCCATGCGTGCCGGTCATAAGTGCGCCGGAAACGGTCTGAAAGTCTACAGCCCCCATATTTTGTAAAGCCAATTTCATTTTATCCAGGATTCGATTCAATCTTCGTATCGTGATTCCGGCATCCGCCACGACATAATTTTGAGTTTGAAAAGAGGCTTTTATCAAGGAGGCTTCATAACGAAAAGCATTCCGCATGGATTTCATATCCAACAAAAAATCCTTTCCTTTTGCTGCTTCTGAAAATGAATGACCAGATCCAACAGCTCGAACTCTGAGACCTTGAGATTCTGCTTCAGCTACAATTGCCTGGATATCCTTTTCATTTTCAGGGTAAAAGAAATGCAACGGATTGGTGATCATATTATTGGTTGCATTATGCCAGGTGTACCTGGTACGAGAGATTTTTTTAAGTCTTAAGTCCATGATGTATCAATTAATGAGGGTTCAGGTTTTTGTGATATACATTTCCGGGTGGTAGTATAAGGAGAACCACTCAATAGCTAATGCGTTAACGATTTGAATGATGATAACAGGTAGTATGCTTCCTGTTTTCAACACGATATAGCATGCCAATGCCCCATAAAAAATAGAAAAAAGGGATACCCGATTTCTTTTAAAATAATGACTCAACGCATAGATGCCAGTACAAATGATGATGGCGGGGATATCATCAACACAAAACAAAAGGGATTGAAATAGTAACCCACGATATAAGAATTCTGAAGCTGCTAAATAGAGTACCCAAAAGAGGGCACTTTTAATCAGGATATGAGGTCTCCAAAATCGGACTCTGATCTCTGGAAACTGCTCCAAACTCGCCGTTGATTTTGTGGTAAATGCATGGATCAAAACCAATAGCGGGATAATAAGCAGTACCCATTTGGCAACATTAAAATTCCAATGGAAACAAAGATGAAGATCCTTGAAAGTGGCGTGATTGAGCCAACCAGTGCAAAGTATAATGATCAATGGAATGATACCATAGATGATGAATCCTATAATTCTCCTTGAGTATATTCTGAATACATAAGGTGGATTCGCATCATACATGATTTGAAATCGAACAGGTAACAAAAGTGATTTCGATAGAGCAAACCATGCAATAAAACCAAAAGATGCAATCGTTACTGACAGAATGAGATAATTCATTTCCATGTTAAGGCATATTGTGAATTGAGGATATGACTGGATATGAACAGGAATTCGGTAATTTGATTTGAGTCTATAAAATACTCATTCTCTTACACTTATATGTAAATTAAAATTAAAACGTTACTCTTCCAAATCGACTTGAAAGGAGAAGGTGAATATTTCCACATCAGGTGTATCTTTGCTTTGTGGAACACTTTAAAAAAATCAAGACGATTATATTTTTCATCATGCTGATCGTTTTCGGTGGAGTAGGTAATATTTCCAGCTGCTTTGCGCAAGGTATTCAACGGGCGCAAGATCATATCAAAAAAGCAAAAAAACAGCCTGCTTCAGTGGGTAAAGATTCAGTACTCGCTTATAACTATAATTACCTTGCGGAGGCTTATAGTTACAGTGATAGTTGAGACATTTAACGACAACAAAGAAACCCAACTTAACCAGGGATTAATTACAAAAATTATTGATTCAATCGAGGATACCTATGAGGATGAGTAGATTTTTGTATGAGTAGTTACTGCAGGAAGAACATGCTTTGTTTTTATTTCGAGCATCAACGACAACCGTTTTGACTATCTAATGTTGTCCTGTCGTTGTGAAAAGAGTTTCGTGTTCATTCCCCTTTCTTCTCTTCATATGATTTTTTGCAAATTTGCTAAATGATGCACATCCAATCTAATCCAACAAAAATTTATACACATTGGCCAGGCCTTTTACTTCAAATATGCCTGATGATGTTACTCGGTTGTACGGATAATACAGAAAGCAATGATCGGGAAGAAATTTTAGAGAATGATATATTAATAAGCGAAGAAGACGGGAGGCTTAATAAGCTGGAAAATGCATTACAAATCGTTCCAGCTAATCCGTTTGAAGATATCGACGCTCATGCGCGGGAATGTCCCGATGCTCTTGCAGTAAATGTGGCAACGCTGTCCAGTTACCTTAAAAGCAGGTCAACTACCGATCTGGAAAAAGCCCGCGCGATTTATATTTGGCTCACAGACAATGTCAGTTATGATGATGATGCATTCAATTCGGGCGGTTATGGGGACTATAGCCCCGAAGGATTATTGAGTTCCAGAAAAGCAGTCTGTGAAGGATTTAGCAATTTGTACCTGGCGCTTGGGGAAGAAATGGGATTAAACATCCGGAAGGTTTCTGGTTACGCAAAAGGATTTGGCTATGCACCCGGGCGCAAATTCGAACGATCAAATCATGCCTGGAATGTCATAGAAATTGACGGACAATGGAAAATTATTGACGCGACATGGGGACAGGGAAATGGCACTGCAGTGAATGGGAAACTGGTGAGTAAAAAAGAATTTGATCCGTATTGGTTTGACGTTGATCCATATGAGGCTATCTTCAATCACTTCCCTGAGGACACCCAATTTACTTTTGTGTCTCCGAATATTTCGCTTGATCAATACCAAAGATTTCCTTTTGTTGATAAATCATATTTTGAATACGGATTTGACGGGAAGCAAATGTATGAGACTTCATTATTTGATCCTCAAATTGAATTGCCGAAGTGTTTTCATGTTGCTACATATGCCCGGGTGATCAATGCGCCTGAGTTTGGTGTATTGGAGAAAGGTCAATCCTACACTTTCGAGTGGTTTGTCCCGGAAGGCAAAAAAATGGCATTGATCGATAATGAAAATGAATGGACCTTTTTTGAAAAGGAAAACAGAATATTTTCTCTGCATTACATTCCCGTTACAATAGGAAATTTAAAAGTAAGTGTACAGCATGAGGAGAGTAACAATTCATTTGGTACATTGTTGATCTATCAAGTACGTTCTGAAAAGGAATCGATATAGATGAATGAATATCATTTTTCTATCGAAATATTGCCGATTGCTTTATGTGCAATACTGTCTACTTTAACCGACGGAAGTTGATGGGCTATTGAGATGGCTTTAGTCACTTCCTCATAGCAGCTCGAGTCAGGGTATTTCTTTTCAAAACCTTCAAAATCCACCAAATATCAATTCATATGAGTAGATTGCCAATTGCTGCTAGACAATAAGGAATTGATGCTCCATTTTGCTGGAAAATGAAGCTTATGAAATTCCGACTTATATTCTTTATGTGCATATTGACTTGTCTTTTCGTTCAGGCGCAGGAAACAACCGATCTGTTTACATATGAAAATATAGAGCCATCTCCTGGTAAATGTCTTGCAGATCATCACCGGGAAGAGATTAAAGAAACGCTGGATAGGAATAGTGCAAAACTCAGACAGGCAGGAAAGTTAACATCACACCGATCAAATGCACAGCCTCTTTTTCAATGGCCATTGGCACAATCACCTGGGATTAATTATCCCGGCTATTATGTGATTTCCAACTTCGTAGATCAGAATCCGGATGAAGATGAAACACTGGATTACAATTGCGAAGCACGCACATATGATGGACATCGAGGCATTGATATTCGCATAGAGCCATATCGATGGAATAAAATGAATACAAATCAGGTACGTATCGTCGCAGCTGCTCCTGGAGAAATCATCCATAAACATGACGATGAATTTGATATGAGTTGCGAGTTTGGTGGCTCCTGGAATGCTGTTTATTTGGAACATAGTGACGGTTCGAGGACCTGGTACGGTCATATGAAAAGTGGTTCGTTGACAAACAAAGCTGAGGGTGAAAATGTGGTTGCAGGTGAATACCTTGGCCTTGTCGGGAGTTCAGGAAGTTCAACATCCCCTCATCTCCATTTTGAAGTATATGATAGCGATGGTGATTTGGTAGATCCATTTTCTGGCCCTTGCAATGATATGAATAACAATAGTTGGTGGGCAGACCAATTGCCATATTATCATTCAGGGATCAATCGTCTGATTACGCATGGTGCAGATCCGGAAAACTTTGATTGCCCTCTGCAATCGGTGATCAATGAAAAATACTACTTCTGCCCTGGCGAACAAGTTGGGTTTGCAGCTTATTATCGAGATGATTTGACTGCCAATTCTTCTGAGTTTCGGCTTTATGATCCTGATGGAGTTCTTTCACCGGTATTGAGTGAGACATATAGTCGTGCCGGTAATTATTATTCAAAAGCTCCGTACGCGAGATATACGCGCACATTGCCGGAAGATGCTAAAGCCGGCACCTGGACCTTTGAAGTAGAGTACACATCGACAACATATGGATCTGTAACGTATCAGCAGGATTTCCGGATCGGATATCCTTGCACCCCTACCTATTCATTTGCTTTTCCACAGCATAATGTCCCGGCATATTATGTAGTGTCCAATGCTATTCAGTCGGTAAGTGATGTGCCACAGGGAGTGCACATTTGGTATGATGCTAAAAATGTGATCACTTTGGCACCTGGATTTCAGGCAAAAAGTGGAGGAAAGTTTGTTGCAAAAATTGATGGTTGTGATAACTAGCGAGATCAACATTCCGAGATGTCATCTCCGAGATGACATCTCGGAATGTTGATCTCGGGCTCATTACCTACCTGGGAAAAGTTCTTCTTACCCGTATTTCCTGGATTAAAATGCCCAATCGCCTTATGGGTTAAGGGTTTCCGGCCAAGTTAGGGGATTTCCTAGAAGTTCTTTTTGTTTTTATTTGTAATGGTCAAGATCAACAAAGGGAGATGTCATCTACGAGATGTCATCTCCCTTTGTTGATCTCAATATGCAGAGGCCTACCTATGACAATCATCTGTTTTGATCATTCTGGTGACGAATTATTCAATACCTTAGTCAGCTTTCAGATAGAGTAAGTCAGTGAAAAATACTAAACGACAACCAGCATGAAACGCATATTCTACTTATCATTTCTTGGATCATTGTTCATCTTATTTGGCCAAATCAATCTGAGTGCCCAGACCGATAAATTCCCTGAGAATTTACACATTTATCCGTATCTGCAATATGCCACTCCAACCTCAATCATTATCAAATGGGAAACGATAAGGCCAACAGAGGGTAAGGTGACTTATAGTGAGGATATGAGCTTCAACAATGAAGTGATCGAATCATCTCCAGTCAAAATCCATGAAATAAAATTGGATGGATTGAAACCAGGTACCAGATATAATTACAAAGTTAGCTATGACAACTCAAGCCTGGAAAGTGCTTCCTTCACTACCGCACCTGTGCCCGGAACCCAGAACTGGAGAATGGTTGCTTATGGGGATAATCGTACTTATCCGGAAACACATAGAAGAATTGTAACACAAATTTTGAAATTGAATCCCAGTATGATTATTCATTCCGGAGATTTGGTAGCGAGAGGAGATAATTATGCGCAATGGAAGGAGCAATATTTTGATCCGATGAAAGGGTTGTCCGAGAACATTACCGTTTTCCCCAGTCTGGGAAATCACGAAATGAATTCCCCGCTTTATTATGAATATATGTCGCTGCCGGATGAAAATGGTGAATCCTATTATTCATTTGATTATGGGAATGCGCATTTTATTGCTTTAAATAGTAATGAAAGAGAGGCTCCTTTTGAAATAGATTCTGAGCAAACCAAATGGCTGATCAAGGATTTAAAGGAAAATGCCGACGCTGAATGGAAAATTGTTTTTTTTCACCATCCTTTGTTCAGATGTCATCCTACACGTGGAATAGAACCTCAACGATGGGTGTGGCAGGAAGTGTTTGAAGATTATGGAGTTGATCTTGTGGTAAATGGCCATGATCATTATTATCAGCGGACATATGGTATTGGCAGTTACCAGGGCCAGCCAAGCAGGGGAGTCTACCATTTGATCTCAGGCGGTGGTGGCGCACCTAACTATCCTATCGTACCCAAAGTGCATGCGGCTAATCGCCGAAGCGTTCATCATATCACTGTGATGGATTTTCTTGGAGACCGTATGATCGGAAGAGCCATTGATGATGAGGGTAATATATTTGACGCTTTCGTTTATGACAAAGAAGCTGAAAACTCCCCAGAGGAATTTATTGCTTCCGAGGTATATAAAATCGAACGTGATCTGGCAGAAGCAATCAATCATTTGCCAATTGAGAAGATTGCAGAGAAAGTTAAAATTAGCCGCTCATTAGAGATTGAGAACCCGTTTCAGCATCCATTAAAAATGACTTTTAGCTGGGATAATACCCGAAACTGGAATACTAATTTGCCGAAAACAGAATTACTTGAACCAGGAGAATCCATTAAAATTGACTACATGGCTACTGCTGATAAGGAGAATATTTTTCCAATTCCGTCCGCCAGGCTCCATTTTCAAACTCCTGAGGGGAAAATGGCTTTTAAAAATAACACTATCGTATTCAACCCTTTGAAAATATGGGAAAGGAAAATGGTTCAACCTCTGGCTATTAAAAGAATGCCTGTCATAGATGGGGATCTGTCAGATATTAAATGGAATAAAAATACAGTAGTCACCGATTTTATGGATGTCCAGGGAAGTTTGCCTATCCAAAAGACAGCGGTTACCATAAGCACCAATAAGTTAAAAAGTATATTATATGTTGCAGGAAAAGTAGAAGCGTCACCTGATTTTTCAATTTCGGGAACTACTGAAAGAGACCATAGATACATTGCGCGTGGTGAAAACATGAAAATTCACATAGGTGTGGGAAAGGAAGTTTACACCTATATTGTAAATCCCAAAGGA
>Ga0316201_10000929_pt1 | contig 18536 bp, 16 predicted proteins | sample CS6wburrow_MG_FD_204516 | JGI IMG/M metagenome (GOLD analysis project Ga0316201, IMG submission 204516) | Coastal sediment microbial communities from Delaware Bay, Delaware, United States - CS-6 worm burrow | ecosystem: Environmental > Aquatic > Marine > Coastal > Sediment | place: USA... | reverse complement strand
CGTGCCGTCTAGAGACCGAGATTGAGGTGGGTAAACATTGGCAACCTGAAGTTTATGAATTCAGGCAGCTTACGCAAGTTCGGCAAAGATCGGGTTGCCAATACCAGCCGTCATGCCGCCATCGACTCTGAGTTCCTGCCCGGTGATAAACGTCGCTGCCGAGCTTGCGAGAAAATTGTAGGCGCCGACGACTTCATCCTGGCGTCCCATGCGCCCAAACGCCGTCAGTTTGGACAGAAGCTGCGCTTCAGGCCCACCGTCGTCGGCGGTCATCATGCCGGTACCGGCGATCAGTGCCGGACAGACCGTGTTGGCGCGAATGCCGCGCGCCGCGACTTCGATCGCGCAGGTGCGCGTCAGGTACGCGACGCCAGCTTTGCTGGCGGCATAAACACCGGCACCGGCGTTGGTCGTCCCTGCGCCGGCAACGGAGCCAGTCGTTATTATCGAACCGTCGTCATTCATGTGTCGCGGTCCGTACTTTAGTGCAATAAAGACACCACCGAGATTTACGTCAATAAGATGCCTCATCTTATCGGTCGGGAATTCCTCGATACTGCCTTCATCGTCTGCTGTTCCGGCATTGACAACGAGCACGTCGATCTTGCCATGCTTCTCCTCTACGGCACTGAAGCATTGAGCGACCTGTTGTTCATCCGTCGCGTCGCACCGGGAAAAATCAGCGCCCACGTCACTGGCAACCTGCACGCCACTGTCGCGGCGTCCGGTTATGGTTACGGAGGCACCGTTGTCGACGAAATTCCTGGCTACTGCCAATCCGATGCCACTCGTGCCACCGGTTATCAGTGCGACTTTTCCTTTTAGCGAATGCACAACCTTCTCCTTCTAGAACTGCGTATGCAGATAGATTTTTCCGCACTGTTTGGAAACCTGTGTTTCGAAGGCCTCGTTGGCTTTCGACATCGGGTATTCATGCGTCACCATGACGTCAATCATGCGCTGCACATCGGCGTTCATCAGTGCTCTTGCGAGACCCTCGCGATCACGGGCGCGCACATCGTGCTGCCCCATCAACTGATGGGCCGGGTCGATGACGTGATGCAGCGGGCTAAATTCGATCTTTGCGCCCGGTGTATGGCCACTGAAATTGACGGTGCCATACAGGCGCGTCGCGGCCATGAGTTTTTCCTGGTAATAGGTGACGCCTGAACCGTCGATGCAGTGATCAACGCCCTGACCTTCATACGTCAGCGCTTTGACCTGTTCCAGCCAGTCATCGTCATCAGGATTGATGAAATGCTGCACGCCCATCTTTCGCAGCAGCGCCTCACGATAGGTGTTTCGCATCAGGGCAATCACCGTGGCATTGCGATACAGCGCCGAAATAATGTGGCCCATACCAATAAAGCCGACACCGCCGACAAGCACCGTGTCGCCGGCTTTGACGTTCATGATCTCCTGGTTCGAAAACCCGACACCAAACGAGCAATTGCAAGCCGCAGCGTAACGAAAGTCGACGTTGTCTGGGATCTTGTAGAGATTGGCAATGGGTGCGATTCGATATCGTGCCATTGCAAAACCACCGGATTCACTATCATTTTTGTCCTCGATGCCGTGCATCGCACGGCCGCCATGGTCGGGAAGATTGGAAACGCAGTAAGTGGGCGATAGACCATTGCGACAGCTGTGGCACTGGCCGCAATGATCGCCCTGAAATACGATGACCCGGTCGCCCTTCTTGAAGGAGGAGCCCGGCTGCACATCCTCAATAACGCCGACGCCCTCGTGGCCAAGATGAGTCGGATCATCATGGAATTCGAAGTCGTGCGCCGCCCAGATACGCGAGCCTTCGAGACAGACCGGCGCGATTTCGTTGCGTATCACCGCATAGCCTGCGGTGACATTGGGATAGGGACGCTCGACGAGCTCGATCTTGCCCGGCTCCGGAATGGTCAGTACAACATTGGACTTGCTCATACGATGTCCCCTTGGTGCCGCCTGCGTGTGGCAGCAATTGCATTCTAGGTGCGGCCGGGCACGCCTTTAATTACATTTGTGACCCTTATCAATACAATTCTGATCCAAGCTCGTTGTGTCCTCCAAAGCCACTGCATTTGTCCCTAAAAGCCATTGATCGAATTTTGTTTTGGGTTACCGTAGGAGCCCGGTTAATTTTCATCAATGGTGGGACACAATGAAAAACGCTGACGAACTCGACTATCGACTGCACCATTTGTGCATCTACGATGACAAGCCGCGCGACAACATGTGGCCGTATTTGCGCTGGCATCACGGCATGACGAATTATTTTTCCGGCAACGTGTTTCACGTTACCGGCGAAGGCCATTCCGACTATACGTTTCTCGGCTGCGGCGGACGAGCCTATCAGATTCAGATCGAGGCCCCGCCCTTCCAGTTCGAATACGAACGTAACTGGTGGGCGGACCACGGCCGCGGCTATAACCATATCTGCTGGATAACCTCAGACGCCCGCGCTTCCATGGAGCAACTGCTCGCCAACGGCGCAACCGAAGTCATGCCGTTCGAAGAGTTTCCAACGTACGACGGTTTCGTTGTCCACGACCCGGAGGGTCGCTGGATTGAAATCATGGAGTACACCGACGAAAACTTTCGAGTGCAGGAATTCACGAATGCGCCGTCTGGCGAATGTGGCCTGCAAATGGTGGGTAACTCCGAGGTTTGTGCCGACGTGCCAGGCATGAAGCGCTGGTACGAGGATATTATGGGCATGCACGTCATCGACGAGTTCAAGTCCAACGGTTATCACGAGGTTGTGATGACCGACAAAGACTACGATAACGTCGAGCGTCGATCGCTGTTCGTGCTGCACAACGCGCGCCACGATTTCGAAAAAGATCATCTCGCCAGGCACGGTCCTTACATCAGTTCCATTATCTACCAGGCGAAAGACGTCAAGCGTGCCTGGGACGATGCGCTATGGGCGGGCATGAAGGAGCTGCAGGCACCGCAGAAGGACCCGCTCACCGGCCTGCAAACTGCCTACTTGCGCGAGCCCTGTGGCGGAAATGTGCTGGCCCTTACTGAGCCCTATGCACCGTGATTCTCGGCTTTGCACATCCGGGGCTGGTCGTTTCAGATCTTGAGAAGGCCCGAACGTTTTACGAAAAGATGTTCGGCTTTCGATACTTCGGCGACGAGGGCTGGCACGACAACGCAACGGTAGACAAAGCCATCGGCGTCGCGGGCTCTGCCTGCAAGGGAGTTACGCTGGCAGGCCACAACTGCTATCTCGAGCTGTTCGAATTTAGTTTGCCGGATGCGGAGGGGCCGTCGCCGCGCGATTCAGGGCCGAACGACCTCGGCATTCGGCACCTCGCGTTTTTCGTCGACGACTGTCGCGCTGAATATCAGCGACTTCTGGATCTGGGTGGTGAGATGCTGGGTGAGCCAAGCGACCTGGGCGGCGGTATTTACGCGGTGTATTGCCGCGACCCGTTTGGAAATATCATCGAGCTGGCCGAGTTACCCAGCAAAGAAGAGGACCCGCGCAACCTGCCGGGAGTCAACTCACTGGGAGATTACGCGGGATGAGTGACTTGTTTTCATTGACGGGTAAACGCGCCTTCATTACGGGCGGCACCTCGGGCATCGGCCGCGCCGTTGCAGAGGCATTTGTTGCCCAGGGCGCAACGGTAGCGGTTGCCGACATTACGGACGGCACGGCCGTTGCAGAAGAAATCGGCGCCCGATTCGTCTCGGTCGACGTATCGAATGAGGACAGCGTACACACCGCGCTGCAAGAAGCCAGCAAGCTATGCGGCGGCAACTTCGACACTGTTGTTCTGAATGCCGGCGTCGGCGACGTGGGGCCCACGTTCGAAAAGACCGAGCAGGCGCTGATTGAAAAGGTCACCAGGATCAATCATTGGGGTGTCCTTTATGGACTCAAACACGCGCCGACCTGCATGAACGACGGCGGTTCAATTATCTCGACGTCGTCGATGGCGGCGTTCATTAACGTACCGGGTGCTGGTGTTTACTCCGCCGGCAAGCGCGCAGTAACCAGCATGACCGAGATGGCAGCGCTGGAGCTCGGCGCGCGTGGTATCCGCGTCAACTGCGTTTGCCCCGGCTATACGGCCACGGCGCTCGGCAGCGGCGAAGAAGGCCAGAAGCTGTGCGAGGCGTTCACGGCTCTGGGCCGGGTCGCAACAGTTGACGACATGGCGGGCGTTTATGTTTTCCTCGCGAGTGAGGCCAGTGCCTACATGACGGGCCAGTCTCTGAAAGTCGACGGCGGTTGGGACTGCGGACCAACGGAAAAGCTTCTGCAGCTAGTGACCGGCGACGCTTCGGCGCCCGGCTGACAACGACCAGTCGTGCGTGACGTCAATCACATCGCTTCACGCATTGCCGCGATCGCGATTAACGTGATCTGTATTACCTACTACAACATCATGCCGCTGGTACTGGGTGGCGCTGCGGAGAGCCGAGGTCTGCTTGAAAACCAGCTTGGCTTCGCGGCCGCAGCTTTCATGGGGGGTCTTGCGCTCATAAACTTCGCAGGATTCGCCTGGCTGCGTCGCTATGACTGGCGGCTGCTGGTGCTCGGCGGCAACGCCCTCGCAACGCTCGCGTTCATCACACCTGTTTTCTACTTCAGTGCCGGGTCCTGGATTCTCTGCAACCTGCTGGCCGGTGCGGCTACCGGCATTAGCTATGGCGTAAGTATCGCCTGTCTCGGAGACACGCGTGAGCCCGAGCGAAACTTTGCGCTGGCTTATGCCGCGCAGACATTCCTCTCCGCGGGTCTCATCTTCATGCTGCCCCGGATCGCTGTGTCGTATGACCTGTTCATCGTCGGGCAAGGCATTACCGCTGCGCTCATGGCGGGGAGTATCGCGTTGATCCTTATTTTGCCGAAGCGCGGCGCGAAAACCGGCCTTGTCACAAAAGGGACTACGACAGGATTGCAGAACGTGCCACAGGCGGTGCTGGTTATGGCGCTGCTCGTACTGATGCTGAACGTCATGGCCGAGGGTGCTATCTGGGCGTTCATGGAACGAATCGCCGTATCGGGCGGTCTCACGACCAGCTTTGCGGCGACGGCGATGGCGTTCTCGTTTTTCGCATCGGGCATTGGCTCGATTGCGGCAGCGACGATGGGGCGGCGTTTCGGCAGCACGAAACCGTTCGTTGTTGCCGTTGCTTTGTCAATCAGCTCGGTCTGGGTCCTCTGGGCTGGCGGTACCGAAACGATATTCTTCACCGGCGTGATGTTGTTTGCACTGGCCTGGAACCTGGGCTCACCCTATCGCATGGCGCTCGCCACGCGCGCGGACAGCTCGGGGCGCTACTCAACTTTCGTGCCGGCGATGCAGACACTGGGCGCGGCTCTGGGACCGGCGATTGCCGGACTCCTGATCGCGAACGGTTCGTTCACGCCCGTTTATATCATGAGCACAACGGCCTGGCTGATCACGCTGGTATTGTTTATCGCTGCGAACAGGCGCCTGCGCGCTCGCTAGCTGGCTCGTTTGCAACCCGGCATTGAACAGAGCATCTCAAACAACAGATTCGCCGCAAGCAGCGATGTGTTGCCTGTCGTGTCGTAGGGTGGCGATACCTCAACAAGATCACAGCCGACCAGGTTCAGCCCGAAACAGCCTCGGATAATCTCGACGCCTTGCGACGCCATCAGCCCGCCGGGCTCCGGGGTTCCGGTGCCGGGCGCGACCGACGGGTCGAGCCCGTCGATATCGAAACTCAGGTAAGCGGGTACGTCGCCGCCAAACGCGTCGCGCACTTCCACCATGAGCGGCGCCAGGGATTTGTACCAGCACTCTTCTGCCGTAACCACACGCGCACCCTGCTTCCTTGACCAGTCAAAATCCTCGGCTGAGTAACCCGTTGTGCGCAAGCCAATCTGCACCATCTTGTTTGCATCGATCAGCCCTTCTTCGATCGCGCGACGAAAGATCGTGCCGTGCGCGATTTTTTCACCGAACTGGTGATCGTTGATGTCGGCATGCGCATCGACGTGCACCATGGCGACCGGGCCGTGTTTCTTGTGAATCGCCCTTAAGATTGGCAACGTAATCGTGTGATCGCCACCAACGCTGGCAGGCTTGGCACCGCATTCCAGTATGTCGTCGTAAAACGTCTCGATGATGTCGATCGACTTCAACAGGTCGAAACTGTTGAGGGCAACATCGCCAACATCGGCAATTTGGAATGAGTCGAACGGTGCCGCGCCGGTTGCCATGCCATAGGGCCGAACCATGACCGATTCATTGCGAATCTGCCGCGGCCCGAAGCGTGCACCCGTGCGATTACTCGTGCCGATATCGAGACCGACACCGGCGATTGCTATGTCCAGCCCTGCTGCTGTGTCCGCAGCGGGCAATCGAAACATCGTGCCCGGCCCCGCGTAGCGCGGCATTTCGTTACCGCTCAAAGGTTGGTTGAAGTCACTCATGATTCGAGTCTAGCCCGATATTGCAGCGGTGTCTGTCCCGTCTCGCGATGAAACGTCCGATACAGGTTGGCGGGATCCGAGTACCCGACCAGCATCGCAACCTCGTTCGCCGGCAAGCTCGTCTCGCTGAGATAGCGCTTCGCCATCGTCACACGAAACTCTGTGACGACCTCCTGATAGCTGGTGTTTTCAACCTTCAAACGTCGTCGCAGTGTTCGCGTGCCGATGTGCAGGCTTTTCGCCATTTCATCCATGTTTGGCACCTGGCCCGGGCGACTGGCGAGCTGACGATGTATGTCGGCGACCAGCCCCGCTCTGAGCTGCAACACCTCGAGCAGCCGGTCACACTGAACCTCGCAAAGCGCGGCGATCGCCTCATCGGCATAGGAAAGCGGCAGGTCCAGGCGTCTGGACGCGAAAATCGCCGTGGTCTCATCGTTATCGAAGCTGACCGTGCAGCCCAGGTGATCCTCGTAGTGTCGCCGCTGTCCATCCGAGGAATAACCGAGTCGCACATGCTCGAAAAAACTGCCGCTACGGCCAATGAGCTGGCACCACTGGTTCCAGCCAACGAGCCATTCCTGAACAACGTAGCGGAGCGCGGCCGGGTTCATCTGCAAACGACCACGCCTGGGGGTCGCTTTCATTGCCGCGGTCGAACCGGATTCCGTGAACGAAACGGTCAGCAATGGGCCCTGCAAATGCTGGAATTTCACGTAGCGGCCAAGGCAGTCCCGCAGGGTCGGGCTGGAGAGCAGCGCGTAACCCAAGACGCCATGCTCCAGCGGTGTCGTCTTCTCGCCGACCAGGAATCCGAGATCGGGTATCGAATTCAGGCGCACCGCTTCCTCAACCCCTGCAAGATACTGGCTCAGCGGCATGGAGGCGTCGTGATCCGGTGGCGGAAACTCCGGCAGGCCGGCGGCTTCGAGCACAGGCGCTACCGGGAGCTTACGCTCGCGCAGGACCTCCACAAGTTTGATCAGATAGATAGCTTTGGTGCGATCGATACTCACTGCAACAACCCTGCAGCACTCCAGTCGCATAAGATACACTTGTTGTCGTCATTCAGGCACGTAGCGGAAAATGGTCGAAAGCGCTATCACAATGGAATCGCGTCGTGCCGAGCAAAGCAAGATCACGGCGAACTGGATCATGCGCATGCGTGAGTGTCTGAGCGACAGTGACCAGCAGCAGTACCTGTCAGACGCGCTGTTGAGCGCCGGCATAACCGAGGGAGACCTTGCGGAGCGTCGCAATATCGAACAACAACAGCTCGACCGGGCGTTGGAGCTCGTGCTGCGCAAAGTGCCCGACATCAGTTTACGCATGTTCTCGCGGGCCGAATTGTCTGACCTCGGCGTCATGGGATACGCAGCAATAAACAGCGACACCGTCGGTCGCGCGATGCGCTTCCTGTATCACTATCACGAGCTTACCTCTGACCGCTACGTCGATACGATGACGATTGATGGCGACCTTGCTCGTGTCTCACCGTTGCCGCGCATGGCGCATATCCATGATTTCAGGAACGTCGCCGAAGACAGCCTTGCAGGAAACTGGCGAACGCTCGGATTGCTCATCGGAGAGGACCTCGACCCGACCAGGGCGAGCGTGAACTTCGATTTTCAGGCGCCCGAGTACGAGGCGACTTTTTACGAAGTATTTGGCTGCCCCGTGAATTTTGGTGCGGATCGAAACGAACTCGTCTTTCCGGCGGCCTGGCTGCAGCGACCCATTGCCTCGGGCAACCAGACCATGGCGGACGTCTGCACGGCCATGTGCGAGCGCCTGCTCGGCGCCGGGGAGGCGTCGCGTAGCACGCAGCAGATCGTGAGGCGGCTGTTGCTCAGCAGACCGGGTCGCCGTATGTATCGACTCGAGGAAGCGGCCGCCGAACTCAATCTCTCAACGGCGCAGCTCAGGAAGCGTCTTTATCGTGCCGGCACCAGTTACAAAAAACTCGTGCTCGAAATCCGCATGGCACTGGCGCGACATTATCTCGAGGACACCAATCTCGCGATCCAGGAAATCGCCTACCTGCTCGACTATTCACAGGCAGCGCCGTTCAGCCGGGCTTTCAAATCCTACTTTGGGCAATCGCCGGAACAGGCTCGCCAACGGGCAAGCGATGGGGGCGCAAAAATGTAATGGTAAGGGTCAGAAATATCATTAACTAGTGACCCATACTTGTCCAGAATTGAGCCTGTCAAAAACGAATTCTCCACAGGGGGACAGGCAAATGAAGTCAATCAAGTACCTTAGTCTGCTGTTTACGGCGCTCATCGCCACAGCGGTCAATGCACAAGAGCGCGCGATCGAGGAAGTGATCGTCACGGCGACCAAACGGGCCGAAAGCGTCCAGGACATCCCGCTTTCGGTTAATGCCTTTACCGGCGCGCAGCTCGAGGAAGCCGGTGTTAAGGATATTCGCGACATTGCGGCCCAGACGCCTGGTCTTAGCATCAAATCGCGTGGTGAAACCGAAGGCTCGGTCTTTATCCGGGGAATCGGCTCGGCGGCGCCCGGAATCGGCGCGGATCCGGCGGTTGGTATTTACATCGACGGCCTGTACGCGGCGCGCGGTACCAACGCGACGGCTGCGTTTTTTGACGTAGAGCGCGTCGAGGTCGTGAAGGGCCCGCAGGGCACGCTTTTCGGCCGAAATGCCTCATCCGGTGCAATCTCGATTATCACGCGCAAGCCGGAGATCGGCGAGAGTTACGGCTCCGCGCTCGCCGGCTTTGGCGACGAGGGTCAACAGAAGTACGAATTCATCTATAACGCCAGCCTGAGTGACAATGCCGCGGTACGTTTCGGCGTCAAGCACGACGAGCGGGACGGTCTCTACAAAAACTCAGTGAACGGTGCCGACCTGAATGGTCGCGATCATACTAACGCACGCGCGAGTTTCTTCTACGACAACCAGGAGTCTTACACGTCGCATTTCTCAGCCGAGTACGTCGATATGAGCAACACGGCGGCGTTCGTCTCAGCGGCTGATGCGTTTGCGGATTCGGTTGCGTTAAACGATGCGCCTGCGAAACAGACACTCGAATCGACACGGCTCAACTGGACCAACGCCTTCGAATTCGGCGACAACCTGACGTTGACGTCGATCACGGGCTACTACACGCATGATGTCAACGTCACGCCGGTCGATGCCGATCTTCTCGATCTGTTCGTGGCGTCTTTCCAGGAGCCACAGGAGGCCGATTTCTTCAGCCAGGAGTTCCGACTCAACGGTTCGACGGATTCAATCGACTGGTTTGTTGGCGCAAGCTATATCAAGGAAGAGCTGAGCTTCGTCAACGATCTGAGCTACGATGAATTCATCGTTGCGGATCTGTTTGGGCTCAACGGCCTTGACGTTGATAACGGGGACATCTGTGACGGCTCAGCCGATTTTGATGACGGCAATGGTGTCGTAACGATACCGGTCTGCCTGTCGCCGGTGAGTGAGGTGCCGAGCGGTAATGGCGAGACCGAAAGCATCGCCGTCTACGGCGACGTAACCTGGCATGCCACTGATGTCCTCGACGTCGTCTTCGGTGTCCGCTATACGGAAGACGACAAGAAGATCGTCTACAACAATCCGCCTACGTCGGGGTTGCTCGGCGGTCTCGACGGCCAGATCTTTGGCCCGATTACGCCGGGTCCGGTACCGGCCAGTGCGAAGTTTGATTCGACGGACCCGAGGCTGGCACTCAATTTCCAGCTCACGGACGATGTCATGGTCTACGGCAGCGCCGCCAAGGGTTACAAGTCGGGCGGACTGAACCGTCAGCTCGACCCGGTTTCCCAGACCGTCCTACCGTTCGACAAGGAAGAGAACACGGCTTATGAGCTCGGCATCAAGTCTTCGGTCTGGGGCGGCCGTGGCCAGATCAACGCCGCCGTATTCAGCAGCAGTTACAAGGACTTTCAACTTGAGGAGCAGCTCAATCTCGTGCCACAGGTGAACAACATTGGTGACGTCGACGTAACCGGCTTCGAGACCGACTTCAAATTCCTGCTCAGCGACGCGTTTGAGCTGTGGGGATCGATCGGTATTCTGGATACGGAGGTGACGAACGCACCGGATACGACGCGCAACGGCAACAAATCACCGCAGGCTCCGGAAAAGACCGCTTCGCTCGCGCTGAAATACACGATCGAAATGGGTAGCGGCGATTTCGATGCTTCTGCCCTGTGGTCCTATTCCGACGAGTTCTTCTTCGATCTTGCCAATACGTTCAAGCAGGATGCCTACAACACGCTGGATTTGCGTGCCGCCTGGTCGAACGACCAATGGGGCGTCGCGCTGATCGGCGAGAATGTTACCGACGAGGAGTATCTTGCCGAGCAGTTCCTGTTCCTGGATGTCACAAGCATCCGTGCCTGGGGTGCCCTGTACCGGGCTGAGTTCACGCTGAACTTCTAGGCCATGAATTCGCCGATACAGAAAAATGCGATGGATGCCGGCACGATCGTTGCCGCCGGCATCATCGCTTCTGCCATCGGCGCACTCTTCTACAATGTACTTCCTATCTACCTCGGGACAGCCCAGGATTACCGTGGCCTCGACAATCGGGCGATCGGATTCCTGAGCTCGGCCTTTTTCCTGGGCTACAACGTCGCAACCATCAGCGCCTTCTTCTGGATCCGGCGCTTTTCCTGGTCGCTGGCCGTCGCCATAGCGGCGCCGATCGCCGCGATCAGCCTCGCCGCGGGCACCGTCGTGGACAGCTACGCCTTGCTGCTTGTATCCGTCGCCGTAGCCGGCGGTGCGTTTGCCGCCATTTATGGAATTGGCACGACTTTGCTTGGCGACACCAGCAACCCGGCTCGCTGGTTTGGCGTGAAAATCGCTGCCGAAGCGATGCTCGGCGCGATCCTGCTGCTGGTTCTACCCTCGACAACGATCGCGCGGTGGGGATTCAACGGCACCGTCATCGGCGTCATTATCGCAATGGTCTTTCTGGCTCCTTTCCTGTTCTGGATTCCCAGCAGCGGTCGCAAGTGGCTTGAGAGTGACAGTGCGGCCAGCGATAACGGAGATCATCAGAGCCCCTACGTATGGGGAGCTCTCCTGGCGACCCTCGTTTTCTTCGCCGGCGCTTCGGCGATCTGGGCTTTTATTGAGCGTATCGGCGCACACAGTAAGTTCGAGCCCGAAGCGCTTGGCGTCCTCTTATCGATCACATTGGTGTTCGCATTGGTCGGCTCGCTGCTCGCCGCCGCTTTGGGCGGGCGCTTCGGCAATGTGAAGCCGTTTTTGGCCGGCGCCCTGCTGTCGCTCGTCGCAATGACCCTTCTAAATGCGCACGATTCGTTCGTCGTTTACGCGATCGGAGCCTGCCTGCAGACCTTCGTTATCGGCCTGCTGCTGCCATTCGCAATAACCGAGGTTGCCGATCTCGACATTGACGGCCGCTACGTGGTGCTCACCGTGCCGGCTATCGGCATCGGCGCGATGGCCGGCCCGGGGATCGCGGGCGTGCTGTCACAAGCAGGCGATTTCGCGCCATTGCTCGTCTTTGTAGCCGCTACGGCCGTCGTATCGGCAATCTTAATCACCGTGTCGGCGCGCCGCGCCCGGCCCGGCCCTGTGCAATTGAGGATCTAACCATGGCATCGAATTCCAGCGCGCTGGCCGCGCCACCGAGTACTTCGACAGGGGTACTCCGCTTCCTCGACGGCGACGGCAACCTGCTCAATGACAATCACAATATTGATGACGACCGCCTGGTTGAGCTGTACCGACAAATGTTGCGAACCCGCGCCTTTGACGAGGCCGCAATGCGGCTGCAGCGTATCGGACGCATACCTGCTTATTACCCCTGCGCCGGGCAGGAGACACACGTTGCCGTGGCGTCCGCGCTCGAGGATCGTGACTGGGTCTTCAGCCAGTATCGTGAGCAGGGCGTAAGGCTCGCGCGAGGCGTTCCAGTCATCAACGAATTGGGATTGTGGCGTGGTATGCCCCACGCGTTCTGGGATCCGACCGAGCACCGCATTACGCCAATGAATGTGACTATTGGTACACACCTGCCGCAGGCAACGGGCTACGGCTACGGCGCCAGGCTGCTTGGAAAAGACGAAATCTCGCTCGCATTGTTTGGCGATGGCGCTACCTCCGAAGTCGATTTCCATGCGGCGCTGAACTTCGCCGGTGTCTGGAAAACACCGACCGTGTTTTTCTGCCAGAACAATCGCTACGCGCAGTCGACGCCGATCGAACAACAGACGGCGTCGGAGACGCTGGCGCAAAAGGCCAATGCCTACGGTATCGAAGGGGTGCGTGTCGACGGCATGGACATCATTGCCGTGCACACGGCGCTGGATGCGGCCGTTGCCAAAGCTCGAGCGGGTGGTGGACCAACGATGATCGAGTCGCTGTGCTATCGCTACACACCTCACTCAACCTATGACGGCACGCCTGTTTACCGTACGCGTGAAGAAGAAGCGGAGTGGAAGGAGAAAGATCCTCTTGTAAGGACTCGTGCTTACCTGCTTGGGCGTGGTCTTATCGATGAGGAGTTTGAAGAAAAGACCCGGAGCGAGATGCGCGCCAACGTCGACGCGGCGATCGATGAGCTCGAGGCGATGCCGCTACCGCCGCGCGACACGTCGTTCCGCTCGGTTTGCCACAAGATGCCTTCACGACTCGTCGAACAACTGCACGAGGAACAGGCAGCTGCAGGCGAAGACCTCTCAATAGTATCTGACGACGAGCGCTATTCGCCCGGGGACGAGATCGAACCACAGGGCGAGCGCAAGGCGCTGACGCTCGTGGAATCGTTGAATCTCGCGCTTGACCATGCGATGAGCGAACGTGACGAGACCGTAATCATGGGTGAGGACGTCGGACGCGAAGGCGGTGTATTCCGCGTCACTGCCGATATGTACGAGAAATACGGCGCGGATCGCATGCTCGACACGCCATTGTGCGAACTGGGCATCATCGGCACAGCGATCGGCATGTCGATGGCCGGCGTACGTCCTGTATGCGAAATGGAATTCGCGGGGTTTGCGTTCACGGCATTCGACCAGATGATTTCCCACGTCGCGCGTTATCCCTGGCGCACCGTCGGAAAAGTCCGCCTGCCGATGGTTATTCGTATGCCGGGTGGCGGCGGTCATGAGGGCTACGAAGGCCATTCAGACTCGACGGAGGCGCTGTTTGCTCACCCGCCTGGCTGCCTGCAAGTGGTTTATCCATCCAATGCGATTGACGCAAAGGGTCTGTTGGCAACGGCGCTGGAAAGCGAGGATCCGGTCATCTTCTTCGAGCCGATTTTAAAATACTTCACCCGATACGACGACGTTCCCGTGGACCACTATACGATTCCGATTGGTAAAGCGCGGATCGCGCGCGCAGGAACTGATGCGACCATCGTTACTTACGGCAACACGGTCAGCATTTCGGAACAGGCTGCGGCGCAGCTGCAAGACCAGGGCATATCCGTCGAGGTTATCGACTTGCGAAGCATCAAGCCCTGGGACGAGCAATGCGTACTGGACAGCATCGAGAAGACCGGCCGGCTTGTGGTCGTGCACGAAGCGGCCAAGAGCGGCGGATTCGGCGCCGAGATCATCGCAACAGTCATGGAGAAAGGCGGCTTTCTGCTCGAAACGCCACCCGTGCGTGTCGCGCACGCCGACATGCCCTGGGCCGTCGCGAAACTCGAGCCGTACTCGATGATTCAACCCGAGCGTATCGCTGTTGCCGTTCGTAAAGTAATGGAGGACTGATCATGGCGAAGGAATTCAAACTCCCTGATCTTGGCTCCGGACTTCAGGAGGGCCAGATCGTCAACTGGCTGGTTGAGGTTGGTCAAACGGTCACAACCAGCGACGATCTTTGTGAAATCGAGACCGAGAAGGCCGTCATCGAAATCCCGGTGCCCTACGCCGGTACGATACTCGAGCTCAAAGCGGCCGTTGGCGACGCTGTCCCGGTCGGCTCGGTTATTGCAGTCATCGGCGCTGACGGCGAGTCGGCTGACGGCGCCGAAGCCCCCGCCGGGGCGGCTGCCGAATCTAAAGAACCGGCGGCTGAGAAAACGACGCCGGCACCAGCTGCGGAATCGACTGCGAAGACTGGCACCGGCCGGGTAAAGGCGATGCCGTCCGTCCGTCGCATCGCGCGGGAGCACAATATCGAGCTCACGAGCGTGCCCGGTACGGGGAAATTTGGCCAGGTAACACGCAAGGATATTCTCGCGATCCTGGACAATAAACCGGAGGCCGCACCTGCTCCCGCACCCGCTGCGCCTGCCGCGGCTCCACAGCCGGGCACGTCGTCACAGTTCGAACCCTTCTCGATGATTCGCAAAACGATCTCTGCAAGGCTGTCACGATCCTGGCAGGAAATTCCGCACGTCTTTACGCGAATCGAAATCGACGCAACGCGGCTGTTGGTCGTGCGCAAAGCGTTGATCGAGGAGCTCGATACGAAGATCCCGATCGAGGCGATACTCGTCAAAGCCTGCTTGCCGGCCCTGAAAGAGTTCCCGGCGTTCAACGCCACGGTGGTCGAGGGCGGCATCGAACTGCACAAACACTACAACATCGGACTCGCGGCAGACACGGAGACCGGGCTCGTCGTGCCGGTTCTCAAAGACGCGGATCGCTTGTCGCTACGTGAAATGGTCGCCGCAATGCTGGATTTGATGCCGAGAGCCGTGCAGCGCAAAGCGACGCCCGAGGAACTATCGGGCGGAACCTTTACGGTCAATAACATCGGCGCGCTTGGAAATATCTCGGGCACGTCGATCATTCCCCATGGAACGACTGCCATCCTGTCGGTCAGCCGGGCGGTTGAAAAACCCGTTGCTGTCAATGGCGCAGTCGAGATTCGGCCGATTCTCGAAGTGACATTGTCCTTCGACCACAGAGCAATCGATGGCGGGCTCGCGCAACGTTTCCTGAACCGAATCCAGGAAAATCTTGAAGAGCCCGTGAAAGCCCTGCTTTAGTAATTAGGAGAAGGTCTCATGGACCAGGCAATCAAAAACATGCTCGACCTGTACGGCGTAACGCACGGGACAGAGCGCTTCCTTCTCGACGAGCAGCGCATGTTCGTGAACGGCGAGTTCATCGGGGCTGGCGATAGCTCAACCATCGACGTTATCGAACCATCGACCGCGAGCTACCTGACTTCTGTGCCTTCCGGCACAACCGATGACGTCGATCGCGCCGTCGCCGCGGCGCGAACCGCGTTGCGCGAAGGTGACTGGGCAAAAATGAAGCCGGCGGCGCGCGAACGACTGCTGCTCAAGCTGGCGGACACTATCGAGCAACATGCCCAGGCGCTTGGCGAAATCGAAACCATCGACAATGGCAAAGCGATCGGCCCGTGTATCGAGATGGACGTCCTTGGCGGTGCCGAGCTGCTGCGCTACATGGCCGGCTTCGCCACCAAGCTGGACGGCGCGACGCGGCAGGTTTCAATTCCCGGCGAGCACATGGCGTGGACGTTCCGCGAACCGGTTGGAGTGGTTGGCGCCATCGTTCCCTGGAACTGGCCGTTCAACATGGCCATGTGGAAGATGGCGGCGGCGCTCGCGGTCGGCTGCACCATGGTGATCAAGCCAGCGCAGCAAACGTCGCTGTCGATGCTTTACTTCGCCAGACTCTGTGAAGAAGTCGGGCTGCCGCCCGGCGTCATCAATATCGTCACCGGCCGGGGCAGCACCATCGGCGACTACCTGGCTAATCACGCCGGCATCGACAAAGTCTCGTTCACGGGATCGACGCCGGTCGGCAGAACGGTTGGTGAGGCTGCCGGACGCGCTCTGTCACCGGTGACCCTGGAGCTGGGAGGGAAGTCGCCCATGATCGCGTTCGACGACGCCGACCCCAAAGCCGTTGCGGCAGCAACACGCTGGAGCGTCTACTTCAATGCGGGCCAGGTGTGCAGCGCCGGGTCACGGCTATACGCGCACTCGTCTGTGTATGACGACGTGATCGAAGAACTTGCCAAAGTGACAAGCGCGATGACGATAGCGCCCGGCCTTGATCCCGATTGTGACATGGGCCCGGTCATTTCTGAATCTGCCTTGCGTGGAATCCTCGGCTACGTCGATCGGGGAGTATCCGAGGGCGCCGAGCTGATATTCGGCGGAAAACAGGTTGATCGCCCCGGTTACTTTGTCGAACCGACGCTGTTCGCCGCCGGCGACAATGACATGTCGATCGTGCAGGAAGAAATCTTCGGCCCGGTACTCGTCGTACTGAAATTCGATTCCGACGAAGAAGCGTTACGTATGGCCAACGACAATATCTATGGGCTCGCCGGCAGCATCTGGACACAGGATATTTCGCGAGCGCTGCGCTACTCGGCCCGACTCGAGGCCGGCACCGTCTGGATCAATAATCACGACATCGTCGACAGCAACATGCCCTGTGGCGGCTTCAAGCAGTCGGGGTTCGGCAAGGACATGGGGCCCGAGCAACTCAACTACTTCACGCGCACGAAAGCCGTGTGGGCAACAATATAAAAGTGAGCAAACGATGACCCGATACGTCAGCACCACGGAACTTCCACAGCTGGTTGGCACTGATCTCGAACCATCCGACTGGTTCGAGATCACACAAGATCGCGTCAACGAGTTCGCGGACGCCACGAACGATCACCAGTTTATTCACGTCGATCTCGAGAAGGCCAAAGCGTCACCGTTTGGCGGGACCATTGCCCATGGTTTCCTGACGCTCTCGTTGCTCACCCACCTGTTGAGTGAACCGATGGTCGTACCGAAGAATACGGCAATGACGATCAACTACGGCTCGGACAAGGTCCGGTTCCTGAAACCCGTCGCTGTCGGCCAGCGTATTCGGGCGAAACAGCAGCTGCTCGAGGCCATCGAGAAGAAGCCGGGCCAATGGCTCATGAAGATGAACGTCACCGTCGAGATCGAAGGTGAGGAAACTCCGGCGCTGATCGCCGAAATTCTTTTCATGCACTTTGTCGATGATTGACGGGGAGGCGACCTCATGACGGAAAAAAAACATAGCACTGCGGGACTGCGCGGACAGGTTGCAGGCCGGTCTGCGATATGCACGGTAGCGATGGGTCATTCCGGGCTTACCTACTACGGATATGAAGTTGATGACCTCGCCCGCAACTGCCAATTTGAGGAAGTTGCTTACCTGCTATTTAACGGCGAACTTCCGAATGCGTCACAGCTTGCGGCATACAAGAAAAAGCTTGCCGGGCTTCGGGACTTGCCGCTCGCACTGAAGGAAGTGCTCAAGCGCATTCCTGCCTCGGCGCACCCCATGGATGTCCTGCGCACCGGTGTTTCTTTTCTGGGCAACCTGGAAATCGAAAGCGACTTTTCGGAACAGCAAGACGCCGCGGACCGGCTGATCGCGGTCTTGCCCGGCATCGTCTGCTACTGGTATCGCTACTCACACGACGGTGTGCAAGTCGATCTCGAAACGGGCGCGGATTCCATCGGCGGGCACTTTCTGCAGTTGTTGCACGACAAGCCGCCGAGCGCGCTGCACGAACAGGTCATGCATGTTTCGCTCATCCTGTATGCCGAGCACGAATTCAACGCCTCGACATTTAACGCCCGTGTATGTGCATCAACGCTGTCGGATATTCATAGCTGCATCACGGGTGCCATCGGCACCTTGCGAGGCCCACTACACGGCGGGGCGAATGAGGCGGCGATGGCGATGATCGAAAAATGGGCGTCGCCCGACGAAGCGGAGAGAGAAATCCTGGGCATGCTCGAGCGCAAAGAGAAGATCATGGGGTTCGGTCACGCTGTTTATACGGAGTCGGATCCGCGCAACGCGATCATCAAGAGTTGGTCGGAAAAGCTCGCGAACGAAGTAGGCGACACGCGGCTCTACCCCGTCTCTGTCCGCTGCGAAGAGGTCATGTGGCGCGAGAAGAAGCTGTTCTGTAACGCGGACTTCTTTCATGCATCGGCTTATCATTTCATGGGAATTCCCACGAAGCTATTCACCCCAATCTTCGTGATGTCGCGTACGACCGGCTGGTCCGCGCACGTATTCGAACAACGCGCCGACAACCGGATCATCAGGCCGAACGCTGAATACACAGGCCCGGCGCCGCGTCAGGTTGCGCCCATCAACGACCGTTAGGAAATCGGGG
>Ga0316201_10000928_pt1 | contig 18541 bp, 17 predicted proteins | sample CS6wburrow_MG_FD_204516 | JGI IMG/M metagenome (GOLD analysis project Ga0316201, IMG submission 204516) | Coastal sediment microbial communities from Delaware Bay, Delaware, United States - CS-6 worm burrow | ecosystem: Environmental > Aquatic > Marine > Coastal > Sediment | place: USA... | reverse complement strand
ACTCATTCGATATCAGACCGCCCGCCGCGAACGCCGTAGCCGTGTTCACGAGTTCCTGGTTACGCTGGCCGCCGACAACTTCGACGACATAGGCAATTTGTGTTCGCCCGGCGACTGGAAGCGTAGTAACGAAAAACTCCAGTGCGCTGTGGTCGGGACCAATAGCCGGATCGGGCGCATCTGCCCCGTCGATCCTCACCGAGCCTGGTACAAAGCGCAGGCCGGGCGGCAGCCGGTCGACGATCCTGATTTCGTTGGCGACGCCTGTGGACGAAGCGTTCTCCAGGAGTAACTCGTAACGCACGAAGTCACCCAGTGAGGCAACCGTCGTCATGGTTCTTTTTTGCAGGAACAATGCCGACGATAGCGGATCCAGCGGAATATCGATTGCGATCGAAAGCTCGCCCGATTTTGTGAACGCATTACCGAAAGATGCGGGGCTCAAGAGGTACGGTGCGCCAGGCAGATTCTGCAAGTCGGCAGTTGATGCTGAGGATGGCGCAATGTAGGTCGCCGGTGGTGTGACCACCATTCGGTAATCACCGTCGGGAACGACAGGGAAGCGGTACTCGCCCGGACCGAAGACGTAAGAGGTGCCAGAACTGTCGGTAACAGTGTCACCACTGACGATCGATGAGGGAAATTGACTTACGCCGTCGTTTCCGTACACAGTCGCCGGCAAACCGGACACCGCATCTACGATCTCGATCGTCGCGCCACTGACCACAGTTCCGGTTCTCGACTCGAACACTCGTTGCACCGGGTCCAGTTGCGCATCGGCCTGTGCGGTATCGGATGGGTCTGCGGGATCGGCATAGTTAACGCTAATTCCTGTATTTGAAGCACCTTGCAGAATGCAGTCGCCCGATACAGCCGCTCCGGATCCCAACGGGACGTAGCCGGCAAATACGCCGGTGTCGAGCCCGGTTTCCGCCAGTTGAACTGTCTCGGTATCGCCGCTCGCGGTGTTGGTCGCCGTGACTACCGCGTAGTCGATAACCTGGTAATCCAGGTTTTGATCAGTATCGACGAGCCGTATGAAGGCCGATTCGCCAATGTTGTACGAAGATGTCGCACTAATGTCCTGCACCAGACCCGGATCGATCGTTGTTCCACCAACCAATGTTGGATCGGCGAGAGTGACAAACGCGCCACCCTGCAGGCACGCGGCTGGACCCGCCGTCTCCTGGTTCTCGCCTGCGCCACCCCCAACGATACGAGTAAAGCTGACGCTCGCAGGACTGCGGACAACCGCGGTAACAACGGAAACCTCGTTACTCAGGACAGTCGCTACCTGGCCGGCGAGGTTGAGGTGCTCAAGCGAAGCCTGGTTGGAAATGACGGCTCCGGGTGGGCTGGCGAACGCCGCTCCCGACATCATGAACGACACAAGAAAAGTGGCCAGAAAAACTCGCAGAATAGTGTTACAGGAACGCCAGACGTGCCTCGGGGGAAGCTGTTGCTCCCCCCGAGAGTTGGCTTTTACACGGTCACAAGGATTTCGCCCAGGTGGCTCGGCCCCGTGTGCGGTCAGACGCAGGTCACTCAGAAGAGTGACCTGCCGTCCGGCCGAAGTGTATCGTCCATTGAACACCGTGATCTTGCTTTGACTGCTTTACGAAGTAGTCGAACCCGACTATCGGATCTTCGCGCGGAACTTCACAGTCAGCGTTGTAGACGTTGCAGGCGATACCGGTGCAGTGAGCGTCAGATTTCTGAATGTCGCAACGGCACCCTGTAGCACTGCCGATCTCTCGCAGTCGCTACCCGCCGTCGTCAAAAATTCACAATAAGACGTAGCCGAATCGTTGATAATCTCGGCATCTGACGTTGACCCATCGTAGGTGAGCAACTCAAGGTCGAGCTCGTCTACCAGGTCATCGCTGATGGCGACACCCGTTGCATCCGCCGATCCACTGTTCACAATGGTGATCGTGTATTCAATTGTTGCGCCGGGAATCGCCGGACCGCCGCCATCGACCGTGTAACCCTTCGTAATCGCGAGCGACGCAGCGGTAACGAGGAAACCATCAATTGCTGCTTCAACTCCGTCGTTGCCAGCATCTGCGGCGACGCTTTCCATCGTCAGAATGCCATCGGGCACCGTGTAGTCGATCACTCCGGCAGCAGAGCTACCCGGCTCCCTGGCTGTCGCTGTGAGTTGAACGCCCGAGACGTCGGCGTCTACCAGGTTCAGCACCAAATTCGCATCGCCCCAGGCGCGAATTCGAATAGATTGATCCGCCAGAAGGGTATCGACAAACTGAGGATCTGTCTGCGTCGGATCGGCGTCGGCTACTCGATCAGGACTGACCGCAAATTGAATATTGTCCAGGTCTACGTTGTCTGTCCCACTACCAACTGCGCCACCCGTCATATGCGCAAGCGCGAGAGCGAAATCGAGGTCCGCGTTGCTGGTATTGGTCAGCGTGAAATCGACCCAGGCATCCTGCTCACCCGGAGAGATGTCTTCAAGGTTAGTATCGATCGGCACCAACGTGAAGTCGACGCGACGATCTACCTTGAACGTCACAGACGCCGTCTCCTCCGGTTGGGCTACGCTACCGACCTCGTAATTTACCTTGGCTTCGTTGAGGATATCGAAACCGGCGGTTGTTCCTGCAGCCATGGCCTGCTGCCCGAGCAACAATGCGGTAACTGCCGCACTGATCCTCAACATCAAGCCTATCTTTCCATTTAATAGTTTCATCACGGTACTCCTTACCTTTTTTGCAGAGACCGGCAATCCGCCGGGCAGGTCAATACGAACACCAAAACGGAACCTGCAATCCGCTTTGCCCAATCGAAAGCTTGCGAAAAAACCGCAAGCCTTATTTCAAATTCCTTATTCCAGAACGGCGGCGAAGCGCGCGATACCCTGCGCTCCGACTTTGAGGTCGTTCTGCATCACCCAGCGGACATGGGTGAAATCCTCGCCCCGTGCGCCACGCACCTCGCCGTCTTCAACGATCGTCAATTCGTTCGCGGCCGCGAATGTCACTCCACCATCAACCGAGAACTGAATGTCCATGCCCGGACCGAACGCCGAGCCATCGACGTACATCAAGTCTTCAGCGATCGGGTTCGTGATTACTACATTGTCCGCGGGCTCGGCACTCACGTTAGTGAACGTGATCGTGTAGACCACACTCTCACCCGGAACAACAACCTCAGCCGCAACGAGTCGTGTCTCCGACTCACCTGCCTCATTAACGATGACCTCCTCTTTTTGTACGGTCGTCTGTACGTCGAGGTGTCCTTGTTCTTGCGCCAGTGCTGCTGCACCCGACACGATCAAAATTGCGCTCATCAAAATTTTCATAACAGCTCCTCGCTGAAGTAGCTCTTTCGCTCAAAAAACTCGTTAATCAATGACTACCTGGAAGACGATGACCTGTGGCCCGCTTGCCGACGTAAGGTCACCCAAACGAACGACAACTGATGGCGTGCCGGCGGAATCAATCTCACCGGCATCGGCGTCAATCGCATCGGATATCGCAGTACCGTTCAGGGTGATACTGCCCGGCACAAAAGTGGTAAACGCGGGAATCGCATCGCGCACGATACTTGCCGCCGCCGTGCCTGCGCTCGTGACATTGACGGTGATTGTGTAGGTTAGCGTTGCCCCCGGAATAGCCTCGCTGCCGCCGAATTGATCGCTGACAAGCTGCGCTTTGACAATGTCTAACAGCACATCGGAGACCAGGTACTCACCGGTGTCGAGGGCCTCGCCACTTGTGGAACCGATCACAGCGTTGGCGCCGCCATCGCCTTGCCCGGCAAAAACGGTGCCAGGAGCGCCTGTACCGGTTGCCGAAGTCGCGGTCAGCTCACTGCGACCGGTTTGACTGTTCAGAACGCTGCCCGGAATGTCATTGACCAGAAAGACGCTGAGGGACTCGTCCGCCAATAGATCGGGATCGTTCGTGCCGGGTGTATACGGCTGATCGGCAGCGTTAAAGTCGCCGCTGCCGTCGGTATCGAAGTAAATCGCCGGAACAGCCTCGGTTGGGTCAAAATCGTCGCCGGCGATGAGGTTGTCAATTGACAGTTGAAAAGTCTCGCTGCCATTTCCCGTGTTGGTTAGCAGGAATAGCAGTGCACGGCCGGTTTCGCCTGGTGCTACCAGTGTTTGCGGACTCTGCAACGTTACCGTGACGTTGATACGTTCGGCGACAGCGATCGTTGTAGTGTTGGATTGAAGTGTTAGAGGTGTGCCCGCGAGGTCGAAATCGACAACCGCCGTGTTTTCGATGACTGTGCCTACCGCGGTACCGACGGCACCTGCCGGGCTACTGACCGCACAACACAAACATAAGAAAGTGACGCGCCGCATCCATGCGGATACCGACGCAAACTTCGAGTCTGCCGTTTCCAAGGTTCATTCCTTACAAGGCAACGTACTGGCGCGTTGCCCGGCGCCTGCTCGCTCTCATTGCGAGACATGCGGGAACTCTTATGGAAAATCAGATCGGCCGCATTGATTTCGGCGATTATGTTGTCAATTTGTGATTCGCCTCTCACTTTTGCCGTGAAGCGGCTCACAGTCTGACCGACTGTCACAACGCGTAATTGGCGATAGATTACTGCCGCTAATGCGTTCATTTTGTCAGGTGATCGAGGGCGCTGTTACCCTCAGGATTCGAATAGGCCTCAACCAGGACGATTGATCGAGAGCTTCTTCATCTTCGAGCGCAGGGTGCTCGGAGGTATGCCCAATTTCGCCGCGGCTCCGTAACCACCGGAAATCTTCCACTTCGCATCTTCGAGCACAGCGACGATATGTTCTCGTTCGATCAGCTTCAGGTCTGAAATAGGCGCCGGTCCTTCAAGCTGCCGATCTTCGCCTGCTCCTGAAACCAGGCGCGCGGCGAGATTCAGAACCGGCCCGGTCGACGAGATCAAGGCGCGTTGCACGATACCTTCCAGTTCCCGAACATTGCCGGGCCAATCATAACGACGTAGTTGATCCATCATTTCAGCAGACATTTCGGTCACTTCTCGCCCGAGGCGGGGAGCGTGCATCGCTACAAAGTGCTGCGCCAGCAAGTCGATGTCATCACCGCGGTCTCTCAACGCGGGCAAGACAATTGGAAAAGTGTTGATTCGATAGTACAGGTCCGACCGAAACTCACCGAGTCGCACCGCTTCCGCCAGATCCCGGTTAGTCGCCACAACCAGTCGGACATCGACCTTGATTGTCTTGCCGCCCCCCAGCCGATCAAACTCGCCCTCCTGCAAAACTCGCAGGAGTTTCGCCTGAAGTTCAATGGGGATTTCACCAATCTCATCGAGAAACAAGGTGCTCCCATGGGCGAGATCGAAGCGCCCGCGCTTGGCACCATCTGCACCTGTAAACGCGCCCTTTTCATGCCCAAACAATTCGCTTTCAATGAGATTTGCCGGCAGGGCCGCGCAGTTCACCTTCACCAGTGGCCTGTCGCAGCGGTCGCTGAGTTCGTGAATTGCCCGCGCAATCAATTCCTTGCCGGTACCTGTTTCGCCCATGATCAATACGGGCGTCTTTGTCGGCGCAACCTGCTCGACGAGCTGCAGGCTGCGAAGCACCGCTTCACTGCGGCCAATAATCTCGTCAAATCCGTGTGTCAGTTCGATCTCCTGCCGCAGGTACACGTTTTCGGCCTCGAGCCGCTCCTTTGCCCCTTTCAATTGACCCATCGCATCGTCAAGCGCACGACGTGATTTCAGGCGCAGGACGTAATTCGCAAAAAGCTCGGCAAAAACGGTCAGGTCCTCTACGTCCTGATCGCTCCAGTCTTTTTGCTGATGCATACGTCCGCATGTCATGCCACCAACAGCCTGACCGCCGACCACCATGGGCAAAGCCAGAAAGGACTTGAGATCGAACTTCTGCAAATTGGCTCTATCGATTTTGAAGCCTTCGGCCATGTTCGCAACATCATTGATTCGAACCGGCTGGAACGCTTTGAGCCGCGCACCGAACTCGGGAAACTGATCCATCGGTACGGGCCCGAACGCATTACCGTCCGGACCCCAGGCATAAGCGATCGATGCTACGTCGGATTCCGCATCCAGCCAGAACAGGGTCGATCTATCCGCGCCGACAAAGTCGCAAACGGACCGCATGCAACTTTCGACAATGTCGTCGGCTTCCTCATCCGGCGCCATGACCAGGCGCGAAGACACCGTCGCGACCAGCGCCTGGAACTTGCGCCGCTGTGCAAGCGCCTCCCGGGTCTGACGCAATACGGTGATGTTACTTTCCACCGCCCACATGCGATGTAACAAGCCGCTACGGATAATGCCCACCATGTTGATCTTCAGCGATCGACGCTCACCATTGGGTGCCACGTATTCCTGGTCGTAATTATCCAGCCGGTAGTCGTTACTGATAAACGTCTTGAAGTAGGCCTCGTGGGATGCCGTGTCCTTGGCGCTCTCCAGGTCGCCCAGGCAGTCGCCTATGACCTCAGAAGGATCATCGACGCCGATCTCCCTCGCGAAGATAACGTTGCAGTCCTGAAGAACCGCGTCGTAACTGCGCTTGATCTGTTCAGCAACCGGCAGCTTGATCGGCATCGGCGGATCGAATCGGTAGCAATAGACTGAATTTGACGTGCTGTCGAACAGGTAGCGAAATCGCTCCTCTGCCTGGTATTCGAAATACTTGGAGACTTCGAGTTCGCGCCGCGTGTCGAGAATCTCTGCCTCGATGTGTTTCCGCGTTAGCAGCGCAAGCAACACGCCGATCGCCACCATTGAAAAACCGGCTAGCGACAGCAGCAAGTGAATGCGCTCCACCGAAAAGTAAGTGGAGGTGAGCGTATGCACGATCTCCAAGTCGGCACGATGCGCCATTTCGTAGCCGATTTCCCACATGTGGGCAAGGAGCGCCAGCGACAGTCCGGTAACGATTAGCAGGCCACCGTGCGCCTTAAGCCTTTCTTTTAGAAGACTCCGAGAGGCGGCATACAGGAACATGCCGGTAATAAGTGCGATGAGGCCGAGGTCGACGATACTAAAGACCAGGTCCAGGCTTCCCCCATCAATCACCGGGATGTTCCTCGCTGGCCGACAGGCGTGTAATTCGCGCAAGAGAACGCGGCTCTGCCGCTTCTGAGAAGGATTCTTACCGACCGATCGCTCATATCGCCCAATTGTGTTCGGTTGTCGTAAGTAAAGCCTTTGTTCATCAATCTTTTAGCATCAACGATTGGAAAAAGTCACGATATTTCGTGACTTTGTCGAGATGTCGCGACTTTGCGACGAAAAGCGATTTTCCTTCGGCAACTCAATAACTTATGCAAACCCCTGAAATACCGGAGAAAAATCTGCGAGTAGCGGACTTTAATCGCATTTGGCACGGAATCTGCAATATATGGGCCGTATCGCTCACAAAAATAATATTTGTCGCTGCTGCGCAACTGAACTAACGCAATTCTGGGGAGAACGAACGGTGCAAGAAATCGAAAAAGCCATCAATCTGGTTTTGATTACCGATGATCAGGGACGCGCTTCGATCCTGCGCGAAATGATGGAGAAGTTCGGCATCAACGGCGTCATTCGCCGAATAAATCCGGGCGAAAATGCCATTCATTGTGCCCGCAAATCCGGCTCGTATCGTGAAAAGTCGTTGCCCGATCTGATTTTTTTCGACTTCACGGATCCCGACGAGAAGAGCATCGCTGTCCTTCGTGAAATTGCGTTTGGCGATGAGCGAGCACGCGTTCCCGTTGTACTGTTGACAAGCAGCGACTCACTGGACTTACTGGACAACGGCAGCGTGAGTGACCCAACGGCCATCATGTTTTCGCCGACCAGTCTGCCGTCATTTATTGGCAAAATGAAGAATGGCAAGCGCTGCGCCTTTTTCAGGGCGCTCAATACGCTTTACCAATATGGGCCGATACTCGTGCGGCTACCTGAAACGGCACGTCGTTACGATCATAGCCCGATGGCACTATCAGCCTGACAAACGCGGTCTGCGAACGGGTTGCTATCGGGGCGACAGCAACTATCGCAGACGCGCTGTCAAGTCGACAACTCGTGAAGCTTCCGAAAGGCTGGTTACCCCGACGAGCACATGTCGGATGGCATCTTCTGCAAGGCCCTTGAATCCGGCCTCGATTACATACCGGGTGATGTCACGGCGTGGCGCGGCGCGAGCAATCATTTCGTCAAGGTCCTCGTCTATTCTGAGCACCTCAAATATTCCGATGCGTCCTTTGTAGCCGAGGAAGTTGCATTCCGTGCAAGCACCCTCCCGATAAAGCCGCAACGCTTTCGGAGTATTGACGCCGAGTAACTGGCGTTCCACCTTCTCCGGCACATAGGGTTGCTTGCAATTGCTGCACAACTTTCGAACGAGACGTTGCGAAACGATACCGATAATATTGCCAGCCATGATTTCAGGATTGACCCCGGAGCCCAGGAGTCGTGTTAGCGCAGCGATCGCCGAGCTGGCTTGTAACGTCGCGATGACCTGGCGGCCTGTCAACGCCGCGCGGAAGACCAAATCAGCGGTGTCTCGGTCACCCAGTTCGCCCACCAGCATGACGTCCGCATCCTGACGAATCATGGATTCGATCCTCTTCGCGCAGCTGCGTCCTTCACCCGGCCCCAACGAAGCCTGCCGGATCATCGTCATCCGGTACTTGACCGGGTCCTCGAGAGTCATAATGCTGACTGACTCATCACTCCGATAGCTCAGCACGGAGCAGACGGTTGTCGCCTTACCGCTGTCCGGGGCTCCGGCAACGATAATCAGGCCCTCGGGACGAGCCATCATCAGACGCAGCGTCGTCAGAGCATCGCTTTCGAGACCCAGGTTCTCGAGAGGCACGATATCCCTGTCGGGTTCCAGTATTCTCGCGACGATACTCTCACCTTGTGTTGTTGCCTGACACGCGATGCGAAACTCAAACAGGCGCGTGCCGAGCTGTAATGAGAATCGCCCTTCCATAGCAGGAGCATCCTCTGCCGTCTTTATCCTGGCCATTGACCGAAGTCGCACTACCATGGCCGTCCAGTAGTCTCGATGTACTGACATCATTTGCCGCAGTACGCCATCGATTCTGTAACGCACGCGAAGGAACCCGTATTCAGGTTCGAAGTGCACGACGGAGGCATCGTGCTTGACGGCGTCGATGAGAATTGCGTCTATCAGTCGGGTCAACGGGTGACCGGATGCCTCGTTTCCAACGGCATCATTCAGCACGCCGGTTTCGTCGGCGTCGATTTCTCGCAGAATGCCAGGGATAGACAACTCGTATTCGTAGAACCTCCGGATTGCGGATTTGATGTCGACTGCACTTGCGATCGTGGTCGCGATGTCAATGCCGCCATCCAGAAGTGCGGAAATCTCATCGATGGCAACAACGCCGACGCTGTCTGTCACCGCGAGCGTTAACAGCCGAGCGTTCGCGTCAAAGTCGATCGGTACCACGCTGTGACGATGCGCGACATTCTTCGGCACCATTGCGAGCGCGTGCCGATCGGGAACCACTGCGCGCAGGTCAATCGAGCCCTCCCCGAGCAATTCTCCGAGCGTATCGCGGAGCACCCCCTCACTGAGCATGCCGAGCCTCACGAGTGTTCGGCCCAGAGGCTCGTCGTGGCTCTGTTTCTCTCGTAACGCAATTTGCAGCTGGTCTTCGCTGATGAGGCCGGCCGCAAGCAGGCGTTGAACAAGGGACACGCTGGGTTCCGTATCTCGTATGGCACGCACCGACGTCATCGTAATTAACCCGTCCCTTTAAAGTCTGCAACGACTAGCAGCCACCGCCCTTCTCGAAGGACGCAGACCTACTCACAAGTTATCGGCGTCGGGCCAAAGGACTTGAGTGCATATCAAATTGACTAAAGATCAACCGGCATCAGCCGCTACGGAACAGTAAGAAAAGGCTCCGGAGCCAGCTTCGTGCATGGATCTGTATCAACGACGACGAAAGCCAGCGATCCTCCAACGACGCTGCGACAAAACGTATTCCGCGCACTCGAAACGGCGCAAGGCGACTCTGGAATCAGCCGGGCTGTCGACGTATTTCTCGTAGCGCTGATCGCGGGCAGCGTGATCGCGGTGATTCTCGAATCGATGCCATCGATGGAAGCCCGGTATTCGAGAGCGCTGTCGATTTTCGAGATAATCACGGTTGGCGTGTTTACGGTGGAATACCTGCTTCGCATTTGGAGCTCCGTTGAACAGGAGTCGGAAGCAGGTAACTCGCCGCTTCAGGCACGACTTCATTACATGACCTCGTTTCACGCGATCATTGATATCGTTGCGATCCTGCCCTTCTATCTGCTCGTTTTCGGCCTTGCCGGCAGCGTCGACATGCGTTTTCTTCGGGCTGTGCGCCTGTTGCGCGTTTTGAAACTCACACGATACTCCGCCGCCATGAACATGGTCTTCATCACGTTTCGCGAAAATGGTCGTGCACTTTCAGCAGCGTTTCTTATCCTGCTTACAGTTATGCTCCTTGCCGCGTCGGGGATGTATTACTTCGAGCGCGAGTCGCAGCCCGACGATTTCGGAAGCATTCCTGCCGCCATGTGGTGGGCGTTCGCGACACTAACGACCGTTGGCTATGGCGACGTGACGCCCATTACCGTCGGCGGCAAAATTTTCGGCGCGTTGATCACCGTTGTTGGTATCGGCATGGTGGCTCTTCCGACCAGTATCCTTGCCAGCGGCTACACTCAGCAGCTGCAGGTCAGCACAGCAGTATATGAAGGCAAGGCGGCAGAGGCGCTCGATGACGGCGTCCTGAGCGACGACGAAGTTCGTGACCTGGAGGCGCTTCGTATTGACCTCGGACTCGGCAAGCACACCGCCAGTCAGATTCTGGATGAAGGACGGGTTCGGCGAGCACTCAGCCAACACGATGTCTGCCCGCATTGCAGGCAAGCGCTCAATCCCGACTGATTCACGCTCTAATCAGTGAGATTTACGCTCTGATTAGTGAACAGGCTTCTTTGGCGTGTTGAGCTCGTAGCGGCGTATCTTCTCCACCAGTGTGGTCCGCCCGACGCCGAGCAATTCCGACGCACGCTGCACGACGCCGTCGGATTCAATCAGCGCCTGGTGAATCATGTCCTGTTCGATTTTCGCCAGGTATTGTTTCAGGTCCAGGCCGCCGCTCGGGAGATTTACGTGTACGCCACCGGATACCGCGGTCAGACGGCTGCTCAGCACTTCGGTCCCGTCTGGCGTGCCCTCCTGACGTTCGACGATCGGCCAAGGCAAATCACGGGCTTTGACCACGCCGTTGGGTTTCACCACGACCAGCCGCTCGATCAGGTTCGCGAGTTCGCGGACGTTGCCTGGCCATGAGTATTCCTCAAGAATTTTCATCGCATTACGCGCAATTTGCAGTGTTACCGATTCTTCGGCACACAAGCGGCAAATGAACTCATCCACGAGCGGCGCGATATCTGCCGTTCGCTCGCGCAAGGGCGTAATCTCGATCGGGAAGACGCTGAGCCGGTAATAAAGGTCCTCACGAAATTTACCGGCTTCGATACGTTTCGGCAGATCGCGATGCGTTGCGGCAACGAGTCGCACGTCGACCGGAATACTGTCGGCGCTGCCAACCCGCTCGATTACGCGCTCTTCAAGGACGCGAAGCAGTTTCACCTGCATGACCGTCGGCATGTCGCCGATCTCATCCAGGAAAAACGTGCCGCCTTTCGCCTGTTCGAAGCGGCCGGCGCGCGCGCTGACGGCGCCGGTGAAAGCGCCACGCTCGTGGCCAAATAGCTCGCTTTCCAGCAGGCTCTCGGGAATCGCGCCGCAATTGACGGCAACAAAAGGTCCCTTGCGCCCGGATCGCTCATGAATTTGACGGGCGACGACCTCTTTGCCGGTGCCCGATTCGCCGGTAATGAGCACCGTTGCGAGCGATGGCGCGACCTGCTCGATCAAGCGTCGAACGAGCTCCGTGTCAGGGCTGTTACCAATTAGCTGGGTACCGCGCGGCTTGGGATCGGAGTGGTCTGTTTGATGATAAGAGGCACGAATATCAGCGAGAACTTCACCTAACGCGTCAAGTCGAACGGGATAATTCAGCGAGTGCAACCGCGCCCAGGGATATTCCTTATGGAGATCGCTGCTGATCATTCGTCGTTATCCTCCGTGATCATAACAATGGGGATATTGGGATCGAGTTCGCCGATGTCATGAACGACCGCGCGAATATCTTTGTCAGTGAGATCAGGGCCGATGAACACAGCTTCGAGGCGACTATCGCCGATTTGCTGCTGCCATTTCGTCGGGGTCGACGTGCAGACGTGCGGTGCGTCCATGAACTCGATCAACTCTTTCAGGTTCTCGGCCGCAGACCCGGTGCGATTCACGACCATTATCATGCTGTCGGCGCTGTTCAAGTCATGCCCTTCCCGATTGCCTTCGTTGATGGTCAATGCACCGCGCTGACGATATCGCGGTCGGCGAACTGCCTCTCTTTAATGTTTGTTTCTATTAACTTTCCAAGCGTTCCAACCGAATATGAAGCTTTTTGATCCACATACAGTAGCTCTAACAGCAATAAGCATAATAATAGGCGTAAAAACCCATATTCGGAACTGTTATGTACAGTTAATTCTATATATGGTCTTTTTTTCTTATTTTTGCGACATTTTCTTGACAAATCGGCACTCGAAATCGCATTCGCGCCAGGGTGCGATGAGAGACAGCTCTAAAGAACCCGCCGCCGAGGCCGATTAGTTCCTTTATGGATCTCGTTTCGAAGATTTTCGGCTCACGATCGAACTCGCCTGAAAGCAAAGAGCCAGTTCCTGTCGAGTCGATAGCCGACGGTGCTCTGGATACGCTTGGCAGCGTCATTCGGGTCATGGGCGATGAGTCCTTCCCGCTGGAACAAGACATCGATCCCGCGGTCTTTCCGGCAATGTGCGCTGATTTCGCACGCCATGTCGAAAACGGTGCTGCGGTCCCCTCTTTCGATATCCCTCAGTCACAGAATGGTGCTCGTCAGTGGGAACGTGTTCGACGATTTTTTGCAGACCGTCGTCACGCTGAAAAATCCTTCGTCACAGAGCGTCTGCAGGACTATAGGGGTGTCGTTGATGATCTTGTAACGGGTCTTCGCGATATCGGCCAACGCGACAAGACAACGGAAACCAATATCCGCAAGTGCCTGCATATGATCGAAGACGCGGTAGCTACGGGGGTTGTGCCGCAAATCAAAGCCGCCCTGTCGCAGACCGTATCCCAGGTCAACGAGACATTTACACTGCAAAAACAGGCGTATGAACAGCAGTTGCAGGAACTGAACGACCGAATGTCGAGCCTTCGCCAGGACCTCGTTGCGGCACGCGAGGAGATGAAACGCGATGCGCTGACCGATGCGTATAACCGCGGCGCGTTCGATTCTGCAATCGCTCAAAGCGTGAATACGCATTTCATCATGCAGCAACCCGTGACACTGGTAATGGTCGACCTCGACAACTTCAAGCAGATCAATGACAACCATGGGCACTCTGCCGGCGATGAAGTGCTGCGCGCCGTTGGTGACTGTCTCGCCCGATCTTTCATTCGCAAGAGCGACTTCGTCGCGCGCTACGGCGGTGACGAGTTTGCCGTAATTCTGACAGACACGCCGGCTCGGCATTGTGACCCGCTGATCCAACGATTCCTGGAGCACGCGCGGCAGATTCGCGTCACATCTGCGCCGGACGAAGCGCTGGTTGCATGCTCTGCGGGCTACACGGAAATCACCGAAGGGGATACCGTCGCGGAATTCGTCAAGCGCGCCGACCAGGCGCTGTACAAGGCCAAAGGCCTGGGCCGCAACCGCGCGGTTTTCCTGCCGACTACTGACGCCAGCGAATAAACCGAATACGGGCCGCATTGGCCTAAAGTGACGGGCAAATCTGCCGATAAAGACTTAAGAGACGATTTCTGTCTGATCCCAGGGAACGGAGGGACACACTTTGGATTTGGCGACACTTATCGGCCTGATCGGCGCATTCGGTATCGTACTGACGTCAATCATGCTGGGTGGTTCTGCCGGCACGTTCGTGAATACGCCGTCACTCCTGGTAGTGCTGGGCGGAACCGTGCTCGTGACGATGATGAAATTCAGCCTCGGCAAGTTCGCCGGTGCTGCGTCCATTGCAGTGAAAGCCTTCCTCTACAAGCCTGCGAATCCTGAAGAACTGATCGAAGAATCGGTGGAATTGGCAAAAGCCGCTCGCCAGGGTGGCCTGCTTGCGCTTGAAGACCGCGAAATAAGCGACGAATTCATGAAGACGGGGCTGGGTCTGCTCATTGACGGCCACCCGGCCGACACCGTGCGGTCCATGCTGCAGAAAGACCTCAACGAGACCCTGAAACGACACAGCGATGGGCAGGATATTTTCAAAGCGATCGGTGATGTCGGACCGGCGATGGGAATGATCGGTACCCTGATTGGCCTGGTGCAGATGCTATCGAACATGGACGACCCGAAGCAGATTGGCCCGGCAATGGCTGTCGCGCTGCTGACCACGCTTTACGGCGCCATCCTCGCTAACATGTTCGCCTTGCCAATCGCGGACAAGCTGGCCGTCAGAAGCCGTGAGGAAAACACCAGCAAGACCCTGATCATAGACGCACTGTTGAGCATCCAGGGCGGCCAGAACCCGCGCATCATAGCGGCTATGCTGGAGGCCTACCTGCCACGATCCAAACGTGCCGAAGAGGATAGCGAAGCCTGACCGGCTTCGCGTAATGACCGATGTCTGACGGTGCCCCCCAGAAAGCAGAAAGTGCTGGCGTTCCGGCGTGGGTAATGACGTTTGCCGATCTGATGACCCTGCTGATGTGTTTCTTCGTCCTGTTGCTTGCCTTTTCCGAGATGGACGCCGCCAAGTTCAAGCAACTGTCGGGATCGATGAAAGACGCCTTCGGTGTCCAGGCAGAGATCGAAGTAAGGACGATACCGAAGGGTACCAGCGTAGTTGCCCAGGAATTCAGTCCCGGAAGACCCGACCCGACCGCGCTCCCTACAGTGCGCCAGCACACGGTGGACTCGAACCGCAATACGCTCGACGCGCTCGAGCGCGAAGTGAAGGAAATCGAGGAAGCACGCAAGCATGCGAAGCGACTGCGCCTCGCCCTGAAGGAAGAACTGAACAAGGGCGATATCTCGATCCAGACGGAGGGCATGAAGGTCATCATCCATATTATGGAGAACGCGTCCTTCGAGTCCGGAATGGCGGACCTGCGTACGGCCTTCAGACCGGCGCTGGCCAAGATCGCCGACCTGATTGATAACAACAGCGGCGAAGTGACGATCTCCGGGCATACCGACAACGTGCCGATTTCCAATGAACGATTTCGCTCCAACTGGGATCTTTCAACCTCTCGCGCCGTCTCCGTGGCGCACGAACTGTTACAAGTCTCAAAGCTCAGCCCGGAAAACATCATCGTTACCGGACATGCGGACACCCGCCCTCGCGCGCCCAACGACAGCAACGAAAACCGGGCGAAGAATCGACGGGTTGACATCGCTATCGTGCGCGGCAAGGAAATCGATGAATACCGCACAATGAGTATCACAGCAGCGTCCGCAGACGCCGACGCAAACGAGGAACTGGAACCATGACGAACGGACAAGAGAACAGACGCTCCTTTCGAATCAGTGAATCTGCCTATGTGAAGTACGAGCTTATTGACGAAGCCGCGTTCCAGAACGGCATCGAGCACTATAAACTCGCGCTCGGCATCAGCGACGGTGCGCAGGCAAAGCTGGTCGACATCGAGGCTCGCCTCAGCGAAGCAATGTACTTGCTGAGCGCTGAGTACGGCAAGGTCGGTAAGTGCATGACCCTGCTCAATGACAAGATCAATATCATTGTGGATCAGCTTCCGTCTCTACGTGAAACAAAGTTGAGTCTGGCAAAAACTCCGCCACAAACGTGCGATGTCAGTGCTGACGGCTTGATCTTCTCGAGCAAGCGGCCACTCTCTGTCGGGGACAAGCTCTATATCCAGTTCATGCTATCGGCCGACAACCGCTATGTTGAGACGTTTTGCCGGGTCGTTCGGCTGGATGATCCACCCGATACCAGTGGACAAGATCTGCCCTACGGTATTGCGGTTGAGTTCCTGAATTTGCCCGCGGCGCAGCGCGAAATCCTCATACAACACATGTTCAGCCGCGAGTCGGAGACATTGCGAATGCGTCGCCTGGAAATGGACGAAATGTAGGGGCAATACCCCCCGCATCTCTTCAAGTAAATAACTGCTGCATCGATTTCAGCTTTTCTCTGTAAGCCAGCATTACATCTGCTGCGGCTTTCTCATCGACCCCCAGCTTTCGGCACGACGAATTTTCCGCGAACACCGTGCTGAGCTTCTCCTGGTTACCGTCGACGAGCAACTTTGCCACGTACATCACGTCCGCAAGTGTTGCTGCTGATCCTGCGTCATCGTCAACGTAGCTTGCCGGATCCGCCGATTCGGCGACAGCATCTGGAAAACCCCACGATTCGATAATGCTCTTGGTCACCTGCGGATTCCACTCATCCATGACCCGCTGTAAAGACTGCGGATCACCCAGCAATTCGGGGAAATCCCCGGCCTTGGTAAGAATGTACAGCTTACCCACTTCGTGCATGAGGCCGCACAAGTACGCCGTCTCGTGATTCAAATTACTGCGTTGCTCTGCAACCGCATGCGCCATGCTGGATAGCTTCATACCTCTGGCCCAAACCGCACGAAATTGATTCGATGCCTTGTCCTTCTTGTCAGAGTGATGAAGTTGTTTCATAGCCATTGACATGGCGGTATTACGTACAACCTCGAAGCCGAGCCTGCCAATGGCGGCGTCCAGCGTATCGATCTTGATATTTGCACGGTTGTAATACGCGGAATTGGAGTAAACGAAGAGCTTCGATACCAGTACCGGATCCACGCTGATCGCCTGGCTCACGAGCGCAAAGTCGCAGTCATCTTTCTCGAGCAAGGCGCGAATCTTCAGCACGACGTCAGGCAACGACGGCAAAATGATATCGCCGTTGTCGAGCTCGAGCGCAAGAAGGCTTACGAACCTGAATTCATCCGTCTTATCCATGACTTTTTGAGCTTCCTTAGACAACCTAGTGTGGCCTGGCGGTCGCTGAGGCCCTTCCATGCAGTTTCTGCATCAGGCGCGCCTCGCCGAAATTTAGCCCGCAGTTACGCGTCAGGTCTTCGACGCTTGCGCCCGATCTCGCCATCCGGACAGCGTTTTCGATCGGCAGGTTGCGCTCGGCGGGAGGGCTTTGTTGTGGCGCCTTCATGTCCATAATCTTGACAGTCCGCTGCAACTCGCCCAGCCGCTTTTCGAGGCGCTTCGTTGCTATAACCTGCGCACGAACCTCGTCGTCATGGGATTCGCCAAGCGCCGAGCCTGTCGGGCTATCCCAGAACTCCTCGATACGTTTCCACCGGCGCTCGAAACGGACCACCGCAACGCACGCGATAGCAAGCAGGACTGCGTTTGATGCAATCAGCACATACAAATAATAGGTTTCAGATGTCATGGTCATACACGCTCGTCAATTGTGGGTTTGCGTTCCCCGTCGTTGTCGTCCTTGTCCTCTTTGTCCTTCGGATCATATTTCGGTTTTTGCCGACGATCCGTCTGTCTATCCTTCTGCGCAGGTTGCACCGGCTTGACGGGATACGCGGGTGTAATGTGCTTGATGCCTGAAATATAGTCGGCCATGTCGAGGCTCCTCTAACTCCAGCGCTTCGCCGCGGCCCGAAGACGCATTACCGCTTGACCGTGGATCTGGCAGACACGCGACTCTGAAACGTCGAGTACCGCGCCTATTTCCTTGAGGTTCAACTCCTGTTCGTAGTAAAGCGACAGCACGAGTCGTTCGCGCTCGGGAAGCGTATCGATTGACTCTGCCAGTTGAGCCCGAAATTGTGATTGGTACAGCTCCTGGTCCGGCAGGGGCGAGTCGGACGATGGCGGTTTGCGTTGCAAGGTGGGCTCTTCGAGCGCCTCCTCAAAACTAAACAGGCGGCTACCCGCGCTGTCCGCCAGGATCTTGTGGTACTCGTCTATCGAGACACCCATTCTTTCCGCGATTTCCTCGGAGCTGGCCGCTCGACCGGTTTCGCCCTCGATCGCGTTTATGGCATCGGTCACTTGTCGGTACTTATGGTGAACGGATCGAGGCGTCCAGTCGTGTTTGCGGATATCGTCAAGCATTGCGCCACGGATACGAATTCCGGCATAGGTTTCAAAACTGGCACCGCGTGATGCGTCAAAATTCCCCGCCGCTTCAAGCAGTCCTACCATGCCGGACTGCATAAGGTCATTGACGTCGACAGTTGATGGCAGGCGTGCGGCTAGATGATGAGCGATCCGCTTCACCAGGTCGACGTGCTGCATGACCAGGTCACCGTCTGAGTACTCATTACGTTTCACGACGTTACTGTATGTGTTCATGCGACCGCTCCTTGCGATGCCGGGTTCGCCATCAGCAAACGTTCAAGAAAGAACTCGATCCCGCCGCTGGCTTCCCGCGCCGCCGGCAATGTATCGATGCTCGCGGCTAT
>Ga0316201_10000927_pt1 | contig 18549 bp, 16 predicted proteins | sample CS6wburrow_MG_FD_204516 | JGI IMG/M metagenome (GOLD analysis project Ga0316201, IMG submission 204516) | Coastal sediment microbial communities from Delaware Bay, Delaware, United States - CS-6 worm burrow | ecosystem: Environmental > Aquatic > Marine > Coastal > Sediment | place: USA... | reverse complement strand
CTGGGCCGGGGTCAGCCCCTTGCCCTCGACGAGGCGGTCCAGCCGGATTGCGGCGGGCGCATCGACGCAGATCACCAGGTCCATGAGCGGCGGGTCCGGCAACAGAAAATACACGGCCGCCTCGAGCACGGCAAGCGCGTGCTTTCCCCCGTCGGCCAGCGCCTGCAGCCGGGCCTCAAAATGCGCGCAAAGGGGTCCGTGAGTCAAGCTGTTCAAACGGACCATCGCTTCCGGGTCGGCGAACACCAGGGCACCGAGACGGCCCCGGTCGATCCGGTCGTCCACCAGCACGGCCTCACCGAAGTCCTGTACCAGTGCGGTCTTGATCGCGGGGCGGTCCAGAACTTCATGACCGAGGCGATCCCCGTCGAGAACCGCGGCGCCCTTGGCGGCCAACAGCCGCGTGAGGGAAGACTTCCCCGCACCGATGGGGCCGGTGACGGTCCACCTCTTCATCCGTGGGCCTCGGCCCAGTTGGCGCCCGCGTGCATGTCCACCACCAGGGGGACTGTCAGTTCCAGGGCTCCCTCCATGCCCGACCGCACGAGCTCGCGCACGGCCTCCAGTTCGCCGGCGGGCACCTCGAGCACCAGCTCGTCATGGACCTGCAGCAGCAGCAGGGCGCCGGAGTCGGCGTCGTCCAGATCCTTCTGGATCCTCAGCATGGCCAGCTTGATGAGGTCCGCCGCCGTGCCCTGAATGGGCGTGTTGACCGCCACCCGCTCCTGGAATGATCGTACCCGATTGTTGGTCGAGTCGATGTCCGGCAACAGCCGTCTCCTGCCGAGCAGGGTCTTGACCCAGCCGTCGCGGTGCGCTTGCTCGCGGGTCTCCTCGATGAAGACCTTGACCCCGGGGTAGGTCTCGAAATACGTCTCGATGAACTGCGACGCCTCCTGGACCTTGACGCCGATCTGGCGGGCCAGCGCCCGCGATCCCATGCCGTAGATCACGCCGAAATTGATCGCCTTGGCCCGGCTGCGCATCTCGGCGGTGACGTCCTCCTCGGGTACTCCGGCGATCAGGGCGGCAGTGCGGCGGTGAACGTCCGCCCCGTCGTTGAAGGCCGCCTGCAAGCCGGGATCGTCGGCAAGGTGGGCCAGCAACCGGAGTTCGACCTGTGAGTAGTCAGCGGAAAGAAAGACGTTGTCCGCCGAACGGGTGACGAACGCCCGCCGGATCTGCCGTCCCAGTTCGGTCCGGATGGGAATGTTCTGCAGGTTCGGGTCCGAGCTCGATAGGCGGCCGGTCGCCGCCACCGCCTGGTTGTAGGAAGTGTGGATCAGACCGGTTGCCGGGTTGGCCAGGCCGGGCAGGGTTTCGACGTACGTGTTCTGCAGCTTGGCGACCTGCCGGTACTCCAGGATCAACGCCGGCAGTTCGTGTTCGTCGGCCAGGGCCGTCAGCACCGAGACGTCGGTGCTCCAGCCGGTGGCGGTCTTCTTGACGGGTTTCAACCCGAGCTTCTCGAACAGGATGACCGACAGCTGCTTGGGGCTCTGGATGTTGAAGTCCTCACCGGCGCTGGCGATGATCCGGACCTTGAGATCGGTCATCTCGGCTTCGAACCGCTCGCGGAGCTCCTCGAGGAAATCCAGGTCGATCTTGATCCCGTTGCGTTCCATCCGCAGCAGCACCGCCGCCACGGGCATCTCCAGGTCGTGGAACAGTCCGGCCATTCCGCTGTCGGCCAGCAGGGGCTCGATGACTTCGTACAGCTGCAGAGTGTAGTCGGCATCCTCGGCCGCATACAGACCCAGACGATCCGGATCCACCGACAGGATGTCCTTCAGGCGGTCCCCCGGTTCGAACAGTTCACCAAACGGCATCATGCGGTGGTCGAGATACCCCAGGACCAGATCGTCGAGGCCGTGGCTCATCCGCCCGGGATCCAGGACGTAGGATGCGAGCATGGTGTCGAAGCGGGGGCCGTCCAGCGGCAGGTCGTGACGCCCGAGCACCCATTCGTCGAATTTCAGGTTCTGCCCCACCTTGAGGCAGCCGTTCTGCAGCACGGGCCGCAGCAGGGCCTGGACGCTGGACAGTCGCGACTCCTCCTTCCCGACCGGAAACAGCGTGCCGCCGTCGCCCGCGTTGCCGTCGGCCTCGCGCCACCTGACCGGAATGTAGGCCGGTGCCAGCTTCTGTCCGTGGCGCCCCCAGCCGCCCAGGCACACGCCCACGAGGCGACAGGTGTCCTGGCGCAGTCCGTCGGTCTCGGTGTCGACCGCCAGGGGAGCCAGCGGATCGAGGGACGCCAGCCATGACTCGAGTTTCTCGTCGTCATCAAGGATGCGGTAACCCCGCGCGTGCCGCTGCCGCGACCAGTTCGTGGCCACCGGCTCCGGCGCCTTCTGCCTGGCGATCCCGGGTGCGGCTGCTTTCGCCGGCTTCGCTTGCGGGTCACTGTCGGCCTCCGCAGGACCGTTGCTGGCCAACTTGTCCGTGAGGCCCAGCACCCGTTTCAGGCCAAGTTCCTCGAGCTGGCCGCGCACTTCCTCACCGGTGGGCAGGATGGTATCCATGGCGTCCCAGTCGAGATCGAGGTCCAGGTCATCATCGATGACGAACAGGTTCCGCGACAGGAAAACCTGGTCCCGGTTCTCTCCCAGTACCCGCTTCAGCCGCGGTGTCAGTTTGCTGGCCTCGAGGCCGTCGTAGAGCTTCTCAAGACTGCCGAATTCGCCGATCAACTTCTGGGCGGTCTTGTCCCCCACGCCGGGAGCGCCGGGGATGTTGTCGGCCTTGTCGCCGGCCAGGGCAAAGACGTCGATCAGATCAGCGGGATCCAGGCCGTAGGTCTTGCGTACGTCCTGGGCGGTCAGGGGCGTCACTTCGTCGCCGCGTCGGCCCGGCTTGAGCATCCCGGTGCGTTCGTCCAGCAGTTGCATGAAGTCCTTGTCGCCGGTGTAGAACCATACCTGGTCGGTGATGTCGACCGATCGCCGCGCGACCGTCGCCATCACGTCGTCCGCCTCGACCCCTTGTTCCTGGAGTACGGCGATGCCCCACGCAGCGAGTAGCCGGTGCAGGCGCGGCAGCTGCTCGGCCAGCTCTGCGGGCATGGGTTTGCGCTGGGCCTTGTACGCCGGATACATTTCGTGCCGGAAGGTGGGCCCCTTGACGTCGAAGACCACGGCGATCTTCTCGGGAGCGTATTTCTCGATGAGGCGGAGGATGGAGTTGAAGAACCCGAAGGCGACCGAGGTCGTCTCCCCCGAGGGGGCCGTCAGGGGCCGGTTGGCGAAGGCGAAATGGGCCCGGTAGATCAGGGCCGAGCCGTCGACGAGGATCAGCGACACTTGGGATACCTTTCGGTGACGATCAACGCAAACGACCCCGCCGGACGACCCCTGCGCGCGGGTTCAGTCCGCATAGAGCCGGCGGGACGTGATGTAGTCGGCGACCCCGCCGGGCAGCAGCCGGTGGGGCACTTGCCCCTCACGCAGCATAGCACGGAGTGCGGTCGATGACACCGGGTGGTCGAAGTCCGTCACCGCAATCACCCGCGCCGGGTCCAGGGCACTGTCGGCGATGGCGCTCGCCGACGGGGTCAGGCCGTCCCGTGGATAGATGACGATCTCGGCGATCTGCTGGATACGCTTGGGGTGCTTCCAGGCGCTGAAAGCCGCCAGGTTGTCCGCGCCGATAACCAGCCGCAGCAGGTCGCCGGGATATTCGTCACGCAGCTCCCGCAGGGTGTCGATGGTGTAGCAGACCCGACCGCGATCGATTTCCCGCCGGTCGATGTCGACCGCAGCGGTGCCGGCAAACGCCAGCTCGACCATCGCCAGGCGGTCGGCCGCCGGAGCGGTGTTGGCTTCCTTGTGGGGGGAGAGCCAGGCGGGCACCACGATCACCCGCGCGGCCAGACGTTGCTCGACCAGATGGCGGGCCATGGCGACGTGGCCCCGATGGACAGGATCGAACGTGCCGCCCAGGACGGCGCGGATCATCAGCCGTCACCCTCGTCGTCGTCGGCATCCAGCTTGCGGAGAGCCTTCTCCGCGCGTGACGCGTACCGGCTGTCGGGGAAACCGGTGATCAGGGTCTCGTACATGTCCGCCGCGGTATCCGGATCGTTCAGCCGTTCGGCCGCTAGCGCCCGCTCCCACATGGCCTCGGGTATCAGCGAGCTGCCCGCCTCCTCGGCGATGACGTCATCGAGGGTGATCGCCACCGCCTCGTAGCGGTGCAGCTGCTTGTAGATCTTGACCTGTTCGAGGCGCTTGCGAACCATCAGGTCCGAGATCTCCCCCATGTACTCCAGGACCGCGGGCATGTGGGTCGAACCGGGGTATTCCTGGCTGAACTTCAGGAAGTGCAGGCGGGCCTCGTAGGCTCCGGTGATGTCGCGTTCGATGCGGCCGACCTGCCACAGGTAGGCGACGCCTTCCTGGAACAGCGCATCCTCGACCCGCGGGCTGGTGGGAAAGTCCTTGCGCAGGATCTGGAATTCCACGGCCGCCAGGGGGTACTCACCCATTTCGAGATAGGTCTTGCCCTTGAGAAACTGTGCCTCGGCGGCAAGGCTGTCGGTGGGGTTCTGCCGCACGTAGCTCTCGAGGGCGGCCACGGCCTCGATATCCTTGCCCTTTTCGGCGAAGTAGACGCCGCGTTCGTAACTGCCGGGCGGATGGGGATTCCCGGCCCCGCAACCGGCCACGACGGCAAGCACCAGTCCCCCGGCCAGCGCAGCCAGCCAGCAGCGGACAATGAGGGGTCTGATGGCGATCGCATGCAACACAAAATCCTCCTGGAAGCGCGCGGAAATGTTTCAGTTACCGGTGTTGGCGAAGTAGACCGCAATCAGACCCACCAGGGTCCCCAGCACGACGATCTCCTCGGCCCGGCGCTGCCAGCCGCTCTCCGATGTCTCGGCGGTCGTGAACGGATAGATCGCCGAGTCGACCCGGCCAAAATCCCCGTCCTCGATACGATCACTGTAACGGCGTTCGAGGCGGTCGTTGAGATACAGCCGGCCGGAAGCGGTCGCGGCGATCTCGATCACGGCCGACACCGCCAGGTCGCGGGCCACCCACCGTCGCCAGATACCCAGTGTCCGCCCCACATCGGGATAGCTGAGTCCGACCTGGTCCACCCGGAAGCGGTAGATATAGTCGCTTTCCGTCTGGGTCGAGTCCTCGGCGGTCGGCAGGAATACCTCGTAGCCGCGGTCCAGCAGGATCCCGGATGCCACCGTGCCGAAGATGAGGTCGGCGTCCGTACCGCCGTCGTCGACCAGGAGGATACGCCCCGGCGACGGCGGAAGTTCCCGGCTGGATGCCGTGACGATCTCGGCCATGAGGGCCTCGGTCAGCCACAGGTTGGACCGCAGGGTATCGGCCTGGCCGAGACCCGGCAGCTGCGCCGGCGCAGCCGTATCGGCAGCAGGCGACTCGACAGCTGCGACCTCAGCCGCGGCCACCGGACCCAGACACAGGCAGAGGCACGCCGCGACCGCCCCGACAAGTTTCCGTTTCATCAGCACCGTGAACCTTTCTCCACCGCGGTCAAACCCGCTGTGCCCAGACATCGTAGGGCGTGACCGCCCTGAATTCGCCCCGGATCCACTGACCCGGCTGCAGATCGCCGGCGGGCAGAAGAACGACGCCGTCAAGATCATAGCCGAAATGATAGCTCCGGGCCACGGCCAGGGAAACTCCCGTTTCCCTAACCCCGCCCAGCGATTCCCGTTCCTTCTCGTCGAGCCAGTTGCCCCCGTGGAGGGCCTCGACGACTCCCAGGGTCTCCAGGTCCGCGTTCTGACCGACGGACACGATCGCGTCGACCACCATGTCAAACGTGCGTCCCAGCCGCGCGGACTGCCTTTCGAGGGAAATATCCGCCTGCAGATCCATGATCAGCGCTTCCCGGTCGTGGATGACCTCGGGCGGAACCATGTTGTCCATGGTGCCCGACGGCGTGTCCTTTTCCGGCGAGAACCGATAGGTGCCCAGATGGTCGAACTTGACCTCGGCGAGGTAATCCGCCAGCAGCGCGACGTCTTCTTCCTCCTCCCCGGGGAACCCCAGCAAGGCGGTCGATCGCAGCACCAGGTCCGGACGCTCCTCGCGCAGCGCGTGGAAAAATGCCGGCGAGGCCTTGGAACCGCCGGGCCGACGCATCGCCCGCAGGATGCGCGGCGACGCGTGCTGCACCGGAATCTCCAGGTACGGGGCAACCTTCTCGAGCGCCAGCAGCCGCTTGAGATCATCTCCGGACACCAGTCCCGCATAGATGTAGAGCAGGCGCATGCGCCGCAGGCCGTCGATCCCGTTGAGACCGCTTACCAGATCGAAGAGCTTCTCCCCCGTGTCGCGTCCGTAGTCGCTGGTGTTCTGGGACACGAGCTGGATTTCGGTCACGCCCCGGTCGACCAGGTGGCGGACCTCCGTGATGATCTCGTCGGTCAGACGGCTGCGCAGCTTGCCCCTGATCAGGGGTATCCGGCAGAAGGTGCAGGCGCAGTTGCAGCCTTCACCGATCTTGACGAACGCCAGGTGCCCCGGCGTCAGCAGCGGGCGGTCGATCATCCCCGTGTAACTGACGACCATGGGATCCTCGACGATGGGCGGCCCCGCCAGGGGAAAGGCAGCCGTGCCGGCCGCTGCCGCGCCCGCCGTCACGCGGGGAGTCTCGAGGCAGGCGGCGACGACCCTGTCGAACTGGCCCACGCCGGCAATCACGTCGACGGTGGGAAAGCGTTCGCGAATCGAGTCCCCGTGTTCCTGCGACCAGCAGCCGCAGACCACGAGCGTCCGGTCCTCCTTGGCCTCGACGAAGGACTGCAGCGTGGCTTCGCTGTCGGCGCGGGCGGCGTCGATGAAACCGCAGCTGTTGATCACCCAGATATCCGCGTCTTCGGGATCATTGACCGGCTGCACCCCCTTGACGGCGAACTTGCCCAGCAGCGCCTCGGAATCCACCAGGTTCTTGTCGCAGCCCAGCGTGGCGCAGTAAACCTTCTTCATCAAGCCTCTCCCTCCTGCATCTCCGGAAGATCCTCCGGCTTGATGAGAACATCACGCGCCTTGCTGCCGGTGAACGGTCCGACGATACCGGCCTCCTCGAGCATATCCATCAGGCGGCCCGCCCGCGTGTAGCCGATTCGCAGCCGTCTTTGCAGCAGCGAAGTCGAGCCGCTCTGGTGGAGAACCACCACCTCGCGCGCCTGATCGAAGAGGTCGTCCTCGCCGGTGTGCATGCCGCCACCGGAGGGGCTCTCGTTGAGGCTGATCTCCTCGGTCGTCCCGGTGAACTGCCGCCAGTGCGCGGCGATGGCTTCACACTCGTCCACGTCGATGAACGACCCGTGCACCCGGACGGGCAGCGCCCGGCCCGGCTGGAGGTAGAGCATGTCCCCGTGACCGAGCAGCTGTTCGGCGCCGTTCATGTCCAGCACGGTCCGCGAATCGTTCTTCTGGATCACGCGAAAGGCGATGCGGCAGGGGATGTTGGCCTTGATGACACCGGTCAGCACATCGACACTCGGCCGCTGCGTGGCCAGGATCAGATGGATGCCGACCGCCCGGGCCTTCTGCGCCAGCCGCGTGATCGGGCCCTCGATATCATTCCCGAGCTGGAGCATCAGGTCCGCCAGTTCGTCGACGATCGTCAGGTAGTAGGGCATCGGTTCGCTCACCGTCTCACCGTCGGTGTCCTGCACCTCTCCCCTGGCGATCTTCGCGTTGTATTGCTGGATGTTCCTGACCGCGTGTTTGGACAGCAGGCGGTACCGGAATTCCATCTGGGCCACCATCCACTGCAGGGCCTTGAGAGCTTCGCGCGGGTCGGTGACCACCGGCAGCAGCAGATGCGGAATCCCGTTATAGACGTTCATCTCCAGCATCTTCGGGTCGATCAGGACCATGCGCAGACGGGACGGGTCGTTGCGCAGGATCAGGTTCGAGATGATGGCGTTCAGGCAGACCGACTTGCCGCTGCCGGTCGAACCGGCCACCAGCAGATGCGGCAGCGAAGCGATGTCGATGCTGACCGGGCGCCCCACCACGTCTTTGCCCAGAACCACCGTCAGCGGCTCACGTTTCTGGACGCCCACGGCCTCGAGCACCTCCCGCAAGCGCACCATCCGGGCCTTGGGATTGGGGATCTCGATGCCGACGGCCGCCTTGCCGGGGATGGGGGCTTCCATCCGGATCGAGCGCGCGCGCATCGCCAAAGCGAGGTCGTCGCTGCGCTGGACGATCTGGTTGACCCTGATCCCGGGGCCGGGCTGATACTCGAAGGTCGTCACGACCGGGCCCGGCCGCACGTCCTTGACCTCGCCTTCGACGCCGAAGGACCGCAGCGTCGTCTCCAGCAGGTCCGCCGAAGCGTCGAGTTCGGCGGAGGAAATCTGCTGGGTTTCCGGACCGGCAGGCGTCAGCAGATCGAGCGCCGGCAATACCACCGGGCCGGACTTGCGCTTGGCCTTGCGGACCGCCTTGGCGCGGGACGCGCCAGCGCCCGGCTCCCCGTCGCCGACATAGGCGCCGGCGGCACCGGGCAGGATTCTCTCTTCTGGTTGTTGTTCACCTTCCGGCGTCTCCGGTGCGGCGACACCGCCCGCTGCCGCGGCCAGGTCGTCATCAGCGGTCACGTTGTGCAGCACCCGTTCGCGGGCCGGCAGAAGCTGGCCGGTCGCGGCGTCCGTCTCGCGTTCAGCTTCGAAGCGGATCTGGCGGGCCTCGGCCTGCTGCGCCTTCCGCTCGGTCAGCTTGGCGCGCAGCCCCTCCACGAATTCGACGGGCAGCACCCAGAGATCCTTCAGCCCCTCGGCAAAGGCGCCGCCCAGACGGCCGATGCCACCCAGCATGGCGGGCACCCAGCCCAGCCAGGGACGCAGCACCAGGGTCACGGCCACCAGCAGGAAAAGTGACAGGAAGATCCGCCCGCCCCACAGCCCGAACAGGCCGTGGAAGCCGCGGGCCAGATAGAAGCCGGCCAGACCGCCGAACCGGGCGCCGCTGTCGGCTGAGAGCGGACCGCCCGGCTGGGCCATCCAGGTGACCGTCACCAGCCACAGCGGGATCGCCCGCAGGATCCAGGGCTTGACCGAGGCCTGACGAGAGACGAGGCAGCCGACGCCGGCGACCGCCAACAGGACGGGGAAGGCCCAGCACCAGAACGAACCGAAAACCATGTGCAGCAGCGTGCTGAAAGCGGAACCGACCGGCCCACCGGGATTTGCCCAGCCGAACAGGTCGACCGGTCCCTCGCCGGACACCATACCCCACCAGGGCGCGATCTCCCCGGTCAGGGACAGGCCCAGATAGGCCGCCAGGGCCAGCATGAGCAGACCGCTCAACCAGACCGATTCATACCAGGGGACTCCGCCCCCCTTCTTACCCTTCTTCCGACTTCGCCCTGACACGCAAACCCTCCTGTAGATGGGATAATTCCTCTTCAAGGAAGCGTGTCGTGGCCAGACCCTCGAGGAAGACCGGATTGTTCAGGACCTCGAGGTGGAATGGGGTGCTGGTGGGCAGTCCTTCGAAAACACATTCGTCGAGGGCCCGCCGCATCCGTGCGACAGCTTCCGCGCGATCCTTCCCATGGGTGATGATCTTGGCCAGCAGCGAGTCGTAATGGGGCGGCACCAGGTAGTCCGAGTAGACATGCGTGTCGACCCGCACGCCCGGTCCCCCGGGCGCATGGTAATAGAAGACGCGGCCAGGGCAGGGCATGAAATCGCGTTCGGGATTCTCGGCGTTGATCCGGCACTCGATCGCGTGCCCGGTGACCTGGATGTCCTTTTGCGCAAACTCCAGCTTCTCACCCGCGGCAACCCCGATCATGAGTTTGACCAGGTCGTAGCCGGTGACCATCTCGGTCACCGGGTGCTCGACCTGGATCCGGGTGTTCATCTCCATGAAGTAGAACGAGCCGTCCTCGTCCAGCAGGAATTCCACCGTGCCGGCGCTGTGGTAGCCCACACGTTTCGCGAGCCGGACGGCGGCGTCTCCCATCCGCGTGCGCAGGTCGGGCGTCACCGCCGGCGACGGCGCCTCTTCGATCAGCTTCTGGTGGCGGCGCTGGATGGAACAATCCCGCTCGCCGAAATGCAAGACGTTGCCGTGCTTGTCTCCCAGGAGCTGGATCTCCACGTGCCGCGGATTGACGAGGTACTTTTCGAGGTAGACCGCGTCGTTGCCGAAGGCGGCGCCGGCTTCGGTGCGGGCCGCGACGTAGTTCTTGCGGAGTTCCTCCTCGTCCCAGGCCACACGCATGCCCTTGCCGCCACCGCCGGCGGTCGCCTTGACGATGACCGGGTACCCGGCTCCGGCGGCGAACTTGACGGCCTCCTCGACATCCTCCACCAGGTCGGTGCCCGGTACGATCGGGACCTTCGCCTTGACCGCCATGGTGCGGGCGGTGGCCTTGTCGCCCATCTGGCGGATGACATCGGCCGGCGGTCCGATCCAGGTGAAGTCGTTCTCCTCGCAGATCTCCGCGAACTCGGCGTTTTCCGCCAGAAAACCGTAGCCGGGGTGAATGGCCTCCGCCCCGGTGATTTCCGCGGCCGCAATGATGTTGGGGACCCGCAGATAACTCTCGGCGCTGGTCTTCTTCCCCACACAGACCGACTCGTCGGCGTACTTGACGTGCAACGAATTCACGTCGGCGGTGGAGTGGATGGCCACGCTCTGGATTCCCAGTTCACGGCACGCCCTCATGATTCTCAGGGCGATCTCACCACGGTTGGCAACGAGAATCTTCTTGAACATGCAGAACTTCCTGTCAAAAAGGCGCACGAAACCGCCTCCATCTGTCAACGGACCCGGCCACTACTTCCGGGAACCCTGATGAAGGCTAACAGATCACGAGGTCACATTTTGGGGTTCAGCCGCGGGGTTGGCAAGAGAAAATGGCCCCCGGGGAGGGCCATTTTCGTGATCAGGGGCTGCTAGCGGAGCGTCAGATCCGCGAGATCTCGGCCTCGGGCTCCGGTGCGGACTCCTGCGGCGTGGTCTCGAAACGCTCCCAGTTGTTCTCCGAGTTGCCCTTGATGCCCTTGATCCGCAGCATGAATTCGTGGGGATTGCTGCTGGCCCTGGTCGCGGCCTCCAGCGAGATCTTCTTTTCCCGATAGAGCTGCATCAGCGACTGGTCGAAGGTCTGCATCTGGTACTGGATGAAGCCCTCCTCGATCGCCTGCTGGATCATGACGGTCTTTTCCGGTTCCCGGATGTACTCCTTGATCGTGCTCGTATTGATCATGATCTCGCAGGCCGGATAGCGGGTCAGGCCGTCGGCGTCGGCCACCAGACGCTGGGAAATGACCGCGTTCAGGGTCGACGCCAGCAGGTAGCGGATTTCCTGGTGCTGGTGCGGCGGGAAGAACGAGATGATACGACTGACGGTCTGCGTGGCATCGATGGTGTGCATCGTGCTCAGCACGAGATGGCCGGTGTCGGCGGCCGTCAGGGCGATCTTCATGGACTCGGCGTCCCGGATCTCGCCGATGAGGATCACGTCCGGATCCTGCCTGAGAACATGCCTCAAGGCATCAGAATAAGTACTGGTGTCGCAACCGATTTCCCTCTGGCTGATAATGCTCTTGTTGTCGCGATGCAGGAATTCGATGGGGTCCTCGATCGTGATCACGTGGCGGGAACACTCCCGGTTGATGATGTCCACGATGGAAGCCAGGGTCGTGGACTTGCCGCTGCCCACGGTGCCGGTCACCAGGATCAGGCCGCGGGACTTCAGTCCCAGCTGTTTGACGACTTCCGGCAGGCCCAGGTCGTCCGGGTTGCGGATCTCGACCGGCACGTGCCGGAAAACCATCGCGACGGTGCCCCGCTGCACGTAGAAGTTCGCGCGGAAACGCGCCACGCCGGGCACGCCGAACGCGAAGTCGATTTCGCGCGTGGCCTCGAAGATCTCCCGCTGGGTGGGCGACAGGATCTGCTGGGTCATGGCGGTCATGTCCGCCATGGTCGGCGGCTCATAGTCGGCAAAAACCAGCGACCCGTTGATGCGAAACACCGGCGGCGTGGCCACCTTGATATGGAGGTCGCTCGCACCGCGGGCGATCATTTCCTTGAGGATCTTCTTGATTTCCATGTAAAGGAATCTCCTGTCACGGGTTCCAGAGTCCGCCGGCGGCCGCAAGCGCCGGTCCGGCCTTACCAACTGTCTTTCGGCAGAAAACCGGCACGCTTGACCCGGTAAACGGGCCAATTGGCCAAAATAAGAGCCCGGCGGGTGTGCTGATCCCGCCGGGCTCCTGAAATGTCGCTTTGGGGCCTAAATCAGTCCGGATCGACCAGGAACAGCACCCCTTCGGCTTCGACCGGCGTACCGTCCTGGGCGAGAATCTCCTTGATCGTGCCGCCGAATTCGGCCTCGATCTCGTTCATCACCTTCATGGCCTCGACGATGCAGAGAGTCTGACCGACCGCAACACGATCCCCCACCTGGACAAATGCCGGACTGGCGGGCGACGGGGCCGTGTAGAAGGTCCCCACGATCGGCGAACGGACATCGCGCCACTTGGCCCGGGCCGGATCGGCGACCTCGGCCGCCGTCCCGGTCACCGGGACCGCGGCGACTGCCGGGACCGGTACGGGCGCCGGTGCCGGTGCGACCGACGCGGCGGCCACGGAAATGGGCGCCGATTTCTGGATCCTGATGGTCGTGTCCAGATGGACGATTTCCAGTTCCTCGATCCCACTGTCCTCGACCAGTTTCACCAGTTCACGAACCTTGCTGATATCCATTTCAGCTCCTTCGGTGCGTTGTCGCTTGGCATCCATATCAAACCCTGCCCAGATATTTCCCGGTACGGGAGTCGATTTTAAGGACTTCACCCTCATCTATGAACAGCGGAACCTGAACGACAAGCCCCGTCTCCATGGTTGCCGGCTTGGAACCGCCCTGGGCGGTGTCACCCTTGACGCCGGGGTCGGACTGCTTGACGGCCAATTCCACCGTCAGCGGCGCTTCGACGGTCAGCGGCTTTTCCTCCATCAGCAGCACGCTGCACATGTCGCTAGCCTTGATGTAAAGCGGTACATCACCCAGCGTGTCCCGGTGCAGCTGGATCTGCTCGTAGGTTTCCGTATTCATGAAAACATAAAATTCCCCGTCGGGATACAAATATTGAAACTCCCGACGTTCCAGACGGACTTCCTCGATCTTCTCGCCGGCACGGAAGGTCTCCTCGACGACCTTGCCGTTCTCCACGTTCTTCAGCTTGGTCCGCACGAAGGCCGGCCCTTTCCCGGGCTTCACGTGCTGGAATTCCACGATGGACCACAAGCCGTGCTTGTGGCGCATGGTGAAGCCCGTGCGAAAATTACTTGTATCGGCCAAGGCCTGCCTCGCTTTCACGATCCGCATTCGATGATTGATCTGCCGTAAACCGGCTAATTGATAACACGCAACCTGCCCGAAGGCAATCCTGTTAAGGACCGTCCGACTGAGGCCGCAGCAGCGCGGCCATGCCCTCGAGGGCCAGGCGGTAGCCCTCGACCCCGAATCCGCGGATACCGGCGACGACCACGTCGGCCAGGAGGTTCTGCCGGCGGAACGCCTCGCGCGCGTCCGGATTGCTCAAATGCAGTTCCACCACGGGGATATCGATCGCCTCGACGGCGTCCCGGACGGCAACCGACGTGTGGGTGTAGGCTGCAGCATTGAGGATCAGGCCGTGGGCCCCGTCGCCCGCCTGATGGATCATCATCACCAGATCACCTTCGCTGTCGGTCTGCAGCCAGGTGAGATCCAGATCCAGTTCACCGGCCCAGCGACGACAAAGCGTCTCCAGCTCCGCCCACGAGGTGCGGCCGTAGACCTCCGGATTCCTGGTGCCCAGGCGTCCGAGGTTGGGCCCACCGATCATGACGACCCGGTACTTCACGACCCTATGCCCCCGTCCTGGCGAATCTTGTCGAGCCAATCCTCGAACTGCTTCTTGTCGCGGTTTCGCTGGCCTTCCAGCAGGCGCCGACGCGCCTCGAGCGGATCGCCGCGCATGGGCTGCGGTTCGGTGCGATCTGCGGGCGCCAGCGCCGGTGCACCGTGGCCGGGCGGAACCGCGATACCGTTGCGACCATCGGCAAAGGCCCCCTTCAACTGTTCCAGTTTCTCCCGGGCGTCGGTCCGGCCCGGATCCCGCTGCAGCATCTCCTCGAGGGCTGCGGCGGCCTTGTCCCGGTAACCCTGGGCCAGCAGGATGTCCACCAGCGTCATGGTGGCGAAACCGCGTTCCCCGGCCGGTTCCGCGGGAGCCGCCGCCGGTGCCAGCTGCTGTCGGGCCTCCGCGATCGCCTCGAGCCAAGCCTGTTCCTGGGTATCCAGGACAGCCAGTTTCTCCATGAGCGGTATCGCCTCCGCCCAGGCCCGCTGCTGCCGGGCGTCGTCGGCGAGTAGCCTGAGAACCAGGACGTTCTCCGCGTCGTGCCGCAGGACGCTCCGCAGGGACTCGCGGGCCTCGTCGAGCCGGCCGAGCTCCAGCAGTATACGCCCGCGGATGACCAGGGCCGAGATGTACGCCGGATGGGACGCCAAACCGGCATCCACGATCTTCAGCGCTTCCTGCAGGCGCCCGTCCTGGCGCAGCAGATCCGCCAGGGGCGCAAAGGATCTGGACCGGGGTTCCCGGTCCAGTCGCTCGCGGTAGAGAGTGATGCGATCCTGCAGCTTCATGCGGAACTCCGACCTCAGTCCAGTTGCTTGAGCGTTTCCCCGACGGCCACCATGTCATTCCACAGCCCCGCGGTCAGAGTCAGGGGCAGGCGGCCCTCGACGGTTGCGAGCAGTTTACGCCCGTTCTCGAGGGCTTCGCTGTCGTCGGCGTCCGCCAGGCCGCCGGCGCAACGCCGTGCGCCCTCGACCACCTGGCTGACCGCTTTGCGGGCCATCACCCGGCTCATGTCGGCGAAATGGACCGCCTGGGCGTCCCCCTCGGCCGCCAGCCGGCAGGCCTTACGGGACATGGCGGCGGCGACCTCGCAGACCGTCATCATGTCGGCAAAGGTGAACATCACGATCTGGTTTCGTGTCAGCCGCGCGGCATGCATGTGGAGGATGACGTCGTTGAGGCCCGCGAGGGCCGCGGCCACCATCGCCGCGCCGACATCCTGCCGCTCGGCGTGCACAGCGCCGAGATCCTCGGCCATCCCGCGGTAGAAACCACCCTTGCTGCGCACCGTTTCCTTCCAGCGGTACATGGCGATGATGCTCTGCTGGATTTCGCTGGTCCCCTCGTAGATGGAGGTGATGCGGACATCGCGCCGCATCTTCTCGACCAGATATTCGCGGGCGTAGCCGTAGCCCCCAAGCGCCTGGATCGCCGCGTCAGCCGCCCGGTTGCCGGCTTCGGTCCCCCAGTACTTGGCGATCGAGCCTTCGGTCCCCATGTCCTTCGCGCCCTCGTCGATCTGCATCGCCGTCTGCTCCATGTGGGCACGGCCGGCCTCCAGGTCGACCCAGTTGTCGACGATCAACTTGAGCAGGTAGCCCTCTTTTTCGACCAGCGGGGCGCCGAACTGCTCCCGGGTCTTGGCATAGTCCAGGGCACGCTGCAGCGGCGCCTGTCCGCCGCCGATACCGAATGCCCCGACCATCAACCGGGTGTAACCGAACACCGCGTTGGCCTGCTTGAGGCCCTGCCCTTCAACCATGCCGATCAGATGATCGCGAGGCACGTCCACGTCCTCGAGCAGGACGCCGGTCGTGTTGGAGGCGCGGATGCCGTGCTTGTCCTCGTGCTTGCCGACGGCCAGGCCGCCGGTGCCGCGTTCGACGACGAAGAAACTGGGCCCGTCGGGGGTCTTGGCCAGGATGGTATAGAGATCCGCCACGCCGCCGTTGGTGATGAACTGCTTGGCGCCGTTGAGGCGGTAGCCGGTCACGTTGCCCTGGGCGTCGAGCACGCGGTCGGCGGTCGTCTTGAGGGCCGCCACGTTGCTGCCGGCCTCCGGTTCGGTCACGCCGTAGGCGACGATCATGCCTTCGGTCGCGATCTTGGCGAGCCACTTCTTCTTCTGATCCGGCGTGCCGCCGACGAGAATGGGATCGGTGCCCAGACAGATGGCCAGAAACGCCGTGGCCACGCCGAGGTCCCAGACGGCCATCTCCTCGCTGACGCGGCAGATGTCCCGTGCGCCGCCGCCCAGGCCACCGTGTTCCTCGGGCAGGAAGATCAGGTGCAGGCCCACTTCGGGCGACAGGAGCTTCTTGATCAGGTCGGTGGGAAACTCGTCCTTGTCATCCAGCTCCATGATCTTCGCGTCGGGCAACTCGCGTCCGACAACCTGGCGCAGGGTCTGAATCACCATATCGGTCATCTCGCTGGATAATCCGGCGGGGACACTCATGGAGCCTTCCTCTCTTTCGGTGCACCACCTGGCGGCGGTCTCGCTAAGGAACGTTGATCCGGCCTGACCCGACCAGTACGCACTGGCCCCCCACCTCGATCGAGATGGCACGTCCTCCGGAAATTTCTGCTTCGGCGATGATGCGGCTGGGCCGGGCCATCTCCAGCCCCTGTTCACTGATGATTCTCACCTTGGCGCCGAACTTGACCAGACGGTGTTTCACGAGGTAGGCCACCAGGGCGCCGGTCGCCGCCCCGCTGGCGGCGTCCTCGGGAATGCCGAAATAGGGTGCGAACATGCGGCAATGCACCGTCGATTCGGCGTCGACCGTCTCGCAGGTGAAGACAAAAAGATCCCCGAAACCCAGATCGCCGGCCAGGGAGTCCGCTTCGCGATGCCGCAGACTGATCTTGCCCATGCTCTCGAGCGAATCGATCGGGACGATGTGGATCGGCAAACCGGTCGAAATCACCTCGCACGGCAGGCCGGTGATGGCGATGGCGTCTTCCGGCAGACCCAGGGTCCTGGCCACCTTGCCCCGGTGGAAGTACTGCCCCATGTACACCGGAGCATCCTGCTCGACGGCATAGATCCGCCGCTCGTCCTCGTGGCGGGTATGAACCCGGTAGTGTCCGGCTTCGAGATCCCAGGTGAAAGGCTCGGCGCCGTCGCCACCCTGACGCCGCTCCAGGTGGTCCAGGGCGAAGGTGGCCCCGAGGACGGAATGACCACCGAACGGAATTTCGGCGGCCGGCGTGAAGACCCGCAATCCGCCGCGGTTGTCCCCCGGGGCGCTGCCCGGCACCATGAAGGCGGTCTCGCCGACGCCGAGTTCCGAGGCCAGCACCTGCATCTGCCGCGGCGGCACCCGCCCCCCGTCGGGAAACAGGAACAGGCGACTGCCTCCGAAGGGGCGGTCGGTGAAAACATCGATCAGCAGGAAATCCAATTCCATGTTCAGCCAGAATTCCTCAGGATGGTTGTTCGACTTGCCGGGAGGTGAAAGTTAGCACAACAGCCTGAGCCATCCAAGCGGTTTGGGCCGGATCGGCGGTGGAAACTGGAAAAATCAACCGTCGAGGAGGACCGTCGCCACGGCGTATTCCCGTTCGTGACTGATTGTCAGGAAGACCCGCGGGCCTCCGCACCGGAGCAGGGCCCGTTCGGCCAGACCGTGCAGGATCAGCCCGGGCGGGCCTCCCTGCGGTCGCCGGACCTCGATGTCACGGTACGGGATTCCCCGCACATCCTGGCCCAAGGCCTTCAGATAGGCTTCCTTCGCGGCCCAGCGCCCGGCCAGGGAGACCGCCAGCGCCCGGCCCTCGCCGGTCGTCGCCCGCAGGGATTCCCCCTCGCGAAAACAACGGTTGAGGAAACGTTCCCGGTGCCGTTGCAGCAGGACCTCCAGCCGCGCGACCGCCACGATATCGGTGCCGATGCCCACGATGCTCAATAGGCGCCCTTCCGCTCGATGACCGCCGGCAACGTGCGCAGCAGGATGGACACGTCCATCCCGAGTCCGGCGGAACGCACGTATTGCCGGTCCAGTTCCATCCATTCGGAGAAATCGAGATGACTGCGTCCGGAGACCTGCCACAAACACGTCAAACCGGGTTTGACCAGCAGCCGGGTCGCCTGCTCGGGCGTGTAGTCGGTCACCTCGGCGGGGATCTGCGGCCGCGGCCCGACGATGGCCATGTGACCGAGCAGCACATTCAACAGCTGGGGGAATTCGTCGAGGCTGCTGCGGCGCAGGAAGCGGCCGACGCCGGTGATGCGCGGATCGTCCTTGATCTTGAAGGCGGCGCCGGTGGCCTCGTTGAGGTGTTCGAGATCGTCTTTCTGTTGCTCGGCGTCGACGGACATCGACCGGAACTTGTAGCAGTCGAAGACGCGTCCCCGGTAGCCGACGCGCTTCTGCTTGAAGAAGATCGGACCGGGGGTCTCGAGCTTGATCAGCAGGACGATGAACGGAAACAGCGGCAGCAGCAACAGCAGGCCGAACAACGACGCGGCCAGATCGAACAGGCGTTTGAGGAAGTGGTACCACCACGCCGGTCCGGTCTCCTCCAGGGGGCCACCGCGAGCGATGAATTCGGCAAACTGGCTCGTGCCACCGTAAAAATTCTGCGGACTCATTTCCAACCTTGGTCAGGGTTCGCGGGACCAGACATAGACTTCCACGCCGGGTGCGTGGTCGGCCACCCGCAGGTGGCCC
>Ga0316201_10000926_pt1 | contig 18582 bp, 19 predicted proteins | sample CS6wburrow_MG_FD_204516 | JGI IMG/M metagenome (GOLD analysis project Ga0316201, IMG submission 204516) | Coastal sediment microbial communities from Delaware Bay, Delaware, United States - CS-6 worm burrow | ecosystem: Environmental > Aquatic > Marine > Coastal > Sediment | place: USA... | reverse complement strand
GACCTGGACGCCGTCACTGAAAAACTCAAACGCACGAGCAGCCCGCGCGTTGATTTGAAAGCGCTGGCCGAGGACGTCGCGACCGAAGAACATTCCATCGATACTCGCTACCTGCTAAGGCTGATCGAGCTATCGAAGAAAATCGCATCCGCACAGCATCGCCTGGTCAAAGGCGATCATGGCCTCGGCCGGGCGCGTTATGGTCTGGCCATTGCCGGGGGCAGCGTGGCTGCCTGGGCCGGTGCGTTCCCGCACAATCCGTTCCAGGCACCGGTACTGATCGATATGAGCGGCGATGCAGCGCAGCTCGCCGCAGGCCTGGTCGCGGGGCACATGAACGAAACCACCGAGCTTGTTCGCTTGCTGCGACTGGCGCGTCTCGAAATCGAACACCCGGACGGGGCGGAATGGAAACGGGATACGCTCGAGAGACTCAGCTGGACAGATCTCGATGACGATGAACACGAACTCTGTCCGCCGCTGCTGCTAATAGGCAGCGACGAGATGCTCGCCGGAAGAGGTCTGGCCCAATTGATCTTCTTGCTGAACTCAGGCCTTCCAGTCAAGGTGCTGATACTAAACGCGCTGGACTTTGGGCTCGCTAGCGAACCTGCCGCTGCAACAGCACAGACGCCGACCAACAATCCCAGGGGAAGCCTGGCGCTTCTCGCACTTGCGCAACGCAATGCGTATGTGGCGCAAACCTCGGTTGCGGACCCCGTGCACCTCGGCGAGTCCGTGTTGCAGGCGCTTCGCTACGATGGCCCTGCCCTGCTGCAGGTCTACGCGCCGAGCCCGTCGCGGCATGGATTCGCAAGCGATCAGACGATTGCGCAGGCAGAACTCACCGTTAGTAGCCGTACGATGCCGGTATTTCGCTACGATCCCACCGGCGACGGGGTGTTCGGTTCGCGCATCAGCCTGGATGGAAATCCGCACGTCGCGGAGCCTGGCGGCGCGACCGACGGCGGGGAGCAACATCTTAACGCCGCGGACTGGGCATTGGGACAGCAGAGATTCCGGGCGAATTTCACCCCCCTTGCCAATAACGCTGTCGATCCGCTCGCGTTGCATGAGTGGCTACAACGGGATACGAAGAGTCGCGCAAGCAAAACGCCGTACGTTGCCATCGGTGAGGGCGAGCAGGAGCAACGCTACTCGATGACGACGGCAATGATCGACATGGCCACACAGTGTGCGGAGACCTGGCGCACCCTGCAGGAACTCGCGGGCATCGTCACGCCGTTTACGGAGCGCCTGGAGCAGCAGATCCGTGCCGAAGTTGCCGCCGAGCACCAGGCGCAACTCGATGCGCAAGCCGAAGACGCCAACGCGCGAATCCTGGAAATGCAGAAGAAAACGGAAGCCGAGATCGCCGGCAAGATCCGCAGTCGATTGCTGGACCTGGCGTCACGGAAACGGAGCTGACGGGCATGCGAGCATTCAGTTTACTGCGCCGCAACTTCGAGCATGGTGTCCATCCGGCACACCACAAGAACCAGACAGAGCATCTGCCGATACAGCGGGTTCCGTTTGTCAAAGATTACGTCATGCCATTGGGACAGCATATTGGCGTGCCCAGCACGCCCGCTGTTACCGTCGGCGAGCGGGTCCAGCGAGGGCAATTGATCGCCGAACCCGGTGGCTTCGTTTCGACCGCACTGCACAGCCCTGTGACCGGGACGATTAAGAAGATCGGTGATTTTCGCGGTGTCGATGGCCGTTTCGCGGCGGGGATCGGTATCGAGGCCGACCCGTTTGCGACGCAGCGGATGGACGCCGTTAGCCCGGTGGACTGGCAGTCGCTATCGCTCGAAGATTTTATCGAGGCGGTACAGATGGCGGGCATTGTCGGCATGGGCGGGGCGGCATTCCCGGCACACGTTAAATTGTCGGTACCCGACGGTGTGCGAATCCGCAGCCTGCTGGTCAACGGCGCCGAGTGCGAACCCTATCTGACCAACGATCATCGCCTGATGCTGGAGCGCCCCGAGGCATTGCTGGAGGGGGCCGAGATAGTGCGACAGAAGCTGGGCGCCGACGAGACGGTCATTGGTGTCGAGTCAAACAAGCCCGATGCGATTGACATCATTCGCCGGCACATTCCGCCCGGCCAGCCTGTCCGCGTCGTAGCACTGAAAGTAAAATATCCCCAGGGCGCTGAAAAAATGATGATCAAGAGCGTCTTCGGCAAGGAAGTGCCCGCCGGGCAGTTGCCTCGCGACGTTGAGGTCAACGTCAATAACGTCGGCACTATCGTTGCGATAGCGGATTACTTCCTGCGCGGTTTACCTCTGGTCGAGCGCGTCGTAACGGTAGCCGGTCCGGGAGTGACTTACCCTGCCAACCTGATCGTGCCGCTAGGCACGCCGGTGCGTGAGGTAGTGAAATTCTGCGGCGGACTAAAAGGCGGCACGCGTGAGATCATCATGGGTGGCCCGATGATGGGCCGACCGATCGCCAGTCTCGATGTGCCGGTCCTCAAAGGATGCTCCGGCGTGCTGGTGTTTACTGAGGCAGAGACTGCGAGGCGCAAGGAGTACCCCTGCATTCGATGCGGCCGCTGCCTCGAAGCCTGCCCTTATTTTCTGAACCCGTCACGATTTGCCCGTCTTTCCCGGGCGCGCAGGTTCGACGAGATGAAAGCCTTAAATGTTTTCGATTGCGTCGAGTGCGGCTGTTGTACGTTCGCCTGCCCATCGAACATCCCGATCGTACAGCTCATTCGCACTGCGAAAGACGACCTGACGCACCGCAAGGAGCCGAAAGGTTGAACAAAAAAGACCCCGATCTCCTGCTGTTTCATGCGCCGTTACTGCGCCAGGGTATGACGACGCCAACGGCGATGCGCGACGTGATCATTGCGCTGCTGCCGGCGACAGGCGCATCGCTGTGGTTCTTCGGACTGAGTGCCGTGCTTATCCTGGGCTCGTGCATCATCGGAGCTATTATTGCGGAGTGGCTATTTGCAAACGGCGAGAATCGTAGCGAGTCCTTGCGTGACTCGACAGCGGTGTTGACGGGACTTCTCCTTGGCCTCACGTTGCCACCAGGTCTGCCAATGTGGATGGCGTTTCTCGGCGGGTTTGTCGCGATCAGTCTCGGCAAGGTCATCTGGGGTGGCCTCGGCCACAACCTCTTCAACCCCGCGCTGCTTGGTCGCGCGTTTCTGCTCGCAACGTTCCCCATCGCGATGACTACCTGGGTGCCGGCCACGGGCGACGGCGGTTTCGTCAGCATCTATTCGGGCAATCTCGCGTTACCGTTCATGCAGGCACAGGTCGATGCCGTCACTGCAGCGACGCCCTTGGGGATGTTGAAATTCGAACAGGAAGTCACTCCGCTTGCGAACCTGATGTTTGGCAAGACCAGTGGTTCGCTCGGAGAAACCAGTGGCCTGCTGTTGCTGCTCGGCGGCGTGTACCTTTGGCTGCGGCGCGACCTGGACTGGCGCATACCCGTGAGTATCCTGCTCACCGTGGTCGTTTTCTCTGCTGCCCTGAGCCTTGTTGACGCGGCCCGGTACCCGACACCGTTGTTTTCAGTTTTTTCGGGCGGCCTGTTGCTGGGAGCCATCTACATGGCGACCGATCCGGTGACCTCGCCTGTCACACCGCGAGGCGCGTGGATCTTCGGCATCGGTGTGGGTCTGCTGGTGATGCTGATCCGGGTATACGGCGGCCTGCCCGAAGGCGTGATGTACGCAATCCTGCTCATGAACGCGGCGACGCCGCTGATCGATCGATATACACAGCCACGCGTGTTCGGACGCGGAGTTGATTCTCAATGAGCGCCGCCATGCAGCCGGAAGCGACGGCGCCCAGCTCTCTGCGCCTGGTACTCACTCTGGCAATCGCAGGGCTGATTTCGGGCATTGCAATTATTGGTATTTATGAATCGACGCTACCCACGATTACGGCGAACAAGGCGCGCGAGCTGCGCGAAGCCGTGTTCAAGGTGCTGCCAGGCGTCAGCCAGATGCAGCAGCTTGTTTTCAGGAATGGGGAACTCGTCGCCGCGGAGGAACTCGAGCAAGGTGAACAAGCCGTCTACGGCGGTTACGACGAGAAAGACAGTTTCGTGGGCTACGCGATCCCGGCTGCTGGCCCGGGCTTCCAGGACACAATCGCATTGTTGTACGGCTACAAGCCGCAGCAAAAGCTTGTGGTTGGCATGGAGGTCCTCGAAAGCCGCGAGACCCCGGGACTCGGAGACAAAATTTACAAGGATGCCGATTTCGTCGGCAGCTTCGGCGCGCTGTCTATCGAGCCGGAGATTGTCGCAGTAAAGAAAGGCAACAAGAGCCAGGCCAACGAGATCGATGCCATAACCGGCGCGACCATTTCTTCGAAGGCTGTGGTGAGGATAATTAACGAAACGCACACGACATGGTTGGAGCGGCTGCCGCCAGCCGGGTCCGAACCAGTTTTCAGCGAGACAGAATCGGCAGGCACCGGGAAGTCACTATGACGGCAAACGACAAACAGCCTTACGACGAATTCATCAAGGGAATCTGGCGCGATAACCCGGTGTTTGTGCAGGTGCTGGGGATGTGTCCGATGCTCGCCGTCACCAACTCCGCGATCAACGCGCTTGCGATGGGAATGGCGACGTTCTTCGTGCTGGTCGGTTCAAGTTTCCTGGTATCGAGCTTTCGCAAATGGATTCCGAAACAGGTGCGAATTTCCTGCTTCATTATCATCATCGCGACGTTCGTGACTGTTGCCGACTACACCCTGCTTGCGCTGGTGCCGAAAGTTCATAAGGAACTGGGCGCCTTCATCCCGCTGATCGTCGCGAACTGCATGATACTGGGCCGGCAGGAGGCGTTCGCTTCCAGATACCCTGTACGCCTAGCGGTGCTGGACGCCATGGGAATGGCCAGCGGCTTCCTGATAGCGCTGTTCTCACTCGGCGCCATAAGGGAACTGCTCGGTGATGGCGCGCTGTTTGGCGTCAATCTTTTCGGCGAGAATTTCGAGCCCTGGGTGATCATGATCCTGCCGCCGGGCGGCTTCCTGACACTCGGAGTCATCCTGCTGTTGTTTAACTGGTTCCGCTTCAAAAAGGACGAGTTCCTTACCGATGTGGCCGAAGCTGAAAGGAGTGGGAGCTAATGGATAATCTTCCCTGGATCTTCATAAGCGCGCTGCTCGTCAATAATTTCGTGCTCACCTACTTTCTCGGGCTTTGCCCATTCCTCGGTGTCTCGAACTCGCTGGAAACCTCCGCGCGGCTCGGTCTCGCAACAACTTTTGTGATGCTGGTGACCGCGGTGTGTGCCTGGGTTCTCAACACCTACGTGCTGGTCCATGCGCCGTATCTCAGGCTGATCTGCTTTATCGTCGTGATTGCCAGTACCGTGCAGTTCATCGAGATGCTCATCAAGAAACTGAGCCCGGCGTTGTTTCGCGCAATGGGGATCTTCCTTCCGCTGATTACGACGAACTGCGCGATCCTTGGACTCGCCATATTCGCGACCAACCGGGGCTACGGATTTCTCGAGGGCATCGTATATGCGCTAGGGGCAGGAATCGGTTTCACGCTGGCGTTGGTGCTGCTTGCCGGCCTTCGCGAAGAGGCCGAGCTGTCCAATATCCCGAAGTTGATCCAGGGCACCGCGATGAATCTGATTATCGCCGGTGTTCTGTCAATGGCGTTCATGGGCTTTGCCGGACTTTTCAGTTCCACCTGACGGGAGTTTGCCGACCTTATGATGACCTATTTTTATGCATTGCTCGCCATCGTTGTGCTGTGCGCATTCTGGGCGGTCTTCCAGGTCTGGCTGGCAAAGCACGATCCGGATGCGAAGGCGAGATCGCTTAAGTGCGGCGGCTGCGGTCGTAAGGACGAATGCAGCCAGTAATGCGGTAGACTCCCCTGCATGAGTATCTGGTCACAGGCCGTCGAGATGGCCGAAAAGACGCCCGACGAGCGAAATCGCTACGTCGACTTCCTTCGCGCTGTCTCAATCCTGATGGTGGTCACTGGCCACTGGCTGATTGTTGCCCTGTATTACAAAGACGGGATGCTCATACCGGGCGACTTGCTGGCAATGCGGCCCAAAACGCAGTGGCTGACCTGGTTGTTTCAGGTCATGCCTATCTTCTTCATCGTGGGCGGTTACGCCAACGCAGTGTCACTGGAGAGCGCGCGCCGCCGCGGCACTGACTACGCCGGCTGGTTGGTCACTCGGCTCAATCGACTGGTCTCGCCGTTACTGGTTTTGATAATTGCGTGGGCCGTATTGGCGGCGGTACTGCACTACGCCGGGGTTTCAGGCGATGTCCTTCGGCTTGCATCGCGGGCCTCGCTGATTCCGATCTGGTTTCTCGCCATCTACACCATCGTCGTGGTGTTGGCGCCGGCGACCTACATTGCCTGGCAACGCTGGGGATTCGCTTCTTTCTGGGCTTTCGTGCTGGTCGGCGTTCTCGTCGATGTTGCTTTCTTTGCTGCAGAGCAGCAATGGCTGGGTTGGACGAATTATTTCTGGGTCTGGCTCGCGGTGCATCATCTCGGCTACGCCTGGCGCGACGGCCGCATGGGTAGCCCGGCGCGACTATTGACATATTCAGTGCTGGGACTCGCCGTATTGTCGCTGCTGATATTCAAGGGCCCTTACCCGTTTGCCATGGTCGGCTCGCCGGATGAGAACCTGAGCAATACGCTGCCGCCAAAAATTACCTTGCTCACATTGGGCATCGCACAATTCGGTCTGCTACTTTCGATTGAAGCGCCGATGCGGCGCGTGCTCGGCAGTGTGCGCATCTGGGCCGCGACCGTGTTAATCAACAGCATGATCATGACGCTGTACTTATGGCATCTGACCATCATGGTCATTCTGATCTCGCTGCTGTACCTCGCCGGCGGCTTCGGACTAGGACTAGAGCCGGCCAGCCAGGAGTGGTGGCTAACAAGGCCAGTGTGGATCGGTGTACTGTATACCTGCCTGCTGCCAGTGGCTTTGTTGCTTGGTCCGCTGGAAAGGCGTGCTCGTCCTGCTGACGCACCGGTACCGTCGGCTGTCCGGCTGGTTGCGGGTGCGATACTTATTTGCATTGGCGTTGCGGTACTTGCGATGTTCGGCTTTGGCAGCGCGCCGCTGCCGTTCCTGGACATCGCCGCATTCGTCGTTGTCGTCGTCGGCGCCGCGATGAGCGGCCTGTTGTTCGCCGGCAAGCCCGCCAGCCCACCACCCGGGAACTAGTGCTGTTGCCGGCCGTCGGCGGGCAACTTGAAGAATTGCAGATCCTCGAACTCGCCTTCCAGTGAGCAACACTCGACCGGCGGCTCCACGCGCAAGCGCTGGGCAATGCGTTTCGCTTCGGTCATATAGTGGTCATACAGCTGGCAGCGCAGCGCCAGCGACAGGATCGCGGGTTCGCCTTCCTGGTTATTCAATGCTTCATCGAGTGAAAAGCGCGGCAGCTCCGAGCTCGCGAACTTGTGTTTCCAGGTACCCGTTGCCAGGTCGAAATCGTAGAGGCCGAGGAACAGGCTCCCTTCCTTTGCAAGGAAGTGCACGGCGTCAATGATGTAGTTCGCTTCAGCATCGTCCATCACCCAGTGCAAACCGACGCGGCACCAGCCCGGCTTCAGCCCGCAGTGCCCATGCTGCACGGCTGAGCGATAGCGTTCCGAGGTTGCTTCGTCGATATTCAACAGGCGATGCCCGTAGGGACCCGCACAGGAGCAGCCCGCTCGAGACTGGATGCCAAACAGGTCGTTGAGCAGAACGGTGATCAACTTGTGGTGCAGGTACTTGCCGGTACCGTCCTTGATATTGAACGAGATGATGCCGACGCGGCTTGCCGGGTCCGGGTTGCCCAGCACCTCGATGTTCTCATTAGCCGCCCAGCTTTTCATCGCGCGGTCTGTGAGCTCATGCTCGCGGGCATTGATAACGTCTACGCCGACGCTGTCCTTGATCTGAAACACCAGGCCCGCTTTCAGCGTCTGCAGCACACCCGGTGTGCCGGCCTTCTCGCGCTCCTCGATGTGGCGAATGAAATCCTGATCCTTAATACCTACGTAGTCGACCGTGCCACCGGCACTCATGCTGGGCGGCAACTCGCGATTGTAAATGCGCTCATTAAACACCAGGACGCCGCTCGAGCCGGGCCCGCCGAGGAACTTGTGTGGCGATATAAACACGGCATCGATGCTCGGGTCCTCGCCCTCGCTGAGCGGTTGCGGATTCATGTCGATGTCGACGTACGGCGCGCAGGCCGCAAAATCGAAACAGGCGATCGCCCCATATTTATGCAACAGGCTCGCGATCTTGTGCACATCAGACCGAATACCGGTGACATTCGAGGCCGCCGAGAACGAACCTATGCGCTGCCGGTTTTTATAGCGCGGGTCCTGCAGCAGTTCCTCGAGGTGAGCAAGGTCGATATTGCCCGTCGCATCCATCCGCACCTCGATCGTTGTCACAAGACACTGGCGCCAGGAGATCTCGTTCGAGTGATGCTCATAAGGGCCTATGAAAACGACCGGCTGAACATCCTGTAGTCGTTCGCGGAAGAACCCACTGTCGAAAGCCGGGTCCAGTGAGTCGAGAGCATCGTTAATATTTTTTCTTGTCGCTGGCGCCAGCGCGACGCCAATAATCTGCTGCAGCTTGTCGATGGCGCCGGTTGCGCCGGTGCCACAGGCAACAATGCGGCCGTCCGGGCCGGCGTTGACCGAATCCTTGATAGCCTCCTCAGCCTCATGCAGAAGCTGGCTCATGCTGCGCCCGGTTATGTCATCTTCGGTATGTGTATTCGCGTAAACGCGCTGCAGGCTCTGCAAATAGGATTCGACGAAGCGCAGGCAGCGCCCCGAGGCCGTGTAGTCACAATACACCATCAGGCGCTCGCCAAACGGTGTCTCGAATGTGGAGTCCACGCCCACAATTTGCTGTCGCAGAAAGCCCGGATCAAGTACAGTTTTATGCATCGTGCAATTATGCCTCAATTGCTGCCAAACACGGGGTTTTGAATGGCCAAGAAACTGAAAAACGAGAAGGCTCTGCTCGGCGAAGCGCTGCGAATCGTCATAGATAACGCCGTGAAGCGCGGCATCGTCGAGGTCGAACCCACGGATTCACACGATCTCAAGACCGAGTATGTTTACCGCCTGCTGGTGCATGACAAGGAAATCGCCGCCCTGCCCCCGGATCAGCTTAATCTACCGAAAATGCGGCACCGGCTGGCGATGTGGGTCACCCACAAGTTGCCAGCCGACCACGAACTCCTGAAATAAGGAGCTGAAGGGCTCTATTAATCCTCGAGCGCCGCTTCGATAGAATTGGCAATCGTGCTTGGTACACCGACGTTGGCTGTGAACGCACGATATCCGGAGTCCCAGAAATACAGCTGCATGCGCCACATCTGGCCATAGTGCAGAATCTGCGTGTCATCGCCGTCCTTGACGATCAGGATCTCGGTTGGCAGCGCCGCCACATGATCAACGCCCGGATAGGGTGACAACTCGCTTTTCGAATCGCCTCGGAACCGCGAATTGATGCGGATCATTTTGTCTTCGATGTAGGGATTCGTGACGCCAATATAAACAGCATCTTCGCGCAGCCGAACCTTGGCCACGATTTCCCAACCCGTGGACTCTGATGCATCACTAACCGTGCCAGCTTCAAGTGCAGCCACGACTGCCTCCACGGTCGCGTCGAATCCGGCTGAAGTATCCCTGCGGATGGATAGCTGGCTCTTCTCGAACGTCCGGAATTTCGCCATCATTCGCGCAGGACCGTCGCCCTTATACTTTTGATAGTGCTTCTCGGATCGCATCGGTTCTTGCTGTTTGCCAAGCGCATTGCCGGGCAAGGCTGTAACAAGCTCACGCATCTCGCCTGCAACCTTTCGTGCTGCCGCAATCAGGGCGTCATAGTCAGACGATTTTGCATAGAAAACCATCGCGTGTGCGAGCGGATTTGCCATGTTGACGTAGGTCTTCTGCTCATCGCCCTGCGTGTAAACGGCCAATCGCAAAACCTGTGCAGATATTGTCGTTGCCGACTCGCCGGATGCCGCTTCCACGTAGGCCGGTGACGTCAATACGTAAACCCTGGCCTGGTGCGCGCCATCAGGAACGCGAACGTCGTGGGACCCCTGCAATTTGAACGCGGAATCATCGAGCGCCGATTCGAGCGCCTGCGTCGTCTCGGAAAACGACTGCGATGATTCCAGTATTGTCTCAAAGACACCGACTTTTTCATTCGCCGCAAACGAAAGCGGCGCTGAAATCAGCGCCGCAATCGTAACTACGGCCATCCATACTCTGGCCTTCATGTTGTGCTCCTAGAAGCGATACGCGACTTCAAACTCCAGCTGGTCCATCTTCAGTTCAATCGTCTGCGGAGGATTCGTCGGAACTAGCGGTGAAAAATCAAAAACGTTGGGGCCAGTTACTGTGACTTCCGGGGCATACATGAAAGAAATTGACAACGCACTACCATTCGCCATTTGGCGCGTCCAGCCAAGTGTGATGTGTTGTTCCATGACACCCGGCGCCAGGATGTTGAACACAACGTCGGCACTCTGGATTGGCTGCTCGCCGTAGCTATAACCAAAACGCCAGGTATTGTCTTCGTCTCGTTGCCACTCGAAGCCGAGCTTGTAGGCCGTCATGTCTTCCCAACCGAAACCACCACCATTGGGGCCGCCGAGGCAGCCACTGGTATCCGGAGCCAAAGGCGGATTGGCGGTAAAGCAGCCGCTAAAAATATTCGCCAGCGGGTTACTGACCGAATCAACATCGGTGTAGGCTACATGTTCGATATCAAAATTGACGCGCAATACGTCGCTGGCCAAAAATGAGATACCGGCCTTGATGCTGGAAGGAATATCGAAACCGCCATCCTGAGCAAACAAATCCGCATAGTCGTCGAATTCACCCATGGAAATTTTCGACTGGTAGGCGAGACCGACGCTAACGGTATCGGAGAGTCCGGCCCAGATTCCGCCCGCGATACCCCAGCCGACTGACGAGTCATGGCCGTTATTGCTCAGGCTTGGCGCCGGGGCGCCCTGACCGTTCACCAAAACAGCATCCGCGAAGGTCTGCGTAAATGGCGTATACGACGCGACACCGTTTGCTTCGAACATTTGAATGGCAAAGACCGGACCGATACCCCAGGCAAATTTATCAGACGTCTTGCCGGCATAGTTAACGGTCAGGAATGCTTGCGAAAGATCGACACCGGCCTTGCCCGCGCAAAACGGACCCGGTGCGGTAACCACAGCTTGGCCGGTCGGATCGCATATTCCGGACGTCGCCGATACGTTCGAGTTGTCCCAGTCAGTGTTCATACCGCCTCGACCGTAGAACAGGAATGACACGACGTTGTTGTTCGCCATCTTCCAGCTCTTGGCGACGAACGGAATAGGGAAAAACTCGCTGCTGCTGTCATAGCTGCCGGCGGTGATAGAGAATGTCGGTGGCGCGCCATTATTGACGCTGCTCGTTGCTGAAAAACTGCGTCGTGGGCTGAAAATCGACAGACCCGCCTCCCAGTCAGTACCCGCAAAAACCGTTAGTGCAGGATTTGACGCGCCCATAATCACGCCCATATCAGCGTTCGAGCCGACGCCTGTTCCCGCCATGCCTTTCGATTGCGTACCCACGCCATGTGTGAAATAGCCGTTCGTTGCCAGCGCAGAACCGCTGAATATGAACATACCCATACCCACAATTGCGGCAAAGCCCCTTACTCTTCTAACGATCATCATTTTCTCCCTGCGCGGCGCAGAATACGTCGTGCAATGTGTCCATAACCTTGGTCGCGTCCTCTCCCGACAGTGAGTAGCTCACCGACTGCGCATGTTTGCGCGCACGCACTATCTTTTCGCGTCGCAAGATGGCCAGGTGCTGCGACAGCGCGGATTGGCTGAGACCCAGCGTTGACTGCAATTCGCTGACCGTCTTTTCGCCCTCTGCGAGCTGGCACAAAATCATCAGGCGCCACTCATTGGCCATCGCCTTCAGGAGCTCCACGGCGTGCGACGCCATGTCATGCAATTCCTGCATTTGCTCGGCGCTGTCGCTTACTGCGCTTGCGTCTGCACTGGTGTTCAAGCGCAGCCCCCAAATCCTTCCGCGTCCATCTTCGCCTCGTACGGTGCGGAAACGTCGCTACCAATTACCAGCGAGCCTTTTACAGAATCCCAGTCATCCGGCTTCAGAATCAGCAGCCAGCCAGCCTCATACGGGTCGTCATTCGCCGTGCTGGGCTCGTTGACCATCGCATCATTCACAGCGACGACTTCGCCGCCCGCCAACGACTTTGCGGGGCCGACCCATTTACCGGACTCCAGCGTGCCACAGGACTTTCCGGCACGGACGGAGCGGCCAACGCGCTTCGGCGTGAACGAGACCAGCTTGCCGGACATCGCGGTCGCGACAGCCGTCATTCCGATTTTGACGGTGCCGTCGCCAACTTCGGAAAACCAGATGTGGTTGTCAACGTCGTAGAGCAGTTCGTCGGGCAGATTACATCCACGTACAGATGGCATATTCAGGCTTCCTTTTGCGGAGGAGTAATAACATCAGCAGCACGGACCGATTTGGCCGAACAGCAGAACTCGCCGAGCTCGGCGACCTGCATTTTGCCACTGACGAATAAATACAAGTGATTAGATATCATTGCCAACATACTTAAGCGATCCGTAATATCCGAATATACGTCTCGCATTGTCACCAGGTTGTAGTGATAGGCAATTTCCCGGCAGGTTTCACGACAGGCATTGAAGCTTGGGTCGCCTTTGGCACCCTGACGGTGCAGCGCGAGAAGTCGAAAACCCTCGCGCTTGTCGCGCGTTGGAACGTCCCCGCGGGCCGTTATCCAGTGCTCGAGGACCTCTTCGCTGGCCTGCAGTAGCTCAGCCGCCCTGGCCTCTGCATCAGGGGTCGCACCCGGTAACTCGAAGACCGCCTCGAGCTCGGCGAGCGACCTCATCCCAGGCCTCTTTCCTTGAGGAACTTGATTGAATCCGAGATGTTTTCGTGCACGCCGACCTTCTTCGCTTTAAGCCCCATCGCCATGCCGAGCAGCTGCGTGAAATACAGGATCTTGATGTCGACCTTTTCCCCGAGCGTCTTTTCCGCACGAATCTGGTGCATTTCCAGTCCTGAGTGACAGGTTGGACACTCGGTGGCAATCACGTCCGCGCCGGCTAGCTTGGCCGTTTTCAGAATATTCAGCACCAGCTTTGTCGACAGGTCGCTGTCCGAGAGCGTATGCGCGCCGCCACAACAGGCCGTCTTCAGCGGGAAGTCCACGTTTTCGGCACCGGCGGCCGCCAGCAGGTCGTCCATGAAATGCGGTTTCGAGGTCGACTCACTGCCCGGTCCCTGATCTTTCTCCGGGAAGATGTGTCGCGGTCGCGTATACATACAGCCGTAGTAATTTGCGACCTTAATGCCGCTAAGTGAATTCTTGACGCGCTCCTTCAGTCCCTCTTCACCGATCGTGTCCTTGATCCAGTCCAGCGCGTGGATAGTCTCAACCTGTCCCGCCTCGTAGGTCTTGTGCCCTGCTTTCTGCGACAGGCGATCCACAACCTCGACCGACTCTGCGTCATTCTTGAGATCGTACTCGGCTTTCTTCAGATTGTGATAACAGCCATTGCAGGGCGCCATCACAACATCCATGTCCATCTCATTCGCGGCAACTGACATCACTCGCGAAGACAGGTAGGTCTGCAGCTTCGGGTCGACGTTTTTCACTTCCATAGCGCCGCAGCAGTTCCAGTTCTTAACTTCGACCAGGTCGAGCCCGAGCGCCTTGCCCACGGCTTTGGTCGAGCGGTTATAGGAATGACCGCTGCCTTCCAGGGCACAACCCGGGTAGTAGGCGACTTTCTTGTACTTGTCTTTCGTTGTCATCGATCGGGAGTCCTTGTCAGGCGGCGTCACGCTTCGCCGTTTCAACCAGCTCAGCAAGGCTCAGCGCGTGCTCCTGCTTTTCATGCTGCTCGTCAATGTATTCCTTCATCGCCGCTGATGCCTTCGACCAATCGCTGGTACGCGGCGCAACCAGGGTCGCAAGCCCCATGCGCGTCAGCATGCCCACCGGCAGACCACTGATCATTCGCTTGACCATCTCGATCATCCAGGGTTGCAGTAACTTCTGCTTGGTTCGCGCGAAAAAGCGGCGCATCGTGCGACTCTCTTCGATCTTGCCCGTCGCAAGAACCTGCTCGGTGAAGACCTCGTCGAAATGCGTCGACGGTGACTTCGGCGTATGCCCTTTTCTCTCCAGCCAATGCGCCGTTGCTTTCATAACGCCTTCCGGATACACGTCCCGTGGGCAAGCGTAGGTACACTTATTGCAGGACACGCACTGCCAAATGATGTCTTTGTCGCGTAACAACTCCGACTCCATGCCCATGCGGATCAGGTAGATCCAGTAACGCGGGTTGAAATCGGGGTTAACCTCGTTGACGGTGCAGGCGTTGGTGCAGGAACCGCACTGCCAGCATCGATGAATCAACTCGCCGCCAGGCAAAGCGGCGATTTCGTCCTGCAGCGTCTCGTTGTAGTCACTGACGACACGCGTCTTGATGAAGGTGCTCCAATGGCCGGAGACATCCACCCCATCGATAACCAAATTCTCGTGTGTCTCGAGGTTTTCGGGACGAATCAGCGATTTTTCATGAATTGGCATGGGCTAATTCCTAGTTCAGTGTCTGCTGGTCGTCGATGACGAACGCGACACCGTCGATGGATTTCAGGCGGGTACGGCCGTTGCCCGGTTGCACGCCGTCGAGGCCCAGCAGGCGCCGCGTGTGCTGCATCGGGTCCTCGGGCGCCGAAAAGTCGACTCGCAAGTAGCTACCGCCCTGCTCGCAGATGTACTGGGCATAGATCTGCGCACACAGGACATCCACATAAAACAGCACGTCGCGAAAGAAACCGTTGTCACTCAAAAATTGGCTAAGCTCCTCGCGGAGCATCAGGTAAGTCCCATAACCATCGGGCACTTTCAGGGACATGTGGTCCACATCTTCGCCGTGCCAAATCTCGCGAATCACGCCGGTGTTGGCTTTCAAGTCCCAGACCCAGCGATTCATCAGCGGCACACGCTCGGGATCGGCGTTGTGCAGCAGTTCGACCGCCAGGTCGCGTACCCAGCGGTGCTTCTTGTCATTCGGGAAGCGATCGCAAAAACGCCCGATACGGCTGTCGATATGATCGTCTTCGTTAAATAACTCAACGATTCTGTCGCGCATTTCCGGGAAACGATCGCCGGTCAACCAGTCACCAATTCTGCGACGAACCGTTGCCATGAACGTGCACAGACCTTTGAAGGTCTCGAGATCGAGTTCCGCGATCTCGTTTTCAATCAACGCCTGTTTGAACATCACGCTTTTGAGTTTGACGGCATCGATGTAGCGTTCGATGCCACCGTGATCTTCGCTGCCTCGGAGCATAATTTGCAATCCGGCGCGCAACGCATCGGCGGACAGGTCGAGCACGGGACGCTCGAACTCATGCGGTTGGATTGCGGACGTGGATGCCATTAGTACCTCAAGCGGTCTTGCTGAATTCTTTAAGGCTCGACAGGACAGCCATCGCCGTTCCATGACCTTGCGCGATCGAATCGTCGATGGTCTCGGGCCCCGTCGCGGCACCGGCGACAAACACACCCGGACGCGAAGTTTCCCCCATCGCGCCGTAACGGTTTGCGACGTCAACGAATCCGTTGACTTCAAGGTCGACACCGAAGATTTCGGAGAGCGTCGGGTTATCGACGTTCGGATCCATGCCGATTGCATGCACGACCATGTCGAATGGAATGGTGATCGGTCGTTTGACGAGCGTATCCTCACCCTTGACGATTAGTTTTTCGCCGTCAGATGTGACTTCTGCAATACGCGCCTTGATGTATTTGACCTTGAATTCTTCCTGGCTGCGCCAGTAGTACTTGGTCTCGTAAAGGCCGAAAGTTCGAATATCCATGTAGTAGATGTAGACGTGACATTCCGGCAATTCCTCGCGAATTTCCATCGCGATGTTCGACGACACGGTACAGCAGATCTTCGAGCACCATTCGCGACCAATCTGGCGATCACGCGAGCCGACACACAGAAGGATCGCGACACGTTCCGGCTTACGGTCATCGGAAGGACAACGCACGCCCTTGCCCGACGAGATCATCTGTTCGACCTGCGTCGTCGTAACAACGTCTTCATAAGTACCGAAGCCCCACTCGGGTTTGTTGACCGAATCGAAATGCGTAAAGCCGCTACACAGGATCGCGGCCTCAACCTCAATCTTTTTTCCGTTCGAGAGCTCGGCGGTAAAATCTCCGGGCGCGCCATCGAATGACTTGACTGTGGCGCCCGTCTCAATATCGACGTTAGCGTCCCCCTCGACGCGGGTGACCATGCCGCCTATGGCATCTTTCGCCCATTCGCCGGTCGGCACGAGTTTCGCGTAGCCGGACAGAATCGGCGCACCGCCGAGCTTGTCTTCTTTCTCGACCAGAATGCTTTTCTTGCCGATGCTTGCGAGACTATGCGCCGCCGCCAGTCCCGAGGGCCCGCCACCTACGATCAGAATTGGTTTGCTCATGTTATTTGCTCAATTATTTGTCGGTCGACTGCTGCCGAAGAAGAGGCTTGAATCCTGGGCCCGAGGTGATCATCAGGCGCGGGTCATACAGCGTTTCACCCCTTCCTGCCTCGACCTCTTTAAGATAGGCCTCAAATTCTGCTTTCTTTTTCTCCCAGTCAATGCCGAGCTTCTCCATCAGGGTTTCTACTGCCGAAGCATGCCAATGTGACTGCACAATCTTGTAGGGATGCGCACCGCAGACCAGTGCCGCAAACTGGCAGTCTGCCAGCACCGGCATTTCAATCGGCTTGCCGGCCGCTGCACCTATCCACTGGTTCTTGTCCAGCGTCGTGATGCATCCGGTGTCATGACCAACCATCATGTCGGCATGCGCCTCTTCCTGTGCAACACGCAGCTTGCGATCGATCGCAAACGATCGCGTGAATTCACGTTCGGAAATGATGTGACGGAAACCAAATCCGCAGCAGTCATACCAAGTGGAATAGTCGATGACCTGTGTACCGAGTGTCTCCAGCAGTCCGGTCGTTACCGCAACGCGGTTGCCATCGAGAACGTCGTCGTCGTAGATCGCATCCTCGGGGACCATCTTGTAAACATGACAGGCCGGATGCACGGTCGCACGAATGTGGCTGCAGTCGATCACCTGGTGTTTCTTGATCTCGTCACGCATCACATGCAGCCACTCGGAGTAATGCACCACTTCCTCCGGTATCAGCAGCTTGCCGTCGACCAGGCGGCCCAACTTGCCCAGTATCTTCTTGACGCGCTCGCGCAGCTTCGCCGATTGCAGCAGGTAGCCGCGGACCTCTTTGTAGTTGCCGAAGGACGTGCCGCAGTGCACCAGCGGATAGAAGAAACCGTCCGGCAGGCCCTGCGCTTTCGCCGAGACATAAGCCTGGTGAAAGTTTCGCAGGAAAACAGCGGCGAGGCTTTCCAGGTTACCAATACCGGAGCCGTGATAATTCCAGGCCGTGCAAGAGGTCTGATCGGTCTCATCGAGATAGTCGATCCCCATCTCGTTCATCAGCCAGAGTAGTGATGCCGGATAGCCCGGGATGTTGCCGCATTGCCCACAGGACTTGTGATGCCAGAGACGTGTCGTCGGGATTTTCTTGTCCCAACCGTACAGCGTCTTAACCATAGTCGGCTTATGATCGTCGGTAACGCGATGCACGACGATCTCGCCTTCTTTCTCGAGCTGCCACATGATGTCGCGCACGTCTTCGACGCGATCCTTGTTGGTCAGCATCGAACGTTTGTTGATGATCTGGTCGACCCAGACGGTTGCTACATGCGCGTCCTCTTTCGAGAGATTCGCGTCTGTCCATTCGGCGCCATGGCCAGTGAAGCGCTCTTTGCCGCTACCGTTTCCGTTACCTGCAGTCATAGTTATCTCCTGACTTCGATCCAGGTACTCCGCCGAGGCGGAGTACTAGTCGTCATCCTGATCGTCGAGCCAGTCCTCATAGTCATCACGTTTTTCATCCATGATGTCGAGGATTACATCGAACAGGTTTTCATCGATGGTCTCAAGACTGTCGAGCACACCGGTTTCTTCCCAGATGGTGTACAGCTCAACGGATGTCTTGAGATTAACTTCCCACGCGGTTTTCGTCGTGTGCAGCGTGGGCATAGGAATCGCTTTGCGAAGAAGCTCCAGTGGAGCGTCAACCTTGGCGACATTTGGGCCCCAGTCGGCAAAGCCGTCCGGAGTAATCATGTCGGGCGACAGCTGGTTACCCGTTGAAATGAGCTTGAGCATCACGCGGCTAAACGGGCGCAGCACGTTCTTCGCAGACTCCATGCCGTGCTTGATCGCGGTCTCACGCATCAGCATGATGAGGCCGCCCGGCGAATTGCTGAACGGGCAACGCGCGGCGCAGGTATAGCACTGAGCGCAGGACCAGATCTTCTCCTGCATCGCGTCGTAGATGCCCTCGAGATTCTCGGTCCACAGCAGCTGCACGATCTCTCGAGGGCTGAAGTCGTAGTAATGCA
>Ga0316201_10000925_pt1 | contig 18582 bp, 12 predicted proteins | sample CS6wburrow_MG_FD_204516 | JGI IMG/M metagenome (GOLD analysis project Ga0316201, IMG submission 204516) | Coastal sediment microbial communities from Delaware Bay, Delaware, United States - CS-6 worm burrow | ecosystem: Environmental > Aquatic > Marine > Coastal > Sediment | place: USA... | reverse complement strand
TAGATTATGATTACTGATAGCAACAAAATGACATCCTGTTTTGCGCTGTGCCCCGACCGTCTGGCAATCGAAGAACGCACCTGTTAGACTGATCTTCCGAGGGTCGCACCTTGGCACTGTCCCGTCCGCCAACCCGTTGCCCCGCTGGAGGAAGCCCGATCTCACCGTCCAGAAACGATCCGGCGATTCTCGCCGTCGGCACCGCGCTGCCGCCCCACTTCGCCGACCAGGAGGCGATCATCGCCGCCCTGCGGACAGCCTGGGCACAGGAGCACTACAACATCGAGCGCCTCGAGGATCTGCACCGCGCCGTCCAGGTCGGCGGCCGGCATCTGGCCCTGCCGCTGGAAGCGTACCCCGGCCTGGTCTCCTTCGAGCAGCGCAACAACGCCTGGCTGACCGCGGCCCTCGACGTGGGCGATCGGGCCGTACGCAGCGCGCTCGCGGCGGCGGCGCTCGACCCGCAGGACGTCGACCACCTCTTCACCGTCACGACCACGGGCATCACCACGCCCAGCCTGGATGCGCGGCTCGTCAACCGCCTGGGCCTGCGGTCCGATATCCGCCGCTCACCCCTGTTCGGACTCGGCTGCGCCGGCGGGGCCGCCGGACTGGCGCGGGCGGCCGACTACCTGCGCGCCTATCCCGACCGTATCGCCGTCCTCGTCGCGGCCGAGATCTGTTCGCTGACCTTCCAGCGCGACGACCTGTCCATCCCCAACATCATCGCGTCGGGTCTCTTCGGCGACGGGGCGGCCGCGGTGGTCCTGGCCGGCGCCGACCGCAGCGGCGAGGCGACCGCCGCCCGCTTGCCGCGCATCACGGCCACCGGGGCGGTTTTTTATCCCGATACGGAGCGGGTGATGGGCTGGGACGTCGTCGACACCGGTTTCAAGATCGTGCTCTCGGCGCGCGTGCCGGATGTGGTCCGCGCCCATGTCGGCGCTGACACCGACCGTTTCCTGGCCGAAGCCGGGCTCACGCGTAGCGACATCGACCACTGGATCATCCACACGGGCGGGCCGCGGGTTCTCGAGGCGTTCAAGACGGCCCTCGACCTGCCGACCGCTGCCCTGGCTCGATCCTGGCGTTCCCTCGCCGAGGTGGGCAACCTCTCCTCGGCAAGCGTGCTCTTCGTGCTGGCCGACCTGCTGGCCGACGCCGCGCTGGAGAGAGGGCAGCGGGGACTGCTGGCGGCCATGGGTCCGGGTTTCGCCAGCGAACTGCTGCTGCTGGAATGGTGACCTCCAACCAGGAAAGCAGGTCCCGGTGACAACCTCGGTTCTACTCTACCTGATCCTGATCCTGGGCCTGTATGCCGAGCGTCTGGTCGAGCTGGTGGTGTCGCAGCGCAACATCCGGCGCCTGCTGGCCAACGGCGCCCGCGAATACGGACGCGGCCATTTTCCCGCGATGGCGCTCTTCCACACCCTCTTTCCCGCCGCGGCCGTGGTCGAGGTCCTCGTGCTGGACCGGCCTTTTCCCGGTATTCTGGGATACGTCAGCCTGGTGACCGTCTTCCTGGCCCAGGGCCTGCGCTGGTGGGCCGTCAGGTCACTGGGTGCGGCCTGGAGCGTGCGGGTCGTGGTCCAGCCGGATGCCAAACCGGTGACCGGCGGACCCTACCGCCTGCTGAAACATCCCAACTACCTGGCGGTGGTGCTGGAAGTGGCGGCCGTGCCCCTGGTCCACGGCGCCTGGGTGACGGCCATCGCCGCCACGGTGGTCAATCTCGGTTTGCTGTGGGTACGTATCCCCCTGGAGGAACGGGCCATGGGTCCCGGTTACGCTGCCGCCTTCGCCCGCGGCGAGGCCTCGTCGGAAAAAGGACGGTCATGAACGAACGCGAACAGGAAGTGCTGGACGAGATCCGCAAGATCGTCACCGTCACCCTCGAAGGGACCGGAACCGTGACACCCGGCGATCGTCTCGCCCACTGCGAGGTGATGGATTCCCTCGGCCTGATCACCCTGGCCGTCGGTCTCGAGAACCGCTTCCGCGTCAAGCTGTCCGAACAGGACGCCCCCGGCCTCGAGACTTTCGGCGACGTGATCGAACTCGTGAACCGGCGGCGCGCGGAGGCCGGCCGGTGAAGGCATCCCGGCAGCCGGCACGCGCGCCCGCCACGCTGGGCACGGCCCTGGCCACGGCCGCCCACAGCGGCGATGGGCTGACCTTCGTCCGCAGCCTTCAGGACGAATCCAGTCTGTCGTGGGCCGCCATCGAGGAACGCGCATACCGTTGCGCCGCCGGACTGCACCTAGCGGGCGTCGCCCGCGGTGATCGCGTGGCCCTGATCCTGCCCACCGGACCCGACTTCCCACTGGCCTTCTTCGGCTGCGTGCTCGCCGGCGCGGTGCCGGTGCCGCTCTATCCCCCGGTCCGGCTGGGCCGCCTGAACGAGTACCACGTCGCCACGGCCGCCATGCTCACGGCCGCCGGCGCCCGGTTGATCATATCGACCCGCCGTATCCGCAGCCTGCTGGGCGAGACGGTCGCGCGCGCCCGGCCCCCGCTGGGCTGCCGGACCGTGGCCGACTTCGACTGTGATCCGGCCGGTGCGCCCACGCCTGCGGCGCCCGACGACCTGGCGCTGATTCAGTTCTCGTCCGGGACAACCCGGGCGCCGCGTCCGGTCGCCTTGACCCATACGGCGATCATGGCCCAGTGCGAAGCCATGCGGCCGCTGCTGCGGGGCAAGGACGGCGACACCCAGCGGGGCGTTTCCTGGCTGCCGCTCTACCACGACATGGGCCTGATCGGCTCCCTCCTGGGGGCGGTCGCCTATCCGGGACCGTTGACCCTGATTCCGCCGGAGCGGTTCCTCGCCAGCCCCGCCCTGTGGCTGCAGACCATCGCCCGGCAGCGGGCCACCATCTCGCCCGCTCCGCCGTTCGCATTTGCCCTGTGCGCCCGCCGCATCCGCGACGAGGAGATGGCCGGTTGCGATCTGTCGACCTGGCGCCTGGCCATCTGCGGCGCCGAACCCATCGTGCCGGCGGTGCTGGAACGGTTCGCCGAACGCTTCGCCCCCTGGGGTTTCTCTGCCCGAGCGCTGGCCCCGGCCTACGGCCTGGCGGAGGCCTCCCTGGCCGTGACCTGCACCGCGCCGGACGCAGAACCGTTGTTTGCCGCGGTGGATCCCGGCCGACTTGCCGTCGGCGAAGCCATCGGGCCGGGCGAACGCCCCGTGACCGCGGTGGGCGCGCCGCTGCCGGACATCCGGCTGGAAATCCGGAACGCCGACGGCGATCCCCTGAACGACGACCACTGTGGCCATATCTGGGTGCAGGGACCGACACTCATGCGGGAATACCTGGATCAGCCCGAGGCCACCGCGGCGGTCCTTCGCGACGGCTGGCTCGACACGGGCGATCTGGGCTTCAGGCGCGACGGCAACCTCTTCGTGATCGGTCGCACCAAGGATGTCGTGGTCGTGCGCGGCGCCAACCACCGCGCCGCGGAATTCGAGGACTGCCTGCAGGATCTTGCGGGCGTACGTCCAGGGCGCGTGGTTGCCGGCGGCTTCATCCCCACCGGCGCCGACGGCGAGGAACTGCTGCTGCTCATCGAACGGTCCCCCCACGCCAGGGAAATCTCCGCGGCCGATCTCATCGCCGCGGTGAAAGTTCGGGTCCGCGAGCGTACCGGCATCCAGCCCGGCCGGGTCGTCATTGTCGAGCCCGGCACCCTGCCGCGCACCTCCAGCGGCAAGCTGCGCCGCGCAGCCTCCCTCGACCAGTATCACGCCGGGACGCTCTCCCAGCCGGCCAAGGTCCACGGTGCGGCGCTGGCCGGGCAGTTCATACGTTCGGCCTTCGCTTTCCTCCGCACACGGCTGCGGCCATGACGGCGCCGGTGGTGATCGTCGGCGCCGGGCCGGCCGGATTGGCGGCCGCCATCCATCTCGCGCGGCGCAACCTGGCGGTCACCGTCCTCGAACGGGCGGCGGCCCCGCCGGACAAGGCCTGCGGCGAAGGGCTGATGCCGTCCGGCGTGGCCCAGCTGACGGCGCTGGGAGTCCGTGAACGCCTGCAGCCGCATGACAGTCATCCGCTGCAAGGCGTGCGCTATGTTCAGGAAGACGGCAGCAGCGCGACGGGCCATCTGCCGTCACCCGGGGGGCTGGGTATCCGGCGCACCACGTTGACGCAGGCGCTTGCCGACGCGGCGGTCGCCGCGGGCGCGGAGATCGTCTGGAACTGCGGTCTGGCGAGCCACCGCAGCGGGCCCGGCAGCGTGGCGTTGACCACCACCTGCGGACCCCTCGAAGCCGCACTGCTGGTGGCGGCTGACGGCCTGCACTCGCCGGTACGACGGCGCGCCGGGCTGGAGCGGCCTTCCGGCCGGCGGCGGCGTTTCGGCTTGCGCCGTCACTACCGCGGGGTGCCGGCGGGGGATTTTGTCGAAGTGCACCTCGCCGCGGGCCGGGAGGCTTTCCTGACGCCGGTGGCGCCCGACCTGCTGGGGGTTGCGTTCCTGTGGGATCCGGAAATCTGGTCGCCCCCCGCGACACCGGCATCGGCCTTCGCGGGTTTGCTGGAGGGATTCCCGGTCGTGAAAGCCCGCTGCGACGCAGGCGAACCCGTCAACCGCCCCCAGGGGGCCGGTCCTCTGGCCCAGGGGACCAGCGCAACGGTTGCCGACCGCCTCGTGCTGCTGGGTGATGCCGCCGGTTATCGCGACGCCATCACCGGCGAGGGCTTGTCGCTGGCCTTCGCCAGCGCCGCTGCCCTGGCGGATATCCTGCCGCGCGCCCTCGCAGAGGGTGCAACCGCCGCGGCCCTGGCGCCGTACGCCCGCGCCCACCGCCGCCTGTTCCGCCACTACGCACTGGTCACCGACACCGTGCTTGCCATCGCGCGGCGTCCCCGGCTGCGTCGCCCCCTCGTGCGCTGGCTGGGCGCCCGCTCCGGACACCTGGACAGACTGGTGGCCTGGGGTCTCCGTTGAAAAAAATCCGGTGGGGATCGGTTCAGTCGGCAGAAACGCGTGGCAGGGACTCCAGCAGACCCGGGCGGAAGTCCGAACCCGCCACGAAAAAGCTGCCCAGCAGGGAGAGGCGGCGTTCCGGTCCGATGTCGGTCTGGTCGACCACCAGTTCGCCGGTTTCACGCTGGTAGACCGTGCGCAACGTGTCGCCGCGGACCCGGTAGAGGATGCGGTCGCCGGCGGCGATGCCGTCCTGGTCGAGCGGCGCGAAGGCGCGCGGCAGCCCGGTCGCGACCAGGTCGTAACCCTCGGAGGTGATCAGGCCCGCATCGCGGGCACGGCGCATGTTCTCGTCGATGCCGCCGAGGAACTGGTTCAGACCGATGCTGCGCTGGAAGATCAGCTCGGCCCAGGCGTCGCGGCTGTCCCCGGCGATCCGGGCGGCCGCTTCACGCGCCTCGTTGCTGTTCGACAACGGTAGCAGCGGCGCCAGACGCGCGACCGTTTCGGGCCCCAGCCAGAGTTCGAGGGTCAGCACATCCACCTTGAAGATGGTCTTTTCGAGGAGGGTCCGCGCGGTGAGGAAGGGCGCGGCGTCCGGCCGCGGCGAAGGTTCGGCGGTCAAGGCGAAGGTGTCCGCCAGCACGGGCACCAGCAGGGTGCAGCAGAGCAGCAGGGCAGAGCCGATTCTTTTCATCTGGAGATTGTCCCGGGTTGGTGGTATCCGCATCGACGTTGTTCGTGTCACAAGAACGTGCGAAAGAACCCTTCCTGCCAGTCCTTGGTTCCAGACCCGAGCCGGTGTATCTTCAGACGTGGCCGGATACAACCATGCACGGAGCAATGATGCCTCTCAGCTGTAGATTTCTTGCCGCCACCCTGCTGATTCTGGCGGCGTCCGGTCCAGCCCTCGCGCAGCGCTCACCCACGAACACGAACCTCGCCGAAATCAACCATCACCAGGCCGGTGCCGCCGCCGCGCTGCTGCTGGGCAACCACACCCTGCTGGAGAGGGGCCAGGTGGGGGTTTCGGGCCACGTCTACGTCAGCGGCTGGGGAAACGACTCCATCTACGGCGCGCCGGGACTATCGTTTCAGGCAGGGATCGGCCGCAACATCGGCGTGGGTCTGTCCTACGGCTACGCCGAAGCCCAGATCCACACCCGGACCTGGCTCCTCAACTTCCGCTTTTCACCGCCGGAAACCTCCGGCTGGCTGCACCTGCAGGCCGCGCTCGGACGGCAGTTCCTCGCCGCGAGCGAGGCGGGCAACGTCACCATCTTCGAGTTCGACGATCCCTGGCCGATCCAACCCGGCAACCCGCAGATCCTGCTGGACGACATGACCTGGACCCACGGCTACCTGAACATCCTGCTGGATACCAGGCTCTGGTATTTCCGGCCGCAAACTTCCCTGGGTCTGGTCCTGAGCCGGTATTCCTGGTCCGGCCGCGACACCTCGGCATTCGGCGATCCGGAGACCGCGCCGGCCATCGCCGACTCCGGCGGCGTCGAGACGATCGTCTGGTCGCTCGGACTGGGCCTGGATCTGGGGGCGGTCCAGCCGTTCGCAGGCCTGAGCAGCTTCAAAGACGGCGGGCTGTTCATGGCGCGCCTGACAATCGTTTTCTGATCAGCGGTCGGCAGCCGTACGGCCGGGAGCGATTTGACATCGCCGAGCCCTTGGGGGAAAATGCGGGCGCCCGGTGGACCGGGCCCATCATCGAACCGTTGGCCAACCTTCGAGCCGACAACCGACCGCAACCCTCGGAGGCGCTGATGCCGACGGCAGCCATCACCCTGCTCACTGATCTCGAAGCCCTCAAGAACTCGTTCGGCAAGCAGGCCGCCAGGGACAAACGTGACCTGCTGCGTCGGCTCGCCGACGTTTCACTGCCCGACGCGGCCGCCGTGTCCCGCCTGCACGAACTTCTCTGCTTCTGGCGCGCCTACCCCGACAGCGCCGCCCTGCTCCGCCGGGTCGAGGCCATGCTGGGCGCGTTCGGCTCGCGCCGGGACCTGCAGCGACATCGCCGCGATCTGGTGGATTCGGGAATCGAAGGCGCCGAGATCCGCTACGAATTCTACATGCAGATGGCCCAGTGGCTGGCGCGGCGCTGGCCCGAGCGGTTGCGGATCGACTGGGCGGAATTCAAACATCCCGAAGTTCTCGAAAAGATCCTGAATCTGCTGGCGCTCTACAACGAGACGCCCGGGCTGGACGAGTTCGCTTTCCCGGTGCGCGACTGGATCGACCGTCTGAAGGGACCGGACGAAACCGACGCGGCCTTCGTGGTCAACCGCATCCGGGACCTCGCGGTGGACACCTTCACCCGCGAATACTTCTTCGAGCACCTGGCGATACCGATGATCATCGAGGCGGGCACCGGCGGCCCGAGCCGCACGCGCGCGAAGGTCTCCGGCGCGAAGGTCTATTACCAGACCGGCCCGCTGAACCTGAACCGGCCGGATCTGCGGGCCGAGCTGAGGCGGCCGCCGGACGCCGTGCATCCGGTCAGCTTGCGCAAGGGCAAGGAGATCATCGACCTGGCCCGCGAAGCGATGGTCACCCGCAGCCGCGATCTCGACGTCTTCGCCTTCGGCGACCCGCGCGACGTGCGCCTGATCGACTGCGGCGGCGGCCTGCAGTTCGCCGCGATCGGGATGATCCCCGAGCGCCGCCTGATGTTCGAGGCCATCTACGGCTTTCTGATCTTCAAGAACGGCGTGCCGGTGGGCTATGTGCTCAACAGCGCCCTGTTCGGCTCGGTGGAGGTGGCCTATAACGTCTTCGAGACCTACCGCGGCGGGGAAGCGGGCGCCATGTACGGGCGTCTGCTGGCGGCGCTGCGGCACATCTTCGCGGCCGACACCTTCACCATCTATCCCTACCAGCTCGGCGGCGACGGCAACCAGGAGGGCCTCGCTTCGGGGGCCTGGTGGTTCTACCAGAAGCTCGGCTTCCGCGCGCGTGACGAAGGCGTGCTCAAGCTGATGCGCCGCGAGCAGCAACGGATGGACCGGAACCGGAAACACCGTTCTAGCATATCCACCCTCGAGGTGCTCGCGGCCGAAAACGTCTATTTCGACGTCGGGCGTCCGCGCGACAACGTGATCGGCTCGCTCGTGCTGGGCAACGTCGGCCTGCGGGTCACCGACTATCTGGCCGCCCGCTTCGGCTCGCAGCGCAAGCTGGCCGAGGAGGTGTGCGCCCGGGAGGCGGCGCAGCTGCTCGGCGTGCGCGGCCGGGGGCGCTGGCCTGCGGGCGAGCAACTGGCCTGGCGGCGCTGGAGTCCGCTGGTCCTGATCCTGCCGGGCGTGTCCCGCTGGAACGATGCCGACAGGAAAGCCCTGGTCGCGGTGGTCCGCGCCAAGGGCGGCCTGCGGGAATCGGATTTCACCCTGCGATTCGACCGGCACCGGAAGCTGCGGCGCGCGGTGGCCAAACTGGCCGAGGAAGGATGACATGACACCAGCCGAACAACGCAGCCGGCGACGTGAAGCAGCCCACGGGGTCCGCTTCGCCACGGCGTTCACCGCCCTGCTGGCGCTGGCGCTGGTGGCCGGGGCCGACGCGGCCGAGGAGCGGGTCAACGCGGTCAAACCCAAGGTCTACCTGGGGCGGCAGATCGCCTACACGATGACAGCCGACGGCGCCGACTGGCTCATTCGCCAGGAGCGGGAGCAGGAAGAAAGCACGCAGCAGATGATCGCAGCCCTCGAACTTGAAGAGGGCATGGTGGTCGCCGACGTCGGCTGCGGCAACGGCTACCACGCGCTGATGATGGCCCGCCGGGTCGGGCCCGCCGGCAAGGTCTACTGCGTCGACATCCAGCAGCGGATGCTGGACCTGCTCGCGGTGCGGGCCAAGCGCGCCGGCATCACGAACTGTGCCTTGATCCTGGGATCGTCGACTTCGCCCCAGCTGCCCGCGGGCAAGATCGACCTCGTCCTCCTGGTCGACGCCTACCACGAGTTCACCGATCCCGAGAGCATGCTCCGCAACATGCGCCGCAGCCTGGCGCCCGACGGCGTGATCGTTCTGGCGGAGTACCGCGCCGAAGACCCGACCGTGCCGATGAAGCCGGACCACAAGATGTCCAAGCAGCAGATCGAAAAGGAAATGCAGGCCAACGGTTTCAGGTTGCGGCGCTCCTACGACGAGTTGCCCTGGCAGCACCTGGTCTTCTACGAAAAAGCGCCGGCCGACCGCTGAGCGCCTGCGGACCCGGTAGCCAACGGTCGCGATTTGCCGTAGCATGGTGTTCTCGGGAAACGGGTTACCCCACTGACAGCAAACCAGGAAGGTCGCCGTGATCGGCAGGCGTCTGGCCCACTACGAAATCACCGGGCTACTCGGCAAGGGCGGCATGGGCGAGGTCTATCAGGCGCGTGACCAGAAGCTGGGACGCGAAGTGGCCCTCAAGATCCTGGCCCCCGACCTGGCCGCCGATCCGGTCCGCCTGCAGCGGTTCCAGCGTGAAGCCCGCATGGTGGCCGCCCTCAACCACCCGCACATCGTGACCCTGTATGCCGTGGAGGAAGCCGACGGTATCCCTTTCCTGACGATGGAGCTTGTCCGGGGCGAAAACCTGCAGCAGACCCTGAGCCGCGGACCCTTGCCCCTGGACGAGGTCATCAACGTCGGCGTCGCGGTGGCCGAAGCGATGCACGCCGCCCATGCCCAGGGCGTGGTGCACCGGGATCTCAAGCCCGCCAACATCGTGATCGACAAGACCGGCCGGATCAAGGTGCTGGACTTCGGCATGGCCAAGTTGGGCGACACCACCGCTCCGGAGAATGATCCGACCACCCTCGACGTTCCCCTGACGATGGAAGGGACGGTCCTCGGAACGGTGCCCTACATGGCCCCCGAGCAGGCACGCGGCGAAGACGCCGATCACCGGGCCGACATCTGGGCGCTGGGCGTGATGCTCTACGAGATGGTCGCGGGCAAGCGGCCGTTCGTCGCCGACAACATCCCGGCGACTCTCCACCGGATCATCAGCGTGGAGCCGCCGCGCCTGGCCACGGTCAACGCCGCCACACCACCGGCTCTGGACGCCGTGGTCAGCCGCGCCCTGGTCAAGGATCCGGCGGGCCGCTTCCAGGACACCGACGAGGTCGCCGGCCTGCTGAAGGATCTGCAGCGGTCACGGCTGTTGGGTGAGGTCTCGGCGGCCGTACCCGCCGCGCCGCCGCCGGCCCGGCTTCCGCTGCTGGCCGTCCTGCCGTTTTCCGGTCTCAAGCCCGACCCCGATACCGATTTTCTGGGGTTCGCCCTGGCCGACCAGGTGATCGGGTCGCTGGCCTACATCAAGACCCTGCTCATCAAGCCCTCGAGCGCCATCCGCAAGTACCAGGGCCCGGCGGTGGACCAGGCCACGGCCGCGAAGGAACTGAACGTCGACTACCTGCTGACCGGGTACTATCTGAAGGAGGCCGGCACGCTCCGGCTCAATCTCGAACTGGTGCGCACCGGAACGGACGAGCTCATCTGGCGCGAGGCCATCCAGGTGCGGTACGACAACGTATTCCAGCTGCAGGACCTCGTTTCGCAGAAGGTGGTCGAACGGCTGGATGTCCAGTTTTCCCGCGAAACCTCCGGCCGGCCGGAGGCCGCGGTTCCCTCCAACCCGGCGGCCTACGAATTCTATCTGCGGAGCCTGTCTTTTCCCCACACCAACGAGGGCGACAAACTCGCCATCGCCATGCTCCGCAACTCCGTCGCGCTGGATGACGATTACGCGCCCGCGCATGCGGAACTCGGCTCGCGGCTGGGCAGCTACGGCCTGCTGGCACTGCAGGGCCCGGGCATGTATCGCGAAGTCGAGGAGTGCTATCGCGCGGCCCTGGCCCGGGACGGCGAAAACCTCCAGGCGCTGGGCGGGATTGCGGGACTCTATGCCGATATCGGCAAGACCTACGAAGCGCTGGAGATGACCGAGCGCATGCTGAAGATCAATCCCAACCACGCCCAGAGCCACGCCCGCCACTGCTCGGTCCTGCGCTTCGCCGGTCTGCTGGACGAGTCCTGGGCCGCCGCGCAGAAAGCGGTGTCCCTGGACGCCGACAACCCCTTTTTCCGCAACCTGGGGATGACCCCGTTCTACGACGGGCGGTATGACGACGCCATCGGGCTGTTCTCGCTCGACAAGGACAGCTTCATGTCGATCGCCTGGATCGGCTTCGCCAAGTATCTGAAGGGCGACAAGGCCGCAGGTCTGGCCATGATGGCAGCGGGCGCCCGGCACGAACCCGATGGCCATCTCGGCCACCACTTCGGCGCCCTCATGGCGGGCTGGCGCGGCGATTTTGCCGAAGGTGTGGCGCTGGCCCACAAGTGGGAAGCCCCCGGCCATTACGACGCCGAATGGTACTACAACCTGGCCAACACCTACGCCCTGCTCCAGGATCTGGAAGGCTGCGAGCGCACCCTGAAACGGTCCGTCGAGGGCGGGTTCTTTTGCTACAAGTACCTGAAGAACGACCCTCTTTTGGAGCCGTTGCGCGGCGAGCCGGTCATCGCCGCCTTGATCGAGCAGGCCCGCGTGAAACATCTGGCGTTCAGGGAGATCTACGAGGCCAGGTCGGCCTGATGCGAGGCGCCGGCGTTTCCGGGACGAAAAAAGGCCGGCCGCCGGGTGTCGGCGACCGGCCTTGAAAAGAGCTCTACTTCACCAGGGTCATCTTCATGGTCTCCGAGTATTTTCCGGCATCCAGGCGGTAGAAGTAGGTGCCCGCGGCGGCGACCTGCCCGGATTCATTCCGGCCGTCCCAGACCTCTTCATGACGCCCGGCGCCGACGGTTTCCCCGGCCACCAGGGTCCGCACCAGCTTGCCGGCGATATCGTAGATCGTCAGCCTGACCGTCGCCGCGGCCGGCAGATCATAGCTGATCGTGGTCGACGGGTTGAAGGGATTCGGATAACTCGGGTACAGGGCGTAACCCGGTGCCGGCAGTTCCGGCAGGACCGAGGAAATACCCCCGAAGAACTCGAAGTAGTTGAGGTTGAACCCGGTCGTCGTCGGGACGAACCGCATGACCTGGGTGCCGGCCGAGAGCGTCGCGGTCGCCGTCACGGTGGTCCACGTCTGCCAGCCGGTGGTCGACGGCACCGTGATGTCACCGGTTTCGTTGATGCCCCCGAAAGTGAGATGGAAAACCCCGCCCAGGGACAGCGACGAGACGCGGGCCTCGATATCGTACTGGCCGTCCGCGGGCACGAAGATGGTGTACTCCATCCACTCGCCGTTGCTGATCCAGCCGGTGTTGTAGCCCCCGCCGGCATCGGCGCACACTTCGATGTCCACGCCTTCGTTCGGGCGGTACTGCCCCCCGTTGTTCGCCGGTTCGGTGTCGTTGTAGGCGATGCCCTGGCCGCCGGTGTCGTAGTCCTCCGCCTCGATCCGCGTCGGCAGGACAAACGGCGTACCGGGGTACGCCCCCTGGCCGCAGCCGATCCCGACAGTGATGTCGACATTGTCTTCCCGCGTGCCGCCGAGGTTGTCGATCGCCCTGGCGACGACCGTGTAGCATCCATCGGGGACCGCGGTCCAGGTGAAGGCGTAGGGAGCGGTCGTGTCTTCGCCCAGCAACGTGGCGCCGTTGTAGAACTCGACCGCGGTCACCGAGCCGTCCAGATCCGATGCGTTCGCGGTGATCTCGATGTCACCCACCGGCAGGATGGACGCGTCGGCCGGCGCGGTGATCACCACGAGCGGCTCGAGGTTCTGGATGTCCTCATAGACCCGGACGTAATCGATGAGGAATTCCTGGGGCAGATCGGCGGTGATGCAGCCCGGGCTCGTGCAGCCGGTGTACCAGCCGCCGACGGCCGTGTTCAGAATGAGGTAGAAATCCTGGTCGAAGGGCGCCAGCGGGTTGCCGGGCGCCCCGGCGGAATACCACTGCGAGTTGGATCGAGTCATGAACAGCACGTCGTCCACATACCAGCGGATCTGCGTGGGCTCCCACTCGACGGCATAGATATGAAAATCGTCGGCGAAGTTCGCGCCGCCCAGCGAATACGAGGAGCTGGTCGACGTGTTAGCGGGGTACTGGCCGCCGAAGTGGAGCGCGCCGCCAACGGAGGTCGTGCCGTTCGAGGATTCCATGATGTCGATCTCGCCGCTGGAGGCCCAGCCGCCGTAGGCATCGTCCTGGGGCATCATCCAGAAGGCCGGCCACATGCCGCCGCCGGTGGGAAGCTTGGCCCTCATCTCGACGCGGCCGTACAGAAAGGACTGCTTGCCCCTGGTGGTGACCTTGCCGGACGTGAAAGCGCCGTTGCTCTCGACCTTGGTCGTCAGCACGAGGTTGCCGCCGGTGACGGTCACGTTCTGGGCCGTGTAGTACTGCAGCTCGTTGTTGCCCCACCCGCACAGCGACGGGCAGCCGTTGCCGAGGTCGGGCGCCCAGTTGGCCGCATTCAGACTGGTCCCGTTGAATTCATCCGACCATACCAGCGACCAGGTGGCGGACGCAGGTGCCGCGAATCCCACGGCCAGAATGATCGCCATGCTCAGCTGGCGTATCGCGGTAATGTGCATCTTCTTCTTCAACCTGCCGTCCTCCCGTACTGCCGCCGCATCCCGAACCGTACCGATCCGCAGGCCGCCCCATGGGTCCGATCCTCCGAACGGTCGCTTCTTACCCTCTAAATTATATACTAAGTTCGGTTAACGAACCAAGTTTCTGGTAAAATAGTTAAAAAAAGAACAATTTTTCAAATTTTCCGGTCGGAAAGCACCATAGCCGTCCCCATTTGTCATCTCCTCAAACAAAGCTAATTCATCCGGTTGCACGGCCGTTACCTCACATCCGCGGCTGACGGCCACCAACTGCCGGGCGGGCCGCCGTGGTCCCCCTTGCCCGCCCGCGGCAACGCCGCTACAACGTCGCGTCATCGCGGCGCCCTATCCTCAGTGTTCGGGCGCCTGCTGAAGACGGTCTACGAGGACTCCATCACCCTCGAACGCCTGAGGCTCGACCCGAACCGGGACCCACTGCGGGAGAGTCCGCGCTTCAAGGAACTGTTCGTGTCCTCCCAGGTCACCGCACCGCCCCCAGGTACTTGTCCAGCCATGCCAGCGTTTCCTTCGCCCGCTCCGTTCGGGGAAAGGAGTGCGACGCTTCGTGCACGATGAGCTTCTTGTGCTCGGCGGGCGTCTTCATCAGCTCGAAGTACGGCAGCTGTGAGGTCTCGTAGGGGAAAAAGAAGTCGTACTTGCCGTTGAGCATCAGCACGGGGATGTCGACCCGCTGCAGGTAATGGAGTTCATCGACCTCCGGCAGCGCCTTCTGGAAGTTGAGCCCCGCGACGACCACCACCCCAGCCTTGAAACGCGGCTCGACCGCCATCATGATGGGCCCCATCGCCGCCCCCCAGCTGATGCCCATGAAGGCCAGCCGGTCCGCATCGATATCTTCCCGCGTTTCCAGATAATCGATCGACCGCTTCAGGTCCTTGCCCCACATGATGATGTGTTCTTTCCAGTTGTTCGTCTCGTCCGGGTAGTCCGAATCGAGCCCATCACCCCGCTCGTAGGTGCTCTTGTAGACGGGAATCAGGAGGGCGCGCCCGCTCTTGAGAACGTAATCGACCCGCCGCGGATTGAGATCCGCGCTGGACCGGCGGTGGATCGCACCGGACCCGGGAAAGTAGACAACCGTCTGGAAGGGCGGCGCGGCGTTCCGGGGCAGGAACAGGTAGGCCATCATGGACTCGCCGCCGTAGGCCGCGTCGAACACGACCTTCTCCCGCAGGTAGTATTCCTCCTCGCGCGACTCGGCCACCACCGCGTTCAGCGGTGTGGGGTCGTACCGGAACTGGTTGAGGTAGATCGCGAAAGTCTCGTCCGAAACCCTGGGTTCGGCCGCGAAGTCCCGAAAGGGAAGCTCGATCATGTCGGCGAGCACAGCGTCCTTCACGCTCGCGCCGACGTAGGCGATGCAGCGGACGCCGTTGGTTGCCGACCGGTCCCAGGGTGACTGGGCGAAGGCGTCGTTGAACGCGTAGGGCGGATCGTTCCAGGCTCCCCCGAGGATGAACCGTCCGCCCCGGTTGTCGGGGTTGACGCACCATTCGCGGACGTTGCCGCCCAGATCGTAGGCCCCATAACGGTTCCGGGCGCCGGTGCCGCCGGCCGGCTGGACCGCGGTCCCGGCCAGGTTGCTGAACGGCACGATTTCCGAGCTGGCCCAGGTCAGGGCGACCCGGTCCCAGTGGTAGATCGTGGGCAGGCTCTTGCCCGCGAACGCGGCGTAGGCCATCGCCTCGAACCAGCTGATACCGGACACGGGATACTCGCCCCTGCCTTCAGGAAAGTTGCCTACCTCCCAGGTGGCCGGCCCTGGCCGGTCGGTGCGGTCGCGGAAACGGGCCATGGCTTCGTCCCATGCCAGCACCCGGTCGCCGTCCGTGAAGGGCGCCTTCCAGAATCCGGGGTCGTCGTATCCGCCAGCGTCGACAAACTCCTGGTACTGGCGGTTGGTGACCTCGTACCGATCGATCAGGAAATCCCCCAGACGCTGCGGGGCCAGGTGCTCGATGCCCGGCAGATGGACCCCGGCCGGAGCCGCGCCGATGAAGAGCTGCGGTCCGGATGCCGAGGCCCAGACCATGTCCGCGGGGATCGATCCTTCTTTCCGCAGCACGTATCCCTGCTGGTCACTCGCGAAGTACCGGTTCCAGATGGTGTCCTCGGTCTCGCGGTAACCCGCCATCTCCAGTTTCAGGTTGATGATCCCCGAGACATAGATGAGCGAGTCGATGGGCGTCGTGCCCAGGTCGTCCCAGGGGCCGTCGACGGCGGCGTAGGGCCGGGCGTAGACCCGGGCGCCGGGGGGAGAGGTATGCACGGTCAAGGGGCGGCTGTAGCGGCTGCGCAGCTCCGCCCACCGCGGATCGTCAGGGATGTACCGGCTGGCCTCGCGGTCGAGCCTGAACGCCTCCCGGTTGTCGATGCTCGAATCGGACGGGTTGGCGTCGAGGATCGCCTCGATCGTGGGCAGCGCCACTTCACTCGCCCAGCGGACCTTCTGGGCCCGGCGGCCCCACCAGCCGGCCAGGGCCGCCACGACCAGGACCGTCACGACCAGGGGAACCAGCACCCGGGGCCGGCGGAGCGCCCGCCCCACAGATGCGGGTGCCGCAGGACCCATGCCCGCGACCGTCGACATCCGGATTTTCTGGAGGTTGTCGCGCAGCGCGGCGGCGGTCGGGTAGCGGTCGTCCGGATCCTTCGCCAGGCAGCGCTCGATGATGTCCCCCAGGGCCCCCGGCAGGGACCGGTTCCGTTCGACGATGGGCGGGGGCGTATCCTTGAGGATCGCCGACAGGGTGGACACGAAGGTGGGTCCCTGGAACGGCTGGACGCCGGTGGCCATCTGGTAGAGCACGATGCCCAGGGAGAAGATGTCGGACCGGTGGTCGATGTCGGCGCCCTCGGCCTGCTCGGGCGACATGTAGGCCAGGGTGCCGAGCATCTGGCCGGCCAGGGTGCGTCCGTCCGAAGTCACCGTGGCGCCGTCTTCGCCCACTTCAGCGGTCAGCTTGGCCAGGCCGAAGTCCAGGATCTTCACCCGGCCGTCCGCGTCGAACATGATGTTGGCGGGTTTGAGGTCACGATGGACGATCCCCTGGCCATGGGCATTCGCCAGCGCGTCGGACAGCGGGACGGCCACCTCCAGGAACTCTTCCAGGGACAGCCCCTCATCAGGGATCCTCTCGGCAAGCGTCGGCCCTTCCACCAGCTCCATCGTGATGAAGTGGATGCCGTCCGCTTCCTCGACCGAAAAGATGGTCACGATGTTGGGATGCTTGAGCGCCGCGATGACCGACGCCTCGCGCTGGAAGCGCGCCCGGCGTTCGGTGCTCTGGGCCATCGCGTCCGGCAGGATCTTCACCGCCACATCGCGGCCCAGGCGCGTGTCCCGGGCCCGGTAGACCTCTCCCATACCGCCGACCCCGATCTTCGCGAGGATCTCGTAGTGGACCAGTGTCTTACCGATCATGGGGGGCCTTCCGCTGGGATGGTGGTCGCTGGGCGCAGGCAGGCATTGTATGCCATCCCGATGCGGTATCGAAGAGCAAAAACAGACCTGACGGTCGGGCCCGACCGGCTCAATCCACGGACACACCACCGTACGCGATGCCCGTCAGGTGGGCCATCTCCCGGTCCCAGGTGGTCAGATCGTCCACGCAGAACTTGGCAAGGTGATCGTGGCCGCAGGCCCGCGCCAGCACCTGCATCAACTCGGTCGAAGCACGGAAGAAGTTGTCCAGCTGTCGGGCCCCTTTTTCGATCTGCAGACGGCTGCGCAGATGGGGCTTCTGCGTGGCGATGCCGACGGGGCAGTTGTTGGTGTGGCAGGCCCTCATGCCCAGGCAACCGATGGCCTGGAGCGCCGAGTTGGATACCGCGACGGCGTCGGCGCCCAGCGCCAGCGCTTTGACGAAGTCCGCGGGCAGCCGCAATCCGCCGGTGACCACCAGGGTCACGTCCGCACGGCCCTTCCTGTCCAGATAGCGCCGGGCCCGCGCCAGGGACGGGATGGTGGGCACCGAGATGTTGTCCCGGAACAGCAGCGGTGCCGCACCGGTGCCGCCGCCGCGACCGTCCAGGATGATGTAATCCACACCGATCTGCAGGGCGGCCTCGATGTCGCGTTCGACGTGCTGGGCGGAGAGTTTCACACCGATCGGGATGCCGCCGGTAGCCTCGCGCACCTCGGCGGCGAAACGGCGGTAGTCGTCCACGTGCTCCCAGTCCGGAAAGCGCGAGGGCGAAACGGCCGGCTCGCCTTCGGCCAGACCGCGCACCTGCGCGATCTTGCCCTTGACCTTGTCCCCGGGCAGGTGGCCCCCGGTCCCCGTCTTGGCCCCCTGGCCGCACTTGAAGTGGAACGCCTGGCATTTCTTGACCTTGTCCATGGAATACCCGAAGCGCGCGGAAGCGAGCTCGTACAGGTAGCGCGAATTCGCGGACCGTTCTTCGGCCAGCATGCCGCCCTCGCCCGAACAGATCCCCGTGCCGGCCAGCTCGGCCCCCTTCGCCAGAGACACCTTGGCTTCCTCGGACAGCGCGCCGAAACTCATGTCCGAAACGAACAGCGGGCGCTCCAGGACCAACGGCTTCCTGGCGTTGGGACCGATGACGACCTCCGTGCCGACGGCCGCCTCGTCGAGCAGGGGCACCTTGTGGAGCTGGGCCGTCAGGACCTGGATGTCCTCCCACTTGGGCACCTGATCGCGCGTCACACCCATCGCGCCGACCCGACCATGATGGCCGACCTTGGCCAGGCCGTGTTCGGCGAGATGCTGGATGTACTTCGTATGAGGCTCCGCGGCGGCGCCGTGGAGATCCTGGTACAGCCCCTGGTAGGCCTCACGGTCGTAGGGCTGCGGGTTGTCGACGGCCCAGGCCTTGATCTCGTCCTCGTCCACCCAGAGCTTGCCGTCTTCGATCCAGGCGGAAAACCGGTTGAGGCGTTCCGCCGGATTGTACGAACTGACGCCCGTTTCATAGCCGTAGTCCCAGTTGTGGAGCCCGCAAATGAGGTCTTTGCCCTTAACGTGCCCGTCGGCCATCAGGGCGCCGCGGTGCAGGCAGCGGCCGTACATCACCGACACCTGCTCCTCGTCCT
>Ga0316201_10000924_pt1 | contig 18594 bp, 15 predicted proteins | sample CS6wburrow_MG_FD_204516 | JGI IMG/M metagenome (GOLD analysis project Ga0316201, IMG submission 204516) | Coastal sediment microbial communities from Delaware Bay, Delaware, United States - CS-6 worm burrow | ecosystem: Environmental > Aquatic > Marine > Coastal > Sediment | place: USA... | reverse complement strand
TTAGAATGAATTTAAATAACAATCACCATTCCCAAAGCAATCAATCACATAAAAGTGTCGCTGAAGGGTTTTATTTTGAAACAATGGTTGAAGATGATTTTTATGTGCTGACGTACAAGAATCAATCTAGCGTCATTGAAGTTGTTGAAAAAGAAATGGATAGCAGGTTTATCCAGTTTCATTTTTGCTTAAAGGGGTCCAGTAAATTTCACTTCAATGAAGGTCGCTATATATTGGATATTTTAGAAGAGAAATCCCTTCTGCTTTATAACCCTCAACGGGATTTACCAATTCATTTAGAAGTGAATCCAAATTCTTGGCTGGTGACCGTATTGATTTCGATAAAGAAATTTCACGGCTTGTTCTCACAAGAGGCAGATTATATTACGTTTTTGAGTGATGACAACAAGGATAAAAAGTATTATAAAGATGGAATGATATCGCCTTCGATGGCAATTGCACTGAATCAGTTGATAAATTATAATCTCAATCCAACAATAAAAAGCCTGTATTTTAAGGGCAAATCTTACGAATTATTGAGTTTGTACTTTAATAGAACAGAAGATGCCAATGTAGAACAATGTCCTTTTTTGGTGGATGAAACTAGTGTTATTAAAATCAGGAAGGCAAAGGATATTATTATATCTAGAATGGCCGAACCTCCGAGTTTGCAAGAATTGGCTCATGAGATTGAGTTAAGTTTGAAAAAATTGAAGGAAGGGTTCAAGCAGGTCTATGGGGATTCCGTCTATAGTTTCTTGTTTGACTATAAAATGGAAGTTGCTCGAAAACTATTGGAATCAGGCGATCACAATGTGAATGAAGTTGGTCTTAAAGTGGGGTACAGTACTGCAAGTCATTTTATAGCGGCATTTAAGAAGAAGTATGGTACGACCCCAAAGAAGTATATCACTTCAACAACAATCAATTGAATTTATAGTCTTATAGAAAGTGAATCTGCTCCATCTTTATTGCAGGTCATGAAAGCCTTATTTTTGTAAAAATAAATAGTATCTATGAAAGGAGTTTTATTAGTTAACCTAGGTTCGCCAGATAGCCCAGAACCGAAGGATGTAAAAAAATACCTTGGCGAATTCCTTATGGATGAACGCGTAATTGATGTGCCGCTTTGGGCAAGAACCTTATTGGTCAAGGGTATTATCTTGAATACGAGACCGAAAGCATCTGCTAAAGCCTACCAAAAAATATGGTGGGAAGAAGGGTCTCCACTCATTGTTTTATCAGAACGCTTAAGGAATAAAATACAAAAACAGACAAGTCTGCCTGTTTCTTTGGCCATGCGTTATGGTAGTATGACCATCAAGAATGGGTTACAAGAATTGGCCAGTAAAGGGGTTGATGAGGTCTTTTTAATTCCATTATACCCTCAATTTGCCATGGCAACGACAGAAACCATTTTGGTTCTGGCTGAAGAAATACGCAAAGAACATTTTCCAAGCATGTCCATTGATAGTTTACCCGCTTTCTATAACAGTGAAGATTATATAGAAGTACTCTCCAATAGCATTTCAAAAAGTTTAAAGGGCAAGGTATACGAACATCTATTATTTTCTTATCATGGGGTGCCTGAGCGGCATATCCGTAAAAGTGATGTAACCAAGTCTCATTGCAAGATTGATGGCTTGTGCTGCAAAACAGAATCACCTGCACATGAGTTTTGCTATAGGCATCAATGCTATGAAGTCACGCGATTAGTCAGTGAAAAGCTAAAGCTAGAAGAGGGAAGTTATTCAACCTCATTTCAATCAAGATTGGGGTTTGACCCTTGGTTACAGCCTTATACTGACAGAACCATAGAGCGCTTAGGTAAACAAGGCATCAAGACCATGGCCATTGCAACGCCTGCTTTTGTGAGTGATTGTCTGGAAACCTTGGAAGAAATAGCCATGGAAGGCGAGGAGATCTTTCATGAAGTTGGCGGGAAGGAGTTTAAGACCATCCCTTGTTTAAATGATGATCCTGAATGGACAGCGCTCATGGCTAAATGGATAAATGATTGGGCTGAAACTAAAACCATTCTAGCTTAATGGCGAACGTTTCCTCCAGTGATCTTGGAACCCAGTCCATTGGGAAATTATTGGTAAAGCAAGCAGTTCCTGCATCAATTGGGATTCTTGTCATGTCGCTCAATATTTTGGTAGACACCATTTTTGTTGGTAACTGGATTGGGTCCATAGCAATTGCCGCAATTAATGTCGTGCTTCCAGTATCGTTCTTTATCGCTGCATTGGGGATGTCAATTGGTATCGGAGGATCATCCATTATATCACGTGCACTTGGGTCCAATAATAAGGAAAAGGCGTTAAAGACCTTCGGAAATCAAATCATGCTGACCATATCATTTACAGTTGTACTTGTGTTTTTTGGTCTACTTTTTATCGATGATATCATTCCTGCATTTGGAGGTAAAGGCACCATATTTGAACCTGCGAAAATCTATTACAGAATTGTTCTTTATGGGGTGCCTGTTTTAGCTTTGGTCATGATGGGCAATACGGTCATTCGGGCTGAAGGTAAACCCAAGTTTGCCATGTATGCCATGATGATACCATCTGTTGGCAATTTGGTTCTTGACTATATTTTCATTAACCTCATGGATATGGGAATGCATGGTGCAGCATGGGCAACCACTATTTCATATGTGCTCTGTTTTATTTTTATAATATGGTATTTCCTGTCGAAGAATTCTGAATTGAAAATCAATCTGGGTCATTTCGGATTCGATAAGGCCATTGTTTCAGAGATAGGAGCTCTAGGATTTGTAACATTGGCAAGGCAAGCAGTGGTAAGTGTCACTTATTTGTTCATGAATAATATTTTATACGACCTAGGAGGTGAATCATCGGTAACTGCTTATGCGATTGTTGGAAGAATGCTGATGTTCGCTTTATTTCCAGTTTATGGTATTACTCAAGGATTCTTGCCTATTGCAGGCTATAATTATGGAGCACATAAATATGATCGAGTGAAAGAAACCATTTTTACGGCCATTAAATATGCTGTAGGTCTAGGGATTTTGGTATTTGCCGGATTAATGATATTTCCAGAAGCCATAACGAGGTTATTCACTTCTGATGTAGATGTCATTAAGGAAACACCTCCAGCAATGCGATGGGTTTTTGCTGCAACACCCATAATTGCGATACAGTTAATTGGAGCGGCTTATTTTCAGGCGGTCGGTAAGGCAACTCCAGCATTATTATTAACCTTGTCAAGACAAGCGTTTTTCTTTATTCCGTTGATTTTCATTTTACCAGGGTTCTATGGAGAACTAGGTGTTTGGATCGCTTTTCCAATTTCCGATGTGTTGTCCACTTTAGTGACTGTTTACTTTTTAAATAGAGAAGTCAAGTTAAAATTGAATACAAAACTTTCATAATAATATTTAATCCTTAATTTTAGTCATCATTAACTAATCCAACAATTAACATGCGAATGCGCTTTTTACTACTCGTAACCCTCATTTTATTCGGAACTTATTCAGAAACCAAAGCTCAAACTTTTAGCGAAGACTTATATTCAGGTCTTGAATATCGACTAGTTGGACCCTTTAGGGGGGGCGAAGTGCTGCTGTAACTGGGGTGCCTAATAAACCGAATTTATTCTACTTCGGGGCTACAGGAGGTGGTGTCTGGAAAACCACTGATGGAGGGCGTAGTTGGGAGAGTATGTCTGATGGCTATTTCGGTGGTAGTATTGGAGCGATCACGGTTTCCAAAAGTGATCCTAACGTTATTTATGTAGGAGGTGGTGAGAAAACCGTGCGAGGAAATGTATCTTCTGGATATGGCATATGGAAAAGTGTTGATGCCGGTAAAACGTGGACCTCTTCGGGGTTAAAGAATTCAAGACATGTACCGAGAATTGCTGTTGATCCTAACGATCATAACATAGTTTATGCTGGCGGTATGGGAAACCTCTATAAGCCAACACAAGAACGGGGCGTTTACAAAAGTACCGATGGCGGAAAGACCTGGAGGAAGACATTATTTGCCAATGCAAATGCAGGTGCTGTCGATCTATTGATCGACCCTACGAATCCAAGAATATTATACGCCTCTACCTGGCGAATAAATAGAACTCCTTATAGCTTGAATTCAGGTGGCGATGGTTCAGCATTATGGAAAAGTACAGATAGTGGCGAAACATGGAAAGAAATTTCGAAGAATGAAGGTTTCCCAACCGATACTCTTGGAATCATTGGTGTTACAGTATCTCCTGTGAACAACGATCGCGTATGGGCCATAGTAGAAAATAAGGAAAAAGGCGGTTTGTATAGAAGTGACGATGGTGGAAAGACTTGGAAGCAAGTTAATAGCGAACGCAAATTAAGGCAACGTGCTTGGTACTATACGAGAGTGTATGCCGACACCAAAGATGTAGACAAGGTATATGTACTTAATGTGCGATACCATAAAAGTGTTGATGGAGGAAAGACATTTAGCACTTATAATGCACCTCATGGTGACCATCATGATCTATGGATAGCCCCGGAGGATTCAAATCGCATGATTATAGGTGATGATGGTGGTGCTCAAGTGACTTATGATGGTGGAGAGACCTGGAGTACGTATCATAATCAACCGACTTCACAATTTTATAGGGTAACCACAGATAATCATTTTCCTTATCGTATTTATGTGGCACAACAGGATAATTCGACCGTACGAATTCCGCATCGAACCGATGGATCTTCAATTGATGAGGATGACTGGGAAAGTACCGCAGGTGGTGAATCTGCGCATATCGCTGTGGATCCAGAAAACAACGACATTGTTTATGGTGGAAGTTATGATGGATTCCTAACACGTGTCAATCATAAAACTGGCACTGTACGAGCAATCAATGTATGGCCAGATAATCCAATGGGTCATGGCGCCGAAGGGATGAAGTATCGTTTTCAATGGAATTTCCCAATCATATTCTCAAAGCATAATCCTAATAGATTATATACTTTTTCGCAGCATGTCCATGTAACAGAAAATGAAGGGCAATCTTGGGACATCATCAGTCCTGATTTGACCAGGAATGATCCAGAAAAATTAAAATCATCTGGTGGACCAATAACGCAAGACAATACATCTGTAGAATATTACTGTACTATTTTCGCAGCCCAAGAATCCTCTTTAAAAGAAGGGTTGCTGTGGGTTGGAAGTGATGATGGTTTGGTTCATGTTTCCCAGAATGGAGGTCAATCTTGGGACAACGTGACACCTAAAGGCATGCCAGAATGGATGATGATCAACAGTATAGAGCCGAGTGCGTTTGATGCCGGAACATGTTACATAGCTGGAACAAAATATAAGACTGGCGACTTTGCGCCCTATTTATACAAAACAACCGATTACGGAAAATCTTGGACAAAGATCACAAACGGTATCAATGCCGAACACTTTACCAGAGTCGTGCGAGAAGACCCGAAACAAAAAGGGCTATTGTATGCAGGTACGGAAACGGGAATGTATATTTCCTTTAATGATGGCAAAAACTGGCAACCATTCCAGTTGAATTTACCGATCGTTCCTATTACGGATCTCACGATCAAAGACAATAACCTGATCGTAGCGACTCCAGGACGAAGTGTTTGGATCATAGATGATCTTTCTGTGCTTCATCAACTAAATGGATCAATGAAGGACCAAAGTACGATCTTGTTCAAACCGAAAGACATGTATCGCATGAGAGGCGGCAGCAGAAAAGGAAGCAAAACCTCAGGGACTAATCATCCTAATGGGGTAATTACGTATTTTAATTTAAAAAATCACGATGAAAAGGATGAGGTGTCATTGACCTATTTCGATTCCAAGGGCGATACGATCAAATCATTTAGCACTAAGAATAAGAAAGAAAACAAACTTGAAGTCAAGAAAGGGGCCAATCAGTTTGTCTGGAATATGTCCTATGATGGGGCCGAACGATTACCAGGGATGATTCTTTGGTGGGCAAGTTTGAATGGCCCTCGCGCAATTCCTGGTGATTATAAGGTAAGTTTGAATGTGAATGGGGAAGAACAATCAAAAACGTTTAAGGTAGTGGCCGACCCTAGGTCAGAGAGTTCACAGGCAGACATGCAGAAGCAATTCGAATTCATTAAAGATGTGAATAAGACGATGGATAATGCCCATAAATCCATTAAGAAAATTCGAAAGATCAACAAACAACTTGCTGCTTTTGAAACTCAATATAAGGGTAATGAAACCGTCAAGGACTTACTAGAGAAGGCAAAGGCATTGAAAGAGGATTTTTCAAAAATCGAAAAAGAACTGTATCAAACCAAGAACAAAAGTGGTCAAGACCCTTTGAATTTCCCAATTAAGTTGACCAATAAACTAGGGCATCTGAATTCGCTGGTCAGCATGGGCGATTTTCCACCTACCGAACAGGATATAGCGGTCAAGAATGAACTTTCAGGTAAAATTAATGCCCAGTTAGAAGCTTTTGACAAACTAGTTAGTGATGAGATCAAGGCATTCAATTCCGCCTTCAACGATAAACAACTTAATTATTTATTCGTGCAAGAAGAAGATTAATGGCATACTACCAATACGTCAAGGCCCTGCATCTCATTTTTGTAATAACTTGGTTTGCAGGACTTTTTTATGTCCCGAGATTGTTCATGTATCACATTGAAGCAACTCAAAAGGATTCTCCAGAGAAGGAAATCCTTAGTAGGCAGTTGAAATTAATGACCAAGCGTTTGTGGTTCATTATCACTTGGCCATCAATGATTCTAGCGAGTATATTCGCTTTTTGGTTGTTTTATATAAATCCAGCATTGATCTATGCTCCATGGATGCAGATCAAATTGGGCTTTGTGTTTTTGCTTTATATATATCATTTCAAGAATCATCAGATCTTCAAGCAATTACAAGGGGATAGCATTATATATTCCACTAGTTTCATGCGTATCTGGAATGAAGTCGCAACACTTATATTATTTGCCGTGGTATTCTTGGCCGTTTTAAAAGATGCTCGAAATTGGGTCTATGGTATTGTCGGATTGGTATTATTAGCCGTTCTACTTATGCTAGGCATTAAATTGTATAAGCGTATAAGGGACAAAAACCCAAACGCTTAAGCGAAGCCCCTTCGGTACAATAATTGCTATATTTATGCATCTAGAAAAGCAATAATGAATTTCAACAAACCTTCCTTGCGTGTCCGCATATTCATATCAATGATACTTTTGGTATTATTGGCCTCGATACTCATTGCTTTTGTGGCTATTTATCAGTACCAAGAAGAGGCCAAGGACTATCATGAAGATAGATTGGAAAGAAAAGAAGATGCTATTACACGTAGTATTAATTTTGTGCTTAGAGAAACATCCTTTCCAGTTGAAACGGATAAAGTCCCATTTATTTTCAAGGAAAAAATTTATGAGATCGCCGACATTCATAATCTTCAAATAAATCTGTATGACCTAGAGGGGAATTTACTAAAATCCTCTAAGGCGGATATTGTTCCCGACAGTATTACTAAATGCTTGGATGCGGAAGTCATGAACAAACTTGCCAATACAGTTGAAAGACGTTATGTGGAGAAGCGCCAAGAGAATGGTAAGCGCTACCAATCATCATATACTTATATAAATGATGGTAAGTTCAAGCCAATTGCAATTTTGAATTTGCCCTATCTTGAAGACGACGATTTCTTTTCGGTCGAATTAATTGAATTCTTGAAAAGATTAGGAAGTGCCTACTTTTTCATGTTCTTGATTGCCATTGCATTGGCCTTCCTGCTTTCAAAATACATTACAAGGTCCTTGAAAACCATAAGCGATAAGATCACCGAGACGCGATTGGAAAAACGCAATGAAAAAATAGAAATAGAAAATACTAGTGAGGAGATAAGTTCCTTGGTCAATTCCTATAATGCTATGATCGATCAATTGGAAGACAGTGCTGTTAAATTAGCGCAAAGTGAGCGTGAGCAAGCATGGCGTGAAATGGCAAAACAAGTGGCTCATGAAATCAAGAATCCTCTTACTCCAATGCGTTTGAGTGTACAGAGTTTTCAACGCAAATTTGATCCTAAGGACCCTCGGATTCATGAAAAGGTGGATGAATACAGCAAGACCTTGATTCAACAGATCGACACCATGAGTTCAATAGCCTCTGCGTTCTCGAATTTTGCTAAAATGCCTGCCCAACAGAATGAGACGTTGAATGTCGTGAAGACCGTCAAGTTGGCATTGGATATTTTTAGCGAAGATTATATTGTATTTGCCTCAGAGGAAGAGGAAATCATTGCTAAATTAGACAGAACGCAATTAGTGCGTGTGGTCACTAATTTGGTAAAGAATGGCATTCAAGCCATTCCAGAAGATAAATCCCCGAAAATCCTGGTTTCTGTTGGACTGGAGGATCAAGATATATTTATTACTGTTTCGGATAATGGTATTGGAATATCCGAAGAGAACAAGTCAAAGGTCTTTGAGCCAAAGTTCACTACTAAATCGAGCGGCATGGGTCTAGGCTTGGCGATGGTCAAAAATATTGTTGAAACCTATAAAGGAAGTATTACCTTTACGTCTGAGCAAGGAAAAGGAACAGTTTTCAAAGTCACATTCCCAAAAACAGTTTAAAATGAATTATCAAAATGTACTTTCAAGTACTGAAGATCAAATCACCACAATAACCATTAATCGTCCGAGCAAACTGAATGCTTTAAATAGTGAGACCATTCGTGAATTACATGATGCTATTGAGGCGGCTGACATCGATAAGGATACCAAGGTGATCATATTGACGGGCAGTGGCGAAAAGGCCTTTGTGGCAGGTGCGGATATTAGTGAATTTTCTGATTTCAGTATTGACGAAGGTGGTATGTTGGCGGCACGAGGACAGCAGTTATTGTTCGATTTTGTGGAGAATCTATCAACACCAGTCATAGCAGCCATCAACGGATTTGCCCTTGGAGGAGGTCTTGAACTTGCCATGGCTGCACATTTTAGGGTTGCCAGTGAGAATGCAAAATTGGGCTTACCGGAAGTGTCCCTTGGTCTTATTCCTGGTTATGGAGGCACGCAACGCTTACCACAATTAATTGGTAAAGGTAGAGCCATGGAAATGATCATGACCGCAAGAATGATAGATGCTGGCACAGCTTGGAATTATGGTTTAGTGAATCATGTTACGGCTTTAGAAGAACTTCTTTCATTTTGTAGACAAATTGCTGGAAATATCAAGAATAATTCTTCTGTGGCCATTAGTGCTGCAATCAAATCGGTAAACGCTAATTATAAGGATGGAATTAACGGTTTTGAAACTGAAATACAACAATTCGCCAATTGTTTTGGCACAGCCGATTTCACAGAAGGCACTACTGCCTTTTTAGCTAAACGGAAGGCAGATTTTCCCGGAGAGTAAAAAACAAGATCATGTGTCATAGTTTGATATGCTCCAAGTATTAAAAGAACTTATTGGTTTAATTTATCAATCCCCTCAACGGGCATCTTGATATAGGGACGTGATTTCCTTTTTTCCATTTCAGCCAGTTGCTTTTCGCCAAAATTTGTTTTGTCTGCCGTGTACATGACGCGCCAGATCTTTCCTTGTTTCGATTCAGAAATATATAGTGAGCCATCTGGACCTTCTGCCAGTCCCATCGGCCGATATTTAGCTTCTTGCATTCTTTTCAGGACATCCATTCCAGTAAAACCATCAGCAAAAACTTCCCACGTTCCAGTCGGTTCGCCATTTTCAAATGGCACGAATGCCACTATATAACCTGCCTGAGGATATGGGGTGCGATTGGTAGAACCGTGAAAGGCAATGAATGCACCCTGTTTGTAGCGCTCAGGAAATTGGTCTCCCTTATAGAATAACAGGTCATTTGGTGCCCAGTGTGCTGGTAAACCCATTATAGGGTCTGCATATTTATTGGTCGATTTGTAACCGTCTCCACCATATTCGGGGGCTAACATGCGCTTCTTCTTAAAATGGTCATAATAGGTATACGGCCATCCATAGTCCTCATTTTCCTTAACTCTCATGAATTCTTCCGCTGGTAGCACGGCCTCATCCCATTGACTATAGTATTGTGGTGCATGATTATAGAGATAATCCCTGCCATGATTGATGGCATACAAACTATTATCTTGGTCATTCCACGCAATCCCGACAACACTTCGTATACCTGTGGCAAATCTCTTAACGTTCACTGGGCTTTGATTCAGTGTGTTTTTATCGAATTTCCAAATACCAGCGAGAATATTCAGTTGTGAGCAAGGATTTTCACCAGGGACAACCGCGTTGGGATCGTCACTTTGAAAACCTAAGTCTTCACATGCATTGGTTGGCGCACTAAAGGTGACGTAAAGCCCATCCTCATTATCAAAAGCCAAGGATTTCGCATTGTGCCAACGTATGGGGTATGGGTCTCGTACAATGACCTCTGGCTTGCCATCTGGTATCAATTTAGATGGCGTTAACTTTTGTCGATATACGACTTGTTCAGAACTGAAATACAAATAGCCTTTATGTATGCGCATTTCTGTTGCGAATACCCCATCATTTGGGTAATCACCAAAGCGCTGGATAATATCCGCTTTGCCATCATTGTTAGTATCCCTCAATGCCATATTTCCTTTATCTCCTTCATTAGTGCGTAATTTCACATAAATATCGCCATTGGTATTCACTGCTAAATGTCTTGATGGCCCAATACTATCTGTGACCACTAAAGCTCCAAAGCCTTCGGGCAAGAAGAGCCCGCCATTATCTGCCTCGAGCACAGGACTCTCATAAATTACTTCTGTAACAACCTTTTCCGTGTCAGTTTTTAGAGGTTTAACAGAATTATTGTCTTTGCAATTAATGAATGAGAAGAATAAAATGAATATGAAGATAAACCTCATGGAATAGTGTTTTTATTGAATTGATTGTATTGCGAACCCCTTCAGACAATTGGGACTTGAGGTAATTCTTAATTCCAACAATGATTTTCAAATATACTAAAATGGCAAACTGAAAAGTGTAGTTTCCTGAAATAAAAACTGCACTTTGATGTTATTTAGAATTTAATAAGAGCTATGTCAACTCCCAACCTTTTCTATAGGTTCCTTTCACCCATTCGTTGGCCTTTTCGTAATTGGTAATACGCATATTAGGGCCATCCCAAAGAAGCTTTCTGCGTCCTGGATAATCAAATGGTGCCCAATCACCCTCTTTTTTACCTTCTTGAAGCACTTTGTACTGGAAGGCCTTGATAGCCAGATTCCCCATTAAAACAGATTCCGTTAATGGTCCCGCATACGAGAACGGTGAGGAAGTTGGAACACCATCCAAGCAACCTTCAACAAAGTTTTGGACGTGGGCTTGGTCTTTTATCCTTGGAATAGTTGGCTCTGGCGCTTTAAAGTATTTCATGGTGCTAGAAGGTAACAATCTTGCATTTCTTGAATAGGTGTCGGTTACCAGTATGCCTCGAGTACCGTAGAATACGCTTCCACCATTCCAATCCCCTATCATTTCTCCATCTTTCAATTCATCTGGTAGGTCTGGCATAATACCACCGTCATACCAGTTAAGATCCACCTTACCGTATTTTGCTGTGTCGAATTTCAATCTAACGATGGAGGAAGGAGGACATGCTTTTGCATAATTCGCTTCTACAAAATCCCCAGCCCAAACAGTGGTGCAACTAGCTTCAGCTTCATAAGGTGAACCCAAACCTAATGTCCTGAATGGTGTTTCCATGATATGGCATCCCATATCACCTAACCCTCCAGTGCCAAAATCCCACCATCCTCGCCACTTAAACGGCAAGTACGCTGAGTGATATGGACGTTCTTCTGCAGGCCCTAACCATAGGTCCCAATCCAATCCGGCAGGTACCGGTTCACCCTCCGTAATGTTTCTTAGTCCTTGTGGCCAAACCGGTCTGTTGGTCCAGCAATCTACGTTCTCGATATCCCCGAGGATCCCGGATTCAATCCATTCTTGGGCTTGTCTTATACCGTCACTTGAACTCCCTTGGTTACCCATCTGGCTTACTATGCCTTGTTCCTTGGCGACCTTTGCCATCAATCTGGCTTCAGCAATATTATGTGTCAATGGTTTTTCAACATAGGCATGTTTCTTCTCCCGCATGAAAGGCAGGGCAATGGTGGCATGAGTGTGATCAGGGGTACCCACTGAAAACGCGTCTATATCCTTGATGTGTTTGTCCAGTACATGCCTATAATCCTTATAGCGTTTCACTTCAGGGTGCAATTCATAAGTAGCTTTGGCCCTGCGGTCATCTAAATCACACAGTGCGACGAATTTCACACGATTGGTTGCGGCCATTTCCCTAACGATTCCTCCACCTCTCCCTCCAACACCTATGGAGGCTACATAAAGCGTGTCGCTTGGTGAGATATGACTGTTGCCGCCTAACACAAAACTTGGCACGATGCTAAAAGCAGCTGAAGCGCTAGCTGTTTTCTTGATGAATTGTCTTCTTTTCATTTTAAGGATTGGATTAATTAGAGGTATGAAGTTACAAAAAAGATGCAAATGTCATTGTTGATAAATGGCTTTTTGAACGGTAAAACATAATCATATTATGTGTAATTTTGAATCACTTCAAAGTATATCCCATTCTACATTGCAGTTTTTATGAGTGACAGGGCCATTAAAGGTCGCGGTGCGCAGCGTAATGTGCACAACAGATTCTTTGAACAGATTCATGAGACGAGAGATGATTTCTTGGAATTTTGTCGTAAGGAAGGCGAATTAGCCGACCGTAACAAGACATTGTATCTGGAAACATTCCCAAAATCCATTGTCAATAAGGTAACGAGCCCTGATGTTGGTATGATGTACTCCATGAATCCCTATCAAGGTTGTGAACATGGTTGTATATATTGTTATGCAAGGAACACTCATGAATATTGGGGTTTCAGCGCTGGTTTGGATTTTGAAAGACGGATACTCGTTAAAAAGAATGCGCCTGAATTATTGGAAAAGAAACTAAAAAGTAAGGGCTGGCGAGCTTACCCAATAGTGTTATCAGGCAATACCGATTGTTATCAACCCGCTGAGAAAAAATTCGAGATTACAAGAAAGTGCTTAGAGGTATTCTTAAAATACAAACATCCAGTCTCCATCATCACTAAAAACGCGCTGGTATTGCGTGACTTGGATTTGCTAAAGGCTATGGACAAGGATAATTTGGTGAGTTTGCATGTATCGATCACTTCATTATCTGAAGAAACAAGAAGAATACTGGAACCAAGAACAACCACTATAAAGCAGCGACTGAAAATCGTGAAGACGGTTTCGGACCTGGGCATTCCTGTTAATGTCATGCTAGCTCCTATCATACCTGCCATAAACAGTCATGAAATTTTGCCAATGGCTAAGGTAGTGTCTGAACATGGCGCATCAACATGTGGCTTTACCTTGATCCGATTAAATGGCGCCATTGGTGGCATTTTTACGGATTGGATCAAAAAAACCATGCCAGACCGAGCGGATAAGGTGTTAAACCAGATACGTGATTGTCATGGCGGAACCATGAACGATAGCCGATTCGGCACAAGAATGAAAGGGGAGGGTAAAATAGCGGAACAGATTCATGGCCTGATGCGATTGGCAAAGCATAAATATTTCGAAAAGAACGTTAAAGTTGTATTAAATAGCACGTTACATGAGGCCTATAAAGATGGTCAGATGAAATTGTTTTAATATTTTTGGTCTACTTTAATGTAATGATTATCTGACAACTGTTCCTAATCACTTTTATGAATAAAACACTTATTTTTTTTTCGCTCCTTATTTCAAGCCTCTCAATGGCACAATACCAAATAACCATAGATGCTTATGTTTTGGATAAACAAACCGGAGAACCAATACCCTATGTTAACCTTAAAGTGGTTAACAGGTCACTTAGTACGATCAGTAACCTAGAAGGAAAAGTATCGTTAAGTTATGATGAAGAAGCGGTTGGAGAAAACGACGTAATCAAGTTCTCGAATATTGCGTACAAAGACCTTCAGGTTAAGTTTGGGCAATTGTATAAGCTACTTACAAATTCTGACAAGATCTATCTTACTAAAAAGAATTTTTTAGCAGGAATTAATGAAGAAGAAGGAAATATATCAGGAGTTGTTAGAGATCCAAACGGATTTGTCCGAGGTGCGACCGTAAAAGTAAAGAATACCTTATTGGAAACGCAAACAGATTCGAATGGAAGATTCAGGATAAAGGCAGATCAGGACAATGTCCTTGTGATTGATTTTTTAGGAATGCTGCAAAAAGAAGTAGGAGTTCCTGCATCTGGAGAGGTTGTAGTAGAATTAGTGCCAAATGGAGAACTTTTAGATGAGGTAGAGATAGAAGGCAAAGGAAAAAAGACACTTGTAGAAACAGGTGTAGGTAAAAAAGACAAAGATGCATTAGGGTATACCGTAAATACCATAACATCAGAGCAAATATCCCCTGGCGCCATTACACTTGCAGATGTTATAAGAGGCCGCTTTGCTGGCGTTACTGTTTCTGGTTTTGGAGATAATGCCCAATTTGTTATACGAGGCAAAGGATCAATAGTTGCGCCAGCTCCTGCATTATTTGAAGTCGATGGAAACATTTATACAGATCCACCTACGTTCGTTAATGTGCAGCAGATTAAGACGATTTCAATTCTAAAATCCTTGTCTGCCGTTAATAGGTATGGTGCTATTGCACGTGGTGGTGTTATACAGATAAAAATGAAGAATTTTGGCGTGGTATCTGGAGAAGATGTAAAACCAGTGAATACCGCTTTAATAAAAGGGAATGATTATCAAGAAAACATAGAAGAGCTAGATCATGTGTCAAAAAGATCTGCAATCAGCGCGAAACTAGAAATGGCAAAAACTTATGAAGAAGCTATTGCCGTATATAAATCGGCTAAGCAAGATCTCAGTTTGGTGCGTATACCTTTTTTAGTCGACGCATCTGATTACTTTACAAAATGGGATAAAGGGTTTTCAATAGAAATATTGAAAGATGGCATTCAAAAAGCATTTAATAATGTAAAAGCACTGAAGACAATTGCTTATAAACTTGACGAATTAGGAGAGTACAAAGAGTCCAAACTTATATATCAACGAGTTGCCGCACTTAGACCAAAAGACGTTCAGTCTTATAAGGATTTAGCATTGAGTTATTCTGCTACTGGAGATTATAATGAAGCAATGAGTCTCTATAAAAAAATGCTTGCCAATAATATGACTGATATTGATTTTTCAGTTATTGGTGATGCCATAGTAAACGAAGTACAGAATCTAGTCGCACATCATCGATTGGAAGTTGACTATAAGGACCTGCATCCAGATCTTTTAAGTGCAAAATACAAGAAGGACCTGCGCATGGTTTTCGATTGGAATGATCCTAATGTAGAATTCGAATTACAGTTTGTCAATCCAGATAAGAAATATTATAATTGGTTCCACACCAATTTTGAAAACAGGAGCCGAATCCTAGATGAGGTAAAAAAGGGGTATCATACTGAAGAGTATATAATAGATGATGCAGATTCAGGCCAATGGATAATCAATCTGGAAGGTTTAAGCCGAGAAGACCCTAATAACCCATCCTACCTAAAATACACGGTTTTCAAGAATTACGGACTACCTGAGGAAACCAAGGAAATTAAGGTGATAAAATTGTCAGGTCAAGAAAAAAAGCTAACCCTGGATAGGGTTAGCTTTTAAACATCTATTTTGGATCGAATTATCTAGAACTTAAGAATCACCAATAGTATCCCAGTTAGTGCCGGAAGACTTAACATGAGTGCAACTAGCGATAAAACTAATTTTGTGTTTTCTGAAAGTCTCATTCTTATTTGTGTTTGAATTATTATTTTTTTTACGATGAAAATCTAAAAAGTGAGCCTTTATGGCTCACTTTCTATTGAAGAAGTTTGAACAATACTAATTAAACCTTAAAATAATTAATGAACTCTCTTCCTTCTGTTGTACAGACAACTTTATATTTGCCCTTAATGTTTTTCAATAAATTAAATACTTTCTCAATATTTTGGGTTCCAGAGACTTCCTCGGTGTGAATTAATTCGTAGTCTCCGGAGTCATAGAAAATCTCAATTTTCATAGGCTCCTTGTTTAAAGATAATTTGCCTACAAATAAAATATTATCCTCTGTCCTGATAACTGGTTTGAAAATAGACTTTTCCTCTTCTTTCTTGAAGATCACTTGTGCATCCTTTACATTAAAAGGAATTATCGTGATTTCAAGATCTTTGTCAAGTTCGAAAAAGTAATCGCCATTTGGCAAGGCTGTTAAATCAAACTCTTTCTTATATAGTCCTGTTTTACGGATGGATTCCCTATATAAAATGGTTCCAGTTTTACTTTTAATAAGTAATCGCTGACCTTCTTTGACATTGTCAAGTTTAATGATAGTCTCATTCAAAACATCTGTTGGTTTGAAATTTGCATACCCCGTTATGGCACCTAACATGGCCATTACTACTAAACTGTTTTTAATTGTTGTTTTCATGATCTGGATTTTTTAAATGTTCAACAGGACAAATGTATGTCGCTTCATTAACTGCCAAAACATCAATTTTGGCTAATTTATATGCTAAATTAACTTTAGAATCTCTTAACATTCATATAGGGGTTAATTTAGCATAGAATATTGTTAAATTTGCATATAAATACAATGCGGTATTAAGTATCTTTGTATTAGTAACTTAACCATGAAATTTTGAAGAGCAAGCCTACACTAGAAAAAGTAAATCCAGATTTTGGAAATTCCATCTTGGTCAAGCAACATTCAGAAAGTTGTCCGAATACAAGAGCCTTTTGGCATTTTCATCCTGAAATCGAGCTCGTTTATGTGAACAAAGGAAAGGGTAAGCGGCATATAGGAACCCATTTATCATATTTTAATAACAGCCAGTTGATATTGATTGGGTCTAATTTACCCCATAATGGGTTTACAGACCGATTGACATCAAGTGGTCGCGAAACCCTAATTCAATTCAAGCCAGAGGTTCTAGGCGACATGTTCATGAACATGCCAGAAATGAAGGAGATCTTTAAGTTATTGGAACTTGCCAAGAAAGGAATTCTCTACAAACCTGAAACTAAAAAGATCGTTGGACCTAAAATTGAAAGATTGCCCAAGGTCAATGGAATAGAAAGAATCATTAGTCTTCTGGACATTTTAAGCGATCTGGCAAATGTGGAGGATTATACGATTCTTAATGCGGATGGCTATGCATTTACGGCAAATTCGCAAGACAGTGATAGGATCAATGTCATATATAAATACATTAACAAGAATTTTCAGAGACAGATAACTTTAGATGAAATAGCCAACAGAGTAAGTATGACGGTTCCTGCGTTTTGCAGATATTTTAAAAATGTCACAGGAAAGACCTTTACACAATTGGTAAATGAAATTAGGATAGTTCACGCTACCAAGTTATTGTCCGAGAGCCAATCAAGCATAACTGATATTTGCTTTGAATCCGGATTCAATAATTTTTCGCATTTCAATAAACAATTCAAGGAATTTACTGGTAAAAACGCCTCAGCTTACAGAAAAGAGATAAAGCTCATTATTCAATCGTAAGCATTTCCGTTCCATTCCCTATAAAATTGCTCAAGATAATCTTCCATGAATTCATGACGCCCTTCAGCAATTCGCCGTCCAGACTTAGTATTCATCTTATCTTTTAAGAGCAGAAGTTTTTCGTAAAAGTGGTTGATAGTTGGTGCATCAGACGTTTTGTATTCTACTTTATTCATATTTAAGTTCGGCTTGATGCTAGGGTCATAGAGTTTCCTGTTCTTGAATCCGCCATAATTAAAACAGCGAGCAATACCAATCGCACCCATGGCATCAAGCCTATCAGCATCTTGTACAACATCTAATTCTACGGAAGAAAATTTGGGCTCACCTTCCAAAGATGATTTATAGGAGATATTTTCAATGATCTTTAAAACATGCTCGATAATTGCACTATCCACGTTCTGCTTGAACAAGAATTCCCTAGCAATTCTTGGCCCGATGGTTTCATCCCCATCATGAAATTTACTATCTGCAATGTCATGAAGTAAAGCACCAAGTGCAACCACAAAATCATCAACGGGTTCATTTTTGGCGATCAACAATGCATTCTTATATACGCGCTCAATATGAAACCAATCATGACCACCTTCGGCCGTTTTTAATTCTAGCTTCACAAAATCAATGGTATTATTGATTTGCTCTTCTTGTGTCATGATCGAAGCTTTGCAGGTTCAACCCACTTGAATTGGAATGAATTTTCAGGAATTTTGATCCGTTCAGATAAACGCCTCATTCTATTGGGGAGTTTCATGAGATAATCTCGCGCTTTTTCAGCCTCATCTGTCAATCCTACTATTTTATCAATTTCCCATCTTATAATTAATCTATCAAGTATATCTACATAATCTTGAGATGTATACACCCCAATACGCTGTGCTGTATTAGAGAATTCTTCGAACGCTGTACTGACTTTGTTGCCAGATTCTCGTAAAAAATGGGCAGGCATGGTTATTTTTTGTTTCATCATATAATGAAATGCCATCATCATTTGGCTAGGGTC
>Ga0316201_10000923_pt1 | contig 18601 bp, 13 predicted proteins | sample CS6wburrow_MG_FD_204516 | JGI IMG/M metagenome (GOLD analysis project Ga0316201, IMG submission 204516) | Coastal sediment microbial communities from Delaware Bay, Delaware, United States - CS-6 worm burrow | ecosystem: Environmental > Aquatic > Marine > Coastal > Sediment | place: USA... | reverse complement strand
GAATTATGGCCTAACGTGTTGTTGGCTTGTCAAGCAAGAGCGATACCGGTGATTTTAGCGAATGCGAGGTTGTCGGTAGGTTCGGCGGCAGGATATCAGCGTATTGCTGGATTAACGCGGACTATGTTGGCGGGTGTGACGACGGTGGCGGTGCAAACTTCGGTGGATGCGGCGCGTTTTATTGAATTAGGTGTACCGGCGACAAAGGTGCAGGTTACGGGCAGCATTAAGTTTGATACTCGTTTACCGGCGGATGTTTCTGAGAAAGCTTTGGTATTACGTCGTCAGTGGGGAACAGATCGGTTGGTGTGGATTGCGGCCAGTACGCATGAGGGTGAGGAAGAGGCCGTATTGGCGGCCTTTTCTGAATTAAGGGCCAGCGAAGACGCGAATCTCAGAAATCTAGTGTTGGTGTTGGTGCCACGTCATCCTGAACGTTTTAATCGGGTAGCGGCTTTGTGTCGGCGACGGGGATGGGTAACGGTGAGACGGGCTGAAGGCGAACTGTGTACGGCGGAAACGGCTGTCTATTTAGGCGATACGATGGGCGAATTACCTGTGCTTTATGCGGCTTGTGATGTGGCTTTTGTCGGGGGGAGTTTGGTACCGATTGGCTGCCATAATTTATTGGAACCTGCGGCTGTGGCTTTACCGGTGATCATGGGGCCTCATGTCTTTGAATGTGCTGAAATTTGTCGTCGATTATTGGAAGCGCAGGCAGCTCAACAGGTTGATAATGCGGGACAATTAGCTGTGGCTGTGAAAAGGTATTTAAGTGATGCGACATTGCGTTTAGAAACGGGGGAAAAAGGGCGTTTATTTGTGCAACAGAATCGGGGGGCGTTGCAACGTTTGTTGGCGATTATTGATGAAACTTAAAACAGCATCTTATTTAGAACAAGCGCAGAACTGGCCTACGACAGGCCGTCACATTTTGGCGCAATATGATGAGGAATCGGTCATTGTTTATCAGGCTTATCGCCCCTCAATTGGTTTGTTTGCGGCACGAGAGCAGTATTTTGGCGGTGAATTTCGCTTGAACCGGATGAGTTGGATTAAACCGAATTTTCTGTGGATGATGTACCGTTCTAGTTGGGGCACTAAAGCAGGACAGGAAGTGATATTAGCGGTGAGATTGAAACGCCCGTTTTTTGAGAATGTGTTAGCTCAAGCAATACCGTCTTCTTATGATCCTGATGAGTATTCAAATCAAGCGGCTTGGAAAAAAGCGGTTAATGCTTCTCAGGTGAGACTGCAATGGGATCCCGATCATAATCCGGCCGGTGGCGCTTTGAAACGGCGAGCGATTCAATTAGGCCTTCGTGATGAGGTACTTGAAGCGTATGCGCGTGATGCGATTATAGAGATTTTGGATATCAGCGATTTTGTTGCCACTCAACGTGTTTATGTTCAATCTGGTGAATATTCAAAATTAGTCACGCCTTTGGAGGCGGTTTATTTGAAAAAGGTGATTTGATGACATGTCGTAGGGGCGAACCTGCGTGTTCGCCCATGGCTTTTTTTTATAGCATGGGCCGACACGCCGTAAAACCCCAACCAGAATTACAGATTACTGATTATTTATTATTCATTAGATAATGCCCAATTTATCATTCAATACTTTTGTCCCCTTTTTTTGATAAACTTTTTTCTTAAATGTATTATCGCGTTTTACAAATACTGGCCGATGGACAAGCACATACTGCTGAACAATTGAATCAACACTTGTCACTTGGCCCAAGGGAATTAGAGCAAGCGTTAAACACTTTGATAAGTTATGGTATTCGGTTACACTCAAAGGCTGCTAATACCTATCAATTGACTGAACCCTTGGAATTGTTGGATCGTTCCCGTATTTTGGCAGCCTTGCCGAAAGAAACGGGGCAACTTATGGCCGATTTAGAAATCCATTCCGTTTTGGATTCGACTAATCGCTATATTTTGACGCAACAGCATCTCAGTATGCCCTGTGCCTGTCTGGCGGAATATCAAACGGCCGGACGGGGGAGACAGGGAAGACAATGGGTTTCGCCTTATGCCAGTGGACTGTGTTTGTCCCTAAAACAACGTTATGTCGCTTTGAATGAACCGTTGGGGGGATTGAGTATTGCCTTAGCGGTATCCGTTGCACGAGCATTGCATCGTTTTGGGGCCAGTGAAGTGGGCCTGAAATGGCCTAATGATGTGTTGTGGCGAGGCCGTAAATTAGCGGGCATGTTATTGGAAAGTCGCTGGCGAATGGATTGTGAAGTTGTTATTGGTATAGGCATCAATGTTAAAATGCCGCCAGTTGAAACACAAAACATTGCTCAACCTTGGGTGGATTTATATACCATTTTAGGACACTCTATTTCGCGCAATGCGTTGGCCGCAATGCTGATCGAGCAGTGTTTGCAAACCTTAAAAACCTATTCACAAGTGGGATTAGCCGCATTTCTGCCGGATTGGCACGATTTTGATTTGAGTTATAAACACACAGTCACATTAAGTTATGAGGAAAGGGAAAAATGGGTTACGGTTACAGGCACCGCTTTGGGAATTGATGAACAAGGCGCATTGTTATTGCAAGTCGGCAAGACAATACAACGTTATATTTATGGGGAAGTGAGTTTACGTTTATAATGGCGATTTTTCAAACCCTCCTAAATACTGACTAATGCTTAAACTACTGTATACTAATTGAACTCATGACATAATGAACTTATTGAAAACAGCATTATTCTGAGAGACTATAAAAACCACAAACATTAGACGGTCTTCATTCACAATTCTTGACCTCTGTTTTTGCGTGCAAAAATGCACTGAATAAAAACACAATTCGCGCTTAAGGTTTTTGCGCGCAAAAACCTTAGGCGCGAACGCAATTCCTAAAATTCCTAATTATGATGTTGATGATCGATATGGGCAATAGCGCAATCAAATGGGCCTCTTTAAGGCAAGATGTGCTGAGCTCACAGCAACGCATTGTTTATGATGATCATTTAGACGCGACGCTAACACAAGCGTGGTTGGGGCTTGAAAAGCCCTCTCAAGGAGTCTGGGTTTCTAACGTTGCGGGGCCACAGAAAGCTGAAATCCTAGTTCAATGGGTGAAAAAAAATTGGGGTTTATTGCCCTCTTTTGTCGAAACTTCGCACTCAGAATGTGGTATTAAAAATGGTTATGACAATCCAAAGCAGTTAGGGATTGATCGCTGGTTGGCCTTGATTGGGGCCCATAATCTGTTTTTGGCTGGGGCCTCTCATTTAGAAAATACTCTGATTTGTGTGGTTGATTGTGGTACGGCCGTGACGCTGGATGTGTTAGCGGATAATGGTCAACATCAAGGTGGCGTGATCATGCCAGGTGTCAATACCCTACATCAAAGTTTATTAAGCCACACCCATGCGTTGGCCTATCTTGATCAAGCGTTACCCCTTTGCTCTGATAAATCGTTTTTAGCACACGATACGCATACGGGTATCACCTTAGGTAGTTTGTATGCCGTAATCGGTTTATTGGAGTATGTGATCAATACGTTAGAAAAGCCAGGCAATGAGCTTGTACTCATACTCACCGGCTTTGATGCGCCGCTGCTTTTTTCATTATTGCAAAGACCCTATCAGTATTTCCCTGATTTGGTGCTACAGGGACTTCAAGTTGTCGTGAATCAATCGTTATGAGAAGTTTGGCCTTATTATTGTTATTATTAAATCTTGGTTTTTTGTTTTGGCAACTGAAATGGTTGCCGTCTTGGCAACCTGAGCAATTTGCCCAAACGCCTTCAAAGTCTCAAGAGTCTGATTTGCCGCGGCCAGTTTTGCTTGATGAGCCTCACAAGCCTTTTGTCCTTGACAAATCAGATAATGTAGATAATGTAGATAATGTAGAGAATGTCGATAATGTTAATAGTGTTCAAGAGTCTAATCTTGACACGAATGTTCAGGCATCAGTCTTTGACACGAGCACGCATACCCCTATTGATAATGTTGCTTTAGCGCCAGATAGCCAAACTGATGCCAAAATCTCACAAGGCACTGTCAGAAATCTTGCTGAGCAAGTTGAAAAACAACCGATAGCATTAAATGAAAATAGCACAGTAGACCTGACAGAGGCGACAGGCGAGAATCAGACACGCCCTTTTGAAAACGCCACTGTTCAACAATCAGAAAAAATTCAAGTTGCACAAATCGCTGAAAACATTCAAGGCAATACGAGGGTTTCTGAAAAAATGCCCTCTAAATTACAAGAAGCGGCTGGTTTGCATAAGACTTCGGCTCAAACCGATGGTAAAGAACAATCGGAACCGCTGATCTCGCAACAGTCAACAAAGCCCCAGAAGAGTATTAAAGAGCGTTCGCCGCAGGTTGTCAAAAAACCGAGTAAACCGGTTGCTTGTTTCCAGTCTGTGCCCTATACTCAGGCCTCAGTGGCGCAAAAAAAAGCGAATTGGCTAAAAAATCAAAATAATGTGACTGTTGATGTGCAAAGTCGCAAAACGCAAGTGTTAGAGTCAACTTGGGTTTATCTGCCCCCCTTTGAAAGTCGACAAGCGGCCGATCGGACACAACAACACCTTCTCGAAGTGGGTATTAATGACTGTTATGTCGTCAAAAAGGGTCAGTTTAAAAACGCTATATCCTTGGGTTTATATAGTCGTCACTTCAATGTTAAACCCCGTCTGAAAGAATTGAGTGCGAAAGGATATAAAAATGTCAAAACGCAAAAACGCTATAAAAGTCAGACAAAGTATTGGTTGAATGTTAAAATATTTGCCGATCAAAGTGAATGGTTAAATCAGCACAAAAAATTCAAAAGGTCGCACCTAACCACTGTGGCGTGTAAGTCCTTGGCTTCGCGAAAATAATTGAACTAAGATATCGCAAATCTCTTTAAAAAAAGAGGGTTTTATGACTCACGCTATGGATACACTGTGGCGATAGCCCCGTAATAACAGTCTCAACAATCTCAATTGTTGGTGTTATATATCGACAACACCTATAACCTAACCATTTAATGAATAACGCGGCATCGCATTGCTAATATTGCAGAAATTCCATACAATGTCTTTGATCATTCATCAGGGCCACGAGTGGTAGGTGCTTTTCGGTCCCAAGGGTTCACAAAAAATCAAAGTATTTTGAACACATTGTCTTGTTACTCATCAAGATGATGAGATATAGTGTTTCAGAAAATAGGAGTACAAACTTCGTTCCGAGCTTCGCTAGTACCCCTAGATAAATTTATGATTCTGAATATTAAATATTGATCTGAAAAGCTATCAATGTGTTTGTGGCTTGTCATGATGGCCATCATGAATTTTTGAAGATAATTGAATCATAAACTTCATCACTTAAAGTTCATTTGTTCATTATTTAATATAAATGACAGATATGCCAGATATTTTTCACGCTTTGATAAGTATACGCTACACTGATTTAGCGGCTCTGTAGATGGCAGGCTGAAGCTTTTCACGCGCTGCTGTCTATCAGTCTAGTTGATAACCTTTATTAAGTATTGAAAATTCAGTTAGATAACAAATTATCCATAAGCGCCCGTTTAAAAAGATTTCAACTGCTTATTCAAACTTAAATAAATAATACCTTAATCATTTTAAAACCGGCTCTTAGACCTTTTTTGTCGAGGCTGACAGTGGCGACGGTTTCGCTCATTCAATGTATGATTGTATTCATTGATTGGCGTGCTGTTATGTAAACCTCAGATGAGAAAAGATGGGTTTAACTTTATGACAGATAAAATACCAACTATTGTGGTTGTAGATGACAGCGCCACTTCAATTTCTGTGTATCAATTTAGCATTGAACCACTGGCAGCTAATTTTATTGGCTTCAAATCGTCGACTGAGGCGCTTCCGTATTTGGAAGAACATCAACCCGATTTGCTATTTTTAGATATTATTATGCCAGGGATGGATGGACTGAGTTTATTAAAACAATTGCGAACGTTTGATCACCATAAAGAGACGAAAGTTATTATGGTTACTTCTAAAAATTACGCGCAAGATCGCAATGTAGCCAAACAATTCGGTGCGGTGGATTTCCTCATTAAACCTTTGCGTTTTAAAGAAATTCGTGAACTCGTGTGTAAATATGTTAAGGTTAACCCCAAGTAAGTCATTAGCCTGAACAAAAAATGCTAGATATACAGAGAGCGTTAGTGTCCAAAATCGTTTTCAGGCATAATGTTTTTGCGCGCAAAAACAGTTGCCTGAAAAGCTGTCAAAGATTTTTGGGTTTCCAAAAAACATAAGTCATGAACATCGCTAATGTTTGTTGACATGAATGATAAAAAAATGTTGCGGGGTATTGGGAAGGGATAACAAGGGGAGATGATGTTGATTCTAACAGCTAAGCGTCTCAAAAAGACACAATACCCTAAACCCTTTAGTTGCTATAAAACGGGAAAGCAATAGGTGAAAGGTGATTTTGATTTTCAATAAACCGAACGGGCATTTTTATTCAATTATAATATCTGATTGTGCCTTGACGTGTTAAGAGTCCGTTTTCACCTTTCCATAAGTCTATAAAAAATGCAAGAAGCTTTTGATCAACCACTTGATTAAACAATATTTTAGACAATTTAATGAGTTAAATAAATGGGTGTGAATTATGCCTGATTTTGAGATTAAGTGGATGTTTTTTATTTTTGAACAATTAAATACAATTTAACTATAAAATCGGGCAAGATTAATTAAGGTCTTGAAATTGCCCTAGAGTTCTGAAGTATGAAAATAACAGCAATAGGTGTCAATGCCGCATTTTCAACAGGGGAATATGAAAGTACCCTCTTGGAAGAAGAGGCGTGTGATCTGATTTATGAAATGATTCAATCGCCAGAGGCAAAATATTTATCGAAAGATGCCATTAAAGCCAGAATCAATCAAGTCAGCAAAACACGCTACAACCCACGATGGCATTCCAACTTTTTGATTGAATTTGATATGCCAAGTAAACGAGATCGTCAAAGTCCATATCGTCTATTATTAGATGTTGGTGGCGATATCAGACACGCCCTTAAAGCCTTAGAACTGTCTTCTCGTGATATAGATGGCGTTTACATTTCCCATCCTCATAATGATCACATCGGGGGAATGGAGTACATGGGACTCACGACGCTTTTTAATCCTTTTTATACACTCGAAAAAAAACAATGGTTAGGCGAGGCATTTATTGCTAACAAGCTCTTTAATGAAGAAAAAACATGGCCCAATCCACCGCCTAATGCTAAGCCCGATCTGTTTATTCACAAAAAAGTGCTTGGCCCTTTAAGAAGAGCGATTGGCCCAGGATTAGATACCGTCCAAGGTGTACCCGATGTGTGTCTTGAAACCTATTTTGATCTACATTTAGTCGGGAAACAAGAAGACGGTAGCACGACAACGCATGTTTTTCAGGATGGTGAAGAGACTTGGAAAATCAAACCGATCTTTGCTATGCATGTGTTTTCGAGTTCGGAGGAAATGCCAAGCTATGGGATTAGCTTACAGCATTCAGATGGTTACGATGTATTGATGCCAACTGACATCCAATACATGATACCACCACAATTGGAAGTGCATTACAGAAAAGCAGATCGAATTTATATGGACTGTGAAACCTCGCCATTTCCTTCGGGCGTACATCCACATATATCTGATCTCATCGATAACCTAGCACCAGACATTCAGAAAAAATGCCTACTTTATCACTACGATATGCCTCCCCAAGTACCCGAAGATATGTTTTATGGGATTTTGAAACAGGGAGATTGGCACATTTATCCGGACTATAGTTAACGTTCGGGTTAACGTTTTTTTGAGAAAAATGTGTTTACTAGGACAAATTATCGCATCTTATGTGGTTAGCAAAATTTGGTATGCAAACCATTTAATTTATAAACCTAACCGTGTGTGTTGTTCCCTTTTTTAACGAGAAAACAGATTTGATTAAGGGAACAAGGCAAATGATTCTACTTTAAACAAGTGGAAAAAAACGGTACTTTTGCCCACCCTTTAGACTAATGAAAGTTGACACACTTAACTATATACGCTTTTGGGGTGTACGTGGCTCTTACCCTGCACCATTTGGTAGTCACATGCGCGTCGGTGGCAATACCTCATGTGTTGAAATGCGGGTAGATAATCATATACTGGTTTGTGATGGGGGTTCAGGCATTATTCCACTGGGTAATGCTTTGATGGGACAACAAGACATCAAAGAACTCACTATTATTTTGACTCATTACCACTGGGATCATATTTCTGGTTTACCTTTTTTTGTACCCGCTTTTGTACCGGGCTGGAAAGTTAATATTTATGGCCCTGGTGACAGCAAACAAGAAATCGAACGGCGCATTTCTGGACAAATGCTTGATCCCTATTTTCCGGTGGAACTTGAGACTTGGATGGCCGATATTAATTATATCATGGCCGAAAATAACCAGCTTGAATATGGGCCCTTTAAGATAAATACTTTCAATGTACACCATCCTGGCAGCACTTTTGGTTACCATATTGAAGTACATGACAAAACGATTATTTACGCCTCAGATAATGAACTGTTGTTTATAGATAAAAACATAGATGATCGTAAAAACGAACTTGAACCTCAAGAATGGCAACTGATTGAAGCCATGCGAACAGAAGAAAGAAATAAAGCGATAGATCACATTAAAAATACTCATGTTTTTATCCATGATGCGCAGTACACGCCAGAAGATTATGCTAAAAAGCGTGGTTGGGGGCATTCTTGTTATATCGATACCGCCAATTTTTCAATGGATGCCAATGTTAAACAGTTATATTTATTCCACGTCGATCCCAACTATAATGACGCGAAGATAGAAGATTTACACCGTGCGACGACAAAACTGATTCATGATCGTCAGTCTCGTATGGAATGTCATATTGCACGGGAAGGTTTGATTATAGATATCGATAAACTGTAAGACCACTTCAAAAATACCACTGGCAATCCCACAAGGGATTGCCCCTGCAATATTCAATAGCTTCTAAGAGCAATCCCTGTTGCCCCTTTCATCACCCACATTCCCACACGACCCTAAATCCGTTATAACAAACAGGCAGATTACAACTCCCAAAGTTCTAATCCCAATTCTTCTGGCAATTCTGCCAATGTCTTCGCATCACTCAACACGGCCACATGGGCCCGTTCTGGCTGCAAATAATGCTTCGCAACTCGCTGCAAATCGGCTATTCTCACTTGTAACACCCGATGACGAAACTCACGCCGTTGTGCAGGGGTACGTCCATGTAAGCTATTGAAAAAGCTCGTTATTGCTTCTCCCGCTGGCGAACCAGGGCGATCAATACGACTGATCACACCCAAAATCGCTTCCTCCAAAGTACGTTGTTCATGTTCAGTTTCTTGTAACCAATTCAAAGCCTGATCAAAATCAGCTAAAGTCTCTACTAAACGCGGATCACGGTAAGAATAAAAACGAAATGCCCCAGTATCCCCATCATAACCGGAGCCGCTGCCATACGCACCACCTTGTTCACGTATTGCCGTGTGCAAATAGCCATTTTGCAAAAAATGACCTAATACCATTAAAGGCGGGGCATCAGGATGCCCAGATGATACCGTCGGATAAGCTTTCGCACAAAAATTCACTTGCGTATTGGTACGCCACGCCTCTTTAACCACACGATTCACAATAGCAGGCTTAAAAGCAGGTATTTTCTCAGAGGGATTGACGGTGCGCCAGTTTTGCGAAGTAAAAACGTCCGCAATAAGACTCTGTTGCTCAGCTTCACTCACAACCAATAATTGGCGTGGTGCCTCAAGCAACTTATCACGAATACGCTCCAATTTCGCCGCAAACGCTTTCAAGTTGTCCTGATCGGCAAAACTGTCATCTAGTGCCTTCAGTGCTTGCAGCCCAAGTAAGCCATGCCAACGATGAGATAAATGGCCTGAGGGATTCAGGCCACTGCTACAGGCTGCCATGACTAAATGATGCCCACGCGACGTAATACTGTTATCACTTTCAGTCCGCAATTGTGCAATCAACTCGCGTAAACGCTGCAATTCATCAAAATGAACCTCTTCCAAAGTCGCTTGTAATAATCCTGTCAAAGCGGCCTGATTACGCACCAAAGCTTTACCCGATAAAGTGAATACACTGCGTATCTCTTGTACATCAGCAATGCTGCTGCGTAGCGAGATTCTCGCATTGATGCCACCAGTGACTGCCGCTTGCCACGCTGCCGTTTCCAGATAATTATACTGGCCACAACCCACTTCCGTCACGCAATCACAAAACAAGGGCAACATATCCAACAAATCGGGCTCTAAATCAGGTAAATCAACCACAATCGTTTGATACCCCATCCCATTTGTGCCGCGTGCAAACCAGGTTCCCGGTAAATCACTAACCATTTGAAAGCGGCCTTCGGGAATTTTCAATTCATCAGCAACATCTTCTAAACCGACTTTCGGCAATATCTCAGGATCATCTTTCTGTTGTTGACGCGCCTCTAAAGCGGCCGCTTGCTCAACAATCTTGGTTTTATCCTCATCAGTCAAAGTCGCTTTCAAATCGTCTAATCGCGCTTTTTCTTCAGCCAATTCCTGCGCTGTCAAATTCGCATCCGGTGCCATAACCAGCCTCACGCGATGCGGATTATCTAACAATAAACGCTGCACCAAACGGGGTATAAAATCCGGGTTTTGACAATCGGCTCGTAACAAAGTCAACAGCGGTTCAAGCTTTAAAAACGTCACCGGATCACCCCCATGTAGCATGGGCGACAAGCCATTGAGTAACAAACGTAAACCATAAGGAAAACCATCCCCCGTAATTTCTCGCTGACTCAATTCAATTTGATGCAACACCGACTCCACCTGTTCTAATGGCACACCATTTTCAGCAATATCTTGAAGCACTTTTAAAATCAAAGCCTCAACGTCATCAGCTTGTTCAGCAGTTGAACCTTCCAAACCACACATAAAACTCGCTTCGCGAGTACTATCATCCAAACCGCATAAAGGCGAAGGCGCTGTACCTAAAGCCGTCGTTTCTAAAACTTGCCGCAAGGGTGAAGCACTGTTATCAAGCAACACCCCGGCTAACAAACTGGCATCTATCATCTCACGCGCATCCGTACTCTTACCCAACAACCACGCCAGTACAATATGCGTTTTATCTTTACCCTCTTCAGGCGATTCGAGCGGATAGTAAGCCAAAGCTTGTTGCGGCGAATCATACCGCTGCTCATCAGCAATCTGTAACTTCAGTTCAAGTGGTTGAAAATGCTGTAAAGCACAGTCTTCAAATAAAGCTTGATGCTCGGCCGCAGGGCGATCACCATAAGTCATAAAAATCGCATGAGAGGGATGATAATGCGTCGCATGAAACGCTTTCAATTGAGCATGACTCAGCTTAGGAATCTCCTTTGGATCACCCCCACTGTTATAGTGATAAGTAATCGTCGGAAATAAGTGAGAATGCAGCGTCTGCCACAACCGCTGCACAGGCGAACTCAAAGCGCCTTTCATCTCATTAAACACAACCCCTTTATAAAGCAAAGGCGTACTCGGATCATCCGCGGTTTCAAATTCGATCCGATGGCCTTCTTGAGCAAAATCAAAGGCTTCCAACTTAGGAAAAAAGACGGCATCCAAATAAACCTGCAATAAGTTATCAAAATCCTTGACATTCTGACTAGCAAACGGGTAAGCCGTCCAATCGCTGCTCGTAAACGCATTCATAAACGTATTCAAGGAACGGCGCAACATCAAGAAAAACGGATCGCGCACCGGATAACGTTGACTACCACACAAAGAAGTGTGTTCAAGAATATGCGCCACGCCAGTCGAATCCTCAGGCACCGTCAAAAAGGCCACGAGAAAAGCATTATTATTATCCTCGGCCGACAAATGTAAATGCCGCGCCCCGGTTTTGAGATGACGATATTCTTCTACTTCAACATTTAAACTGGGAATCCGATCTTGACGAACAAAAGTAAAAGCAGGATGAGACATTAAAATTCCTTTCGGTTTGAAATAGACAGAACTAAGTGAAATAGAAATCAGGGCCCAAGGGTTATAAAACAAGTTGAGTTATTGATTTTAAACGATAAAAAATCCGTATTCCCCCCCCAAATCCATTGTACTCGTAGGGCAACGGGTTTTTAAAGCCCACCATTCCCTCGTAGGGTGGGTAACGGGTTTTTAAAGCCCACCATTAATTAAACGTAGGCTGGGTAACGGGTTTTTAAAGCCCACCATTCCCCTACTCTCAATATAATGAATATAAAAATAAGAGTATAAGATGGGTATCACACTGTACTGATTAAAGAGTGATTATCGGCTAAACTTAAAACTTTTATTTGTCTTACCACATTAAGATGACAAAAAACCTGATGAATGATAAATGAAAAATAGGGATTGACACAGGATTATGACAACGCTATACAGTGAGACTCATTTAAACTAAAATGCGCCTTCAGTCAAACGAGTATTTAGAACAGCCGTTCATTTTTTTGTATTCATCAGGATTTTTCATCAGCGTAAATCATGACAATCAGTGTCATCAGTGTTCTATTCCATTTTCAAATCCAAGAGGGCACACAATGGACAAAATAATTGAATTACGCCAAGATTTTGAAGTTTTGCAACAAGCATTGCATAAATCAGACAATCAATTGCAAATATTAAATAGCTCTGCAACCGTGAAATTGGAGATGCAAATCATTGAAAATAAAATCAATCAAATTCAAACGGCCCTTATCAATTTAGATACTCAGGGCACTCAAACGACACAGACGCAAAAATGGGCTGATGCTCATCAATGGATGGATTCAGATTACCATAAAACTTTTGAAAGATTGGCAAAGCGAATTAAGAGCCATTCTAATAGATTAAAATTGTTGTGCCAAATACTTTGTCCAACTTGTTTTGATGGGTTATGTAGAATGTGGTGAAACCCAAGCACACAAATTGATCCCCTCAAAACAAACTTGACGATGTACTAGCCAACTTGAAATACTTATCAACTCAAAAATGACAGAGTCAAATAAAAAATTAAACAAACTCAACAAAGTAACCCTTTAAATTTTCGTGAAAGCCTTAAAGTGTGTTGTGCGTTCTTTTGCGTCTTTTGCGTCTTTTGCGTTATTTTTCTTGGTTTTTTGAGGGCCTTCAGTTTTGAAGGCAAAATCAGATTTAGATTTATTATTAATTTATGAACTCATGAACTCATGAACGCCTAACCACTGTATCAAATCAAAAAATCATGGGGAAAAGCCCGTTTTAGTTTTATTGATGTTAATATTTATAGACATCTTAAAATATTGATGTGTAACAAATGTATCCATCAACTATTTGAAGCGCAGGTAGAACGTATAACGAGGGCAATAAAATTATGCCACAACAATTCACTTGCTTTATGATTGGAGAAGGCACTTTAGTTATTCAATGTGCTAAACGCATTTTAGAGCAAGCGCATCAGATATTGGGTATTATTTCTCCTGATGAAGCGGTAACACACTGGGCGAACAGGAAGGGCATACCTTGCATCCAATCTACAGATAATCTCATAGACTTTTTAAGTCAAAAGCCTTTTGATGGTATGGATATTTATTGTCACAGGTTTCGTTACTTTGCTTCCCCTCTCCTGCCCTTTAGAGATAGTCTTTCTTATAAACCAGTGTAAAATTTCTATGAAGACTTCATTCGATACCCTTAAACATTACCCTCTTTCGTCCAGTCAAAGGGAAATTTGGTTTGACCAAATCTTACATCCGGATGTGCCGCTATATAATATTGGTGGCTATATGCGAATAGATGGGCCCATCGAACCTGAAGTGTTTGAAAAAGCACTCAATCAAGTTATTGAAGAAAACGATGCATTACGCATTCTACTCATCAAAGAAAAAACACTGCCTACTCAAGTATTTGCAGAAAATGTTCATATCAAGCTAGATTTTCATGATTTTTCCAATCAGGAACATGCTGAAAGGCAAGCTTTGGAATGGATGCAATGTGAATTTGTCAAGCCTTTCTCACTTTATAAGAGCCTTTTGTATCAATTTGCATTATGCAAAGTATCAGCTAATTGTTATTACTGGTTCAAAAAATACCATCATCTCATTGTTGATGGGTGGGCGGTTTCTCTGATTGTTCAGCGCGTCGCACAAGCCTATAACACCCTTGCGGGACAATCTGGTGTTGAACAACAGCGTTATTTCTATCAAGACTTTATCCAAAATGACCAAGCCTACCTGAACTCAAATAAATTTACCCAGCAAGCACGCTACTGGCGAGAAAAATATCAACAATTGCCAAAGCCTCTCGTAGTACGCCAGCATGCTGCCCAATTTGCGGGCCAAACTATCCCTAGTCAAAAGTCTACTTTGTATTTAGAAAGGACTTTTTACAACCTGCTCATTGACTTTGCTAAACAAAATCATGCTTCAACATTTCATGTCATTTTGGGCGCATTGTATTGTTATTTTGTCAGAACCGGCGATAGGGATGATTTTGTGGTTGGATTACCTACGCTTAATCGGAGTAGTGCTGCTTTTAAGCAGACTGTCGGCCTGTTTACCGGTATTAGTCCGGCGTGGTTTCGCGTTGGGCAGAATTTGAGTTTTGTTGAACTGATGGCTGCTATTGGCTCAGAACTACAGAAAGATTATCGGTATCAACGCTTTCCTATTAGTGACATTAACCAGCAAGTGGGATTGTATAAAGAAGGCCGTCAACAACTTTTTGATATCACACTGTCTTACGAAAAACATAATTATGATGCTCATTTTAAGGCTAGTCCCGCCGAAATGTCCATGTTCAGTCATGGCTTTGAACAAAGTGCTATTGCGATTTTTATCCGTGAACTTAATGATTATCAAGATGTTAGGGTAGAATTTGACTACAATCTTGGGGCTTTTGAACACGCCGAAATTGAGTTACTTAAAACACGTTTTGACTGTCTGTTACATGATATCATTCATCGGCCAAATGTATCGATTAGAGAACTGCAAATCATGCCTGACGAGGAATATCAGAAAATTTTGTTTGAATTTAACGAGACTACTACGGACTATCCCCGCGACAAAACCATTGTCGATTTATTTGAAGAACAAGTTGACAAATCGCCTGACGCGATTGCCATCGTGTTTGAGAACCAACAATTGACTTATCAAGCATTAAATACTCGTGCTAACCAATTAGCCCATTATTTACAAAGCCTTGGTGTTAAACCCGAAGTGTTGGTTGGTATTTGTGTTGAGCGTTCCTTGGAAATGATCATCGGACTATTGGGTATTCTTAAGGCAGGAGGTGCTTATGTGCCATTAGATCCAAGATACCCCAAAGAACGCTTGGCATTTATAATGGAAGATGCCCAAGCTTCAATATTGGTCACTCAAACCTCTCTCGTGTACGATTTACCGCAACAAAAAACACAGCTACTTTGCCTAGATACGGAATGGGAAATCATTTCACAGTCGGATTCAAAAAATACAGTGAGTCAAGTTAAGCAAGAGAATCTGGCTTATGTCATTTATACGTCTGGTTCTACCGGTAAACCCAAGGGGGTGGCTATTGAACATCACAGTGCCGTGGTTTTTTTGGCTTGGGCAAAAAAAGCTTTTACGCAGGAAGAAATTGCCTGTGTATTGGGTTCAACCTCCATTTGCTTTGATCTGTCGGTCTTTGAACTATTTGTTCCATTAAGTTGGGGTGGTCAAATTATTTTGGTTAAAAATGCCCTGCATTTGTCAACCTTACCGCTAGGCTCAGAAGTTACCTTACTTAATACCGTTCCATCTGCAATGAGTGAGTTAGTCAGAACCAATAGCATACCCGCTTCAGTCCGTGTAGTCAACTTGGCTGGAGAAGCACTCCAGAATAAATTAGTACAACAAATTTATCAGCTAGAGACGATTAATAAAGTCTTTAACCTCTATGGCCCCTCTGAAGACACTACCTATTCAACATGGGCCTTGATTCAAAAAGAAAGCAAAGAACCTCCTTCTATTGGTTGTCCTATTGCCAATACTCAAGTTTACGTGTTAGATGGGAACGAACAACCTGTTCCTATTGGGGTTTGCGGAGAACTCTATATAGGTGGTGATGGTTTGGCAAGAGGCTATTTGAACCGTCCAGAACTGACGGCCGAAAAATTTATTCCTAATCCTTTCAGTGATGTTCCAAAAGCACGTTTGTACAAAACCGGCGACTTAGCTCGCTATTTACCCGATGGCAATATTGAATATTTAGGCAGGATTGATAATCAAGTCAAAATTCGTGGTTTTCGGATTGAATTGGGGGAGATTGAAACCATACTGAATCAAGATTCGACTGTGCAGGAGGCTGTGGTTATTAGTCGAGAGGATGAACCGGGTGATAAACGTTTGGTGGCTTATATTGTTTCTAATCAGGAGTTAAGTACAGAAGATACTTGCCATTATAGCGCACATTTTCGTGATGTTTTACGTCAGAAATTGCCTGACTATATGATACCTGCTAGTTTTGTTTTCTTGAAAGCAATTCCATTAACACCTAATGGCAAAGTGGATCGTAAAGCACTGCCTCAACCTGATGGGCAACGTGCGGATTTAGAAACCGCATTCTTGGCACCAGAAACTGAAATTGAACACAAAATAGCGCGTATTTTGCAAGACGTGTTGCATGTCAACCAAATCGGGGTGTACGATAACTTTTTTGACTTAGGCGGAAATTCCTTACTGTTAGTACAAGTGCAAGAAAAATTAGTAGAAACGTTAAATCAAGATATACCCGTTCTCACACTTTTTCAGTATCCTACCATCAGTGCCTTGCTTCATTATTTAGAAAATGAATCACCTAGTGAGCAGATAGCTCTTAAAAAAGGCTATGATCGTGCCCACAAGGAAAAAACTGCCGTACATAAATTTCGTAAACACCACAAAGCACGATGAATGGGTAAGAATTTTTCTCGTTCCAACGCTCCAATACATACCCACGACTTGTGACGCTGGAACGTCCCAAATTGGGTTCCAACGCTGGAGCATTGGAACCAGAAAACTTTGCAAACCCTGTTCGGCATGAAGCCCTTGAAAAAATAGATAAGTTGAAAAAGACTGAGAAAAATAGATGAAAACAGCCACTTTTAAAGAATGGACTTTGACCACTCTTGATAAGGCCTTTGGGCTTCGTCAAATTTGGGAATGCACCTTGATGGACAATTGGAAAAATCAAGAGATTGAAATAGACGATTTTGAGAAAAAAACGCTGCTAAACTTGCAAAAATCTCTGATTAGAGGGGGGCGGGCTTGGAACGAAGTTGAACTTGAAAATAAATTTATTAGTCCAGTCATGATGACAGCCAATATCGACGATGAGCAAATTGGCTATTTTTTAGAACGTCGTTTATCCGGTATTGTGGATGATTATGAACTGTCCGGCATCGTAGATGGCATGATTGCGACGGGTTTTCGTGATCCGGATATTCCCCTGTTTTGTCTGCACGAATACAAAAAAAGCGTAGACAACCAAGGTTCACCTGACGCACAAGCACTTGCTGCTATGTTAGTCGCCAGAGAACAGAATAATAATCAAAAACCCATCTATGGTGTCTTTGTGGTTGGTTTGGATTGGAATTTTATTATTTTAAATGGCCATGAATATTTTATTAGCAAAACCTATCATGCCGATGATGAAGAAATTTTTGCGATTTTCAAAATGCTCAAAGCCTTAAAACAGATTATTAAAAATAAATTGATTAATTTATGTTAATCGTTTGTCGGAAAAAAATATTTTGGACGGAGTTGCAAACCCCCGTCTAGTACCGCTTTTTGTAACCAGAAACTTTGAGGAGTATAAAAAAACACTTATGAATGATTCCACCACAAATGATGAAATGGAAGGAGACATCGCTATTATCGGCATGTCCGGTCGCTTTCCTGGGGCAAAAAATATTGATGAGTTCTGGCAAAATTTAAAAAATGGGGTTGAATCCATCACCTTTTTTTCTGAGCAAGAACTCATCGATGCCGGTATTAAGCCTTCTGTGTTAACGGATAATTATGTTAAAGCCAAAGGCATACTAGATAATGTGGCCGAATTTGATGCAACATTCTTTGGTTTGAGTCCTAAAGAAGCCGAAATCACTGACCCACAACAACGCCTGTTTTTGGAATGCGCTTGGGAGGCCCTAGAAAATGCAGGTTATGATCCGCAAACCTATTCGGGTGCGATTGGCATTTATGGGGGAATGGGTGGCTTTGATACCTATTTGTCACACAATCTTTCTACCAACCAAATCATTAAAGAAAGTACTGATAAATATCAACTGCTTATTGGTAATGATAAAGATTTTTTATGTACCCGTATTTCTTATAAACTTAATCTAAATGGCCCCAGTATCACGGTTCAAACGGCTTGTTCAACTTCTTTAGTGGCTGTTGCGATGGCTTGTAAGAGTTTATTAACTTATCAATGTGATATGGTACTCGCGGGGGGGGTTGCTATTTCGCTACCAGCCAAATCGGGCTATTTCTATAGGGAAGGCATGATTTTATCTCCTGATGGCCACTGTCGCGCCTTTGATGCCAAAGCACAAGGCACTGTTCCTAGCAATGGTACCGGTATCGTTGTGCTAAAACGATTAGAAGAAG
>Ga0316201_10000922_pt1 | contig 18605 bp, 18 predicted proteins | sample CS6wburrow_MG_FD_204516 | JGI IMG/M metagenome (GOLD analysis project Ga0316201, IMG submission 204516) | Coastal sediment microbial communities from Delaware Bay, Delaware, United States - CS-6 worm burrow | ecosystem: Environmental > Aquatic > Marine > Coastal > Sediment | place: USA... | reverse complement strand
GTTGGCAGATGTTCGGAAGATTGTCCTGGACGCCAAGGCAGCTGCCGAGGACTGATTTGGGTATGGTTGGAGATTAAAGCCTGATATTGGGTTTTTTGAGGGAGTTTAGTAGGGATTTTTGTCGGAAGGTAATCTGTGGAAGGGCTGCTCCTGAGTCAGGACTGCACTTGTGGGAGGCGCCGCTCTTGTGGGAGGCGCGCCCTCGCGGCGATTCTTTCAGTGTTGCGCAAACCTGAAACAATCGCATCGCACACAGCCAAATCTGACTTCTCGACGGGTTGCCCGTGCATAATCGCCGCGAGGGCGCGCCTCCCACAAGAGCCTTCCCACAAGAGCCTTCCTACAAGAGCCTTCCTACAAGAGCCATTCTACAAGAGCCATTCTACAAGAGCCATTCTACAGCAGTCCTCCGAAAAGTGCCCTTTTGCATAACGCGATGTGGGGTTAGAGTCCGGGGGTTTATCGTCACCCCGGGTTATTGGCTCCATCCATAAACCCTTTAATATCCGCCAGCACTTCATCGGTATGCTTATCAGGATCCACGTCATCGTAATGCTTAACGATTTTGCCTTCGGGGTTGATCAGAAAAGACTGGCGACTTGCCAGTTTCATCAATTTGTAGTCCTTCAGCACACCGTAAGCCCGTGCGGTGTCGCCACTTTCGTCTGCCAGGATAGTAAATGGCAATTTATACTTGTCAGAAAATTTCTTGTGTGACTCAACATCATCGACGCTGATGCCAACCACGGCTGCGCCAATGGCCTTGAATGCATAGATGTTGTCACGGAAATTACATGCTTCTGTTGTACAGCCCGGGGTATCGTCGCGAGGGTAAAAATAAACTGCCAGCCATTGACCACCGAAATCCTGCAGTGTGTGCCATTCCCCGTTTTGGTCCTGCAGATTGAATCCCGGGGCTTCAGAGCCCACCGCTGGAGAATCGCCAGCGATCAACGGGAAAGCCAAAAGTGTAAAAATCAGGGTAAACAGGATTTTTTTCATGTCGTGCTGTTCCTATTATGAAACTAGTTTGAAAATACGATTCTCGGCCGGTTAAATAGCGTGGCTGCGACGGCAGCAAAGCCGAGTCCAATAATCAGGGTACTACCCATTGACATGGACAGCCATAGCGCACTGACAGATTCACCGCGCACAAACTCACCGATCAAGAGGTTCTGGGAAAACATGGGAATGGCCATCATCCATGTTTCTGCCTTCATTGGGTTGACCATGAATATCAGGCTGGGAATCATCGGTATCATAAAGACCAGGCCCATGTACGATTGTGCTTCGCGTAGGCTTTTTGCCAGTGAGGCCAGTGTAGTCAGCATCGCAGCGGCCAGCACGACGACCGGCAAAACCGCCAGCAGAATGCCGCCCATCGCGGCCCCGCTAAGGTTCAGATCGACACCCAGGGCACCTGTTGGTAAAAACGGGAAGGCAAAGCGGAATGCCAGCAGGGTCAGCGCCAGGGATGCAAAGGCGTAGGTGGCCGTAGCCGACATTTTGCCGAGCATGATCTGCCAACGCGGCACGGGATTGATCATCAGGGGCTCCAGCGACTTGCGTTCCTTCTCACCTGCTGTTGAATCAATGGCCAGGTGCATACCCCCGGTGAATGCGGTGATCATCAGCACATAAGGCAACATGATCATCACCAGCATACCCCTGCTTTGAGGGGTGGATAAGTCAACATCTTTGACCATGATTGCAGTGCGTATGGTGGGTGAGACCCCCCGAAGCTGTAAGCGCAGATGGCCGATCTGGGCACCGTAGGCATACAGTAGACCCTTCACCCGTTGCATGGGAATATCCGATTCCCGGCGCGATGGGTCAGCGATCACTTCAACGACCGCGGGCTTACCGGATTTCCACTGTTCTGCGAATTTTTCAGGGATACGAATAATGACCTGCATTTCCTGTGCCTTGACTGAAGCTTCAGGATCTTTGGGTGGCTCCATGATCACCACACCCTGTTGTTCCAGGAAACTGACCAGGTTGGGTGCGTGTTCCACGCCTATGACGGGTACTTCCAATACCTTTTCAGCACGCTCCTGTTGTTTGCTGCCGGCAAAATATGCCAGACCGATGAACAGGATTGGAAACAGGATCGGCCCAAGCAAAACCGAGTTGAAAAGAGATCGCCGGTCGCGCAGGTTTTCGCGCACTTCTTTCTTGTAAACAGTGCTAAAACCACTCATGCCAGCAGACCCTCTTCTGTACCGATAAGGCGGACAAAAGCGTCTTCCAGTGTGTCGCAGCCACTTTTCTTCAGCAACTCTTCTGCGGTTCCGTCAGCAGCGATCTGGCCATTGGCGATGATTACAATTCGGTCACACAAGGCGGCAACCTCCTGCATGATATGGGTCGACAGGATGACGGAATGCCCGGCGCGCTTGAGATCCAGAATATACCGTCTGAGGGCGCGGGTGCTCATGACATCAAGCCCGTTGCTGGGCTCGTCCAGCATCACGGTTTGGGGTTTATGGATCATGGCCCGGGCAATGGCAACTTTGACACGTTGCCCCTGGGAAAAGCCCTCGGTGCGCCGCTCGATGAAGTCACCCATATCCAGTGTTTCTACCAGTTCTGCAATCCGGCCTTCGATATCCTTGCCAGGCATGCCATGCAGCTTTCCATAGTAAGCAATATTTTCACGTGCCGTCATACGGGTGTATAGACCGCGGCTATCCGGCACTACGCCGAGTGTACGCTTGATGGCCATGGCATCCCGGGTGGGGTCCAGGCCATCAATACGAATTTCACCTTCATCAGGGGGCAGTAATGAATACAACATTCTCAACGTGGTGGTCTTACCTGCGCCATTGGGCCCCAGTAAGCCGGTGATTTCGCCATCGTGGACTTTAAAAGAAATCCCCTTGACAGCTTCAACCTTGCCGAAAGATTTGTAGATATTGCTTACTTCAATCATGGACTAATGCCCCGCTGCCGGCTCATGGATCCGGGCCAAGAAGGCTGGTGAAAAACGGGGCAGGCCGAATATTTTCTACACAGCTCGTATCCAGAGCATCAACAGAGCCCACATCAATAAATTCCGTGGTGATATCCCGCAAGCAGATATTTTTCATCACCGAATGAGCCTGGCCACGCGCGACCAGGTTCAGGCTGTTGGAAAAAGTCTCCGCAGTCTGTGCGGCATAGGCCGGTGGTGTGACCGGGTCCCGTTCACCCGACATCAACAATACCGGGAGGTCCGAGACAACCGGATCGTGAAAATTGTCCGCGACCTCACCACGAGGCCAGACATTGCACTGCAACTGAATAATTTCCAGGAACAGGTTTCCCATCAGGGTATCGCTATAGTCTGCGTCAAGATCCATGAAGGGGTAATCCTCGCTGCATACCACGGAAAGCTCCATGCCACGGGCCAGCATCTCGTTGAGCCCCGTCATGACAAGAATGGCCTGGCTGGCCAGGCGTGACAGGTCACCGGTGGTCAGTGCTTCGTGCACCAGCAGGGGGATCAGGGCCTGGGTTTCGCTGGCATAACTCAGGAAACGGATGGCAACACCCAGGGTGTCGGCCGTCAGACGCATTTCCTGGGGCTCACCGCTCACCGGGTTGATAATGGTGATTTGTCGGGGTTCATCGCGTAACTCTTTGAACAGGGCGTTCAGCTCTTGGGCATGGCGTGGATAGAGCGTTTTACATGTCTCATCCTGCTCACAGTCTTCAAGGACCGCCCGAACGCTGCGATCCAGCATCGTTGCATGCTCCTGGCCCAGCGGCAGTTGCATGGGTACAACGCTGTCCAGGGTGACTGTACGAACCGTTTCCGGGTACTGTCTCAGGTAAACCTGCGCCGCGCGGGTGCCATAGGAAACACCCATGATATTAATTGACTCATAGCCCATCGCCTCCCTGACGAGGTTATAGTCACCCATGGCGATGGTGGTGGTATAAAAACGGGGGTCGCCGTCCAGCTCAGCCAGGCATTTCTCGGTTTCAGACCGGATCAGTTCCAGGTCAATCTCTGCGTTGAGATCCTCTTCGATCTCGGATTCGCAAGCCAGCTTGTTGGAGCCACCCGTGCCACGCTGGTCGATCATGACAATGTCGCGGTTTTTGCGTATCTTGTTCAATGTGCTTTGCAGCATCACCCAGGTTTCACTGGCAGCCTGTCCCGGACCGCCTGCAAAAAAGAAAACCGGGTCAGCTTGCACGGACTTGCCGGTTGCGCCTGCTATGGCGATCTTCAGGCTGATTTTCCGCCCATCGGGGTTTGACGGATCTTCTGCCACTTCGTATGAACCGCAACGTGCACTGGCAGTCCGGTTGGTGCCAGGAAGGGCAAGCATACAGTTGCTGAACTCAATTTGATTGGAATCCGGTAATGCCAGTACGCTGGATGGCGTTGCAAAAAGAAGCACCGTTACAAATAAGAGAAGTTTATTCATTAACTTTTATCTTCTGACCGACCGCACAGGTTAAACAGACTGCATGCGCGCGTCTATAGGCTATTTGTCATGGGAGAATGAATGCCGGATCGAGTCCGGGAAACCAGAAACTGATTGGCTTGCGTCTGAATGTAAATTACCGGGTCATTTCTTGTTTCCCCCAAGTCCTGTTTTCACCCGTATAATATCTGCTCACTTAGCCTGGGCCGGCAACGAATGCATGCACTACAAGTAAACAACCTGACCAAGACATATGCCAATGGGGTTGAAGCGCTCAAAGGGGTGTCCCTCAATGTGGAGGAGGGGGACTTCTTCGCATTTCTAGGCCCCAACGGTGCCGGAAAATCCACCTTGATTGGTATCATGAGTTCACTGGTGAACGCCAGTTCGGGGGAAGTCAATATATTTGGCACCAGCGTTCAGCAACAACGCTCATTGGCAATGTCCCATATTGGCCTGGTTCCGCAGGAGCTGAATTTCAACCAGTTTGAAAAACCTATCGACATCATCGTCAACCAGGCAGGCTACTACGGAATCAGTCGCAAGGTTGCCCTTGAACGGGCGGAAAAATACCTGACGCAGTTGCAGCTTTGGGACAAACATGACGAGATTTCCAGGATGCTCTCCGGCGGTATGAAGCGGCGTCTGATGATCGCCCGTGCCATGGTCAATGAGCCAAAGCTCCTGATACTGGATGAGCCAACCGCAGGTGTGGATATCGAGATCAGAAGGTCGATGTGGGAATTCATCCGCGAGATCAACGAAAGTGGAACGACGGTCATTCTGACCACTCACTACCTGGAGGAGGCCGAGGAGCTGTGTCGCAATATCGCCATCATCGACCACGGTGAAATCATCCAGAACACGGATATGAAGTCACTGCTGGGGACACTGGATATAGAAACCTTTGTACTGGATATTCGAGAGCCTTTATTGGTGGCACCACAAATAGAAGGTATGGAGTTAAAACTACGTGACCAGTTTACCCTCGAGGCTTCGTTGCCAAAGAATAAATCCCTCAATGCTCTGTTCTCGGCGCTGGATAAACTTGATGTGCGCGTATTAAGCATGCGAAACAAGGCCAATCGACTCGAAGAACTTTTTTTACGTTTGGTTGACAAGGGAGCCTTGTCATGAATGCGCGAGTGAACTGGACGGGTTACAAAACCATCGTACGCAAGGAAGTGACACGCATCCTGCGAATCTGGGCCCAGACCGTGGTGCCGCCAGCCATTACGATGACACTATATTTCATCATATTTGGCAACCTGATCGGCCGCCGCATCGGTGATATGGGTGGTTTTGACTATATGCAGTTCATCGTTCCCGGACTGATCATGATGTCTGTGATTACCAGTTCCTACGGCAATATGGTGTCATCCTTTTTCGGCGCAAAGTTCGGACGGCATATTGAAGAATTGTTGATCTCACCGCTGCCGAATTGGGTGATCCTGGCAGGGTACGTCACTGGTGCACTGGTGCGGGGCATGATGGTGGGCTCAGTGGTGATGGTGATTTCCCTGTTTTTTACCCGCGTCGAGGTGCAGTATCCGTTGATCATGGTTTCCGTGTTGTTGATGACTTCGGTTGTATTTGCGATGGCGGGGATGGTAAATGCCATATTTGCCAACAAGTTTGACGATATCGCCATTGTGCCGACATTTATCCTGACACCGTTGACCTATCTTGGCGGGGTTTTTTATTCGATCAGCCTGTTGCCGGAATTCTGGCAAAAAATCTCGGCCTTCAACCCGATTTTGTACATGGTTAATGGATTTCGTTACGGCATCCTGGGTGTGTCGGATGTTGAAATAGGGTATGCGTATATCATCATGTCTGTGTTTGGCGTGACGCTGGCCGGTCTTTGCCTGTGGCTTCTGCACAAGGGAACCGGTTTACGGAGTTGATGAAACTTTAACGTCTGGAATTGTTAGCTGCGATAGAATGTACCCTGTTTTATTTGATTTGGAATTGAGTGTCTTTAGATGACGAGTGAATATGAAAACGGAAAGGCCCCGATTAACTGGCCTGTAACACTGTTACTCGGCCTGACTTTCCTGGCCGCAATCACTATCGTACCCTGGTATGGCATTGTTTATGGTTTCAGTGGATGGGCCTGGGCATTCTTTGCCATTTTCCTCATAGCAGGTGGTATTGGGATCGGTAGTGGATACCATCGTCTGTGGTCGCACCGGGCCTATGAGGCACATTGGATCATGCGCCTGTACCTGGCCATTGTCGGTGGTATGACCATTCAAAACAGTATTCTTGTCTGGTGTATCCGCCATCGCTTCCACCACCGTGACGTAGACGACAATGATAAGGACCCCTATTCAATCGGACGCGGTTTCTGGTTTGCACATATTGGTTGGATGTTGAGGGACTATGAGAGCGGCAATCTGGACTGGAGCATTGTTCCCGACCTGGAACGTGATCCCATCGTTGCGTGGCAGCACAAGTATTACTGGCAATTGGTGCTGGTGACCAATATTGCTTTGCCCCTGTTCCTGGGCTGGATGGTCGGAGATATTTGGGGTGTTTTCCTGCTGGTAGGTATTTTGCGCCTTGTGCTGAGCCACCACGTAACCTTTTTCATCAATTCACTGGCCCATATGTGGGGCAACCGTCCTTACACGGATGAGAATAGCGCACGGGATAACTGGGTTCTGGCCATTGTCACCTACGGCGAGGGTTACCATAATTTTCACCATCTGTTCCAGAGTGATTACCGAAACGGCATTCGCTGGTGGCAATACGATATAAATAAATGGTTTATATCTGTCTGTTCATGGGTGGGTCTGGCCAAGAACCTGAAACGCACATCGGATTTCAAAATCCAGCGCGCGCGCCTGGCGATGGTGTTCAAACGCGCCCAGGAGAAAATTGACAAGTCTGCGGAGAACCCTCGATGGCGTGTATTATTTGAAACGGAATATGCACAGTTCAAACAGACTGTCGCCGAATGGCAACAACTCCAGATGGAAAGGATGCAGCAAAGCCGGCAGAAGCTGGCCGATGCCATAGACCAGAGCGCCCTGACTAGCCGCTACCGCGAACTGGAAAGGGAGCTGAAAATGCAACGCAAGCGCGTGACCATGCTGACGGCCCAGTTTTACGGGTAAAAGCAATAACTCATATGCAGAAAGGGGCCTTTTGGTCCCTTTTTTTGTTTTCCGTACCCATCCCACCGCTGTCCTACTTAACCCGTATATTGCACCAGTATGGCCCAGGCCAGCTTCTCGACCGGTTTCCGGCAGCCCAGGCTGGCTTCTCGACGGGTTCCCCGTCTCACCTTCTCTCACCTTCTCCCTGAAGTCGGCGCCGTGCAGGTGTGGTTGGGCGCAGGTCTGGACTGAAGACCATAGCCGTAGCTATGGCCTGAAGGAAGATCAAGTTCAAGCGCAGCTGAACAAGCCGGGGCCGGGATAGGTATCGGGCCGGGTACAAAGTGCACCCTTGTGTCTGGCAATCATATTGTGATTAAAGTTAATACATTCATATACATATTTTGAGGCCCGATACCGACTGGTGCAATATCCGGGTTAATACCGTGGGGCTGCGTCGCGACCGAGCCTCCAGGACGGATTTATGGCGAGTCCGGAAGCAAGACACCGCACCGCCTTGGCGGGTTCGACAGACCAAAATTCTATGTCCAATCGTGGATTGATGTCCTTCAATCCGGCACTTGACCTTTGTTTGAGTACAAGGGTTTTAGATTATAGCGGGACAGCAGTGTACGCATCCCTATTGTTTGGCCAGTCGAAAAAATGCCCGGGCATTGCTGGTAGTGGCTTTGGCCAGCGCTTCGGGGTGTTCGTTGCGGCAAGCGGCCAAAGTGCCGAGTATCCATGGCAACAGACGTGGTTCATTGCGATGGCTCTTGATTTTTGGGCGCAGATTGCGTGGTTTGAGATAGGGTGCATCGGTTTCAATCATCAATCGCACACTGGGGATGTCTTTCATGTATTCCTTCATATGAGTACCCCGCCGCTCATCGCAAATCCAACCGGTGATGCCGATATAGCAGTCCATATCCAGGTACTGGTAAAGCTCGGGTTTGCTGCCGGTAAAGCAATGCACGACAACATCACTTAAATGGTCCCGGTACTCTCTGAGTATCGCGACAAAATCCTCGTGTGCATCTCGCTGATGCAGAAATAAAGGCAAACCTGTCTCAATGGCGATTTGAATCTGTTGTTCAAAAGCTGAACGTTGTGTCTCGCGGGGCGAGAAATCACGGAAGTAATCCAGGCCGGTTTCCCCGATGGCAACGACAGTGGACTCCCTGGCGAGATCGCGGAGCAAGCTGTCCGTCTCACTGTCATATTGAGAGGCCCGGTGCGGGTGTACACCGGCTGTGGCGAATAATTGTCCGGGCCACTCATTTGCGATCTTTAGTGCTGCCAGGCTACCGTCGCCACTGGCGCCGGTAACAATCATCTGAACAACGCCTGCCTGCTGTGCTGCTTCTACTACCGCACTGCGATCTGCGTCAAACGAGTCGTGTGTAAGGTTACAACCTATGTCTATGAGTTCCATCTATCCAAGTGTACCGCATTGCGTCTGGCTGAAAGTGCCATCAACTACGATGCAGTACACTAGCTACCATTTTCAATAATGTCGCGCATTGTAATGGTTTTTTTACCACAGATGCTTGCACACGCCCTAAGTTGCCATACAATCCGCACATGCAAGTAAAATGGAACGCCCTGTGGCGATTGATGCGATTTGACCGGCCGATTGGCATACTCTTGTTGCTGTGGCCGACGCTGTGGGCTTTGTGGATAGCGGGTGAGGGCAGTCCCTCGACCAGGAATATACTGATATTCTGCGCCGGGGTTGTGCTGATGCGTGCGGCAGGGTGCATCATGAACGATGTTGCAGACCGTGATTTTGATCCGCATGTTGAACGTACACGGTCACGACCACTCGCATCGGGCGAATTGACTGTACGCCAGGCATTGATGGTATTTTTCGTGTTGATGTTGCTGGCCTTTGGGTTGGTTTTGATGACCAACGCATTGACGATTAAACTCGCGTTTGCCGGTGCGGTACTGGCATCCACTTACCCTTTCTTCAAGCGCTGGACACATTTTCCGCAAGTGGTTCTTGGCCTCGCGTTTGGCTGGGGAATACCAATGGCTTTTGCTGCGGAGACAGGGCAGATAGCCTCAGCCGCCTGGTTGATTTTGTTGATCAACGTCATCTGGTCAGTTATTTATGACACCCTCTATGCCATGGTGGATCGAGATGATGATATTTCCATCGGGCTGAAATCCACTGCTATTTTGTTTGGACGGTTTGATCTGTTGATATTGCGTGTGTTAAAAATATTGATGATCGCGTTGTTGGTGTTGTTGGGCTTGCATCTCCAGTTTGACTGGCCATGGTTCGCCGGTGTTGTGGCCGCTGCCGGCTTGTTTGCCTGGCAGCAATATAGGGTCAAAGACCGTAACAGGGATGCCTGCTTCCGGGCTTTTTTGAATAATAACTGGGTCGGTGTAGCCATTTTTGTCGGTCTTCTGACCCACTATGCCATCGATTGATTGAAGGATTTGGCTATGCTGTCATTACAAGGATTCAGAACACTGATCCGGCGCCCCGAAGCGGCAGATGAGGCGGCCTTTCTGGCCGCCATGAAAGACAGTATAGGCTTACATTCCCCCTGGCTCTCGGCACCCAAAACTCACGCCGACTGGGAACGCTATATGCGCCGGCTGCAAAGGGATACTGAAGCCGGCTTCCTGGTGAAACGCATACATGATGGCGCCCTCTGTGGTGTGGTCAATCTGAATATCATCACCTACGAGGCCTTGTGCGGTGCCTATGTCAGCTATTTTGCTGTGGCGGGTCAAGTTGAAAAAGGCTATATGACCGAGGGCCTGACACAGGTGATCCGCCATGCCTTTGACAAGATGGGTTTGCACCGCCTGGAAGCCAATATCCAGCCCAATAACCTGCCTTCGATCGCGTTGGCAAGAAGCGTGGGGTTTCAATACGAAGGATTCTCACCACGTTTTTTAAAGATCAATGGCGAGTGGTGTGATCACGAGCGCTGGGCCGTGCTGGCAGATGACTAATAACCGGCATTGATGCGGTCTATTGACGGTTTGCCGGGATTGCCCTGGTCGCAACCCAGACATCCACCTGTTTTGCACCGGCTTTTTTCAGGGTCCTGGCACATTCGATCACGGTTGTTCCGGTGGTCATCACATCATCGATCAAGGCTACATGACGCGGCGGGGTGATCGGACCATGCCAGTAAAAAGCCCCGGCAACGTTATTCCGGCGTTGTTTACGGCTCAGACCAGATTGTGCCTTTGTATTCCTGCGTCGTCTTAATGAAGCAGAAAATAACGGGATATCCAGTACCTTGCTGAGGTGGCTACCGAGCTCACATGCCTGGTTAAAGCCACGTTTAGCCATACGTAGCTTGTGCAATGGTACCGGGATCAATGCATCCGGGTAATGCTCGCCACGATCCAAAATATGTTCACACATCAGCTGACCCAGGATTCTGCCAGCAACGAGTTGCCGGTTAAACTTAAATGACTGTACCAGGCGGTCTGCGGGAAACCGGTAATGCAGCGGGCAAACGGTACGCGCAAACGGCGGAGAGCTTTGAATGCATTGACCACAGATTTTATCTTCCGGGGAAGCCAATGGGAGTCCGCATTGGTGACAATGCAGGCCTGTCCACGGCAGGTCGGTTCTGCAGGGGTCACAGATACAGCTTGAACCAGAAGACATTCCACACAGCACACAACGGGCGGGAAACAGCAAATTGAGCGCTCTATGCCACCAGCCAGTGTCATAGTGTAATGCGCTTTGAGGCTGCAGGCGCTTGCCTTGCATCCTGATCTTTGAACTGCTGTGCTGTTTCGTGCTCATGTGTAAAACTATTTATACCTTGATTCATCCGCGATTCAAATCCACAGCTGGCCCGGCACAAGGAAGGACAAATCCTCCGGGCGTTGTAAGAAAATCACGTAAAAGCTGCCGCCAACCCGTCCACTGCGATAAGCTGATTCGGAGATGGATTAGCTGTAAAATAGCGACGCTGTACGCAGCCAGCATTGCCATGGAGTTATTCTGAGGAGCGATTGCTGCGAGATCAACCCGACATCAACCCGACATCAAATGAGACATCACGCCGGTATGAGCCTGACACCACTGGACAAAAACGCAAACAGGTTGTCATTCAACCGCGCTGCGAACAGCTATGATCATCATGCCGTCCTGCAACGTGAAGTTGAGTCACGCTTGCTGGAGCGGATTGAGTTTCAACGCATTGAACCCGCCCTGATCCTGGATCTTGGCTGCGGTACCGGTTCAGCCAGCCAGTCACTTGCGACCCGGTTTCAGCAAGCGACAGTGATAGCCCTGGACTGGGCGTTTGAGATGTTGGCAAACGTCGGATCGGAGACTGGCCCTGGTTCCGGGATCAGTCGATTGTGTGCTGATATGCACACGCTGCCATTGGCTTCGCGCAGCGTGGACCTGGTTTTTTCCAACCTGGCCCTGCAATGGGCTTATGATTTACCCGCTATTTTTTGCGAGTTCCGCCGTATCATGAAGCCCGGTGCCATGCTCATTTTTACCTGCTATGGGCCTGATACTTTGTACGAACTCAAGCAAGCCTGGCGGGCCGTAGACGATCTGCCGCATGTGAATGACCACCCGGATATGCACAATATCGGAGATGAGCTTATGTCTGCGGGGTTCAAGGAGCCGGTGATGGACGCGGAACGTCTGACATTGGAATATCCGGATGTATTGTCACTGATGCGTGAGCTGAAAGGGCTTGGTGCTCACAATGTGGCTCACCACAGACAGCGGGGTCTGACCGGAAAATCTCGCATGAGAGCGATGTTCAACTCCTATGAACAATTCTCTCGGGATGATCGTTACCCAGCCAGTTTTGAGGTGGTATATGGTGCCGCATTTGCCCCGGCAGACGGCCAACCGGTGAAAACTTCGCAGGGAGATGTAGCGACGTTCTCTGTTGATGCACTACTTTCGAATTCCAGGAACCGCAATACGTCCTGAAGATTAGCGACTCATGCTTTTCAAATTGACTGGTATGAGCTACAATTAGGTTACCGAGGAGAAAAATCTCCTCTAAGGAACATGCAAAATTGACCCGAAAGGGTCTAATGGATCGAAAGTAACATTCCCCCTTATGTTGCTTTCGTATTGAGGTCAAGCGCTCCCCTTGCGTTGAACCTTAATGAAAGGACTGGCTCACCCCTTGCCGGTCCTTTCTTTTATCCGGGACATAGAATTAACTGCCAGGACGGTTTTGTCACGGGGGTTTGATGCGCAGGAAGTCTCTGGGTAATTGAGCAATAACCCAATCACCCGTTCACACTTTGATCAGTTTTATTGATCCAATGCCTTTAATGCAGCGTCACAATATTGTTTTGTGAGATAGCAGGGGTTTCCTATCTGTTTGCGATCATTAATGCTGACCTGCTCTACGCCGTTATTATCCTGGGTTACAGCCAGGAGTTTGGGTGGACGGAACGCCTCCAGGTAGTAAATACAGTGATCCCACGTAGAACCTTCGGGCAATTTGACGACTTGAATACTGTCTTCGCCATATCGGCAGTTTGCATAATCAGCAAATAGTGTTTCGCCTTTTTTATACTCGCAAGCAATTGCCACACCAGCATTCGCCGCCAGCATAATAGCCAGCGAGATTATGAGGGATTTCTTTTTCATTTCAGTTTCTCCACGTCAGTTACGCTCTGCTCTATCGGCCTGTATCGGGTCGTGAATACGCTGCACCGATTCTTCAGAGCGTCGCCATTAAGTTAAACACATGGCGCTGCAAATCTGCATGATGTATGTCAAACAACTGAATAATGATTGCAATTCAATTATTTGAGCGATGATTGAGGCTTATTGAAATCCAGCCGGCTGACGCAAGCTGAAGCGGTCATTTGGCCGGGGCGTATTGAGGTGAGTGCACCGTTGGGGCCTGGAAAAACAGGCCCGGGTATCGATCGGCGCCTTAGCAGGATCAATAGCTATCAAGCTGGTTAGCAGCAACTATGCACACATCATTAAAAAATATATGCGACCTGATGTGTAATCTACCCAATGCAGTTGTCATGCGAGCCATCAATCGTTATCGATCAAGTCGGCCAGGTCCTTTTTGTACCTGACCAGCGCAGTCGGGTGCGGGTACAGCCTGGTTTTCATTCTAATTGTTCTTGGTTGCTCAGGGCAGGTGGGGCTTTGCCAGGTATTCGTTACTTTGCATTTCAATCAGGCGGCTTGCGGTACGCTGGAATTCGAAGGCCAGCCGGTTGCCGGTGTAGAGCTTATCAATAGGGTTGGCAGCTGAAATCAGCATCTTGACGTTGCGGTCGTAGAATTCGTCAATGAGGTTGATAAAGCGGCGGGTGGCATCGGCATTACTTTCATCCATTGCAGGCACACCGGATAACAGCACCGTGTTGAACGCGCGTGCTATTTCTATGTAGTCGGATGTACCGGTTGCACGGTTACAAAGCTCCTCGAAGCTGAACCAGATGATACCGTCACTGCGACGCCTCGCGTTCAGGAAACGGCCGTTGATCTCAAGACAGGCATCCAGCAAACATCCCGGCGCCATGCGCTCAAAGGCCTCACTCAATCCGGCTTCGGCATGATCATCCAGGGGTTGCAAAAAAATCTCGGAACGTTGCAACAAACGCAGGCGAAAATCCTGGTCGCCATCGACATGCAGACTCAGGCTATGTGCTTTGAGTGACTCTATGGCGGGCAGGAACTTGGCCCGCTGCAAACCACCACGGTAAAGATCATCCGGGGCCACGTTTGACGTGGCGATCAGGGTTACACCTTCTGCAAACAATGCCTGTAACAGACCGCCAAGCAACATGGCATCGGCGATATCCGATACAAAAAACTCATCAAAGCACAGCACACGACATTGTTTTGCCCATTCGCGTGCAATTTCCGGCAGGGGGTCGCGAGTGGAAGGCCTTGTCTTCAAGCTGGCATGGACCCGTGCCATGAAACGATGAAAATGAATACGTTGCTTGTCCTTGCCCGGCAGGCTGTCGAAGAATACATCCATTAGCCACGTCTTACCCCGTCCAACACCCCCCCACATGTACAGGCCGGTCACCGCTTTGCGTTGTTTCCCGCGGATTTTTGACCACCACCCGGACACCGGATGCGCGGTCAATTCAATCCAGATTCTATCAAGCTCGACGATGGCTTTTTGCTGGGCAGGATCGGCTTTATAACCACCCGATGTGGTCAGGGATTCATAAATATTCAGGGGTCTGCGGTGCAAGTGTTACCGTCTAGGGTGAAATTTTGTCAGGCAGGTTTGGACGGACACCGTTTTTCAGTAAACCGCGTAAGTCCATCAGGCGCCGGTGGAAAAAATGATCGGCTTGTTCCATGATCAGGTATTCAGGCTGGGGATCGACCTTTTCTATCCAGCAGTTGACATCCTCGAGGGCAACGACGTCATCCTCATCACCCTGAATCACCAGCCAGGGGCATTGTGGATGTTGCATTTGTGAGAACTCGTAGCGATCAACCGGTGGTGCGATGGTAATCAGCTGACCCAGCTTGAGGTTTTGCGCTGCCCGCAGTGCGATAAATGAGCCAAAAGAAAAACCACCGAGCCACAGCTCATCATCTGGCCGGCTTCGGCGCACCCACTCAATAACGGCAAACAGGTCATCGGTTTCGCCATAACCATCATCATGCTCGCCTTCACTCTCACCGGCAGCCCGGAAATTGAATCGAATCGTGCGCAGGCCAAGCTCCCGCACGGAGCGTTCCATGATGGTGACGACCTTGTTGTGCATGGTGCCGCCGTGCTCGGGGTGCGGGTGACAAAGCACTATCGTTGCAGGGCGTTCATCCGCAGGATCAGGCACATCGCTGACACATTCCAGCTTACCCACCGGACCACGAAGGTAAAACTCGTGCCGTGATTCCGGAAATTCATCAGATTGTATGGTGTCAGGTGACTCCGCCATGGGCTGTTTCATCGTTAATAGGCAGATACGCATCATACCGCAGTCTGAGAGACTACTCTATGGTAGGGTTGGCGGATGAGCTCAAAATCTGACTTCATTACCATGAAATCCATACACAGGCGGTCTGTTGGATGAACTTTCTGGCGCATCTCTGCCTGGCCCAGGGCGACCCGGGATTGATGCTGGGCGGTTTGTTTGGTGACTTTGTGAGGGGTCGACGCGCCTTGCGGGCATTTCCGGAGCCGGTCAGGCAGGGGATTGTTTTACATCGATTTATAGATCGACGCACAGACCAGATACCGGTGTTCAAGAAACTACGCTCCCGGTTCCCGCGTGAGTTCCGGCGTTACGCCGGCATTATCATTGACCTCGCTTTTGATCATGAACTGGCTGTGAACTGGTGGCGCTACATGCCGGGCAGCCTGGAACGGTTTGATGTTGAGGTACGGGATTTATTGAGTGCCAACACAGACATGGTGCCAGACGGGCTGATCACATTCATGCGCTATGCAGACCGTCATGGACTGTTTACGGCCTACCGGGAAGAGGATGTTACCCTGTTTGCACTCGCCGGTATTGGAACGCGTCTGTCACGGCCAAACCCCCTGCACCGTGTGACAGAAATATGGCCGGATATGGCACCTGAATTCAAGCTGGCTTTCCGGCAGTTTTTCCCGCAAATTCAGTCAGACGTGCTGGAATGGCGCAAATCTATGTCCACGACCACCGGGTCATGATCTGAAAATCTTAACCAGGGTTGCGGTAATTCCATATGGGCCGGAAAACCGGCGTTTACATTCCAGATGAAAGCCCGTTGGACTTTTTCCTGCAATGGTGCAGATACAAACGCGTAATCCAGCGTGCCGGCCTGGCCATAATACATATAGCTGTAAACATTGCCCTGATCCTTGTCCATCAACTCGACAAATCCGGCTTTTCGAATCACATCGATGGGATCTTCCCGCCGGTAGGCATTCATGTCACCCAGGATGAGAGCATTTTCACTTTGGGTGGTTTCAGATAGCGAATTCACCCAGGCCGACATTTTTACAGCCGAGGCCACTCGCATGGGATTCCAGCAACCCTGGCCGTCCCTTTGATTGGCGTTGATGCCGGCATCCGGGCAGGAACCCTTGGATTTCAGGTGATTGACGACGACCAGTACCTTCTCATCACCATCGCGATGTTTGAAAACCTGTGCCAGCGGCTGACGGCTTTTTCTGAACTCGGCCCCGGTTAAGGTCCGCGCGGAGCCCACGGTCTCAAGCAGGTCGCTGCGATAAAACAGGGCCACCATAATGGCATCGTCGCCGATATCATCACCCGTTGGCCGCACCACTTGCCAGGAAGCAGCGGTGGCCTCCTGTGCAAGGTCTATAAAGTCTGCCGCCGCACTGAGCGGGCCGAAGCCGTCATTTTCAAGCTCCATGACGGCCAGCACATGCGGGTTCAACTGACCAATGGCAGCTCCCAGGCGTTGACGCTGACCTTCAAATTCCGAGGCGGTTTGAGCACCCCTGGGGGTCGGAAAGTCGCCCCCTTTACCATCACCATTAAAATAATTGTGCAGGTTCATACCCACCACCCTGATCTCATCTGAACCAGCCTGTGCGGGGGTTTCAATTATCGGTGGCTTTCCGGTCGCCAGGCCCTGAAGTGCCAGTTGCAGATCCCTCTCGCCATGAATCATCACACCCATGACACTGCTGATATCAGAGCCCGGTATCAGAAAAGCCGGGCGATTCTCCGCTTGCACCATCGTGGCTGTCAGCGAAAAGTCTCTGTTCTGACGGGTATGTTTAGTCGCTTCAGGACCGGGAGCCTTTACTTCAGTGGGTACATACTGGAAACCATTTCCAGCCAGGGAAAATGTCCCACGATCAAACTGGTAGGTATCTGTGACAGTCAATGCACCTTCAATCTGAATCCGCATGCTCTCAATGGCTTCGCGCTCAATGCCGCGCAGTGGCAGTGCAACGTTTGTCAAAGGCAGTTCCTGCCCGTTTGAGCACCGGGCCAGACCAGACGCACCGGTCAATGCCGTCAACGTATTACGACCCCTTGGTATCTCGGTTACCGTACCCTTCGCGCTGACCCAGGAGCCGGACTCTATTCCTGCGGGCACAGTTGCATTAGGTACAAAAATGGCATTCGAGGTACTGTCGTCACCATCCGAACCAGGCTCTTCAATATATAAACCCTCACCTGCCTGGACCAGCGTTACGACACCCTGGATGACCACCTGCTCACCAAGCATCGCTGACTTGGGGCCGGAGCCCTGTACAACTGCGATGGGTGTTGTCTGGGCATCACATTTTGTGTAATCAAGCTGCCCTGTGGAGGACTCTTGCGAGCAACCGCCCAGGATAGCGGCACAAAAAAACGCCGCAATCAGCGGCGTTCCGGATAGTTTGTTGAGCATGATCGGTCTTACTGGATCATGAATTCGATGGACACCTTTACCTGTTCATCTGACAGGTCGGCGCGTCCACCACGGGCAGGCATGGCATTCAGACCGTTCACAGCAGATTGCATCAGGGCATCAAACCCTTTTTCAGCACGTTGGGCCATTTCCGGAGAACCGGGTTTCGGCGCACCGGCGACACCGGAGGTATGGCAGGCCGCACATACGCTGTTATAGATCATTTCACTATCGAGGCTGCCATCAAACGCAACCGCCTGGACTGCCGTTTCTGCTGGCTTGACAGGCGCGGGCCCATCCTCGCCGGTGTAAACATCGGCAACCGATCTGATCCGTTCCTCGGCAGTCGTCAACCTGCTTGGATTGTTGGCCGAATCATCTTTGAAGCCAAGATCTCGTGCAATAAAAGCAATGCTGATTGTAAACACAACCAGTATGGCCATGACGATACTGATGTTCTTGATAAACGTGCTATCGGTTTGTTCTTCCACTTGACACCTCTGAAACGGGTATTTATTACCCTGAAAAAAACCTGTTCGGAACCCCTAAAGGGGCGCATAGTATAGCGGTAACACGATGTAACCGGAAGTAAGCTGACGTTTCCTTATGTTCCCAAAGCAGCTAAACTACGCAACTCCATTTCAATGCGCCCGTAGCTCAGCTGGATAGAGTACTGCCCTCCGAAGGCAGGGGTCACAGGTTCGAATCCTGTCGGGCGCGCCAAAATACTAAAAGTCGCTTACGCGGCTTTTTGTA
>Ga0316201_10000921_pt1 | contig 18633 bp, 15 predicted proteins | sample CS6wburrow_MG_FD_204516 | JGI IMG/M metagenome (GOLD analysis project Ga0316201, IMG submission 204516) | Coastal sediment microbial communities from Delaware Bay, Delaware, United States - CS-6 worm burrow | ecosystem: Environmental > Aquatic > Marine > Coastal > Sediment | place: USA... | reverse complement strand
ATGCCGGGCTCGATGGCCTGCATCGACGACACGTAAATAAGCTGCAGAGGCGTCTTGTGATACACGGCCTCGCCGGCCCACAGATGTGTCCAGGACACGAAGCCGTCGATCTTCGTATCCATCACGAGACGGGACTCCCGAAGGTTGTCCATGAAGGACTGCCGAACCCGGACGCGACGCTCGGCGCGGCTCTCGCCCTCGACTTCCGGCAATGCACGGCCGAATCGATAACCTTTTTCCGAGAGCCCGGAGTTGCAGACGATGACGTCGGGGCTCTTGCCGCCCATGTGCTCGATGATATAGCTGCGTGAAGCCCACAGATCCGAGAGGCTGGTCACATCGGCCTGCAGCGCGAACGCATCGACCCCCATATCGCGAATTGCATCGACGAGGTCGAAGCCGTCCCTGTAGCTGCTGTGGAAGTGAACACCGACGACGGAAGCGCCGTTGGCAGCCGCGGCCAGAGCCAGCGCCTGGCCGATGCCGCCGTCTTTCCCGGAGCCCGTGATGAGAACGCGCTTGCCGGCAAAGGCGGATTTGTACGTTTCACCGAATTCGAATTTTTTTGTGTCCGCCGTGAACGCCATCTTCTTACATCTCCGTTATCGCCCCCAAAGCACAAGGGTACCTCAGAATCTGGGGCTCTTGGAGTCGTTTTAGCCGATGGTCTAACGCGAAAAAGCGCTGGCGAAGGCCGCTCCGGCGGTTCTGTCCCGATTCATGCGAGCACCGACAGATCCGCGAATGCCACGTAAATCGTCAGTACGAGGAGCACGAGAATCGCGCCCAGTTTTCGGGCGTGCGCCCACGGCGTCATATCGACCGCCTTCACGTCGACCTGCTGCCATTCCTCGTCCAGGGGTGAGAATTCCCCGATGATCAGCATGAGCACGACGAGGTAGGCAAACACGATGCCGAGAAAATGAAACTCGTTCAGCGAGGCGACAATCAGCGCAAGGGGCGGCACGAAATAGCCCGCGGCGATTATCATGAATCCCGAAATGAGCGCCAGCTTCGCCGCCTTTGGGGGCACGCGCCGCGTCAGCATGCCCACCAGGACGACCGAAAAAATCGGGATGAAGTAGATGCCGTTCATCTTTTGCAGGTACGAGAAGATGCTGTCCTGTCCCGCGAGCAACGGCGCGAGTGACATGGAGAAAATCGCAATCGTCCAACCGAATATCTTGCCGGAGCGAACCACCTGCTCGTTGCTTGCATTCTTGTTGATGACGTTGCGGTACAGGCCGAGGCTGAAGAGGGTGCAGGTACTGTTCAGGGCCGAATTGAAGCTGGACAGGATCGCACCCATCATGACCGCTGCGAAGAACCCGGCATAGGCTGTCGGCAGCACCGTGTTCACCAGCAGACCATAGGAATGATCGGCACGAACGTCCTGCCCGGCGAACATCGCGAAGGCAATCATCCCAGGGATCACCAGGTACAACGGGCCGAGGAGTTTGAGGAAACCGGTGGCCAGCACGCCTTTCTGCCCCTCCGCGAGCGAGCTGGCGCCGAATGTACGCTGAATGATCTGCTGGTTCGTGGTCCAGTAAAACAGGTTGAGCAGCAACACGCCGCTGAATACGGTGCCGATCGGAACCGAGCTGTCCTTGCCGCCGATCGAGTTGAATCGGTCTTCGTTGCCCTGCGCGAGGGCGACCATCCCCTCCAGAAAGCTGCCATCGCCGAGCGCTTTGAGCCCGAACCAGGCAATCATCAGGCCGCCGGTCAGCAGCCCGATACCGTTCAACAGGTCGGATACGGCGACGGTCCGCAGCCCGCCGAACAGCGCATACAGCGAACCGATGATTCCGACGAGCCAGACGATCACCCACAGGGTCTGCTGGTGCGACTGCAGCCCGAGCAGGCCCTGTACGTCGAGGATGCCGATCAGGCCCGTGGCACCCGTGTAAAGAATAATGGGCAAAAGGATCACCGCGTAGGCGACGAGAAAAATCAGGTCGGTGATCATGCGCGTCTGGTGGTCGAAACGTATCTCCAGGTATTGCGGCACCGTCGATACACCGCTCTTCAGAAATCGCGGCAGGAAGAATAACGCCATGCAGACCAGCGCGAGGACGGCAACGACTTCCCACACCATGACCGAGAAACCATAGGTGAAGGCGGCGCCATTCAGACCGACCATCTGCTCCGTCGAAAGGTTGGTGAGCAGCAGTGAACCGGCGATAAGTGGCCAGGTGAGGGTCCTCCCGGCGAGAAAGTAACCTTCACTGGTTTCGTGGTCGTCCTTGCGCGTCAGCCACCACGTGATTGCTGCGACCAGGCCCGTGAAGAACAGGAAAGAAACAAGGATCATGGCCAGCAGGTCTCGCAGCGACAGCGTCCGGATTATGCATTAGCATTGGGATGCACGCGAATCGCAGAGACCGTTCGATGAACGCTTCAACCTGGTCTTTGCCGCTATTATCCGGAGCCTTTCTGTTGTGCGCCGTGACGATCGCGGTATTCGGCGTCAGGATGACCCGCGCAGCGCGGGACCTGGCGCATCGTACCGGTTTGGGCGAACTCCTGGTCGGCGCGGTCCTGGTCGGCGCGGCGACTTCTCTCGCTGGCATCACAACGTCGGTAACTGCCGCCTGGTCGGGTCACGCCGGGCTGGCCGTCAGCAATGCGTTCGGCGGTATTGCCGCACAGACGGCATTCCTTGCCATCGCGGATATCGTTTACCGGCGCGCCAACCTGGAACATGCGGCCGCATCCGTCGAGAACCTCGTCGTGTGTGCTTTTCTGTTGTGCCTCCTCGGCATCCACGTCGCTGGCGCAGCAACCCCGTCATTTTCGTTTATGGGCATCCACCCGGTGACGCCGCTTCTTGTCGTCGCTTACTTCTTCGGGCTCTACGTCCTGATGAAGACCCATCGGTCGCCCATGTGGATTCCCAGGCGGACGGACGACACGCGGCCGGAGAGCAAGGGCTACACAGGCGGGCGCGGAGGGAGCATGGCAGGGCCGTGGCTCGTTTTTGTAGTGAGCGCAGTAGCGGTTGCGGCCTCGGGCTGGCTGCTTGCGCAGGTCGCGGTACCGTTTGCCGTGCAAACAGGACTTTCCGAGAGCTTCGTTGGCGGCACGTTCACGGCCATTGCGACGTCGCTGCCAGAGCTCATCATTGCCGTGACGGCGGTCCGGATGGGGGCATTGAATCTTGCCGTGGGCGACATCATCGGCGGCAATGCGTTCGACACGCTCTTCGTGGCAATTTCGGACGTGGTTTACCGGGAGGGGCCGATCTATGCCGCGATTTCAAATGCCGAGTTCTTATGGCTGGCAATCACGATACTGATGACGGCCGTATTGCTCATGGGGCTGCTGTACAGGGAGCGCCACGGTATCGGCAATATCGGCGTCGAGAGCGTACTCCTGTCCGTCATTTACCTGGGCGGGGCGGGCGTCATGTTCTTCCTCGCGTGATCATGCACAGCAGGCGTTTTTTGCGATGAATAACCCACAAGCGTTGTGAGAGGAAACTGGCGATGTTGGGACGGAAATTTCAGAAGTTCATCAAGGACATTATCGACCGGACGCTGTTTCTGCAGTTGGCTAGCGTGCTGGGTTTTCTCTGGCTCGCTTTTTCCGCGGCTTTGTACCTCGCGGAGCGCGGCGCCGACGATAGCCCGATTCAGTCATTCGGAGATGCGATGTACTGGGGGATAGCGGCGTTATCGACAGCCGGAATCGCGGATTCGCCAATTTCGGGTTTGTCGAAATTGATCGGAGGAACCTGGATCATCGTAGGCTCCGTCATGTTTTTCGGCATCATCGTGAGCACCGTAACGGCCTACTTCATGCGGCCGGTGCAACGCCCCACGGATCAGCTCGTAGAGTCCATCGAATACAGCCTCGAGGAACTCGATCAGCTGTCGGTCGAGGAGCTGGACCTGCTCAAGGAGAACGTGGACGCCCTCATCGAATACATGGAAGAGATAAAGAGCCGAAGGCAGTGAATCAGGCGATGGCCTCGTCGAGCTCTCTCTCCAGGCGCGCGGCCTCGGCGACGCGGCCTTTCGAAAGCGGCGCAAGCAGCATATAGAGCGCGGGAGTCAGATAGAGCGTAAAAATAGCGGCGATGCCGAGCCCACCAAAAACCACCCAGCCGATCGCGCTCCGTGCCTCCGCGCCGGCGCCCGAGCTGAGCACCAGGGGCAGGGCCCCGAGGACGGTCGAGACTACCGTCATCATGATCGGGCGCAGGCGCCTCTCCGCGCCTCCGGCAATCGCAGACTTTACGTCCATGCCGCTATCCCGCAACTGGTCTGCGAATTCGACGAGCAGAACGCTGTTCTTTGCCATCAGGCCGATTAGCAAGACCAGGCCTATCTGTGAATAGACATTGAGCGAGGTTCCGGTCAGGAACAGCGCAAATACGGCGGCCGCGATGCCGAAGGGGACGATCAGTGTAACCACGAGTGCGCTGGTGAAGCCCTCGAACTGCGCACAAAGGACAAGAAACACGACGAGGAGCGCAATCATAAAGGTCAGAGCAACCTCGCTGGAGGTTTCCTCGAGCGTTGCAGCCTCGCCCAGAAAGATCATCGATACTCCTGCCGGCAATACGTCTTCGGCGATGGCGCGCAACTCGTCGACAGCCGATTGCAGCGGCAGGCTTTCCGCGAGTACGATGCCGACCTCGATGGCGCGGCGCTGCGCCTGTCGATTCAATTCGGTGGCGACACCTTCCTCCCTGAGCGTCACTATGCTCGATAGTGGCAACAGGCCGCCGTCCGCCGTGCCGACATACAGGTTGACGAGGTCGGACGGGTCGTTTATCCGGCCGCTGACAGACTCGAGCAGGATAGGCACAGCCTGGTCATCGATATTGAGGTCAACGAGTTCGTCCCCATCGATCATCGCGCGCAGCGTGGTGGCGAGCGATGGCAGGTCGACGCCGAGATCTGACGCGCGGCGACGATCGATACTGACTGACAGCTGAGGTTGCGTGGGATCGAATGCAATGCGCGGCCGTGCAAGGTTGGTCGATCGCTCTTCGATCGCGGCCGTGAACGCTTTCGCGGCAGTAAATATGTCGTCGTAATCGTTACCGAGCAGCGCTATCCGAATTCCGTCGCCGCCGCCACGCAGGTTCAGGCTGTTGCCGCCCCAGACGCTCACACGCGCGCCGGGAATTTCAGACAGCGGGCCGCGCAGCGAGTCGCTGATCTCCTGCTGACTGCGGTCGCGCTCGCTCCAGTCTGCAAGTGGCATCGACATAAAGCTGCGGTTGGGGTCCCACATGCCGACCAGTGAATACAGCGATTGCGCTTCACCGGACTCGACGACCGGGCGCAAAATTTCCTCGATTTTCTGCGTCTGTCGATCCATGTAATTGACGCCAGTGCCGTCGGGCCCGCTGGCAAAGACGCGGACGATGCCGCGATCCTCCGACGGGATCAATTCCCTGTCGAGTGCCTGGTACAGGAGAGCGGCGCCACCTGCGAACAGCAGTGCGGCAAATACCGTGGCCAGCGGCCTTGCCAGGACGATGGACAACGATTTCCGGTAGGCGGCAGCAAATCGTTGCCCCAGGCGCGGCAGCCATTTCGGCTGCTCGCCATGATCGCTGTGCCGGAGCAGCCGCGCGGCCGCGGCGGGCACGATCGAAAGCGCTACGAAGCTCGATATGATCACGGCGCTGGCCAGCACGATGCCGAACTCCCGGAACAACCGGCCGGCCGTGCTCGGCAGGAATGAAATCGGCACGAATACCGAGACCAGCACGGCGGTCGTGGCAACGACGGCAAAAAATACCTGCCGCGTCCCGAGCACTGCTGCCGCGCGGCTGCGCAGGCCGTCCTGGCGCTGCCGCTGGATATTCTCGAGTACCACGATCGCGTCGTCCACGACGAGCCCCGTGGCCAGCACCAGCGCGAGCAACGTCAGCAGGTTCACCGAAAACCCGAACAGCCAGATTGCGGCAATCGTGCCCACGAGCGCGACGGGAATGGCGAAGCTCGGTATCAGCGTGGCGCGCAGGCTTCCCATGAATAGCCAGATAGTGGCGATGACGATGGCAATTGCCATCACGAGGGTTATCAGTACCTGCGTAATCGAGCTGCGGATGAACGTCGCCTGGTCATCGGTTACGACGACTTCGAGATTGTCGAAGCGATCGTTGATCTGGCCAACCACCGCGTTGATGCCATCGGAGATCTCTATCGTATTCGAGCGGGCCTGGCGGACAACACCGAGGCCAAGTACCGGCCGGCCGTCGAGCCGTGTCAGCGTGTCCGCGTCCTCGGGGCCGAAATACACGTCCGCAACGTCGCCGACGCGAACCTTGTCCCGAATGATGATGTCCGCAATCTCGGCCGCTTCAGTTACCGATGCATTCGCGCGCACAAGCAACTGCTGATCGCGGGAACGGAAACTCCCGGCCGGGACGTCGAAGGGCGCTTGCATCAGGGCGGCGGCGACTTCATTCACCGACAGGCCGAAGCTCGTCAACCGCAGCGGATCCAGCGCGACGCGAAGGACTCGCTGGCGATTGCCCGAAAGCTGCACGTCGGCTACACCGTCGATCGTTATCAGCATTGGAATGACGTCTTTTTCGACCAGCCTGGTCAGTTCCTCCTGCGTCAGCGTGTCGCTGAACACGGCGAGATTCATGACGGCTTGCGCGTCATCGTCGGCCTTCACGACAACGACCTGCTCGACGCGTTCCGGCAGTCGACGCGATACGCGATTCACCGCTTCCCGGACGTCCGCCGCAGCGGCGTCGAGATTCGTGCCCGGGCGGAATTCAACGTACATGCGCCCGGAGTTCTCCTCGGAAGCGGAACGTATGTTCTTGATTCCCGAGACACGAGCGACTGCGCCCTCGAGCAGGCTGATTACTTCGGCATCCATGGTTTCCGGCGACGCGCCGGGGTAGCTGGCGCGAACGGTCACAAACGGTCGGTCGACATCCGGAAGTTCGCGTACTTCGACAGCCAGCATCGCGGCGATGCCAGCAATCACGATGAGCAAATTCGCGACCAGCACGAGTACTGGTCGGCGCACGCTCATGCCGGGAAGACTGTCAGGCAGGCTCACGGCTGGTCAATCAGTTGAGTAACGTGGTCGACGTGCCGCCGCCGGCCGGGGTGATTCCTGGCTGAGCCACACGTTCGTCGGCAAGGCGGGGCATATCAAAGCTGACATCAATACCGTCGCGCATACGTTGTACGCCCTCGACGACAATGATGTCGCTGCTGTCGAGGTCACCATCCACGAGGACATACCCTTCGCGGCGCTCAATGATCCGGACGGCCTTGCGATTGGCCTTGCCGTCACTGACCGACCAGACGTATGCGCCGTCGGTGCCCCACTGCACCCCCGTTTCCGCAACTACCGCGTACATTTCTCCGACCAGCTCCACCGCAACACGGAAACTCATTCCGGGGCGCAGTCGGTCGTCGCTGTTGTCGACTTTTGCGCGCACGGCGAACGTCCGGGTCTGCGGATCGATGCGGCTACCGATGTCGACGATCCTGCCTGCGACGCGCGGAGCGGAGGCGCCCCAGGTCTCCAATCTTGCGTCATCGCCCGGCGCCAGTTCGCCGATAAAGATTTCTGGGATATCGAAACTCACGAAAAGATGACCGCGGTCATCCAGCGTCGTGATGGGTGTTTCCGGGGTGACACGGTCACCGCGATCGATGTCGGTTGAGCCGGCATGGCCGTCAAATGGCGCCCTGATAGTGCGATCTTCCAGGGCGATCCGCGCGCGCCCGAGATCGACCCGTGCGAGTTCCGCAGCCGTTTTCGCTGCGTCGAGCGTGGTCGGCACAACGGCGCCGCTTTCCGCGGAGCGCCGGTAGCGATCGTAAAGCCGTTCCGCGTCCTCCAGCTGCAGGGCTGCCTGCTCGACGGCGAGCGTTTCCTTGCGACTGTCGAGCTCGACGAGGATGTCGCCTTCGCGGACAAACTGCCCCGGTTCGAAATTGACGCTCGTCACCTCTCCCGATGCAGCCGGGTACAGTTCTGCCGACAACACCGCACGAGATGTGCCAACGGCTTCGGCACGAGTGCGCGCGGGCTCGAAGCGCAACGGCTCGACGATTACCGGAACGCCGCGGTCGACAGCAGCGCGCGGCTCCTGCGACGCATCGGAACACGCGGCAGTGGCCAGCGCGCACAAACTAACTACTGTTGTGGTCAACCGTCTCGGCATTCGGAGAAACCTCGTTGGCAAGGGCCGGCAAAACGCGATTGTTTGCGGGACCGCCGAACACACGGCAGCAAGCCCGTAAGAAGGTCGGCAGTATACGTCTGGAACCTGCGTTCAGATTGTAAATTCCTGAAAATGAGACAATTTGTTACAGATTGACCGTGCAGCGTCATGCCGTACGCGATTCTACGTAGCGCGGTGACGGGGCGGAGCTGTCATCATGTTCAGCAGGCCTTTTCCTCGAGAGGAGGGACCGCATGAGCGACACGGCAGAGGCTGGCAACGGCCTCGATCTCTACGTCATCGCGCAGCAGCAGTTCGAACGGGCCTTGTCATGGATCGATGATCTGAAGTCCGGGCTCATCGACTACCTGGTAACGCCCAAACGCACCGTGCATGTGCGCTTTCCGATCCACATGGATGACGATTCGGTGCAGACCTTTCACGGCTTCCGGGTCCTGCACAATACGGCCCGCGGCCCCGGGAAGGGCGGTATTCGCTACCACCCCGACGTAACGGAGCACGAAGTCGCCGCCCTGGCGGCGCTGATGACCTGGAAGACGGCGCTGGTCGATCTCCCCTTCGGCGGTGCCAAGGGCGGCGTCGTTTGCAATCCCAAGGAACTGAGTCGCGCGGAATTGCGCCGCATCACGCGCCGTTTCGTGATCGAGCTCGGCAATGCAATCGGTCCGCACACGGACATCCCGGCACCGGACGTCTATACCAACGAACAAACCATGGCCTGGATCTACGATACGTTCGATGTCTTTCACCGCGGGCAAAATAATCGGGCTGTGGTCACGGGCAAGCCGCTGCGGCTGGGCGGTTCGCTCGGTCGTGATACGGCGACCGGGCGCGGCTGCCTGAACGCCACCGAGCGATTCCTCGAGCACCGGCTGGTCGAGGGTCTGGATGGCCTTGCCGGCGCACGCGTTGCGATCCAGGGGCTGGGTAACGTCGGCGCAAACAGCATGCGTTTGTTTCACGAGGCGGGCGCGCGAATCGTGTGCGTATCCGATTCGCAGGGAGGCGTCGCCGACGATGCAGGGCTCGATCCCCGGCAGGTCCTCGCGCATAAAGCCGAACATGGCAGCGTCGTAGGTCTGCCGGAAACAAAGACAATTACCAATGAAGACCTGCTCGCCAGCGACTGTGACATATTGATCCCGGCCGCGCTCGAGTGCCAGATCCGGGCGGACAACGCCAACGCGGTGCGGGCAAGGCTCGTGATAGAGGCGGCGAACGCGCCCGTCACGCCCGAGGGCGACGACATTCTGCAGAAGCGCGGGGTGATCGTACTGCCGGACATCGTCGCGAACGCTGGCGGGGTGGTGGTGAGCTACTTCGAGTGGGTGCAGAATCTCGAGAACCAGCAGTGGCAGCTGGACGAAATAGAGAGGAAGCTGAAGTCCAGGATGGAGACGGCGGTTGATGCCATCGTCGCGCGATGGCAGCTCATCCGTAATGAAAGCAATCGCGACGACGGATTGTCGCCCACGCTGCGCGACGCAGCCCTGGTCGAGGCCATAAGGCGACTGTCGGAGGTCATACTGCAGCGCGATATATGGATGTAGCCGGTTTCCGGCTCAGCTTTTTGTAAACAGGTCCGCACGCGCCCTGTTGGTGATCAAGACGACCGAGGGGTGCTTCAGGCGGCGTTCGGGGGAGATCGCGTAGAAGCGCTCTTCGATCTCGTTCGTGCGGCCGATCACGGCCATCCGGTACATCCTGCATATTTCCTCTTCGATCGCCGTCGATGCAGCGAACAGGCCGACGCCGGCTTCACCAAACGCCTTCAGCAGGGCGCTGTCGTCGAACTCGCCGGCAATGCGCGGCGAAAGATCATGGGTTTCGAACCAGTCGTCCAGGCGCCGTCGCAAGGCCGAATGCTGGGATGGCAGCAGCATGGGTGCGTCCTGCAAACTTGCGGGGAAGTTGTTGCGGTAGCGTCTTGCGATCCTGCGCTGTGCAAAAAAAGACATCCCGCTCCTGCCCAGACGATGGTTGTAGGCTTTGAGGCTGAGGCCATCCGGAACGGGCTGATCAGATAACACGATGTCGATCCTGTGTATCGCCAGCTCGGACAGCAGGCTTTCGAGCGACGCCTCCTGACATCGGACCCGGACAGGATTTTCGGCTGTCAGTGCGGGCGCGATTATGCGCTCGGCAATCAGCTTGGGCATGGAGCTGACAACACCTACATTCAGCGTCGTCGGCGCGTTCAGCTGGTTGCCTCGCACGACACTGGCCAGTTCAGCACCGACCGAGAAGATCTCATCGGCATACTGGAAGACGAGATGCCCGATGTCCGATAGCACCAGCCGGCGGCCGATGCGATTGAAGAGTGGCTGACCCACTGCTTCGTCGAGGAGCTTGAGCTGTCCGCTGATCGTCTGCGGGGTGAGGTGCAGGACGTTGGACGCCCTGGCGATGCTGCCCTCGCGGGCGACGGTCCAGAAATATTGCAGGTGACTGTAATTCAGGTGGCGCATCCGTGACAGAGCCTCCGTCGGCTGGAAATCTAAAACATCGGGTTTATCGAAGTATTGTATCGAATAGATCGACTGCACCGAAATTAGATTCACGCTAGGCTGGACCTTCATCAAGAGGGAGCGACCATGGATATCAAAATCGGAACCCAGGGCCTCCGGCTGGAGGCGGCCACAGATGCGTTCGTTCGTGAGCAGGTCTATTCCGCGCTGCAGCGTTTCGAAGAGCAGGTCATGTCGGTGGATGTCTTCCTGAAAGACATAAACGGTCCCAAGGGCGGTATCGACAAGCAGGTCCTGATTCGCATCCGGTTGCGAAACCGCCAGGTCATCGCCACCGAGATCACGCGGGCCAATATTCGCGCTGCCGTTGTTGTCGTGACCCGGAAAGCAAAGCGCGCGGTGCGTCGCAGCCTGAAAAAATCGCAGCAGCGGCATAAGTGGCGGATTAGCGCGGGCCTCATGGAGGCGACCGAATCTTGACAGGAACCGCTGGCGCCGCCTGCACCGACGCAGCTCAGGAGCTTCGTTGAATCACGGGGCTTTACGCTCGGTCTGGAGACATGGCCACGAAGCTGTTCGGTGCTGACTACCCCGAGTGGTTTGGTAGCATCGGCGCATCGATGTACAGCCTGTTTCAAATCATGACGCTCGAGAGCCGGTCGATGGGAATTGTCCGTCCGGTAATGGGGCAGTATCCTTACGCATGGCTGTTCTTCGTGCCGTTTATAATCGTTACCTCGTTTGCGGTGCTTAATCTGTTCATCGCGCTGATCGTCAACTCGATGCAGTCAATGCAGATGGAGACAAAAGAAAGCGTGCGGGCCCAGGCGATGGCCGCGCATGATGAGCGCGAGGCGTTGTCGCGTCAGATAGAAGCGCTAACCGACGAAATTCGGCAGGTACGCGAAGCGCTTCGCCTGGACTGAGCATGGATCCTGTAATCTGGTTTTTTGTCCTCGGGCTTGTCGCAGGGCTCGCAAAGTCGGACCTGAGACTGCCACCGGCAATCTACGACCTGCTCAGCACCCTGCTGCTGATCACGATCGGCCTGAAAGGCGGCGTCGAACTCGCACGATCGGACGTCGCGGGTGTGCTGCCGCAGGCTGCGGGCGTATTGGCGATCGGCTTCGTGCTACCCCTCATCGTGTTCCCGCTGCTGCGTGCAATCGGGCCATTCGGCCGGGCCGATGCGGCCTCGCTCGCCGCCCACTACGGATCCGTCAGCGTTGCCACGTTTGCCGTTGGCGTATCGTTCCTCGCTGAACGTAATGTCGCGTACGATTCGCAGCTGCCGTTGTTCCTGGTGCTGCTGGAAGTTCCCGCGATCGTCGTCGGCATCCTCTTGGCGCGCGGTCTGCGCAGCGGTCAGCGCTGGGGCAAGCTGTTGCACGAGATCTTCCTGGGCAAAAGCATCGTGCTGCTGGTCGGTGGACTGGGGATAGGCTGGGCCGCCGGATCGGAGGGCATCGCCCCGCTCGAGCCGCTGTTCTTCGACCTGTTCAAGGGCGTCCTCGCCCTGTTCCTGCTCGAAATGGGGCTCATCGCCGCGAGCCAGGCGCAGGTCCTCCGCGAAAAAGGCCTTGCCATCGCCGCTTTCGGCATACTGGCGCCAGTCCCGCTTGCCGCGGTCGGCGCCGTCGCGGGTTGGCTGATGGGGTTGTCGGTCGGCGGCACCACGCTACTTGCCGTCCTGACCGGCAGCGCTTCCTATATCGCGGCGCCGGCAGCCATGCGCATCGCGGTTCCCGAGGCCAATCCTTCACTGTCTCTCACCGCGTCACTCGGTGTAACGTTCCCGTTCAATATATTCGCGGGGATACCGATTTATTACTCAATAGCCACTGCACTGCATCAGTGGGGAGGATGAGGCCGTGCCCGACGAAAGCCGGCGACTGATCACGATAGTTACCGAAGCAATACTCGAGGCCGAGCTTTGCGAGGTCCTGGAGCGGCTCGGTGCAACCGGTTACACGGTAACGAATGCCAGGGGCTCAGGCCATCGCGGGATTCGCGACGCAGGCTGGTCGTCGAGCAGCAATGTCCGCGTCGAAGTCGTCTGTAAGGAAGACGTCGCACGGCGCATAGCCACGCACCTCCGCGACAACTACTACAACGACTACGCGATGATACTTTTCGAGAGCGACGTCCGCGTCCTGCGGCCGGATAAGTTCTGATAGCGCCACTACACGTTCGTCCGGGTTGTCCCTAAGCGACCCCCAACTTGCGCAATGCCACGGACATCATCGCCACTGACAGCAGGACAAACAGAACACTGATCGCCCTGCGCATCGTATGCGGTGAAACCCGCCCCTGGAGGCGTGGCCCGATCTGTCCACCGATCAGTACGCCGGGAATGTCGTAGCACAGCAGGTTCCAGGGCACGGCAGTCCATCCACCGCTCTTGATCATCTGCACGACCAGCGTCGTCGAGGCAAAAACCACGGTGGTGATCACGACCAGCACCGAGGTTGCCGCGGCGACGGCAATCGGCATGCCCTTTCGAGTCAGCTGCGAGATCGTCACTTCGCCGATACCGACCGAAACCATGCCGGTAAGAAAGGCTCCAGTGGCCGTGAGCAGATTGCTGCCCGGACCAAGCCGAGGCAATTCGTACGCGTATGTATGGCCTTTCGAGTCGACGACCGTGCGCCACCCGGCGTCCTTCATCGCAACCGCGGCAGCAGTTGCAGGCGGCTGGTTGCGCCACATCACGATCGACAGGACCGCAACCAGAAGCGCATAGCTGGCAAGAAGCACACTGTCATGCACGACTCCGGCAGCGAGTGCACCCACGACCGCTACCGGCACCGAGACCAGGATGATCCGCGCGGCCAGGCGGTAGTCGATCAACTTGCGGCGGCAGTATCCGATGAAGCCCGAGAGGAAACCAAAGGTCTGCGTAATCAGTGCCGTCCCGATGGCGGCAATCGTCGAGCCGAGAACATACTCCGGCCCCAGCAGGGGAAAGACGAGAATAAATATCGGCGTGAATAGTGCCGCCCCGCCAATCCCGCTCAGCATCGCACAGGTCGCGACCAGGATAGAGACCGGGAACATGAACCAGTAAAGCGTGAAATCCATCGGATAGGGGGCGCTAGTGGTTTGCCGCAATAGTGTACGTCAGCCCCCGGGCGCAGCATATAAAAAGGACGAGCAGAGTTGCCGATGAATACGCCTCACACGGTCGAGCCATGGCATCGCCAGGATGCCAGAGCCATCCTGGCCTCACTCGGCACATCCCCGGATCGTGGACTCAGCCAAAGCGAAGCGCGAGCAAAGCTCGAGGAGATCGGGGCCAACGAGATTGAGCGGCAGCGCGGGCATCCCGTGCTGCGATTGCTCGTGCACCAGTTTGCGGACGTGATGATCGCGCTGCTCGTCGGAGCGGCGATCATATCCGGATGGCTGGGCGACGTAATCGACACCGTGGCCATCCTCGTCATTGTCGCACTGAACGCGACCGTCGGAGTGATCCAGGAGTACCGAGCGCAGCGGGCCATTGCGGCGCTGCGGCGCATGAGCGCACCGACGGCCAGAGTCCTGAGGGACGGGGCGGAAAGCCAGATTCCCGCCCGCGAGATCGTTCCCGGCGACATCGTGCGCATCGAAGCCGGGGATGTCGTGCCTGCGGACATGCGCCTGATCAAGACCGCAGATCTCGGCGTAGACGAGTCGACGCTGACCGGGGAGTCGGTGCCCGTGTCCAAGAGTGAAGCGGTCGTGGACAGCGACGCAGCGGCTCTGGGCGAACGCCTGAACATGGCCTACAAGAGTACGCTCGTGACGCGCGGGCGCGGCAGCGGCATCGTCATCGCGACGGGAAGAGCCACCGAAATCGGCCGTATCGCAGACCTGCTGCGCGGGGCCCGGGGAGCCAGGACACCGCTGCAACTTCGTCTCGCCCGGTTCAGCAGGCGGATCGCACTCGTTGTGCTGGCAATCTGCGGCATCGTGTTCGCGACGGGGCTGCTGCAGGGCCACTCGGCATTGTTGATGTTCATGACGGCGCTGAGCCTGGCCGTCGCGGCCGTGCCCGAGGCGTTGCCGGCCGTCATTACCCTTGCGCTCGGGCTCGGTGCCCGGCGCCTGGGAGACAAGAACGCCCTGGTGCGACGGCTGCCCGCGGTCGAGTCGCTTGGCTCGGTCACGTACATCTGCGCCGACAAGACCGGCACGCTCACCGAGAATCGTATGGCGCTGTCGATCCTGTACGCGGGGGGCGAGGAGTACGGTGACCTTCCGAATGCCGTGCCGGAAGGGCTTGCCCGCCGCATCGGCGAGGTACTCGCGCTGTGCAACGACGTCGATGTCGAGGCCATGCGCGGCGAGCCTACGGAGCTCGCGCTGGTCGAAGGCGCGAAAACCATGGGCTTCGACAAGCAGGCGCTCCTGAAAAGCCTGCCCAGAGTTGGCGAGTTGCCCTTCGAGGCCGAGCGGCGCTGCATGGTAACGCTGCACCGAGGGCCCGAGGGATCCCTTGCATTGCTCAAGGGAGCGCCCGAACGCGTCATCGAATGCTGCGTCGATCAATTGACGGCCGAGGGCAGGGCCCCGGTGTCGGGCTCACTGCTGGAAGCCGCCGACGGAATGGCGAAGCGCGGCTACCGGGTCCTTGCGCTTGCATTCAGGGACGACGTCTCGGGCATGGAAGACATCAACACGGCGGCGCTCGAGAAGCAGTGGACTTTCGCCGGGCTCGCGGGACTTATCGATCCGCCACGTCAGGGTGCACTGCAGGCGATTCGAGAATGCCGGTCGGCGGGTATCGTGCCGGTGATGATCACGGGCGACCATCCCGCGACGGCTGACGCAATCGCCCGCGAGCTGGCGATTGCCGATGACACGACGGAAACATTGTCAGGCACCGAGCTTGCAGAGCTGTCCGACGATGAACTTGCACAGCGTGTCGAAAAGATCCGCGTCTACGCACGAGCAAACCCCGAACAGAAGATTCGCATTGTACGGGCGCTGCAGCACAAGGGCCACTTCGTCGCGATGACCGGTGACGGTGTCAATGACGCCCCGGCACTCAAGGCGGCCACAATCGGGGTGGCCATGGGACAGCGCGGTACCGACGTTGCCCGCGAGGCGGCCGAGCTCGTTCTTCTCGACGACAGTTTCGCGACTATCGTCACGGCAGTACACGAAGGCCGCCGGATTTTCGACGACATTCGCAAGTTCATTCGCTACACGATGACCAGTAATTCCGGTGAGATATGGGTCCTCCTGCTCGCGCCACTACTGGGCATGCCGCTGCCTCTTCTGCCCCTGCACATCCTCTGGATCAACCTCGTGACGGACGGCCTGCCCGGCCTGGCGCTGTCGGCTGAACCGGCGGAAAAAGACGTCATGCAGCGCAGGCCGAGGCCGCCAGACGAAAATATCTTCGCCCATGGCATGGCTGCCCATATTCTGTGGGTGGGGCTCCTGATTGGCGGGCTCACGCTCGCAACGCAGGCGTGGACCTGGACCCGTGGCGTGGACGAGTGGCAAACGATGGTATTCACGGTGCTGGTTGTCGCGCAGCTATTCCACTCGCTGGCGATTCGCTCGGAGCGATACTCGCTGTGGAGCATCGGCTTGTTCAGCAATCCGGCGCTCGTTGTCGCTATTGCTCTGACCGTGTTGGCGCAGCTCGCCGTTATCTATGTGCCGTTCTTCAACTCCGTGTTCCGGACCGATCCGCTGTCGGTCACGCAACTCGCGGCCTGTTTTGCGACAGGGTCGATCGTCCTCGTCGCGGTCGAGATCGAAAAGTTCGCACGGCAGCGAGCCGCACGTTGAAATCGCTCAGTTGTTTTTGGCGCCCTGGTCGATCCAGGTACCGATGGTCTCGATATTCGTCCTGGACAATGCGAATCCCCTGCCTTCGGCCAGCGACTCGTCGTGATGCGGCGGCATGTGGATCTTCGGGTCCACTTTCTCGGTGACGACCAGGTAGAGCGAACTGGACATGCTGCTGCCGGGAACGACCACCTGTCCGAATTTCGTGCCCTGCATCAGGGAATCGTAATCGTCAACGGCGAATCCGCTCGCCGATTCGCCCTCGCCGGAACCGGAGTGACACTGGATGCAGTAATTATCGAGAATGGGCTTCACGTCTGCCGAGAAACTGACCTGACGTTCGCAACCACTGAGCGCGACGCAAACCAGCACGGTATTGAATAAGATGAGGCATTTCGAGGTCATGGCACGATCCTCTCAGAATCCTTATTCAACGCTAGGGCAACGACGCGGTCGACGCTATCGTGGCTTTCCACATCCATTCAGTGAAACTTGCGGCCGGGACGGGTCCGACCGACAATCCCACTTTAAGCGCGATGGAGAGTCCTTGTGACGTCAAGGATCAGGGCGCTGGTATTCGGCGCCAGCGGATACATCGGGACCAACCTGACCCCGCGCCTCCTTGAGGACGGCTGGCAGGTGCGGGCGGCAGCCCGACACATGGCTGTGCTGGAAGCACGCGACTGGGACGGGGCAGAACTGGTTGAAGCCGATGCGCTGGAACCCGAGACCCTGCCGGCGACGCTCAAAGATGTTGATGTGGCGTTTTACCTCGTGCACTCGATGGCCGCGGGTAGCGACTTCGCCAGGCTGGATATCGACGCTGCAAAGAACTTTGCAGCGGCCGCAGCTGAGGCGGGGGTCAAACGTGTCGTATACCTGGGCGGCTTGATACCAGCCGACCCGCGTTCGGCCCATCTCAAATCCAGGGCGGAAACCGGAGACGTATTGCGGCACGGGGCCGTACCGGTAACCGAGATTCGAGCCGGCATGATCGTAGGTGCCGGGTCTGCAGCCTATGAGATCATTCGCGATCTCGTAAACTACCTGCCGATCATGATTACGCCGCGCTGGGTACAGTCGCGCTCGACGCCCATAGCACTCGCCAACCTGCTTGACTACCTGGTCGGTGTCGCGCGCATGCCGGAGGCGGCAGGTAAGATTTATGATGTCGGCGGACCCGAGACTCTCACGTATGAGCAGTTGATGCGGCAGTACGGCGACATCAAGGGGAAGCGTTTCTGGCTTCTGAGTCTGCCCGTGCTTACACCGAGGCTTTCGTCCTACTGGCTGAAGCTGGTTACCGCGGTGCCTACTAACATCGCACGCGCGCTGATCGACGGACTCGAGCACGATGTCATCGCTGACGACGAAGCCATCAGGGGATTGATCCCGCTCAAGTTGATGACATTCCGGGAATCGGTGGAAGCGGCGCTCGATGCGGAGCAGAACAACACTGTCTGTGCGCACTGGGCGGAAGGCTCGATTGTGTGCCGTAATTTTCATCCCGAATATGCCTACTACGCGAAGCGCGCCGGCGGTACGGCAACGACAGGAGCGAGCAAGGAAGCCTTGTGGCGACAAGTGATGGCCTTCGGCGGCGCTGAAGGTTACTACTATGCGGATTACCTCTGGTTCCTGAGGAGGCTGATCAACTGGTTCGCCGGCGGCCCGAGTTTCTATCGTCGTCGTCGCCACCCGCGAGAGTTGCGTGTCGGCGACGTTGTGGACGCCTGGCGTGTTATTGCGGCAGAGCCTGACCGACGGCTGACCCTGCTGATGGAAATGCGCGGCCCGGGATCCGGTGTGCTCGAGTTCGAGATTGATGAGGAGGGGGAGCGTCGCGTTCTCCGCGCAACAGCGTACTGGCATCCTGCCGGCCCGGCGGGACTCATTTACTGGTACTCGTTGTTGCCGGTCCATGCCTTCCTGTTTCGGGGTATGACGTCGGCGATTGCCAAACGTGCGGAGAGGAATGAGGGCGAAGCGACCTGCGTGTCCTGATATGTGCGTGCGACAGGAGAAAAAGAGCCATGACTTATCCGCACAGACTTCTTGATGACATCGACACCCTGGCGAGCTTCCAGGGATGGTGCAAGGAGGTCTACGAGGACTTCTTCAAGCTGCGTGAAGGGGACATCGACGAAGATGCGTTTCGAAAAAAACACTGTCGCGAAAGGGCGATCCTTACCA
>Ga0316201_10000920_pt1 | contig 18636 bp, 14 predicted proteins | sample CS6wburrow_MG_FD_204516 | JGI IMG/M metagenome (GOLD analysis project Ga0316201, IMG submission 204516) | Coastal sediment microbial communities from Delaware Bay, Delaware, United States - CS-6 worm burrow | ecosystem: Environmental > Aquatic > Marine > Coastal > Sediment | place: USA... | reverse complement strand
TAATAAATGCCCAGCATTTATTATGGGTTCATTGTTACAATCTTCGACCCCCGGAACCACAATAAATTTCAAAAACAGCCTATGAAAAACCCGCTCACTTTGCTGGCCGCCTGTGTGCCACTACTCATCGCTTGCGAGGCGCCCGCGCCTCAACCCGATTCTGAACCTGGTGCTCCGATGGATTACGCGGCCGAAGCGCAACGTATTGCGAAGACAAGCATCATCATCGACACCCATGTCGATGTGCCTTTTCGACTCCTCGAAAATCCGCAGGACGTCTCAGAATCCACAGCAACCGGCGACTTCGACTATCCGCGTGCCGTTTCCGGTGGGCTAAATGCACCCTTCATGTCGATATTCACAGAGGCGGACCTGGAAGCTCAGGGAAAGTCGCGTGTTGCTGCCGATGAACTGATTGACCTGGTCGACGGCATCGTTGCTGACGCCCCCGAGAAGTTCGCGATCGCACGTTCCCCTGATGAAATTCGGCGGCATTTCGAGCAGGGCATCATGTCATTGCCCCTGGGTTTGGAGAATGGGTCGCCCATCGAGGGCAATCTCGCGAACCTCAAGCACTTCTACGATCGCGGTATTCGCTACATTACGCTGACACACGGAAAATCCAATCACATCTCGGATTCGTCCTATGACGCTGAACATCAGTGGAATGGACTGAGCGAATTCGGTATCGAAGTCGTCAAGGAAATGAACCGCTTCGGCATCATGGTGGATGTCAGCCATTTGTCTGACGACGCGTTCTGGGACGTCATGGAGACATCAACCTCGCCTGTCATTGCATCGCATTCCTCTGCACGGCATTTCACGCCGGGATGGGAGCGCAACATGAATGACGACATGATCATGGCGCTTGCCGAAAACGGCGGTGTCATGCAGATCAATTTCGGTTCGGGCTTTATTTCCAAACCCGCCAGGGACTACGACACGCCACGTATGGCAGCGGCACAGGAGTGGATGGCCGCAAACCCGGAAAAGGGCTACGCCGATCTGTTTCGCGACTGGCTACCTCAATACACCGCTGAACATGGCCCCTACCCCTACGCATCGCTTGACGATGTCCTCGATCACTTCGACCACGTCGTGAACCTCGTCGGCATCGATCATGTGGGCATTGGCTCGGACTTTGATGGCGTTGGCGACTCATTGCCGACGGGTCTCAAAGATGTAGCGGCGTACCCGAACCTGATCGAAGGCCTTCTGAAGCGCGGTTATAGCGAACAGGATATTCAGAAGATACTGGGCGGCAACCTGTTGCGTGTATGGGAAGACGTTGAGGGCAAGGCGCTTAAGAAACAGACCTCTGGATAGAACGGCATCTGGCGATGGCACGGCCCTTTGCTTTTGTGAAATCGGGGGTGGCACCATCGATGTTTCGCGACTCGAAATAGGCCCGGTTCAGTACGGACTGCTCACATTCTCCGTTCAAGTCGTTTGACGATCCGCCTTTCAAGTTCAGCTTCGGAATCGTCCAGCACACGATCAGCCCAAACGACCTTTGCAAGATAAGCCAGAAGATTGTCCTGTGTTTCCTCGTCTTCGTTGGTCAAACGATCAATGCAGGAGGCGACAACGCTACCAGACGGCTGGAGGCGCTCAACATAACGGCGGAGTTCAGCAAGCGCTGCTTCGTCTTCTGTCACGCCCTTGCGAGTACCTTCAGCGCGAGCATAATCCATAATCACGTCTACCTCCTCAGCGTTCAGATGACCATCCGCCCGTGCGACCGCGATCAGCACACGCAGGCCGTCACGGATTGCAGAGCGGTACGAGCCGCCACCGGTGCGTGCTTTGGTAGGATTTGCTTTCAGATGCAGGAACTCACGCACATCAAAAGTTTCACCCTGCTCGTCAAAGAAATTGATTACCCGATCCATCCGGAAAGAGCGTAGATCTTCGCTCGAAAAGCAGTGACATAGCAGCCGATTGTGTCCATCCACTTCAGCGGTTGCGACAATCGTCGCCCAGCGACGGCTGACAAAACCATCAGCGTCAACATGTTCAATACCAATGGTCATGCCGGACAATTCATGATCTGTGAGCCCACGAACGACGTCATGATCGTAACTCCGGCCGATTTCCCTCTTTCCAGCTTCCTGATCAGGCTCGGCAAAATGCGGACGTTGTGGCGCTCTGCCCTCAAAAGATTTACGAATCGAAGCAAGAATTTCCATTGGTAGCCCCTCGTAGACGATTTATGAACCGTGCCGTTTTTTTGCCCCCGGCAACGCACATTTCACGATATTTCATTCTTCTAATATACAATTTTTCTAATGGGCGTAAGACTATATCAATCAAAGGACCGCGACATCTCCACGCATGATCTCGATAGCGATTTGGATCATCGCTGTCTTTCCGTCTGTGCTTGATGCGGAGCAGCCGAAAGAGCCCGGCCGACGTATGTTCTTTTAGAGGGAACTTATTATTCTGAACTGCTTTTTCCCGGTCAGCCTGAAAAGAAATAGAAATATACGCCCAGGATGACGGCAATGACTACGATCATCTTGAGCATGCTGCCAGCACCGCCCTCTTCGACCATGCCCGGCGTTCCTCCCGACTCTCCACGTTTCGCCTTGGCAAGATTGTCGACGACATCCTTCGCTTCTTTGAGACCGAGGCCGGTGTCCTCGCGCAGTATCTTTATCGCTTCGATCTTGTGTCCTGCGTCGATAGCCGCGATCACCTGATCGGATATTTCCAGGTCGTTGTAGTTCACAGTCAGGCAGCCACTACGTCGAGCAGGACATAGCGCAGAAGCACTTCATAGCTACTTCTGTCCAACTTCATGTCTTTCGGTAGCTCCAGTATATGAATTGGCGTGTCGTCGACTTCACAAATTTCCTGAAACAAATGTCCGCCATCACGATATACCCGATACTTCACATCACGTGCTTCATCGTACTTCAGCAGCACCTGGCTTTCGGTCCAATCCTGGATTGTTGATTGCGCCATGATCATCTCCGTGCATCCTTGAAACTCTTCATTACCCGGATTGTTGCAAAGGCTGTGCCAAGACCGTTAAGAACGCTCAACGCTTTATTTAACAACAACTTATGGGTCGAGTAAAAACAGAAACAGTGCACTTTCTGAGGCATTTGTGTCAGAAATGGACCAGATATTCAGCCATTTTGCGACATCTGCTTTACATAAGCTACTGCCTATAATGGCCACACAATGAGGATGGTTGGCACCGAAACAACAATGATCAGAATCTCCAGCGGCAGCCCCATGCGCCAGTAGTCGCCGAAGTGGTAACCGCCGGGTCCCATGATCAGGGTGTTGTTCTTGTGGCCGATCGGCGTCAGGAACGCACACGACGCCGCAACAGCCACACCCATCAGGAACGGGTCCGGACTAACGTTCAGTCGAGTCGCTATCTCGATCGCAATTGGCGCCGCAATCACGGCGGTCGCCGTATTGTTCATGACGTCAGACAACGTCATCGTCACAATGACGAGAAGCAAGAGCACGATCGCCGGTGAAAACCCGGACGCCAGGTCCACAATGCCCTGGGCGATCAACGCCGTGCCGCCGGTATCCTGCAACGCCGAACCAATTGGGATCATCGACCCGAGCAAGACGATCACGGGCCACTCCACCGAGTTGTAGACCTCGCGTATCGGTACGATATTGAAAAACACATAAGCCGCCGTTACACAGCCTAATGCGACCGGCAGATAGACGAGACCGGTGCTGGCTGCTGCAATCGCGGCGACAAACATTCCTACGGCTAACCACATCTTGTCGCGCTGGATCACGCGTTGGCCGCGGTCCGCCAGCGGTAGCAGCCCGAGTCGCCCTGTCACGTCGGCGAGCCGTTCCTCCGGTCCGAGCAAAAGCAGCACGTCACCAGCATCGAGCGTCAGTTTTCTTACGTTGTCACGAAAACGCCGACCCTGACGAGACACACCAACCAGCGATACGCGATAGCGGTACAGCAGCTTCAGCGACATGGCCGAGCGACCTGCCAGGCGCGAAGACTCCTGAACGACCACTTCCTGCAGCATCAGGTCCACGTCCTCGAGCACCCCTTCGCCCTTGCCAATGTACTCGAGCTTCAGATTCCCGAGCGCCTCTTCGAGGCTATCCGGACTTGCCTCGATGACCAGTACGTCGCCTGCTTTTATTTCCACATCCCGTGCAAGTCCGGGCTGCCTGCGCCCTGCCCGCGTGAGGCCAACGATTTCAACATCACTCTTTGCCGCCACATCGTCCAGGTCGCGAACCTGCTTGCCAATGATGTCGGATTTCTCGGAGACCCGCACTTCGACGACGTAGTCGGCGAGGTCAAACAGCTCTTCCCCGGCATCAGCCGCCGTACGATTCCCGGGCAAGAGGCGCCATCCAATCAGCGCAACGTAGGCCACACCAACGGCAGCACAGGCTATACCAACAGGCGCGAAGTCGAACATCTTGTACGACTCACCGAGCGCGTCGCCACGAAACTCGGCAATGATAATGTTAGGCGGCGTTCCAATGAGCGTGATCATGCCGCCGAGAATCGACGCAAATGACAAAGGCATGAGAGACAACGAGGGACTACGTCCACTCTTTTTGGCCGCCTGCAGATCCAGCGGCATGAGCAACGCCAGCGCTGCAACGTTGTTCATGACGGCTGACAACGCCGCGGCCAGACCCGACATGATGCCAACATGGGTCGCGAGACGCCGGCCGGAGTCGACGACATAGCGTGCCAGCACCTCGATAACGCCTGAATTTGAAAGTCCCCGACTCACAATCAGGACCAGCGCAATTATCACCGTCGCCGGATGCCCAAACCCCGAGAAAGCTTGTTCGGTCGGGACGACCCCCGTCAACAATGCAAGCAAGAGTGCAACGAAGGCGACAAGGTCGTATCGCCACCGACCCCAGATCAGGAACCCGAACACGAAGAGGAGCAATCCGAAAAGCAGAATCTGGTCAGTTGTCACGTGGCAATCTCGTGCAATTTCTCAAACGGCACAATAGCAGAAGCGCGCAAAGGCAGGATACGATGAGCGGGTGACCATCATTGTCTTCATCGTACTGATCCTCGCTGTCGTCTTTGGACCCGGCCTGTGGGTAAAGCGTATTCTGGAAAAATACAGCCTGCCGGCCGACCGCTATGCCGGCACCGGTGCACAACTTGCTCGGCATCTGCTTAACAAGAACGGCCTGGAAAACGTCGCCGTCGAGCGCACGCCCGAAGGCGACCACTACGATCCGCAGGCAAAAGCCGTTCGTCTGACAGACGACAAGTTTGACGGAAGGTCGCTGACTGCGATTACCGTCGCTGCGCACGAGGTCGGTCATGCGTTGCAGGACCGTGATGATTACGCGCCGCTTCGTGTCCGCGGCCAGCTGGTTCGGGCCAGTCGCTGGGTCGAAAAACTCGGCGCTGGCGTTCTGCTTGTGTCGCCATTCATCGGCGCCCTGACCCGCGTACCTTATCTGAGCCTGGTCATGTTCGCCGCGGGCATTGCGACGCTCGGCACGACCACCATGATCCATTTCGCGACTCTGCCAACCGAGTTCGATGCCAGCTTCAACCGTGCCTTGCCGATGCTCGACAAGTTCCGCATTTTGAAAAGAACCGACCGGCCCCATGCAAGGCGCCTGCTGCGCGCTGCCGCCCTGACCTATGTGTCCGCGTCGTTGATGAGCCTGCTCAATATCGCGCGCTGGTGGGCCATCCTGCGCCGCTGACTACCAAGGGTCGACCGCCAGTGTCCCCACGGGGTAGCCACTATCTGCACTCAGGATAATGATGGCGTCGTCTGCTCTGCCGCGCAGTGGCAGGACGATGAAGTCCTGTGCACTACCACCGGATTTCAGCAGCCACTTATTAACAGCAGTTGCGCGCCTGTCGTTGCGCCCCAGCAATGCCTGCAGGGGACGGGCAGCCGCTTTGACCGTCGCGACGCCATCAGAATAAGGTTTCCAGAACTCGGGCCGGCGATCTATATCCGTCATGCCCTGGAAAACCGTCTCATCGATCAGCTTAGACAACCGCTCCGGGTCCTCAGGAAGCGCCGCGTAGATGAGCCGCTGTTGCTGGTCTGACTGCCTGCCGAGCAGCGCCTCGGGAACATCCGCGCCGTTCACACCGCCCAGGGCAACCGCTTCGAATCGATCAACCGCGAATACGGAGAAATACGGCCGTCCCTGGAAAATCACCAACGACGCGGCCACCAGGACGCCGAGCTCCAAGGCGGCAAGAATGACGAGATCCAAAACCAGGCCCTTCTTGCCCGGCTTATAGACAAACGTCGATAACACCGGACCGACGACTGCAACCACGCCCGCGAGCACCCATAGCTGCCTGGAAACACCAGAAATCGTGAAATAAGCGCCCGGGTACCAGAGTAAGCGAACAAAAGTGAAAACCACTAGCAGCAAGGCTGCAGAGGCCGCCAGCCGTATTTGAAAGAGTCGAACTCGTGACATGCCTTGATTTTCCTCGGATTCGTCCCAAATATGACTGGTTTGGCAGCGCTCACGCTGCTATCATCCGCGCCGCGAAAGCCCGACCCAACCGGGTCGTGAGGCAATTTTGACACCCATTGAGAGTTTTTAAAACGTCGTCAAAAAATGACGACAGAGATACTGACATGAAAGACCTGAGTACGTACCGCAATATTGGCATTTTTGCCCACGTAGACGCGGGCAAGACGACGACAACCGAGCGCATCCTGAAGCTCACGGGCAAGATCCACCGCACCGGTGAGGTCCACGATGGCGAAGCCACAACCGACTTCATGGAGCAGGAACAGGAGCGTGGTATTACCATTCAATCGGCTGCAACGAGCTGTGTCTGGAACAAACACAACCTGAATATCATTGACACACCGGGACACGTGGACTTCACGATTGAAGTCTATCGCTCTCTCAAGGTGCTTGACGGTGGCGTCGGCGTCTTCTGCGGCTCAGGCGGTGTAGAACCGCAATCCGAGACCAACTGGCGCTATGCCAACGAGTCCGAGGTGGCACGCATCATTTTCGTCAACAAGCTCGACCGCGTCGGCGCCGACTTCTATAGCGTCGTCAAACAGGTCAAGGACGTTCTTGCGGCAGAGCCGCTGGTAATGGTTTTGCCCATTGGCATCGAAGACAACTTCACGGGCATCGTCGACCTCCTGACCGAAAAGGCGTGGATCTGGAGCTCATCCGAGGATGCCGAGGCCTACGAGATCACGGACGTGCCCGAAGACATGAAGGAACTCGTCGCCGAGTGGCGTGAGAAACTCATCGAGACCGCTGTCGAGCAGGACGATGACCTGCTTGAGCAATATCTCGAGGGCAACGTGCCGTCAATCGACGATCTCAAGCGCTGTATCCGCAAGGGCACAATCGCGCTGGACTTCTTCCCGACATTCTGTGGTTCTGCCTTCAAAAACAAAGGTATACAGAATGTTCTTAATGCAGTTGTTGATTACCTGCCGAACCCGACCGAAGTCAAACCGCAGCCTGAGATGGACCTCGAGGGTCAGGAAACGGGCAGATTCGCTGAGGTTAATCCGGACAAACCGCTACGCGCCCTGGCGTTCAAGATCATGGACGACCGGTACGGCGCGCTGACCTTTACCCGTATCTACTCTGGCCGGCTGAAAAAAGGCGACAGCGTCCTCAATACCTTCACCGGAAAGACCGAACGTATCGGTCGCATCGTCGAAATGCATGCTGATTCACGCGCGGAACTTGAGACTGCGCAGGCAGGTGACATCGTCGCCCTGCTCGGCATGAAGAACACGCGCACCGGCCACACACTGGCGGACCCGAACAACCCGGCAACGCTGGAGCCGATGGTATTTCCGGATCCAGTGATTTCGGTCGCCATTCATCCGCGCGATAAAGCCGGCACGGAGAAAATGGGCGTTGCCTTGAACAAGATGATCCAGGAGGACCCCTCCTTCCAGGTCGCGACCGATGAGGATTCGGGCGAAACGCTGATCAAGGGCATGGGCGAGCTGCACCTCGACATTAAGGTCGACATCCTGCGCCGTACACATGGCGTGGAAGTTGAAATGGGCAAGCCGCAGGTTGCTTACCGTGAAACGATTACCAAGAGCATCGAAGACTCGTATACGCATAAGAAACAGTCTGGTGGCTCTGGCCAGTACGCCAAGATCGAATACATGATCGAGCCGGGCGAGACGAATTCGGGCTATGAATTCGAATCCAAGGTTACTGGCGGCAACGTGCCACGCGAATACTGGAGCGCCATTGAGAAAGCGTTCGGCACCAGCATGGCCGAAGGTACGCTCGCCGGCTACCCGTTGCTCGATGTGAAATTCACACTTCTCGATGGTGCTTTCCACGCCGTCGACTCGTCGGCACTTGCATTCGAGATCGCGACCAAGGCTGCGTACCGCCAATCGATTCCGAAAGCCGGCGCGCAATTGCTTGAGCCGATCATGAAAGTCGATGTGTTCTCACCTGACGACAACGTCGGTGATGTTATCGGTGACCTTAACCGCCGCCGTGGCATGATCAAATCGCAGGACGCCGGCGCAACAGGCGTTCGTGTTAAAGCCGACGCACCGCTTGGCGAGATGTTCGGTTACATCGGGCACCTGCGCACCCTGACTTCAGGTCGTGGCCAGTTCTCGATGGAGTTCTCCCACTACGCGCCTTGCCCGGCCAACGTGGCTGAGGAAGTGATCAGGGAAGTCCAGGAACGCAAAGCGAAGAAATAACCACGCACGGGTCAGAGCTCTCTGCTCTGGCCCTGCTTGCTTACGGCATCGATGCTGAATAGCACGACTGCAATCCAGATACAGGCAAAACAAATCAACCTCGGCAGAGTCAGCACCTCGCCGTAATAGACTCCTGTGGCAAACTGCATGGTTGGTGCCAGAAATTGCATGAAGCCGACCGTTGTCAGACTCAGACGCTTGGCAGCAATGGCAAACATCAATAGCGGCACAACGGTAATCGGTCCGGCGAGCAGCAACAGCCCGGTGATGCCCGGACCAGCGTATCCAAACTCGGAGTGGCCGTTAGCGAACATCCAGCCCAGCCAGATAAGCGCTATCGGCATGAGCACCAGGGTTTCGATGAACAGCCCGGGCATGGCGCCGATCACGACACGTTTTCGTACGACACCATAAATCGTGAATGAGGTTCCAAGAAACAACGAAATCACTGGAAACTCGCCGCCGCTGAAGGTCAGCACCAGTACGCCGATTGCAGCCAGCACTACCGCAGCCGTTTGCATGCCGCGTAGTTTTTCGCCAAACAGGAACACGCCGGCAATCACGAAGATCAACGGATTGATGTAGTAACCCAGGCTGGCCTGGAATATACGGTCGGTCTGTATGGCAACGATATACACGTACCAGTTGACCGCAATCAGGACTGCGGTCAATGTCAACCAGAGCAGCATCTGCCGATGCCTGAGGGCTTTGGCGACCTCTGGCCACTGTCGGCGCGAGTGGACGATCAGGGCGCCGAACGGGATGGCCCATATGATTCGGTGCAGTAACACCTCCGTTGATGAAACTGACTCAACGAGCTTGAAATAGATCGGCAAAATACCCCAGAGCGTATACGCGATGAGGCCCGCGATGAGCCCATCGCGTACGTCTTTCTCTGTGGCAGACGCCGAAATCAGGCTGTCTCGGACGAATCAGCTGTTGGCGGCTTACCGAGAACCCAATTGCGGACACGACGCATCCAGGCGAAACCGTCAGCCTGCAGCATGTACAGCGACGGAATCAGGAACAGCGTGATAACGGTTGCGAAAATAATCCCGAATGCCAGCGATATTGCGGTCGGAATGACGAATGCCGCCTGCGTACTCTTCTCGAGCAGGATCGGCATCAATCCGGCTGCTGTCGTAATCGACGTAAGAAAAATTGCACGGAATCGACGTGTACCGGAATCAATAACGGCCTGCCGGATTGGAGTACCCGCCTCTCTCGCTTTGTTTACGAAGTCGATCATAATCAGGCTGTCGTTGACGACGACACCCGCGAGTGCAATCAGTCCGAATAGCGAGAACATGCTGATGGCTTTACCCATTAACAGGTGACCGATAACCGCACCAATAACACCAAACGGAATAACGGACATGATGACAAGCGGTTGCGAGTACGAATGCAGTGGAATCGCGATCAGCGCATAGATCAGGAACAGCGCAGCAATCGCTGCAACTGTCATGTTGTTGATTAGCTCGGCTTGTTCCTGGCTGGAGCCCTCAAGTCCATAACTAACGCTCGGATGTTTCTCGAGCAGCTCGGGAATGTAATTGTCCCGGAGATCGCTGATGATCTCGCCTGGCTCCACGACCAGTGGATCGATATCGGCTGAAACGGTAATCGTCCTGATGCGGTTCAGGCGCGTAATGTTTGAGTAGCTTTTCCCGAACGACAATTCGGCAACCGAATGAAACGGCACTTCCTCACCAGTGGGAGTGCGAATCATCATGTTTTCCAGATCCGCGACCGAGCGACGCTCCTCGATCGGATACCGCACCATTACTTTAAGTTCATCCATGCCACGCTGAATACGTTGCGCCTCCTCGCCGTAAAACGCCTGCCTCACCTGCCTGCCGAGTGACGACATTGTTATACCCAGCGCCTCCGCCTGCGGTTTGATCGCCAGCTGAATTTCCTCCCCACCACTCATGGCAGAGTTATTGATGTCAAAGACACCGTCATAATTCCTGAGCTCGTTCTGCAATTCCGTCGCAGCGAGCATGATCTCATCGTAATCATCGCCACTCAGCCTGAAAAACAGCGGCGGCGTTCCACCGAGGTGTTGCATGTGGCTGAACGTCATTTCCTTGACGCCGGGGATCTCCCCAACGCGTTCACGCCACATCCCGGTGACATCTACTCCTTCGAACGGCCGGTCCGATGAGCGCGGCAACTCGACCATCATCATCGCGGCAGTGTCCCCCCGACCGAATGCACTCAGGTGCGAGATCATCGGCAAGCTGTCAGGATTCTCTGCCACATACTCTGCGTTCAAACCAAGCAATGCGCCTTCGATGCGATCGACAACTTCGTTTCGTGTTTGTGGTGCGGTACCTGCCTGCATCGTCAGGTCCACACGCACAAAGTCCGTCGGTACTTCGGGGAACAGGACGAATCGAACAAGACCTCCGCCGAGCAAGCCAAACGTCATAATGAGGAATGCGACAAACAACGCCACAGTTACGCCGCGATTATCAACGGCCCGCTCCAGCGCCGGTTTGTACCATTCGTAAATAACGTGATGCAGGCCATGCTGCACATGACGCTGAATCTTGAGGAAGAATCGGGGCAACCTCTCCCAGAACCCGATAGGTCTTTGTGGATGGAAAAGATCATCCTCATCGACATCCGGAATATTTGCCTGAGCCAGATGCGAAGGCAGGATCAGCTTGGATTCGACCAGTGAGAAGAGCAGACAAAGAATGATGACAACCGACATCGCCTCGAGAAACGGTCCGGGCATGCCACCAACAAACAACATGGGCGCAAACGCGGCGATCGTGGTCAGTACGCCAAATGTTGCCGGCACTGCTACACGCCGCGCCCCCATTACGACGTTGTCGAGCGTGTGTCCGTCTTCGCGGATCTTCGTATAAACGCTCTCGCCAATAATGATCGCGTCATCGACAACAATGCCGAGAACGATGATGAAGCCGAACAGGCTGATCATGTTGATGGTCGTCGGCCATGGCCCATAAGGCATTAACCACAATGTGCCAAGGAACGTGATCGGAATGCCCACAATGACCCACAGCGCAACCTTCAGGCGCAGGAACAACGCCAGCACGATCAAAACCAGAATAGCGCCCTGCAGCATGTTTTTCGTCATCATCTCGAGGCGCTCTTCGAGATAAATGGACCTGTCGAGCCACATGCTCATCTCGATACCGTCGGGTAAGGTCGCGCGTTTTTCCTCTACATAGCGACGCACAGCCGCCGCAGTTTCAAGTTCGTTTTGTTGCCCCTTGGCCTGGATGTTTAACGTTGCTGATCGTTTGCCGTCGAGACGTCCGAATCCATCCGTTTCAACGAATCCATCATTGATGTTCGCGATATCCGAAAGAAGCAGGCGGGTACCATCCGGGTAGGTTCGCAATACCAGGTCATTGAATTCCCGACCGGTATAGATCTGACCTTCGGTCCTGAGGAGAATATCGCCGCCACTCGTGCGAATAGAGCCACCCGGCATGTCAACGGATGAATTTCGAATCGCCTGCGAAACCTCGGACATGGTCAGGCCGTATTGCCGCAGCGTTAGCTCGGATACCTCTATGCTGATTTCGTAGTCACGGTCACCCAGAAAGTCGACCTGGTTGATCTCGGGCATCCGCAGCAACTCGTCGCGTACTTGCTGCGCAATCCCCTTGCGTGTGAACTCGTCAATGTCGCCATGGATCGTCACGAACACGACCGGGATGATGAAATCCTGCTTGGCGTAAATCGGCTTTTCAGTCAGGGCGGGAAACGTCGAGATCGCATCGACACGGGTCTTGATTTCGTTGAGGACGTCGTCGATATTCTCGTCGCGGTTAACCTCGGCCGTTACGGTGCCCATGCCTTCACGAGCGCGCGAATTGATCTCTACGATGCCCCTTACGTCCTGAATGGCTTCTTCAATTTTTACAATGACGCCCTCTTCGACTTCCTGCGGCGCAGCGCCGAGGTAAGCCACCGATATATTGACGTTATTGAATTCAAATTCAGGTGTTGTCTGCTTGCGCAGCGAGAACGATGAGATCACACCGGCAACGATGATGAAAAGCATAAGCAAGTTTGCCGCTACGTGATTCGATGCAAACCATGCAATGATCCCGCTTTCGCTCGACTGGGCCCTGATTCGCATGCCTACTCTCCGACCACCCGCGTTCGAACACGCATTCCGCTCACTGGGGACTCGACAGCTGTCAATATGATGCGTTCACCTTCCTCAATGCCGCCTTCGATGTACGCATAGTCAGCATCACTGCGGACAATGTTGACGGCGCGTATCTGGATCGTGTCCTGGTCATCCACGAACAACAATTCACTGGCACCCTTCAGTGCAGAGCGCGGGACGCGGTAAACGCCCTCCCTTCTTGTGCCCGCAATAGTCGCGCTGACAAAGGTCCCCATAGGCAAGACTGTGTCGTCACCCAACAGCTGGTACGGATCTGCAATCAATGCGACCGCATAGGTAACCCGGCTCTTCTCATCGACGACACCCTCGGTCCGGACAATGCGTGCTTTCCAGGACGTGCTCTTACCCCTGGTAACGGTCTTGAGCTCAACTTCGGGCCCATTTCCAGCCCCGGTATCCCGAATATCAATGGCACCGGGCAATTCAAGGAAACCAAGGTCCTGGTCCGTCAATGGCAACCTGACCTCCGCGTAATCGATCGCAAAAACAACGCCGACTCGCGTACCTGGATTCACGAATTGTCCAAGGTCGGCCTCCTTGCTGCGCACCATTCCGGCATAAGGCAGGCGGATGAAGGTCCGCTCGAGGTTGCGATTGGCTCGCACCAGTTCGGCCTTGGCCGATGCCAGTGCTGCGGCGGCTGAAGCATGTTCTGACTCGGCGCGATACCCCTGGCTGAGGAGCTTCTCGGCCCCGTCAAACTCGATCTGGCGTTGTTTAACCAGTGCCTTGGCCTGATCGACCGCGACCGTGTAGTTGGTCGGGTCCACTCGCAACAGGACTTCGCCCTCCTCGAACACACCGCCGGCCATCCACTTCGGCGATACGTCAACGATCGTACCCGAGACCTCGGAGCTCAAAACGGTTTCAGTACGCGGACGAACCGTTCCCTGGCTTTGAATCGAGAAATTCGCGTTCATTGGCTTGAGGACCTGGACTTCCACCAGCATGTCGAGCTTCTCGGCTTCTTTTTTGGCCGGAGGCTCGCGTAGCGCTGACATCGCGATGGACGCAACGACGCCCCCAGCGAGGATGGCCACGATCAGCAGCACACGTTTCCACCTAGACCGCATGAAAATTCCCCAAGTACATGATTATTAAAAGTTATTCTTCAAAATCCGGGTCGATTCGGACGACAAGCTTCCCGAACCGAAATACCGCTTTTGTCAAACCTGCCGAAATATACGCTTTTTGTGACCTAACTCCATGAAATTCCCTCCTATTGGTCCCAAACTGCCGGTTGAACCATATGTTACGTGAAATCCTCCGGCAACTACTCGGAACAGATACGTTATGTACGAGACCCAATTTGGCCTGAACAGGCGGCCATTCAGAGCCCTGGCTAAGGGCTCCGACGTATTCGTCGGACCCCAGACAGCTGCGGCTATGGCCGGGTTAAAGAAGGCCCTCTCGGCGCCGGATGCTATTGTCTCAGTTAGCGGGCCAGTTGGCGTGGGTAAAACCACCATCGTACGGCGCGCACTCGGCGCAATCGGAGCGCAACAAGTCATCGTCACTATCGGTCGCATGCAGCTCGATCACGACGAAATGCTTGAATTGCTGCTCGAAGAAATGGGCGCGGAGCTACCCTCCGGCACCGTGCAGAGATTCACAGCTTTCCGACGCTTGCTCAAGCAACATGCCGATGAAGGCACGCGGGTATTTTTCGTGGTTGAAGACGTCGCCCGTGTTGGCGTCGATGCGCTGTCGGAGCTGGAAGCCCTGACTGCATCAGACGCAGGTGTATCTGAGGGAGCCAATGTCATCCTGATGGGTGACGATGGGGCGAATGAGTTTTTGCAGGCGGCACGATTGGCCCGCCTCAGGCAACGCCTCAGGCTGAAGCAAGTCATCGCACCGTTCGGCGTCAGCGAGCTCATGGGCTATTTCAAACATTGCTTCCGCCTTGCAGGTAAAGAATTCGATACGGTATTCGAGGACGGCTGTGCCGATGTACTGCATCGTTTCAGCGGTGGTATACCGCGCATGGCGAACAACCTCGTCGAATCTTCGTTAATCTCAGCTGTGGAGAACAAGCTCGAACGCGTCAATGTCGCCCAGATCAAACTGGTGGCGAACGAAGAGTACGGTCTGGATCTAGCCCAGGAAACGTCTCCTCCCACCGCCGCACCAGTAGCGACGCAGGGGTCGGTTAATGAGCTGACTCCGAAACCAATGCCGAAGCCGGCTCCCGAGGTTGTGGCCGAAGAACCAGTAACTGAATCTGTACCCGAAGTCGTGGCCCGGGAACCTGTGCCAGTCGTCGACGGCGACGAAGTCCCGGAACTCATACAAGACACACTGCCAAACCTGGAAGTACTGGCACCTGCTCTGGCAAGATCAGCCGAACCGACGCCGGCAGCGGTAGACCCGGAGCCAACTGAAGTTCCGGAACTGACGCTGGAACAAACCGAGCAGGCCCTTCCAACGCCCTCGATGAGTGATGAGGGAGTCCTCGCGGGTGATTTACAGGCCGCGCAAGTCGAGGCACCAGAAGATGAGGTACCGGCGTGGGAGCGCGACCCGACATTGGCGCAGCTTCGCCCGGATCTGGATGCACTTGAGCACGCTATGGCGGTAGCCCAGGGGCTCACGCCCGATAGTGACAGCGATGCCGGCGCAAAAAGCAAAGCGGAAGATATCCCGGAGTTGGTGCCAGAGATCACCCTGGACCGCGAAATCCAGGCAAAGGTCGATAAGGCAAGCAGAATCGCCAGGGCGGAGGAAGAAAAACGCGCTGCGATCGAGGCAGCGAAGAAGGCTGAAGAACAACCGCTCCTCGACGATCGACCAACGGCCGTGATACTCGCTGAGGCGAATGCCCGAAAAGAGCAAGCGAAGGCGAAAGCGAAGGCTGAAAAATCAGTCGAGGCACAACTCGAGGCTGCCGCGCTTGCCGCATCTCTGGCCGACTTGCAGGCCAAGCTGAACGAATCCTCAGACACGATCACCGACTTGCCGATTCTCCAGGATATGACGACACCGGCTTTTGAGCCTGCCGCCCATCGGGAGCCACCGGCTGCCGCAGAACCTGAACCAGTTGCCGTAGCAATACCCGATACGGAACCCTTGCCTGAGCCTGAACCCGAACCTCAGCCGGCACCGGTTGCAGTATCCGACCCCGAAACAATCGTGGAACCACCGCCTGCACCCGAAGTTCTGATCAGCCCTGAAGAAATGGAGAACGCTCGCAAGGCAGATGCGGAACTCGAGCAGATTGCAGCAAACCTGGCCCAGGCCAAAACCATTGATGACTGTGACGACAAGATGGCCGAGACCCTGTTCGGCGAAGAATTCAGCATGATGGCAGCCGCTGTGGCCGCAAACGCACCGCCTGAACTGTTCGACAATGACGACGCGGACGAAGCTGGGCTCGATCTAGAGATGGAGTTCGAGGCCGAGGCCGAGGTCGAAGCTGGGCTCGATCTAGAGATAGAGTTCGAGGCCGAGGTCGAGGTCGAGGCTGAGGCCGAGGCAGAGCCCCCGGCATTCTTCGACGAATTCGAAGGCACCCCCGAACTCAATATCGAACTCCGCACAATGGCCAACGGAGTTACAGGTCATATGGACTTATCGGCTTCGCAGCGACTCCGCACTGTTCGAGCCCTGAACGCGGCTCCCTCTGCTCATGAGTCCGAGCCCGCAGCGATGCCCACGGCAAGCGTCGAACCACCACCGGCGTTTGAGCATCCGGAGTCCATAGAGGACCAGATCAACACGTCGATGACGCAAACACTCAAGGCGCTGAGCGTCCGCCCGCCCAGCGTTTATGACGATGATGACGACGATGGCGACAAAGGCGGATTCTTCAGTCGCTTCAAGCGCTCGTAGGCGTGACAGTCGGAACAAAAAAAAGAGCCGGGCAATGCCCGGCTCTTTTACTTTCTACGAACGGTCGTGTCTTACTTTTCGAGTCCGATTTCCCACATGTAGTCTACGTGCGGACCACAAATCTGGGAAAACTCGGTGCCAGCCTCGCTGTCTTCGGCGTAGACCGCCTCGATCACCTTGGCGCGACCTGCCATCAGGGTTTGCATGTCCGGCGCCGTCATTGTTTGCAGGGCACGGAATCTTCCGCCGACAACGTGCGTTGAATAACCCCATGACGAAAGCGTGCCATCCTCAACAAAACCGTTGAGAATCGGGGTCATGTGCGCGTCAACGATTTCACCCGCACGGGCTTCCTTGTTGATATCGCATACATAGTAGACCGAGAAACCGGCCGCTCCGCGTTTTTCGCTGTCGGAACCGCTGTCGAGCTGCCAGATGTAGTCATCATGGCGCGGGCAGACTTCGGCGAAACTGAGACCGTCATCTTCATCAGCGTCTTCGTCGTCATCCTCATTCATCGCGTCGTAGGCATCAAGAAGTGCCTCCATCGACTCCGCCTGATAATACTGTGCACGCTGCCACTGGCCACCGGTGTGATGCTTCAGCCATCCCCAGCCCATGATCGTGCCGTCCTCAACGAAACCGTTCATGCGGTCTGCATCTTCCGCCATTATCTCGTCAACACGACTCAATGGTCCTCCACCACAGTAGAAATAGGTCGCGTAGGTGAATGCGATCGGTCCTTCATCTTCATCTTCTTCCTGGGCGACGCACGCGAGTGTTAGCGCTGTCAGACCCATTGCTGCCACTAAAATTTTGATTATTTTCATTTTTTAAAACCCCAATTAATTCTTGCACGACTGTGCAATTCCCACAGTGTAGAGCAAACCCAATCAATTGGTAGCTATTCCGCGCTTGATATACGTCAAATACGAATTGTCAGCATTCTCGCCGATCGCTAATCTGTTTTTTGGGTCAGACATGCCATGGCCGGAGATAGAAATGCGAAATAAGATCCTCGCCATCGTTGAGATGGAGCGCTTCCCCCTGGAGGTTGCAAAACGGGCCGCATGGATTGCCAAACTCTTTGATGCTGACCTCGAACTGGTGCTGAGCGATCCAACAGTCAGTTTCCTGCGCAGCAGTTTTATGATCTCCGCGGACTCGAAGCAGATCGCCGATACGGTCCGACAGGCGCAGGAAGAAGAACTCGAGCGAATCGTTGCGGCGATCGCAGACACGGACCTGAAAATCTCGGCCTCCATCATCCAGGAGCGCCCGGCCTGTGATGCGATGGTCGCAAAGGCGCTGGACTGTGAGCCGCTACTCGTGGTCAAGGGCACCGTGTATCACAGTCCCGCAGAACGGGCGACATTTACGTTTAACGACTGGCAATTGATTCGTAAACTCGATTATCCACTGTGGCTGGTTAAGCCACGGCCGTGGAGTAAAAGGCCGGTCATTATTGCCGCAGTTGATCCGATACACCCGAGTGAAGAGAAAGGCCAGCTTACTCAGACGATCGTTGACATCGCAAAATCTCTTGCCCAAAAATGTGACGGCAAGTTGCTGTTGTTGCACACCTACGAACGACTCGAAGAAGTCAGTTCGTTCGCAAAACTCGAATTCAAACCGATGAAAGTACCCGTTAAGGAGCTTGAGAAGAAAATGCGTAACGAGCATCGACGCTTCCTGGATTCACTCGCGGCAAAGAATGACATCGACGCCAAAGCTATTCATTTACTGCCAGGGCGTACCCGGCACATTCTGCCGGCGTTTGCGCGAACACAAGAAGCCGACGTGGTCGTGATGGGCGCTGTTGCACGAAATGGTCTTCACCGGCGCATAATTGGCAGTACCGCAGAGCACGTGCTGGATCACGTGCCCTGCGATATCCTGGTGGCGCGGAGCAGCTAGCTGCCGCGCGCCTATTCT
>Ga0316201_10000919_pt1 | contig 18638 bp, 15 predicted proteins | sample CS6wburrow_MG_FD_204516 | JGI IMG/M metagenome (GOLD analysis project Ga0316201, IMG submission 204516) | Coastal sediment microbial communities from Delaware Bay, Delaware, United States - CS-6 worm burrow | ecosystem: Environmental > Aquatic > Marine > Coastal > Sediment | place: USA... | reverse complement strand
GCGGTGGATTCTCAAATGGGGCAGTGCCGCCGAGGTGCTGGCGCCGGAGGCACTGCGCCAGGCGGTGGCGGAAGAAGTCAACACCCTTCAAACCATCTATACAGGATAAGACCATGACCTTAAAGCCCAAACTGCCGGGTGCCGGTGTCACCATCTTCACCATCATGTCACAACTGGCTGCCGAGCATCAGGCCATCAACCTCTCTCAAGGATTCCCGGATTTCAATGCCCCGGAAGAACTGATCGACCTGGTCAGCGGCGCCATGCGCCGGGGTTTGAACCAGTATGCGCCCATGCAGGGCGTTCCCTTGCTGCGCCAGCGCATCGCCGAAAAAGTCCATCGCATCTATGGGGCTGCGGTGGACCCCGACACCGACATCACCGTCACTTCGGGCGCCACCGAAGCGCTGTATGCCGCCATTACCGCAATAGTGCACCCGGGAGACGAAGTCATCGTCATCGAGCCCGCATTTGATTCCTACGTGCCGGCCATCGAGTTGAACCGCGGTGTGCCGGTGTTCGTGCCCATGACCTTCCCCCATTACGCTGTGGACTGGGATCGGGTCAGGTCATCCCTTACGTCCCGCACCCGACTGATCATCCTCAATTCGCCGCACAATCCCACGGGAACGGCCATTGACGATCAGGATATCAGGGCACTGCAGGACATCACTGCCGGCCACCCCCTTTACATCCTCAGCGATGAGGTCTACGAGCACATTATTTTTGACGGGCGCCAGCACGAGAGCTTGCTGCGCTATCCCGATCTAGCCGCAAGGAGCTTCGTGATCAGCTCCTTCGGAAAAACCTATCACACCACCGGCTGGAAGATCGGCTACTGCATCGCCCCGGAGCAATTGAGCAAAGAGTTTCGCAGCGTGCATCAGTTCCTGACCTTTGCAAGCAACACCCCAATTCAGCACGCCTATGCCGAATTCATGCAGCAGAGTGCCCACTACTTGACCCTCGGCGACTTCTATCAAGCCAAACGCGACACCTTTCTGAAACTGATGGAAGGATCGCGCTTCACCCCCCTGCCCTGCTCGGGCACCTATTTTCAAATGATGGACTACTCAGCTGTCAGCGATGAACCCGATGAATCCTTTTCGCGCCGCATGACCATCGAGCAAGGCGTGGCGGCCATCCCACCGTCGGTTTTCTACAATGACCGCCGGGACAACCGGGTGCTGCGGTTCTGCTTTGCCAAACAGGACCGCACACTGGAGCAAGCTGCGGAGATTTTATGCCGAATCTAAATGTCACCCTGTGCCAGGCCCCATTGTCGTGGGAAGCCGTGGACGCGAACCTGGCCCATTTCGACCAGTGCATCGACACAATAGACGCAACCTCCCACCTCGTCATTCTGCCGGAAATGTTCTCCACGGGATTCAGCATGAACGCTGCCGACCTGGCTGAAACCATGGACGGAAAAGCCGTCTCCTGGATCTGCAAAAAGGCCGTCGAGCGCAACGTTGTCATCACCGGGAGTATCATGATCCGGGAGAAGCAAAACTACTACAACCGGCTGCTGTGGGCCCGCCCCGACGGCAGTGTGGCTGTCTACGACAAAAAGCATCTGTTTCGGTATGCAGGCGAAGAAAAGGTCTATACCGCCGGGAGCCGGCGGGTGACCGTCGAACTCAACGGGTGGAAAATTCGTCCGTTCATCTGCTACGATCTGCGCTTTCCCATCTGGATCCGCAACCTTAACCTGTCCTATGACCTCGCCTTTTTCGTGGCCAACTGGCCGGCCAAGCGGGCCGCCCACTGGCGCGCGCTGCTGCGCGCTCGGGCCATTGAAAACCAGGCCTTTATTATCGGGGTCAACCGGGTGGGGGTGGACGGAAACGGGTTTGACTACAGCGGGAACTCCATGGTCATCGATCCCACTGGAAAAATCCTGTTTGAAGATCAAGGCCACGCCTGCTATCCCTGCATCAGCCTGGACCCTGATATCCTGAAACAGTACCGGGAGCAGTTTCCTGCCTGGATGGACAGCGACGAAGATCTGCTAAAGCCTGGATAGGGACAAGAACGGACAGGTGCTGCAGCGGCGCAGGGCAATTAGTACCAAAGCCACCGGCTAAAAAGCGTACACCTCGGTCTCCGGGTTGAAGGCCTGCCAGGCGAACCAGAAGACAAACACATGCGGCAGATGCTGGCCGCGCCCATTGCGCACGGCGGTCACCTCGCCTTGATCCGAAACCTCGATCTGCACTGTGCTGCCACCGATGCGATCCTCCAGGACACCGGATTGCTTGGCCAGCTCATCCAGGGCATAGGCCTTGGCAACACCATCCACCTTGATGCCCAAAATGCGCCGTTTAGCGGGATAATCGGTTCGTACGGTGCCCACGGGAAACATCAGGCCGCCGACACGATAATAGCCCTCATAGGGATCAGTGCGATAATCACGCGTATAACCTGTATCATCTGAAAGTACCATGGTCTCGGGGTGCATGCGCTTCCATTTCTTCCAGGACACCCTCGCAGATGGCAGTGCCGTCAGGGGCTTGCCTGCCTGGGGACCGGATACAGCCGTGTTCATCAACTGCGACCAGAGGCTTTCACTCTGGTGGTCATAGAACAGTACATTGCTCTTGTAAAGACGCCCGGAGATCCCAAACGTGAGGATTTGGCCATCGATATTGCGGGAGTAGACCACCCCCGACTGGGTCAACGGTCAGAATGTGGCCACAAGGGTTTGACCGCCCACGGTATCATTGACCGCTTCATGCCAATTCAAAATCTTGATGGGATAGGCCCGCGCCACACCTCCAATGTCAACACCGATGACCTGGTCGTCCTCATTCAGGTAATTCGCCTGGTCGGCAGCGACAAATTTTGGTTCAAGCAGCGCAGGAATACCGTCCTTGGGCGGCCCGCCGGAAAGTATTTCAGATGGCGGAACGATGGCGTTGTCGACGTTGAAACCCGCAAACGCCGTCAGGAATAAAACGGCAACGGCCAATAATGCAATCCGATTGATCATAACGCACCTCCCTTGAAGGCATGTCCAGTAACACGGTCTGCCTATCAGTGGGACGTGCCACGAAGCGGTTTCCTTACAGTGTCCCTGCAGCTTCCCGGACTAATTTGACCCTCTCTTTGACGGCGCCCCGTCGATGCCGCCTGGACCGGCCTGACTTGGCGATGACCCGGTGGCGGGGAATCGAATAGGCCACCGCGTTGAGAGCAATGGCGTTTGCCGCAGTACAACATGCGACGGGGCGGATCTACACTGCTTTCCCTTCAGCCGGGCAGAGCGATTCGAACAACCGCTTGTTTATTTCGAGCATGGCGCCGGCCATCAAATCTTCCATGGCCAGCATGTAGTGCGCGGTCGAGATCCCCGGGACGAGGTTTTCGCGGGAGATGCGTGCCAACAGCACCACATTTTGCATACGGGCCTGCTCAATATGCGGTTCGAAAACGGTGACGAGCCGGATACCGCGATGGCTGCAATGCGCTTCGATAACACCTGCCGATACTTCCGCATGCTCCCCTAGTCGAACACCTAGAGGCTGCCAGACTGTGTTGTAGTAAATCAATGTACCACCATCACGGGCGTATCGCGTCACCGCGCGCAACGCCTCGTGGCGTTCGAGCGAGACCACCAGGTCGGCTTGTTGTCGGCAAATCAGGGGACTGTATACGGTATCGCCGATACGGACCTGAGACACCACGATACCGCCTCTTTGGGCTAGGCCGTGGGTATCGACGGCTTTCACGGCCAGACCGGCGTGGTCGGCCGCCCGCAGTATCACTTCACTGAGAAGGCCGATCCCCTGCCCCCCAACCCCGCACAAGTAAATACTGAACCGTTTCATAGGGCCATTTGCTCCTTGCCGGATGTCATGGTCTCTTCCGGACGGGTTTGGGTTTCGTGATGGCCCGTTTCGGGCAGGTCTGAATGCACGAGCCGTCTCCAATGCACAAATCGGGGTTGATGGTGACACTGCCGTCTTGGCCGCGGGTGAAGGTAGGGCATCCAAACCGCTCTACACAGGCGTGGATCCGTTCACAGATGTCCTGATCGATATCCACCCGGTGAAGTGCATACCCGTCCTTACGGCGGGCTTCACGGACAAATTTCAGCATACAGGGATGCCTGGCGATGACCACACTGAATCCCTCTGCCGCCATGGCGGTCTTGACCAGCTCGACCATTTTGGCCTGCTGATAAGTATCCACCTCGAATATCGATGCGACGCCGAGACCTTCCAGTACGCTGCGGATCGGGATGCGTTGGGTGACGTCGTTGAAGTTTCGACCACTGGCGGGGTGGTCCTGGTGGCCCGTCATAGCGGTGGTGCCGTTTTCCATCACGATCATTGTCACGTTGTGGTTGTTGAACAGGGCATTGATCAATCCTGGCAATCCTGCATGAAAGAAGGTGGAATCCCCCATGAACACCACCACCTTACGCTCGGTATTGAACAAGGATAGACCCGATCCGATCCCCGTGGAGGCCCCCATACACATCAGCAGCTGACCGACTTCATACGGCGGTAAAAATCCCAGGGTATGGCAGCCGATATCCGCAACACTGATGTCCTTATCGCCCAATGCCTGCCGGATGGCATGGAAAGCACTCCGGTGCCCGCAGCCTGGACACATTTGGGCCGGGCGGGGCGGCACTTCGACCACCGGTGGAGGATCGGGACGAGGGGGTAAAAGATCCGGCCAGTTTTTGTGTAGCACGGCATATACTTTGTCCGGGGTGTATTCACCGACCCAATCGGAGTCGTCCAGTTTGCCGATGACCTTGGTTTTCAGCCCCAGATCCAGAGCGATACTCTTGACCTCCATCTCCAGCAGGTTATCCAGCTCCTCGAGCACCTTGACCTCCTCGTGGGATCGAAGAAAGTTCGCCACCATGCGGTGCGCCAGCGGGTAAACCACCCCCAATTTGAGGATGTCGGGTTTGTCCTGCGCCTCCTCGAGAACCTCCATCAGGGACAGGAACGGCAACCCCATGGTGATGACGCCACGCCGGGCATTGCCATTGCCCAGGAACCGGTTGATGTCGGCATTCTCGGCATAGTCCCGGACGGTGTTCAGGTTCGCCAGGGCTCTTGCTTTCATGGGCAGCACCAGGTCCGCAATTGGAATGTAGGGCCCGTTGTCTGTATCGAATCGGGGTGTATCATCGGAGGGTTGGGCACGCCATCGGTCAAATGCCACCTTTTGCTTGGCATGGCACACATGGGTGGTCAAGCGCAAAATGACAGGCATGTGCAATTGCCGGCTCAATGCCGCTGCCGCTTTGTAAAACGCGTAAACTTCTGCGGGATCGGCCGGCTCAAACACCGGCGTGTAGCTCATGCGGGCCAGGTGCCGGTTATCCTGCTCGTTTTGAGAAGAATTGGCCCCGGGGTCGTCGCCCAGCACCACCACCATGCCGCCGATAATATTCATCAGGCTGAGCTGTACAAAGGTGTCGGCCGCCACGTTGAGGCCGACGCTCTTGAAAAAAACTGTGGAAAGGTGACCATTGACCCCGGCGCCGTAGGCCACCTCCATGGCCACTTTTTCATTGGTGGAAAATTCAAAATAAAAGGGGCGCCGGTCTATGGGAATGGTGTCGATAGCAGTAGCAATTTCCGGAGTGGGCGACCCCGGATAGGAGGTGACCACACGGGTGTCGGCTTCCACCATGGCGCGCACCAGGGCTGTATTGCCCATGACAATCTCTTCAAAGGGGTCTTGCCGTAAGAGCATCTCCTGCATCGATTTCATAGGAATTCTCCGAATCGTTGATCCACCGGGCTGTTGCCGGGCGCCTGCCCGCGCATATCCGATTGCCGTGCGGCAGATACCGCAAAGTGTAGCATTGCACCGGTCCCTGTCAAGCCGTCATCGGGAATTCATCCAGCATGACCGTCAATGGAGAGGCCTTTTGGCGGCTGCAGGGTTCCTTCCGGGCCGATGGCATAGCGGACCGCCAGCCCCAGCTAATCTCAATCAGCAGTCCCAGGGCAACCATCCCGCTCGGCAGTGTTTGACGGGGGGCCCATCTTATACTATTCTCATTGAAATCAATTCCGTTCACCATCAAACAGCAAGGAGAGCGACACCATGGGCAGCAACAACCTTATCTTCCTTGAGAATCTGGAGTGGTTTGACGAAAGCGGCAAGGAACTGGTTCACCGCCTGCCGGAAACCGGATCGGGTGAAATCAAGTGGGGCGCCCAACTGACCGTTCGAGAGAGTCAAGTCGGTATCTTCTTTTACAAGGGCAAAGCGATCGAGGCATTCGGACCCGGCCGCCACACGTTGAAAACCGGCAACATCCCGATACTCACCAAGATTGCCAGCCTGCCGTGGGCCATGACCAGTCCCCTGCGGGCCGAAATGTACTTTGTCAATATGAAGGTGTTTACCAATCTGAAATGGGGCACCCGCGACCCCGTCGCTTTCCGGGACAGCGAGTTGGGACTCATCCGGCTGCGGGCCTTCGGCATCTTCAACCTGCAGGTGGTGCAGCCCGTTTTGTTTGTCAATCGTATGGTCGGCACCCAGGGAATCTTCACCACAGAGGGCGTCGAAGAATATCTTAACCGGGTGATTGTTTCGCGCTTCAACGACTACATGGGTGAAACCATCGATTCTATCCTCAACCTTCCAGCCAAATATGACGAACTGTCCAAAGGCCTGGCCGGGCGGCTGCGGGAAGACTTCAAACACTTTGGATTGAAGCTTTCCCAGCTCTACATGAATGCCATTACGCCGCCTCCGGAGGTGCAGAAGGCCATCGACGATAAAAGCCGCATGAATGTGTTCGACGACATGAACAAGTTGATGCAGATGAAGGCGGCCATGGCCATGGAAAAGGCTGCCGAAGGCGAGACCAGCGGCGAGGGAATGGGGGCTGGCTTGGGCCTGATGATGCCCGCTATGCTAGCACAATACTTCACGGGTCAGTTTCCCAACACCGGCGGCGGTGCGCCCGACCAAGGCAGCGATCCGTCCGGCGGCACCAGCGCCTGCCCCGAATGCAGCCATGCCATTCCCACGGACGCCAAGTTCTGCCCCCAGTGCGGCCACCAGCAGCTGGTTTTCCAGGAGTGCGTCCACTGCGGCAAGAACATGGCGCCCAATGCGCGATTCTGCTCTCGCTGCGGTAAACCGGTAGAGCAAAAACCGGAGGCCAGGACATGTGCAAATTGTGGTGCCGAAAATCTCGGCGATGCCAAATTCTGCGGTCAGTGTGGTGAAAAGTACGCCTAAGGAAGCAGGTTAGCGCATTGACAGCCTTAATTATCGAGCATTCATGCCCCCAGTGCGGCGCACCGGTTGAGCTCGAAGAGACCGACCGGCTGATCCACTGCGGTTTCTGCAAAGTCGCGTCTGTTATCGACACGTCTGACTTCTTTCGTTATGTCATCCCCCACCGGGCCGAAAATGGAAAATCACTAATTTACTTCCCCTACTGGCGCTTCAAGGGAATGCTTTTCTCCTGCCTGGCTAAAAAAATTGAACATCGCTTTATCGATGTCAGCCATCAGGCTTTCAATTCGCCCTATTTTCCGCCCAACATCGGTTTCCGCGGGCAGACCCAGAAAATTCGCTTTCTGGATTCCGACCCCGGAGCCGCCTATGTCAAACCTAATAAGCCGTTCACAGATGTGCTCTCCCTGTGGAGCAATCAGTTCAGCGCCAAGCTGCCCAAACCCATTCTCCACCAGGAGTACATCGGCGATACCTTCAGCATGATCTATGCACCGTTTTACCTGGATTCAGCCCTCCATGACGCCGTGCTGAACCGGGCGGTGTCCCAGGCGTCTGCCGAGCAGATCGAAGCGCACCTGGTCAAAGAAGACCAACCCCGCTGGTCCATGCGTTTTCTGGCAACCCTGTGTCCCGGCTGCGGATGGGATCTTAAAGGCGACCGGGATTCTTTGGCGCTGAACTGCACCAACTGCCAATCGGTCTGGTGGGTGAAAAAAGGTCGGCTTCAAAAGCTCAAGACTGCCCATGCGGTCTCTACGCAAAGCCAAGTAATCTACCTGCCGTTTTGGCGCATTCAGGCCGACGTCGGCACCATCACCCTAAACAGCTATGCCGACCTGATCCGCGCCGCCAATTTGCCTCGGGTTGCCCAGCCCGAATGGGACCAGCTGCCGTTTTATTTCTGGAACCCGGCCTTTAAAGTTCGTCCGCAGAGCTACCTGACCATCGCCACCACGGTAACGCTCAACCAACCCGCGCTTCGATTGAGAGCCGGGCAGCCCAGGGGGCAAATTCAGGGCATCAATCTTCCGCTCAACGAAGCGCTGGAAAGTATCAAACTCAATCTCGCCAATTTTCTAAAGCCCAAAGAACGTCTCGCAGAGTGGATACCGGAAATCGACATCAAGCCGAAGCGGTTTCTATTGATCTACCTCCCCTTCGCCGTGGGCCATCATGAACTGATCCACGAAGACCTCAACCTGGCCATCAACAAAAACCTGCTGGGCCATGCAAAAAATTTATAGCGCAACGCACTAAAATCCTCCGATGAACGCCATGGCAAAATCCTCCGACCAGTAGCGCCCTGAGCTATTCAGGGCCATGAACCCCACATGCCCCCCCCATCTGGGGGTGACCAGGGTCACGAGGTGATTTTGGGCGCACTCCGCCTCGGGATAGCATCCGCCGGAGAGAAAGGGGTCGTCCAGGGCGTTGACGATCACAGCGGGAACCCGGATTGCCTCGATCCAGGGACGGCAGCTGCATTGTCGCCAATAATCTTGGGCATCTTTGAACCCGTGGATCGGAGCCGTATAGCGATCATCAAATTGCCGGAAGGTCTTCATGCGGGCATAGCCCGTGTCGTCTAAAGCTTCGGGGTAGAGGTGCTGTTTAGCTTTTATCTTGTCATGCAGCAAAATGAGAAATCGCTTCATGTAAAGGCCGTTGACACGCTTTTCCAGCGCTATGGAGGCATCGGTAAGATCGCACGGCACGGAGAACCCTACGGCAGCTTTGACCGCTTGAGGCACAGACTCAGCCTGCTTGCCAAGATACAGCAGACTCAAATTGCCGCCCAGGCTGAACCCGATTAGAAAAACGGCCTCGTAGGAGCCGGTTGTGAGGGCATGCTGAATCACCGTGTGCAGATCGTCAATGGCACCATTGTGATACATCCGCAGCGTGTTATTGGGCACCCCGCTGCACCCCCTGTAGTTCCAAGCCAAGGCATCGATACCGGACTGATTGAGCGCCCGCACCATGCCGCGCACGTAATCTCTGCGGGCGTTGCCTTCCAACCCGTGGGACACAATGCCCAACTGGCGGCTACCCGCCCGGGACCAGTCCAGGTCGAGAAAATCCCCATCTGCCAGAACGATGCGCTCCCGGCAATAGTCGACTCCGGTGACTGTCCTGAACAACGTCGGATAGATGGTTTGAAAATGGCCGTTGCGAAGAAAAAAAGGCGGCACGTAGGGCTTGAAACGATCAATCATCAAACAGCGGCTCTCTCTTTTCCATGGCTGCCGAAACCGCTTCTTCCAAGTCGGGTGAAAGCAGCATGGCGGCGTTTCGGGCCGCCACAAATCCAAGTCCTTCGGCGACCGAGTGATCCCTGCTGAAATTCATGGTGGCTTTGATGCCGCGCAGGGTGAGCGGGGATTTGGCGGCCAGGCCGCGGGCGGTTGCCATGACGCTCTCTTGCATCTCGCCGGCGGTGGCAAAGACACCATTGACCAGGCCCAAGGAGCCGGCCTCGCGCCCGTTAAATTGCCGGCCGGTCAGGGCCAGTTCTCTGGCAATACCCTGCCCAACAATGCCCGGCAGCCGTTGCAGGACACCCAGATCCGCCACAATGGCCAAATCCACCTCCTTTACACAAAACCGGGCCTTGGCGGTGGCATAGCGCAGGTCGCAAGCCGCTGCGATATCCAAACCGCCACCGATGCAAACGCCCTGGATGGCCGCAAGCACTGGTTTGCAGCAATTTTCGATGGCATTCACCGACGCCTGCAAATCGATGATAAAATGGTGCAGGTATTCCTGTTTTCTTCCCTCCGACATGCGACTCAAGGTTTGCTGGACGGTGAATAGGTATTCCAGATCGATCCCCGCCGAAAAGAAGCGCCCCTGCCCTGCCAGCACCACGACACGAACCCCTTCGGCGGCATCCAGTTCGTCAAATACGCTTTTAAGCTCCCTCCACATGGTAGCATTCAGACAATTGGCTTTGCGTGGTCGATTCATGGTAACGCGGGCCACGGCACCATCCATTTCAACCAGAAAGGTTTCGAAGTCAGTCATATCCGGCCTCCTTACGGCAATGGGGTAAGGGGATCTGTTCGATTCGCATTCGTGGCGATGATTTCGGCTAACAATCTGATAAAAAATGATAATTGTCAATAGGAAGCAAGTCGGTGCAACCGTCGACAACGGTGCCGCAGGGCAGAGCGATGGCCGCAAAAAAAAGCCTCCCAAGGGCGATTTCAGTTCCCTTGTTTCAGCTAATATAGCTGCAATATCCAATACTTTTGATATTTTTCATTGAACGTCCACCACATTTATGATCTAATTTGGCCGTTTGAGGGATGAGAGCATGAGCGCCACCATGTCCGCCCGGACCTACCCGGGGTTGTGGTGGCCCACAATTGGATGGAACAGCGATCATCGTCGATGGACTTACACTTGAGCGTTCAAATCTTATGATGGTTCCACGCCATGCGCTCGATCAATACGGTGCGCGGTACCGTTGCCCATTTCATCAACAACTCTCTCCGTCATTGCAAAGCTAGACATGCTTGCTGTTACACGGACGATCGTTACAGCGCAGAACCATTAGGAACAGCTCGTTCAGCCGTCCTTTGCCTGTGTCAAGCGGATAGATTCATCAGACCCTGACATCACAGGCGGTTGATCTGACGATTGGAAAAAATCGCCGCCGACCTGACAACAAAAGGAGTGCCCATGGAGGATATCCAGCAGCAAAAACAATTTCTTCGCCGAGCGCTTGTTCTGAAAATCATGCGCCGCACCCTTGCCATTGTAACCCTGGCATGCATGATTTACGGCCTTGTGGCACTGGTGTATGCAACCAAAACCATCTACAAGGTCAAGATGAACTATGCCGTCGTCTTAGAGCGCTTTGGCGGCATTCGCGAAGCTGTCACGGATGTCGGCTGGCACGTCCGCCTGCCGTTTTTCACCCGCATCGAGCAGGAGGTCTCCCTGATGAACCAACGCCTGTTCCTGGGGGGACAGGCCGAGCCCATGCGAACCATCTCCAAGGGCAATGTGGCGCTGTGGGTCTCAGCTGTGCTGACCTACCGCATCAGGGACTTGCGCACCTGGGCCATCGAAAACCTGGATCCCATGAACCTGCTCCAGGGCGACTACGACGGCATTGCCAAGGACATACTCCAGGCCGAGGTGGTCGACAATCTCGTGTCGGGCCGCGAAGAGATCAAGGACCGCATCTTCGAAGCCCTGAAAGCGCTTCCCATCAACGTTGGCGGACCAACGCTGGAAGAAAAATACGGCATTGAAATTGTCAGCTTCGTCCTCAAGGAGACCCGCTTTGGCGACAAGCTTGTGGAGGCCACCGAAGAGAAAAAACGGCGCGAATTAATCGCAGAAGCAGAAAACTACGCCGCCGACCAGGAAGCCAGCCGGATCCGCAAATTATATGCCGCCTATGTTGACGGCATCACCGAGCTGCAGAAGAGCATCGGCAGAGCGGACAGCTCCACCGACCAGGCCATCCTGCAATTTCTGACCCAGCAAAAATGGGCCACCGCCTACGAGAAGCATCAGGCCGGGCAGAACACGGTGGTCATACAGAACACCCAGGGATCCCCGGCGCTCACCCTTCCGGCACCACTCGGCCCATCTGACCAATCCGCACCTTCCAAGAAGAAGGAGAGCCGCAATGCCACGTCGGCTAACTAAAAAGATCACCTACGTTCGGCTGCCGGAAAAACGCATTCGGGAGATCAAGGCGCTGGTCGGCGAATGGCCGTACGAGACCAGAGCCTTCATGCGGGCACGCCTGAACCAGTACAAGCCGCCGGCAGGCTGGGTCAACAGCACACTGGAAACCTTCCTCTCTTTTATCATGGAGGCCCCGGACCGGCAATTTAACGTGCTCAAAGACCCTGACATCCTCACCGACTGGCAAAAACGCTTTGAGTTGTCGGGCCAGACCAACCCCCAGGATTCCTGGAATCGGATTATTGAGAAGGAGGTTACCTCCAGAGATTATCTCTACCTGTTGTCGCTCCTAAACCACAGCCTCAGGGATGTGCATGTGCCCGTAGAGCTGGAAGATCTGTTTGAAAAAATCTACAGGGCCCACATCCGGAAAGAATACGTCTCCGACCCCACGATTCCCAAAGCCCCCCTGCTGCTTGTCATCGGTCCCAGCGGAAGCGGAAAGACCTCCACCGTTACCGAAACCATCGAAAAGGTTATCTTCAGCGATCAGGTGATGCCGGAAATCGACCTAAAGCAAAAAAAAGAAGAGTTGCTGGCCAATGAACCGTTTTGGAAATCCGTCGAAGAGATCGATCCCACCCTGGCTATGGAGATGGCCCGAATGCGGCGGCTGAAATTCTACAAGCGCCTCATGCGCACCCCGCTGATCAACTGGCTGTTTAAAAAACGCATCAGCCGCAATCTATCCACGCTGGAGGAGCAGGGGTTAATGGTGGACTACGCCATGGTAACTCCCAACGACTATCAAACCGCCCTTGCCGGTGAGCCCGGCAACTATTTCAAGAAGTCCCTTGGCGACCCCCGCAAAACGGCTGTGCGCCATATCGAAGAGGCCCACAGCGCGTTTGGCCGTGTCGAAAGCCACGCCAGCGGAGCCGAACGCCAGCAGCGCACCCTCATCGACACGTCCAATATAGTCCTTGACGAAATCATCAGCGGCAAGCGGGACTGCCTGCTCATCGCCACCAGTGACCAGCCGGAGCGCTTTGATGCTGCAATTTATCGCCGATTTGTCGAAAAAGGCAAAATCATCAATATCTCGGATTACTGGAAAAACACCAACAACCTCAAAGAGGTGGTTCGCATCGAACTCCAGCGCCATGACATTACGGTGCAGGAGTCAAGTCAGCTAGAGGGAAACCATAAAGGCAAGACGATCACCATTGCTGACCTCGATCGATCCATTAAACGCATATACCAGGTGTTCCAGGAAAGAACCCTGAAAATCATCCCTTCTTACGTGCGCAAACTGATCCACTCCATCGTTGAAATTAAAAATGCATATCACCCCGAACACCTTGACGATGCCCTTCTGGTGCGCCAGGCTTTTGAACTGGTCGCCCAGAACTCCTACGGCGATTTATACAAGAAAGTCATCGACCGGATGGACCGCAAGGTCAAGTGGGAGGCTTATGTCGGCGGCATCAAAGATACTTTTTCCGAAATGACCAACAACTGCCTCTATTACGGTGTCGACGAAGAAAAGGGAGTCGTGCTCAACGGCCCACCCGGCAGCGGCAAAACCTTCCTGGTGCGCACCTGGTTGAGCGAGAACAGTGATGTCCATGATATCGCCACCAGTGCAGGCGCCCTGCAAGATCCCGTCAATCCCATCGATGGTGCAGTGGACAATTTGGAAAAAGTGTATGACATCGCCAAAATGATTGCACCCACGGTCGTCTTTTTTGACGAGGGCGACGCCCTGGCGCCCAAGCGCAGCCCGTCCGGCGGTTCGCCCTCGGATAAAATCACCAACAAATTTCTGAACCTTATCGATGGAGAGATCCCGCTGAATCGGGTTTTCACCGTACTGACCACCAATCGCCTGGATATCCTCGATCCTGCCCTGATCCGCTCCAAGCGGCTAAAGGTCCTGGAAGTCAGCGGCCAGTTGAATAAAAGGGACATCAAGGGCATCATCACCACATCCCTGAAGGATATTCCCCTGGCCGATCAGATGAATATCAGCACCATCATCGAAGCAGCCCAGGGATTGTGCAATACCCCGGCCGACTACACGGCCTTTGTGGAAAAAGCGCGTGCCCTGCGCAGTACCGAATACGAAGTCCTGCAGCGCTTCCGGGAGTTGTCGCCGGCATCCAGAGAAGTCAAGTCGAATTTCATCAAATTCAACCTGAAGACCCTCATGGGCATAATGGAAGCATTGGACATGCCCAATGCCCTGCGCACCGAGATCAAAGAAAAACCACTGCGAATGCTGGACCACTATGACGAAATCGAGGAATACCTGAAAAAAATCGGCGCCTCCGACGAATATCCCCTGATGCGCACCCACCTCAATTCAGCCAAGCAGGAAATTTCGCAGAGCCCCACCAAAAAGGGGAAAGTCCAACTGGATGAATTCCTGGAAGCCGAGCTGAGCCAGGAGCCCCAGGTGGGATTCATCATTGGGGTCGGGGCCAACGACATCGCCGGTGTATTGCTGCCGATCGCCACCAGCCTGACCTATCGCGTCAGTGCCCAGAATATCATGGTCACAGGGGCGGTTTCTTCGTCGTCCGCTGCTGCCGCAGAGTTGGACATGGCCGTGCAAATGACCCAGCAGTCGGCCCAGGAAGCCCTCACCATGGTCAAGAACTATCTGCAGGAACTGGACCCCAAGGTGAGCGCTGCGCGCCTGCTGGGTGATTTCCTGGAAGACTACACCCTGCACCACCAGCTGCTGTCCGCCTCATACAGCGTGGGTGGTCCGTCAGCAGGCTATGCACTGGCCATAAACACGCTGTCGGCCCTGCTGCTCATTCCAGTCTACAATGATTTCGGCATCACCGGCGCCCCCTGGACCAAGGGAGTGAAATCGGGAGAAGTAGGTGGTTCGGTCATCATCGGCGGCCATAAGAAAAAAACGGAGAAGGTATTAGCCTACTTGCGGCGCATGTATATGCCCCTAAAAAACTACATGGATCTGGAGCCTGACCTGCTCGCAGGGTACTGGGCCAAAGACAAAGATGTCCTGGGTGTGACCCATTTCGGGGAACTGATTGCCGAGGTCGTTTGGCTGGGAACGGACTATGAAAGACGCCTGCTGGAGCTCATCGATCTGCGCATTCAGTACAAGCTGGGCAAATACAAAGGCGATTCACTGCAGCCGGACACCAAACAAAAAATTCTGAACATCAAGGAAGAGCTGCGCCTGGAAGTGGAAAAAGAACTTCGCACACGATTGGTGGCCCTGCGCCGCTACCTTCGCAGCCCGGCCCGTGATCCCCACCTCTCCATGCAGGAGATTTTTCGTAACAGGCCAAGTCGGGCCTCGGAAATTGCCGATGGCCTCATGAGTGTCGTTAATCGAATCAGGGGGAGAAAACCCACCGGGAAGAACAATCCGCCGCCCTGATGCCATCGATGGGCCGACCCGGTCATTAACCGGAACCGGATAGCCGTAAAACGATAGCATGAAAAAAAGTGAGCGCGCCGCTTCCGGCTGGAGGCGTGACGGGTATCGATTCACCGATTGCCATTTTTTTCCTGCTGCACGTCTGTTTTTTTTATTGGCGCCACCAGTTCTCGCCGGAGCATATCGAGGGCGGCCATAGCGAAGATCCGTTTGTTCATCAATCGACGGCCAAAGGAAAAATGAAACCGGCGCGCCGTGATGCCGTTCGGGCCGACCAGGGCGATGCAGACGGTTCCCACAGGCTTTTCCGGTGTGCCGCCGTCGGGGCCCGCAATGCCGGTAATCGACAAGCCATAGGTACTGTCGGCAACGCGCCTGGCCCCCTCGGCCATCTGGCAGGCGACGCTTTCGTGCACGGCCCCATGGTCGATCAAGGTCTGTTCCTGAACACCCAGGACTTTGACTTTTGCCTGGTTGTGATAGGTCACCGCCGAAAGCAGGAAGAAGCTGGAAGACCCGGCCGAGTTGGTCAGCCAATTGCCTACCAAGCCCCCGGTGCAGCTCTCGGCCACGGCCAAGGTCTCCCGGCGAGAAATCAGGAGGTTGCCGACGGTCTCGGCCATCGAATGACCGTCGTCGGAAAAAACAGGGCGACCAATCTGCCGGACAACCCAGTCCGCGGCCGATTCGAGCATTTTACAACCCGCCTGGTCATCTCTGGTTTGAAGGTACAACTTCACTTGAATCTCTGGAAACTTGGCCCGCAGCCCCAATGTGATACCGGGAAATTGGTCTCCAACGGCGGCGACCTTTTCCCCGACCAGCGATTCCGGAAGGCCGAATGTGGAAATGGTCTTCAGAAGGTTGAATTGGCGCTCATCGCCCTGCATTTCTTCGATCCGGGGCAGCACTTGCCGGTTGAACATGTGTTTCATCTCATAGGGCACACCGGGCATGAAAAAGAATCGGCAACGCTGGATGGTGATATCGAAACCGGGCGCGGTTCCCACAGGGTTGTAGAGACAGTCTGCACCGGCGGGTATCATGGCCTGTTTCCGGTTGGTGAGAGAAAAAGGACGCCCCCGTTCCTTGAAGAAATCCTCGATTTGCTTCAGGGCCTTGTGGTCCAGAGCCATCCCGACGCCGGCCGCGGCGGCGGCGGCTTCGGCGGAGCGATCGTCGACCGTGGGGCCCAATCCCCCGGTCACCAGAGCGATATCAGCCCGCCGACTGATCTCGTCAATGACGGTCCGCAAGGCTGCCGGAGCATCCCCCACACTATGGTGCCGGGTCACTTCAACCCCCTGCGAATCCAGGCGCTCCGCAAGATATGCCGAATTACTGTCTACAAGCGCCCCGGTACGGATCTCGTCGCCGGTGGCCAAAATTTCAGCGATCATGGCTCCATCCTTTTCCGTTGCGGCGATCGAGCCGCCCGTCTCTACTCCTTGATCATGGACCGCCCGGGAATCAGGGTCTGGGTGCTGACCACCCCGTCCATCTGGCGGAACTGGTCATGGACGAAATCGGAAATAATCTCAGCGTCGGAGGACAGCAGGTCCCGGGTCAATACGATCTTGATCAGGACATCGGCATCGCCATGGATGGAGTGGACTTCTTGCACCTCCTTGAGAGCGTATAGTCTATCCATGATCAGGCTCTCGTCTCTGCCTTTGACTTTCATCAAAACAAAGGCAGTGATTGCACGCAGCATTTCCGGGTAGTCGTCTTTACATGTAGTGGCCATCTTCTCTCGAAACGCCTCCATGTTGTTGGGGATCAGCCGATCGATGCCGATGCCGTATTTTCGCTTTTTTCCCTGTTCCCACTGGTGATAAGATATATAGGCATACAGATCGTCCAGCGTCCGGTTGGGAAACAGCCGCAGCAGGTTGCCCTTGCGAATGATGGCCACAAGGGGTTTGTAGATGGTCTCGTACCAATCGGCGGCCGCCTCGGCAAAGAGAACGTCACCAGTGCCGGATTTTAAAAGGTAGCTGCGATGCTGCTCGATCTGTTCGATGAGCCAGTCGTATTTTCCAACCTCGGTGAGGGTAATTGAATACGGCAAATTGGTTTGCTTGCTGAACCGGGACCGCTGCTGGTAGATCACATTCTCTAGTGTCTTGCGGGACGGCACGAACTCGAGGATGCTGGCCCGGATATCGTCGTGGCCCAGTTCCTTGGCGGCGGCAATGCGGTGGTTGCCGTCTAAAACGTAAAACTTGTCCTTGATTTGGTAGAGTTTAACCGGCGGCAGCGAGCGGCCTTCCCGCAGCGCAGACTTGATGGCCGTGTAACGCTCGGTGGCAAGATGCTGTCGGGGCTTGAACTGGCTGTCAAAATCCTTGTAGCGCCCGACACTGCCCACAATCTGCTCCAGCGGCACGCGTCGGGTACCCCGGTCAACGGAATCGAAGGCCGCTTCCTCCTTCTGGTCGGCCGTAAAGGACTTCACGCGGTCCGGGGAATCTTTTTTCGACCGTCTCCCCATCAGTTTATCGAACAAGCTGTTTTTCATCGATCTCCACCTGATAAGTTCCGAAACAATTGATGACCTGGGTGTCACCTTCGGATGTAATCCGCTGGGCATCATGGTCGAAGTGCGCATGGATATGGCCATGCAAAAAATACCGCGGTTGGTACCAGTCGATCAATTTTCGGTAGGTTGCAAATCCCCTGTGGCACCGATCTTCGGCATCGTGAATAAAACGCGGCGACGCGTGGGAAACTACCATGTCGATACCGCCCCTAAACCAGATGCGGGGGCGCAACCGCCATACGAGGCGACGCATCTGTGTTTCGGTGTACTGAATCGGACCTCCGTTGTACCAGCGCGACCCTTCGAGCCCCAGAATCCTGAGGGAACCATGCCGCACGATCCGGTTATGCAGGTTGATGCATCCTTCCGGCGGTTTCTGATCATAGCGAATATCGTGGTTGCCGCGCACATAAAACAGCGGAACATTCAAAGCCCATCGAAGAGAACTGAGATACTCAGGCGGCAGATCTCCGCACGATATCACCAAATCAATATCCTTGTACCGTTCCGGATCCAATTGACGGGAGAGCGCCGGATCCACCATATCGGATATGCATAGAAGCTTCATTTCATTCCCCGTCGTCAGGGCAAATAGGCGCTAGGACCATACAATGATTCGATCGGATTTTCAATTGGCCGCCGGCCAATAATACCAGCGTGTTTTGCTGGGGATTCATTTACAAACCGATAGCGTGGATGGTCAACCTTTGGTGATGTTGCTCTAAAAATCGAGCCCTTTTTCCATTGGTTCCGCGCCAAATGTTGAATGGAACGCGTCAGAGGGCGGGCGGT
>Ga0316201_10000918_pt1 | contig 18640 bp, 13 predicted proteins | sample CS6wburrow_MG_FD_204516 | JGI IMG/M metagenome (GOLD analysis project Ga0316201, IMG submission 204516) | Coastal sediment microbial communities from Delaware Bay, Delaware, United States - CS-6 worm burrow | ecosystem: Environmental > Aquatic > Marine > Coastal > Sediment | place: USA... | reverse complement strand
ATACAAGTCTTCAAAACTTTGCGTTTGATCCTGCGTTAAGTGAGGTGTTCCGCTTCCATAGTCTTAATAATCATGGTAATTCTTCGTATACCCGAGCGTCTGATTTCCAAACACAAACTGGCGTTTGCAAAATAGCCCAATGGCGAATGGATGAGGCAAGTTGGAGTGGTGCATCAGGAGAAGTGGTAGATAGTACTTTTGCTGGCTACGACGGTGTCGCTCTTGGTTTTAACGTGGGAGATAATCCCTCTACCGCGCAAGCTAGCCCAGCGGTGGCAAGCAATCCAGGCACTTGTCGTTACGGTACTTTTGATGGCGTTGATGACTACATATTGGTGGATAATGGTAGTGATTTAGATGATATTAGCGAATTAACCGCATCCGCTTGGATTAACGCGAGTAGTTTTACTCAATCGAACGGAACAGATTCCAGAGGCATATTTTCACAAGGTGCTTCTGGTGACGGTGGCGCTTCGTACTCCGCATTTTTCACTAATTCTGAAGGAGCTAAACTAGTTGTAGACATCGATGGTAGTGATGACCGTTTCGTTTCTAATACAACGTTCATTGCCGACACGTGGTATCACATTGCGATTGTTTTTGATGGCAAACAAGATGCTTCAGAAAGAGTAAAACTCTATGTAGATGGTGTATTAGATGGCACGTTTTCAGAAACGAGTAGCTTGATCCCCGATACTACTGGCGATTTCTACATAGGTAACTTGTTTTCGTCACTGAACGAGAAAAAAGTGTTTGATGGTTTCATAGATGAAGTAACAATTAAACCAAGCGCACTCTCGCAATCTGAAATTAGTTATTTAATGAATACTACCCGCTCTTGCACTAGCGGATTACACCACATCGAAATAGAGCACGATGGCAGCGGCTTAACCTGCGGTGCAGAAACGCTCACCATAAAAGCGTGTGCGAACGAAGACTGCAGCAATTTAGCGCCAAATGATGTAGTCGTAAGTTTATCGTCATCTAGTATTAACTCTACATGGAGCCAAAACCCGATAACAATTACCGCAGGAAGTAGCGCGCAAGTTGATATTACTAATACAAGTGCAGAATCTATTACCTTAAGCGCAACGCCAAGTTTAAGTCCTGAAAACCCACTGGTTTGTCAACCCTCATGTAACTTAGAGTTTTTTGATAGTGGCTATGTTGTTACACTCGACAATCATACCGCTTGCACTACAGCAAGTTTAACCATTCAAGCAGTAAAAGTCGGGGCTCCAAACACAATTTGTGGTTCGGCTTATACGGGAATGCAATCTGTCGATTTTACCTTTAACTACGCTAACCCAAGCACGGGAAGCAAATTGCCAATGCTAGACAATAGCTCAATGGCAGTTGCTGGGGTTGCACAAAATAGAACGCTTACATTTGACACTAACGGTGCAGCAACAATTGACTTCGAATATGAAGATGCGGGACAAATTAGTATAATCGTGAGCGATGCAGGGTCCACGGGTCTTTCAGAATCTACTGTAACTACAGTTGTTAGCCCTGCTCAATTGCTAATTATAAGCCCAGATGCAAACTCAGATTGCATTGTTGGTGATGGCACTTGTTCAGCCTTTACACAAGCAGGAGCGCCGTTCAATTTAAACATCTCTGCAGCTTGTAGTAATGGTGTAGTAACGCCCAATTTTGTAATGGATAACATTCCACTTTCTATCGATACAGTTGCCCCTGTGTTAGGAAATCCTGTGTCGCTTGGCGTTAACAGCATTGACTTTATAAGCAGTGACAATGGGGTGCATACAGAAGAAAATCAGACTGTTTCTGAAGTTGGTGTGTTTACTGTGACGGCCACACCACCTGAAAACGACTACTTTGGCGAAACTATTGCTGCATCTACTAGCTCAAATATTGGTCGCTTTACGCCAGCATATTTTGAACTAGAAATTATTTCAGAAGGCATTGTAAGCAGTGGTAATCCCTTTGTTTACAGTGGTCAAATGACCACAGCAACGTCATCAGTAGGTAAACTCAGCTACGTAATAGTGCCAGAATTTAGCATTATTCCGAAGGCGCTTTCTGGTGTCACTGTAGCTAATTACACAGGCGAATTTTTAAAGTTACAAGTGGATGACATAGTACGAGTTACACCTCTTACAGATACTACGCAACTTGGTGTTGATTCAATTAATAAACTTGGCTTAACCGCAACACTAAATACCGCATCGTTAACTGAAGTAGATGGCGTGTTAACTTATCAGTTTGCTGTAGATGATCATTACGTTTACACACGCAATGCAAATGCACTTATAGCACCTTTCACTAGCGACATTAGTTTGGATATTAGCTCTGTTATAGACAGCGACAACATTGCTGTTCTAGACGATGCTACTTTAACTTTGAAACCCTATGGCGAAGAAGTTCGCTTTGGTCGTTGGAACATGGAAAACAGCTTCGGTCCAGAAACATCACCAGTGGGGGCAACTATGATTGTTGAGCATTGGAATGGGGAAGTATTTGTCACCAACAGTTTAGACAACCATACAACTTTTGATACCGCTAACGACTTTACGATTGAAGATATTAGTTTAGCACCCGCTATCACAAGCGTATTTGACTCTGGATTAAACTTCTTCAATGAAGGTAAAGCCACTATAGAATTTGCGTCACCTGGTGAAGGAAACCTAGGTGAAGTTAGCTTAAGTATAGAAGTGCCACCGTGGTTGCAGTACGATTGGGAAAACCAAGATAACACCTTTGACGAAAACCCGTCAGCAACCATTACATTCGGTTTATACCGAGCTGACGATCGCATGTTGCATTGGCGAGAAACCTTTAACTAAACGTAAACTTAATAAAAAATTGTCACTCTAATTACGCGTATAACAAGCATTTGTTTTGATCAACAAAGCTGCTTAGTGTTTACATCTGTATGCGCATTTCGTTCCAATAGTATCAAACATTAATACTGGTCAACTTACAAACTCTGCAAAGCCGCTATTCATATTGTTACATTGTTTATTCAATAGCGGATATTTTATGGCAACAATCGCTTATCGTGGAGGAGTACAAGAGGTTACAGGCTCTTGTCATTTAGTTGAGTCAAAGCAGATGCCCGTGACCTTCTTGATAGTGGAATGCAAGAAGACGCAGTAGAAATGGTGATATGGAACGAGAGTTTATCGTTGCTGCAGACATCGATTCCGTATTCGCTTTTTTAGACTTATGGGTTTAGTCAGTTTTGTCATAACGTTTGCCATGTCAGAGAGTGGAAAGATCAGTCTTGTATATCTCCAATATCTGTAGCTTAAAAAGTCAAGGCGAGCATTCAATCTGAATAGCCGGCTACCAGAGTTAACAACATATTTTTCATTAGGGCCAAGCTTTTTGCATTCCTTGCTCAGTAATATAGTTGCCAATTAAAGCGGCATCCGTTACGTCAAAGTATATATTTCGAGGACAGATCCAAGGGGATTTGGGAGCGGCCAATTCGGTTGTTGGCATTTCTTCTAAGATTAGGTCATCTCTTGTAAATCCTGCACATTTACTAGTGTCTGCGATGACATAAAAGGGAACGCCCCAATAATGTGCTGCTAAGGCCAGTAAACAAGTACCACACTTATTTACCACGCCACCATCGGCTAGGATGGTATCGGCTCCAACCACTACGGCGTCCACTTGTTTGATGTGATTACTGATTGCAGCATCTATAATGTATTCTATATGGATATCGGCAGATGCTAGTTCTGTGGCCAATACTTTGCCTTCACAGCCCGGACGAGATTCACAAACGATAAAACCCAAAGGCCGCTGTTTTAGCTTCTTGAACACCTCACAAAGCGTTGAACTTCGACTTATAGTCATGATCGTCTTGGCAGTGGCAAGGCTTTTGATCGCATGGCTAACTAAATTATCTCGCCTAATGAAAATATCGTTAATAAGGTGTGCACAAAGGGCTTGAACCAAGATAATAAACCTTTCCGTATTGTTGGCTTGAAGTTTATTCAGTCCTGTCTGAAACTCTGACAGAATAAACTGCAAAGTCGCCATGCTTGGACGAACGTGTTTTAGTTGTTCGCTCATAGAACTCATAATTACTTTGCATTCATTTAGAGATAAAGCACGCAAGGTATTTGCATAACGTGCTAGGTTATCCAGTGCATCTCGAGATAACTCGGTTGCACCAGAGTGAAGATCATTTTTTAAGGCAAAAACAATTTGCTCTGCCGTTGGTTCATTTTGGTTCATATTTATTTAAACAGTTTATTAAAGAGTTGCTATTTCGGCATTGTAAAAGCGGCGATGATAGAGTCTGTTTAGCTCAATCTTTTGTTCCAACGATTGCACTATTTGCTGACAATAATTGACATTTTCCAAGCGCTCGCAACCTACCAGTCCTCCTGGGCTAAAAACGTTAATTTCCATTAATTTATTCGCTACAATATCTAAACCCACGAAAAACATTCCGTCATGTTTGAGCTTCGGACGTATCATCTCGGCCAAGTCAAGCATTTGAGGTGTCACCTCAGCATTCTTTGCACTAGCACCCGCCCTCATGTTGGAGCGAATATCATCGTCGCCGACCCTGTATCGATGAATTGCCGCAATTTTGTTTTTTACTTTTAGCGGCCTACCATTCATTAAGAATAGGCGTGTATCGCCATTTTTTGCTTCTTTCAAGTACTCCTGAGCAATAATAAATCCTTCCTGCGAGACAGATTCTATCATTTGATTGATGTTGGATTTATCTTCAGGATGGACTAAAAAAACATTTCGTCCACCTGAACCTGATAAGGGTTTAAGCACGGCATATCCTCCTTCCTGACTAACAAAATGCTTAATGTCACTAGCATCACGAGTAATGATTGCTCGCGGCCTTACTTCTTCAGGAAAATACTGAAGATACATTTTGTTAATAGCTTCATTTAATCCACTGGGATCGTTTACTACCAGTACTTTATGGCGCATAGCCAAACGTCCGAAATTTATCCCCGCAAGGCGAGCCCATGGACGGTTGATCACATCTTCTGCAGGATCATTTCGAAGCCAAAGAACATCTAGCTTATCTAAGGTTATCTGTTCGTGAATCGCACTGGTAGAATTCAATATTTTCAGATAAGAGGCCAATGATTTATGTTGGCCTTGTGGAACCCTGACTGAGTTGGCGTAAACTGTTTCGTGAATTGAATAAGAAAGCTTATCAACACTGATATAACTAACTTGATGGCCCATATTAGTGGCTGTTTTGGCTATCAGTGTAGTCGTATAATTAGTTTTTTCTGTATTGATACTATTGACCAGTAAACCCAGCTTCATTGGTTATCCCCATTTAACAAATTGAGCAGGGAACCCGAATTCTTAAGCACTGTCATTCTTTTTTCGAACCGTTCACAGTCTAAGTAATGCGGTGTAACCTGAGCTTCTTTCAGTAGTTTTCGCCACTTCAACTCTTTAACGAATGGAATATGGCGCAAACCTATTTTTCCCAAAAAGAGCAACATAAACTCACCGTCCTTTTTCAGAAAATCGACCACTTCCAATAGCCCTCTCAAATAGACGACATCTTTAGTAAAACCACCACCACGAAATACGCGCATTGTTATTTGAAAGGCCTGCTCTTTTGAAAATTCCCAGTCGTCAGAAAGAAGTCGGAACACTTGGATGAAATCGGCACCTTGAGTTAGTGCATCCACAGCCACTACTCTAGCTCCGATTGTGCGCAAACGACCAGAGTGCAGATTACCGACAAAGTATTCAGCCAGTACTGCCAGGCCTTCTTGTGCCGCTTCATAGTCTTGCATACCAGAATGAAACTGTTGGAATGGTTGTGCGCTGCCGTTGAAGTGAGTCACTATATGTGTGCTGACTTCATGGGCTAAGGTTGCCTCAACCTTTTCTTGGTCAAGCTTAACTGCACTGCCAATCAATAGTTTCCCATTGGAAACCATAATACCTGGCAAATCATTACGGACCTCTACGGTATAGTTAAAATCAGAATGTTGTTGATAATATTCATTAATCAGCTTCCTTGCCTGCACAGCAAGTTCATTGGCCGACAATTTGTAACCCTTAAGTGGAGGTGGCCTTGGCGATGCGCATTTCAATATATTTTTTGCTTCGGCTAGCAAATCCTCATTTACACCACCAAATATTTGAAGACTCCCATACAAAAAATTAGTCGAATTACGATCGCCAATCATGGTGAGTAGCCGACTAATTTCTTCTCGCTGAGTCTGAAAAATATGGTTTAATGCCGGATCATCTATTTGCTCAATTTTAATCGCATACAATTGACGTTTTAGTAGATCGGGATCAATGGGTCGGGGTCTGTATTTAAATTCGATAAGTCGCGAAAAATCACTATTTCTAAATGTCGTCCAGACTTCTTGTACATTGACTGGTGTAACATGAAATAAAATGTCAAATTTGTCCTTAATTGCTGCAATCTTCTTATCTGTTTGCAGTACATTTGAGGTCATGGAAAATTTGCCTAATTCATGGTAATGCTTGGGCGTGTGAGTCGTATACTGTTGGATAAACGCATAAAAAATTTGGCGTAATGCACGCGTAAGACCAGAATGGAGTACCTTAATCTCATATGGCAAGATTCTATTTCCCTGCCGAAAGACCGGTGTTAATGCCACGCCCATCCAAAACCAATTCGGTAGCCCATCCTGCTGGCAGACCTGCAATGCTGACATATTTCCTGGATGTGGCTGTGAACCGTAATCCAAAGTGAGTTTGGGATACTCGCCATTGTACTCAATGTCCAACAAAGCATTTTCAGCGGCTTCCAATATTTTTAATGGTGGATTCACTGAATCAGTATTTATTTCGAATTGCAACGCTGGCTGGGATTTTGAATCTGACTTATTCGGTTGTTGGCTCCATAGTTCAAGAAACAAAAAGGCACCATATTCCTTTTCAATATTATTAGCAATGTGTCTTAACAGCTTGTTGAATGTAGCAGTCTGTGAGCTAACTTCATCTACTAGAATATAGTTTGCTTGCCCCAAGAGAAGTTCCTTAGTGCCTTTGTCGATGCTATTTTTGGGTCTTCGATATATACACAGAAAGGGTAATCTTCGGTCTATATGTAGCCCTCCCCAACCTGCAAATTTTAATTCTATTGGTTTTTTTCCATCAAGCGCTGCGCATACTTCTAGTATCAAGGAATCGTTGATGTCGAAGCACAGGTCTTTCATAATTGTTGTAATTCGTGTGAAATGCCCGGCAAGGTCGATTTTAAGGCGTGAAATAGTGCAAGTAATTTCTTGGCATCGACTTTTCCCGTCCATTCATTCATGAAGAACTTTTTAAGTTCAATCGATAATACGCAGCCTGAATCTGGAAAATTATGATGCACCCATGATGCAAATTGGCGTCCACGAAATTTAACGTTTTCACGCACGTCCAAATGCTGTCCCATATAATCATAATTTCTAAGATCGCTGATAAATCGATCGATTATACTTGCCCATTTTTGTCGATCCATTGTGCCCGTGCCTATATTTACATCTGGATTTTGATGTGGGCTGTCAGGCACCGCTTGAGGCCCTCCCCTTCGATAGTTGTAACTATGGATATCAAAGACCACAAACCGTCCATATTCACTCTCTAATTTCTTCAGAATTTTCTTTATTTCAGAGTAAAAAGAGTCGAATTCACTCAGAGACTCTTCAATCATTTGTTGGGTTGGCTTTGTTTTCCAAACCTTTAAGCCCCAAGCATCTTGAGGAGTAAGATAGAATGCTTCGTTACGAGCTCTGTTTAGGTCCACTTCAAACCTAGATCTTATTGGCTCTATTCGATTTGGAACGACGTGAGTTAATACATCTGTGTATGGATCTTCTTCTCTTAATCTTGACGACTGATCCAGCGCGATAAATTTTTCCAAATCAGCTCTAATTTCATGTCCAGCATGCAAAGCAGTAGCAAATACTGGACCTTCCCCACAATGCACCGACCAAAGAGGCTGAAAATGCTCTTCGTTTTTTTTTGAACGATGTTGCTTTGACGTCGTTTGCATTGTTGGATCCATAAAATGAATGTATGAACATAATAGATTGTACTTTTTGAATAAGTTTGATCTTGCGCAATTTTTGCTACTTCGTTAAAACATAAATGGCGCTAAGGTTGCTATAATTTGCTTCGTTTTAGCCGAATTTAGCTAAGCGTAGGGTGGATACTATGGCAATTGTATATCAACAATTAACGGTAAGTGATCCGAAGCATTTCGAGTCAGATGATTGCGAGGGACGGCAACATTCAATACATTGGTCAATGAATTTGAAAATATATAGTCAATTCGAGCGCTTGGAAAATGTCCAGGGAATGTCTTTAAAGGACGGTGTCCATGCATTTTAACCTGAAGATCCTGTAAGTGTTCAACAATCAGTCTGTAAGCACGAGAATTAGGGGAAAAATTGAAATCCCCGCATAAGATCATTGGCTCACATGGATTGGCAGCGCCCAGCCAATCGTCCCCCAGTAGCGCTTTCGCCTGAGGAAGATGTTCAATCTTTCTAAATCCAAAATGAGTATTGATAATTTGCACCTTCGTGCCGTTTACTTCTACAGAAACCCAAATCGCGCCTCTTGGTTCAAAGAGCGGCTTATTTACAATAAGTGGCAGGTTACCGGCTTTTACAAGTTTAATGGGCAGATGTGTTAAAATAGCATTACCATAGCGTTCTTCTTCAACATGTATAACTGGGTGGAAATGAAACTCCATTTGTAAAAATTCACTGATGATATGAGCCTGATCAACATGTTGCGTTCGAGACCTTCCTACGTCCAATTCTTGCAAAGCGACAATATCCGGTTGAAATTGGGCTATGACCTTGGCAATACGATGCGGAGTAAGTTTACCGTCCATACCTAGACAACTATGTACGTTGTAGGTCAAAATTCTTAATGTAGTATTGCTTGGACGTTTTTCTTGTTTTGAAGTAGCAACTTGAAAAGACGCCTTTTTTTTGCGCCCTAATGTGTGCAAACCAATATCATATAAATCGACTGGCCTAAGATAACCTTTTTGATTGACAGGTGTAGGAGTATCACAAGGTAGTAATGCAAAAGCCTGAGTTTCTTGCGCCCCTGGTCCTCCATGGGAACCATTTTCCATTGCAAAAGTACAATATGGTTCATCTAGGCTAAAACCACTGATAAGCAGTTCGCCAGCTTCTGGGTGCTGACATAAACGAATGATATCGTCAGTAAGCTCTTGCAGAAAGGGATGGTTTTCACCAAATAGTTTGGCACCGTCTTTGGGAAGCTGATATGTGCCATTTTTGTTCCAAGCTTTAATTTCGCCTTTATTGCAGACACTTTTGGCTTTCTCGCACGCAAATACTAGCGGAATTTTGGCGTCGTGCACTAATGCAATCGCAAGCTTATCTCTTTGTTCACGACTTAATGGACTAGCCAAATAAATGGATCCCATAGGGCCCATAGCAGTTATCGTAACCGCCTGTTTTGACAGATGTTGTTCTGACATGTCTCCATTGCGAAACGGCAGTATTTTTTGAATCCATTTACCACCAAGATACCCGGCCCTTTGCGATTCATTACCTTGAACCTGAGAGACTACTTTTTGGCCTACAGTTAGATTGTTAAATCGTGTAAACACGCGATTGATTGCTTCACTGACGGTTTCACCGTGTAATCTTGCATATGGCAGAGTGTCTTGTTGACCGTGATCTGAGTAAATCCAAACTTCATAGTCACGAATAGGTGATGACTTGGCAGCTCGCCAAATTCGGCCAATTGCGTCATCAATCCCCTTCAAGCTCCAGTGAGCAAACTTTGAGCTAGGACCTCGACGATGCGCCTGCTCGTCGTATCCTAAAAGATTAAGATGAATAATCGGTAAGCCTCTTGCCACATCAAGCTTTGTACCAATAGTTACTAATTCCCTTAAAAGGATACTTATCACTACCCTTGTGGGCACAAATTGCAATTCCGTTAATAGATCTTGCCGAGCGATAAGTCCGCGAAAAAAATCCATAAAGGCTAGCGAGAACTCAAATATCATCAATAACATGACGCGAATGAAACTATACAGATTTAACAGCACAAAAATAAAAATAGTAGGCCATGAAGTCATACCCATCAGCCCAGACCAGCCAATAGAGGAGGCACAAAAATTAGCTTCCTTGGCTCCCCCGTGATAAATATTAGAATAAGAACTACCACCTTTAAGAAGTGGCTCTGCATGTTCACCAAGTCGTTTTTCTACGTCAACTGCTGCCTGGTATCTATTCATATAAACCACTTGGTGCGAATCTTGAGATTTGAAACTAAACGCTGGCACAGCGGTTTTTACTCCATAAAAAAGTTCGGCTTGAACCGCAGGAGTTGTAGAAGGGGCACCTGAGAATAGCGTGTGTAAATCATAATGCTCTTTATTCACAAGTTTTTGTAGGAACGGCATACGCTTTTTAGCTAACGCCGTGTTTAATTGGTGGTAAGACAGGCCGTCTATTTGGATGATAATCAGGCCAGCTTTAGATTCAGCTAAAGTGTCTGGCTTGATCCCCAGAAGAAGCATTAACCATTCACTACGATTAAACCAACGGCGCAATCGGCGGTAAAAGACCTCTATCTTGTAGATCATTTTTTATCTTCATGGTTAAGGGCATGAGCAGCAGCTTTGACCATGTTCTTTAAAATGTCATATTCAGCTTTAATTAACTGAATATTTTTAGTCCACAATTGATGTTCGTATTGGTGATGGACATATCCAGTACCAAGCAACTCTTGATATTTTTTTAGCGCTTTTTTCGCGCACATTTCAAGGGAGTAAGATTCTGCAGTCTTTCGAGCTGCGCGGCCCAACGCTTTTCGATTGGACTTTGGCAATCTAGAAAAGCTATGTAAAGTGTTGGCAAATTCCGCCTGACTTGTCCGTGCCGATAATAACCTACCGTTTTTATTATCCTCTACTAACTCTCTAACTCCCGACGCATCAAGGGCAAAAACAGGCACACCAACGGCCATTGCTTCACTAAGTACCATACCTTGAGTCTCGCTTTGAGAACTAAATGCAAAAACGTCCATTGCCTTATATGCACTGGATAAAAATGGCTGGTCTAAGAATCCAACTTTATGCAATCGGTCTTCTAATCCGGCCTTTATGAAAATGTGTTGAAGTCCATTCTCTGAAGGGCCCTTTCCAACCAAAAGAAAATGAGCATTTGGTGCATTTAACATAAATTTCACTAGCGCATTACACAAATAAGAGAGGTTCTTCTCCGGTGCCAGACGACCTAAATGCCCTACTACAAATGCATCATGTGGGATGCCTAATACATTCCTGAATCCTATTCCATCACCTTGTTTAAATTCAGCTAAATCTACCCCGGTAGGAACGACTTCAACATCTACTCGCACCTCTCGCTGTGCCAATATCGTCGCAATACTTTCACTAGGCGCAAATACTTGGTCACACATATTGGCGTAACTTGTTGCCAGTTTGACAACAAAGTGCTTGAGCGTATCCGCGTCGACAGGGACATAATGTGAGTACTGTTCGTACATAGTATGGTAAGTAAACACCAATGGTAGATCATAAGCATTAGCCACTAATCTAGCGGTTGAGCCTATCAAAAATGGATGGTGGGAATGAACTATGTCAGGCTCAAATTCCTCAATCGCATCACCTAAAAAATGGGGAATCGGTAAAACAACGGAAAAATCACTGCCGTTAAATCGCTGAATTGCCGGGATGCGTATCACATCAACTTCTTTCTCTGGCATTTGTGGAAATTCTGGTGCGATTATCAATACTTTATGCCCATGCTCCCTATAATATCGACTAAATGCCTCTACCGAACGCGCAACACCTCCAACATGAGGTAAATAGGTATTAGTCATCATAAGAATATTCATGGTTATGCCTCGCATTGTGTTGCACAAGTAACGTTGCTTTCGCCCTTCATTGGATATAGCGGACTGCGCCCAGAAAGTCGCACTTCGATTGCCGGAGCCTTGTCGTGCCAGTTACCCTGCCAACTAATTAGATGTCGAAAATCGTTATTACTGGCATTAGCCGGCAGAGGTTCAATAGTAATAGTCACCTCTCCAAATGTGGTGGCAGCCGGTCCAAATTTTAAGACGGTTTGGCTCCTTAGCCATTGCTCACAGATTCCTGCACCGATCACCAAACATTCTTTTTCTTCACGGACGAACGAGTTGCGGATGATCATTATCCATTCGGCAGCTGCCCAGACATGCTGACCGTCGCCCATGCAACCACCGCCGGTTTGGGGGTGAATCGCTTCTGGCCATTGCCCTGTAGGACTAGCTAGTTCAGCAACCCGTTGCACAAGTGCGTGGTATCTTTTATCTCCTGCGCGCATCAATATTTGTGCGATATGCAAGGTCAAATAGGCATTAATGCCCGAGTGGGTCATATCCTGAAAAAAACCATTGTTCACAAAGCAGTTGTCCAGTAAAAACTCAACGGTTTGCAATATGCGCTTATCACTCTCGCCGCAAAGCTGCGCAGGGTAAGCCATTGCTAATGAACCAATGGCTCCAGCGTCTAATCGGCGGCTTGGTGCTGCAGGAATAGCAAGGGTGCCAAGGGTTTGCGCAGCTTTGTCTAAGCTAATATCAACACACTGTTGAAAACTCTTTGCGGCCTGCTGATATTTATGGCTCAGATCAGTTTCACCAACTAACAAAAATAGCGAATGAGCAGCTTGCAAGCCAGCGACACCCCAAAAATTATCCCAGTAATAGTAGTTATTTGGACCAAGATGTTCTGCACTAAAGCCTGCAGGTAATAGGCCATCATGCATCTCACCTTTATTTGGTAGGCGTTTATTAATAATCCAATCTGCGCCACGTTTTATCATCCGAAGCCATTGGGCTTTTGGTGGCAGCCCTGTTAGTTGACAATATCGATGCAAAATCCAAAGCACCTGCCCATTTGAATCCCATTCACCCTCTTGAGAATGAAAGTAACCGGATAAATCCTGCCTGGATGAAAAACGGTCAATGGCCAACTCGGCACGCTTGATTAAGCCTGCGCATAACAGAGCATGGATAACGAAAACTGCATCTCGAAACCAAAATCGTTTATAGGTATAAGGACCAGGGTAAATATCTTCAGATGAATGCAACAGTAAGGTGCTAAGAGCAATATCGTACAAACCTTGGAATGTCTGATCTGGTATTTGCAGCTTACAAGTCGATTGTAAATGCTCAGACCATGAAGTACCTTTAACGGTAGCAGTGCCATGATGATTTTGCAGAAGATTTATGCTGACTGACACATTGCCAACATTGTTACTCTTGTCCAGCTCAAACATTGCCGCCGCAGTTAGCATACCAACATTACATTCCCCTTGTTGTTCATCGTTCATCTTGCCAAAATGCAATCGAACATCGCCGAGATGGAAGTTTGAAACATGATGTCGGTCTGCTGCACGACTAAACTCGATGATTTTCTCACCGTCTACTAACCATTGATTGCAAAGATTATTTAAACTAACACGATCAATAAAACTGACCCCTTCAGGATTATAAGGCCGCAGCGCTACCACAATCCATGCGGGCTCATCGCAGTCGGCATCTATTTCAATATTACAAACAGGTTCACCCTCAATCACAACCACACTAACCTGGCTTCGCAACCAACTTTGCTGTTGTTGCACTTTTGTAGTTATTTGAAGTCCATCGATTAAACTTAAATTCTGTTCAGCATCTTTAACTTTTGAGGGCAGCAAGGTCATTCCGCTTTTCGTCACCAGCCAGAAATCCAAAGACCAACCGTCGATAAAAGGAGTGACTAGTCCACGAGGATCCACAATGGGTAAGTCAGGAAAGTTCGGGACACCTACTGCGGTCCAATTTCGGTGACTGAGATTAATGTGTGTAATCGAAAAAGCTCTGGGTATAAATGAAATATCGCGAGGATCAAATTGGCGCTCAATCCAATAGGGCCATACCCAATCTAAATTGTGCTGAATCACTCTATTATTAATTAAACCGCGGGCATGCATAAGCGCACCGGCTCTGAGTAGCTCTACTGGTTCATTGAATTCCGAGGGTTGAATAAATCGTTGTAACTGACTCATTAAATTTATCGGATCAAGGAACCCATGCCGTCTGGCGGCATACTTGACTAGCATTTTCCAGGGCATCCACCTAAACGCCATACTTGTTTCCTTTTTGTTTACTCGTGCGAGCTTCATAACGAGCCAACGCACGCTGGGATTGCCGCGCAATATAGACCACAGCTATAAACATGAAGATTAACGCCAGAGCATAAAACAACCAGAGCTCTCTAGACGCCATCAGCTCTCCAGACGCCAGCATTGAGAGATCATTTGCGAGAGAGCCGATGTAAACTATAAAAAAGGTGTTTGGAATGATCCCAATAGCTGTGCCAATCACAAAATCTAACAAGGAAAAATGGCTTGCGCCAAAGAAATAATTGGACAGTTTGAGCGGAAAGAAAGGCACTAACCGGGTCAGCAAAATCACTCTCCATCCCACAGAAACCAACTCTTCATTTACTACTTTCATTTTTTGGTGTTTGTGCAGATAGTCCTTCACTGATTGGCTAAACAAATACCTTGAAATAAGAAAAGCGATTGTTGCCCCGAGCGTCGTCGCTATTACAATGACAATGCCACCCATAAAAGTACCGAATAGAAAGCCGGCACTTAGAGTTAATAAAATGCTAGGCAATAGAAACATAACGAACAACATATTAAGCAGAATAAAAATAGCAGGTGCCCAAAAACCTATAGACTGCAGCCAGTCAACGAAATTAAGCAATGGTATTTGCAGGTCAAAGTACAATAATAGCGCTAAGATAATACTTACAAGTAAAGTACCAAGTGCAATTAACCATAACATTGATGAGGTTTGCGTCATTAGAACTCCCGAATAGATAATAGCGACAGATTGTTCGCACCCTAGTCAGATAATTTTCTAGCATTAAAATTTGTATTTAATTCTGTACCTGCCAGCTTCCATCTGCTTGGCGGCATGCAGTGCCGTCTATTTTTTCGGTTTTGCCTGCTATGAGGGCATCCACTGAGCAACAGAATGGTAAAGAGTTTTTTTCTATAAATGAACATGTAACCCTCGCAAAAGTCATTCGACTTGTAAGTAAGTTAGACAACAACTATAGGAGGGAATTAGGTTAAGATGCTTGATCATGATCAATTATTGATACTATGCGCTTCGCTTTTACATGTAATTAAAGATTGATGTATTTTTGTAAGCTCCCTATTGATTAGGAATGTTATCCCGACACAGTAAAAATTGAATAATGTGTTTTTTGTTTTGCCAGAAACTCAAAAATTTCGTGCGAGTAAGCTCTTTGTTTAAGATTTCTTTATCACGTTGATTGACCAAAGAAACTTGCATAACTTTGTTCCCTAAATCAACACCATTGGTAGGTAAATTGCGCATGGACTATTTCTTGTTAGTGATTCTCCCTCATAGTTTACAATAAACCTAGAAGTTGAGGAGTCCGCACATTGCCCGTGCTAAGCCCCAAGTCGAAATCTTGCTGTGGAGGTGCTCGCATTGGCGGCAGTAAGTTGCTTGTTCGTGCTAATATAGGACGCTTTTTATTAAGATGGTTTAGTATTTTTTCTCAATTCTGAAAAGACGTAAAGTCCCCAATATCGTGCTGCTGGGGACTTTTTATTTATACTCTATATTTTCTCAGTTTTATTGCCATACCAGTGAATGCTAAATGCACCAATACCTGTGAGATACACCAAAAACAATACAACGCCCCCAATCAATGGAATAAATCCTACGATTAACAGCAATAAAATGGCGGCAAATATCGACAATAGTTGCCAAGCTAACGATAGAGTCTGATTTGGCTTAAGCTTGCGGAAAAGAGTATTGGCAATAAATAACAAGCTCGCGAAACTTCCCATGACCAGTATTAGTAAGTAAATTAATAGACCTATCCATGCGAGTGGAATTCCGACCGCAGTCATCATTAAGAGCATTAAAACTAATGGGGTAATCAAAGTTACAAGCAGGCCCACTGCGATGCTCGGTAGGAATTTGGTGCGAATGATGGTGTTTGAATTTGAATACGCATCAGGCAACAGTTTTGACAGAACAAAGGCGGTCAATAGTGTTCCCAGAATAAACACAAAGAAAAACCCAAAGCCTAGTTTGAACATGTCTTTTGTACTCAAGTCAGCGCCTTCGTCACTCCACCAAGATTTGCCAATGGTGTGATTTACTTTACCTGTAATAACTGCACCATCATGTATCTTTGCGGGATTCGGGCTTTTGTAGTTTAAATCGCCGCCTATTTTGGTGCCCTTAAGTACTTCGATAGAATTGGCTACAATATCGAGGTTTGTCAAAAAAGTCCCCGCGAGTCGCACATTGCCGGCACGTACCTTCACTTCTTGCTCAACTACACCATCTATTGTAAGGTCTCCACCGGCTATCCAAAGCCTATTGCGGATTATATTATCTTTGCAAATATCGATATCGCCTCCCGCAAGCACAGCATCGCCTTCAATTTTTGAACAGAGCAAAATATCGCCACCCGCTGCACGTAGATCATCAGCTAGTGTTGCGATGATTGAAACTTCGCCACCTGCGGCCATGAGATCACCGCTGATTTCTCCAGACACATTAATATCACCTGCAGCAATAACTAAATCCCCATTAATAGTGGCATCAATTTTTAAGCGTTCGCCAGCTAAATAGGTATCTTCATTTATGGTGCCCGTTCTGGTGATTGTTTTATCTTCAGGATCAGCTATAGCCGCAATGCTTAATAGCAATATAGATACACTTACAATTAGGACTCGCATCATTGTTTCCTCACTGGTAATTATCTCGGTATTTACTATGTGGAAGAAACGATGCACAGTCTTGACTTAAATCAATTTTGGAACAATCTATTGATCAAAATTTAATTTAAAAGTCGGCAATGGTAGGTAGGATATAAAATCAGACTATGTCAAAAAAACTCGTGGTAACTTTCCATGTATATAAATATTCGATTAGCAACGTATATGCTGCTAATTAACACTGCCCCCTTTTTTTATAGTCCTTTATCGCCCTAAATATATTGTTGTAGTTCTGGGGCTAGCTGACACAGCTGATTTATAGATATGCGCTGAGACTGCATGTTTACGGCCTTATTCTTTCCACCTTGGCAAATCACGACCGCAACAGGCTCAATAAATGCGTAATAAGCACCTGTAGAGATAAATTGAAGAGCATCAATATTGAGTGCAAAAACACCGATAATTGTCGTTGTATTGTTTCGGTATATTTCACTGACCTTGTGTTTTAGCATTGTTGATTTTCCGCTCTAATATACCAAAGTCCTTTCCAAAAAGGTGGTGAGAAAAATAGTTTTACTAAAATGAAAATGATCTGCAATGGAATGAAACGTATAGTGCCGCGGCAATCGAATTGAAAGCTTGGATTTAAAAAGTCTGGCTCAATAAGCACAGAAAATTGATGGTTACTAGGCAATAACGCGGATGTTGGCCCCACAATTGCCCACAACTGGCCAGTATCTGCTGGATCATCCAACCCAGCCTTAATATGGAGTTTTATGTTGTGCTTGGAGATTGAGCACCAGAGGTCACTTAATGTCTCAAAAATCCGATGCCGAAAGCGTTTCTGCAACAACACCTTAAATACTGCTTTGCCTTCGTTTCTTTCTTCTTGCTCTTTCGGTTTGTTCATTTTCCGGCTTGGCTTTGAGGTGGCTTTTTCCTGCAGCAGGATTCGACTATTAACCAAGCCGAAAAAACAAGTCACTACAATTTCATTGCCATGTGTGCGATGTTGTTCAAATTCAAATCGCAACGATATTGGCATAGAAAGTAGCACTACCAATAACAGCAATAATAAGCTTATCCATATAAACATAGTGCTATCAGTAATTAATTTTCAGCATTTTTCTTTTTGCCTGCACTGGCCTTGCCTATTGTTTTTGCAACGGTCTCTACAAAGTTAGCTGCAGTTGATTTGATGGACTCTACTCTAACACCATCTTTATTAACAATTAGCAACGCGACTGGTTTTACACCTCCGCCTCCGCCTGTGCCGCCGCCCTGTCCACTGCCTTTCTTAGGATCGCTTGCTTGGTGCTCGCCCACACCAAAACCGAAACCAACGCTAACCAGCGGTATAATGGTATTGCCAGCCACTTCAATGGGCTCACCAACGGCTGTTTTGGTATTCAGAATACGCTCAATTTCACTAACTGCTTTGTCAAACAAATTTTCAATATTAGGCATTACTATTCTCCGAAAATGTTCCAATAAGAAGTTAAGCAACTTAGCAACAGATTCATTGACTGCTCTTGATCTACGTCAAATTTGCTAGTGTAATGGTCTAACAATTATCAAGATTAATGTTCACTTTTATGGCGAGGCGAAAGTTGGATGCCGACATTCATTTTGCGTAAAGCGTTTATATCGGAAAGTATGAGGTATAAGCATGAAACCAAACCCTAAAATTAAACCCTAGTAAAAATTGCCTTTTAGACTATATTAGCTAACTAATCAAAGTAACAAGGAAAAGAAATGCGCTTTGCTTTATGTTCTATCTTAATTGCAAGCATGCTAGGAGCATCGGCTTTGGTAAAGGCCGAACAAATACTTTATCAATATCGTACGTGGAGTATTAACGACAGCAAATATGG
>Ga0316201_10000917_pt1 | contig 18641 bp, 18 predicted proteins | sample CS6wburrow_MG_FD_204516 | JGI IMG/M metagenome (GOLD analysis project Ga0316201, IMG submission 204516) | Coastal sediment microbial communities from Delaware Bay, Delaware, United States - CS-6 worm burrow | ecosystem: Environmental > Aquatic > Marine > Coastal > Sediment | place: USA... | reverse complement strand
ACCGCACAGGAATCTATCCAAACCAGGCAGCTGCGAAATTATGTCGATCAATCTCAGAAGATCCCAACCTAATTTTCAAGGGTCTTCACGGGTATGACGGACATATTCGGGATACGGATTTTAAAGAACGAAAAAAGGTTTGCGACGCGGCATTCGATTTAGTTTCGAAATTTAAAACCGAATTAGAAAATGATGGCATTCAGGTAGAAGCTATAGTAATGGGCGGATCCCCTACGTTTCCCATACATGCAAAAAGACAAGAAGTAGAAGCCAGCCCGGGAACAACCCTGTTATGGGATGAACGCTATGCGACATCTTTTAAAGACATGCAATTCTTTCAAGCTGCGGTGCTGCTCACCAGAATTATCAGTAAACCTGAACCCAATTTACTATGTCTGGATCTGGGACATAAATCGATCGCACCAGAAATGAATTTTCCCAGAGTTAGGATTTTTGGACTTGAAGACTGCGAACAAATTGGACAAAGTGAAGAACATTTGGTCGTCAGTTGCCCCGGGGAAAATTCTTATGAAGTTGGTGATATATTCTATGCAATTCCAATGCATATCTGTCCCACGGTCGCTAAATACCCAAAAACTCTTATTGTAGATCACGGTAAGGTTATTGGCTCGTGGAAAGTTGCCGCCAGGGATCATCGTATGGTAATTTAAAATCCTATGTTATTATTTGATGCACATCTTGATCTTGCCATGAATGCCCTGGAATGGAACCGGGATCTTACATGGACAGTAGAAGATATTCGGATAAAGGAAAAAGGGATGGACGATAAACCGGACCGCGGAAAAAATACGGTCTCCCTCGATGCCATGCGAAAAGGAAATGTTGGTATTTGCGTAGCTACCCAGATAGCACGTTATGTAAAAAAGGCTAATCCGCTTCCGGGCTGGAAGTCTCCTCACCAGGCATGGGCACAAACTCAAGGCCAATTAGCATGGTATAGGGCTATGGAAGAGATTGGTGAAATGACTCAGATCTCGAACAGTACACAATTAAAGAATCACCTTGATTTATGGAATTCAGACTCAGATGAGAAGAAACCTATAGGGTACATTCTCAGCCTTGAAGGTGCAGATTCTATAGTTACTATAGAGCATTTGGAAAAATCCTATGATCAGGGATTAAGGGCTATTGGACCTGCACATTATGGCCCGGGAACCTATGCATTTGGAACCGATTCTACTGGAGGAATAGGGACTAAAGGAAAAGAATTGTTACGAGAAATAGCCCGATTGAATCTCATTCTGGATGTAACCCATCTATGTGATCAAAGTTTTTGGGAAACCATGAACGCTTATAACGGACCTGTCTGGGCAAGTCATTCTAATTGCAGAGCCCTCGTAGACCATAACAGGCAATTCTCTGACGAACAAATCCATGAATTGATCCAGAGGAAAGCAGTTATTGGTGTAGCACTTGATGCATGGATGATGGTGCCTCATTGGGTGCGTGGCCAATCGTCTCCTGAGGCAATGGGGGTAACATTAAATACGATGGTAAGCCATATCGATCATATTTGTCAACTTTCCGGGAATTCCCTACATGTGGGAATCGGAACCGATTTAGATGGTGGTTTTGGTAAAGAACAAAGCCCTCATGATCTAAATACTATTTCCGATTTACAGAAACTTCCGCCATTACTAAGCAAAAGGGGATACACAGCAAAAGATATTGCAAATATTATGCACGCAAATTTCATAGAATTTCTGAAAAAAACATGGAGTTAATAGTTACAAAAATCCTCCCAGGAATTTGGGAGGATTTAACTCAAATAGAATTTAAAATAATCTTATTGATCAACGGACTTTTCTAACTAAGGTGGCATAACCAAATTATCATTTGTTTTATCTATTTCCACGAGGTATACCCTATGTGTCAGATCACGATTTTTTGCCGTCTGCAGCATTTTTTGATTGCTTTTATTTAATGATTTTCTCCTCCCTTAGAAACGTATCGAGGCTGTCAGCGATGTCGAAACACCGGCTCACTTTTTCCGCTCCTTCACAAAATCGTGATGCCAGATCATGTGATTGACAGTTGAACCCTGCGAGATTTACTTCTTCAAATCGATTGTTGATTTTCTTACAACGATTGTACATCTCTTGAATAGTTTCGTTTTCTTCCGTTTCTATCCCGTTTTTTAACAAATATCCTTTTAGAAAATTATGAATGGCACTTTGTGCATTTTTACAAACCAAAAACGATACTACATCTTCTTCAGGTCTGTATAGCTCCTTACTTGCCTGGGTCATTTTCCGGATTGCTTCGTCAAAATAATTGTTTGCTAAGGCTTCCATCTTTTTAAAATTTTGATTAAACCAGATTTGTTCGTACTATAATTATGCTTCTTACCAAGGGAGAAAATGAACCTACATACTTCTAAAAAGTTCTAATCGTTCCCATTTGGTATCTACCTCTTCCTGAGCTTGTTTTAACAACGCTGCTCCCAATTTTGGATCGTCCTTAACGACTCTGGTAAAGCGTGTCTCTTTATACATGAAATCCTGTAAAGGCCTGGTAGGTGATTTTGAATCCAGTTTGAATTTTTTCCCTTTGGGTTTGGAAGGATCAAATCTAAATAGAGGCCAGTAACCTGTTTCAACAGCTCTTTCCTGATGCAAAGCTCCATCTTTCAAATCATATCCATGTTCTCCGCAATGCGAATAGGCAACAATTAGGGAAGGACCTGGATATGCTGCGGCCTCTTCAATAGCCCTAAGGGTTTGCATGTCTTTTGCTCCAAGGGCTACCTGGGCAACGTACACGTTTTCATATGAAACGGCTTGCAGTGCTAAACTCTTTTTTCCGGTTCTTTTTCCGGAGACTGAAAACTTGGCACTAGCCCCTAAAGGCGTTGCTTTGGAGGTTTGTCCGCCTGTATTGGAATACACCTCGGTATCCAATACCATAATATTGATATCTTCCCCGGAAGCAAGGACGTGATCTACGCCACCATATCCAATATCATAAGCCCATCCATCGCCCCCTAAGACCCAAACTGCCTTTTTCCTGAGGTATTCTGTTAGGTTCATTAATTTTTTAGCATCCGGAAGGTCCTGATGTTTAGATAATACCTCTTTAAGTTCGTCGAGTTGTTTAAATTTCTCTTTACGTTGAGTTTCATCTTCCTCTGGGTTATCAAGGATTGTGGCTACCAATTGTGCCCCAACTACTTTTTCCAGTGATTTCAATAATCCAACGGCGATCTCCTGTTTTTTAGTCAGTGCCAGTTTCATACCAAATCCAAACTCGGCATTATCCTCAAACAAGGAGTTGGCCCAGGCAGGACCCCTGCCATCTTTATTGGTTTTATAAGGGGTAGTAGGTAAATTTCCCCCATAAATTGAAGAACATCCGGTTGCATTCGCTATTAAAATACTATCTCCAAATAACTGGGTCAGTAATTTAATGTAGGGAGTTTCTCCACAACCTGAACAGGCACCAGAGAACTCAAATAAAGGTTCCAAAAATTGTGATCCTTTCACATTGGTAATTTGTAAAGCGGTACGATCATATTCCGGAAGTTTTGAAAAATAGTCCCAATGTGTATTTTCCAGAGTATCATTCTCCAGTTTTTTCCTCATATTAATGGCCTTGAAATCAGGAATTTCCTTGCTTTCGGCCGGGCAAACGGCCACACATAGGTCGCAACCGGTACAATCTTCGGGTGATACCTGTAATATATATGATTCTGATTCACTTGTAAACGGTCTGCCTTTGGCAGGACTCCTTTTAAGGGAAGTCGGTGCATCTGCCAGGGTTTCATTAGGTACTACCTTAGCCCTAATAGCTGCATGCGGACAAATAACAACGCATTTGTTGCATTGGGTGCATAACTCCTCTGAATCCCAGATAGGGATAAAGTCTGCAATACCCCGCTTTTCATATTGCGTGGTCCCTGTTGGGAAAGTTCCGTCTATTGGAAAAAAACTAACGGGTAACTCATCTCCCCTGCCTGCCAGAATTTTACCCAGCACTTCCTTAACGAAAGGATCAGGGTCTCCGGACATAATGGATCTTAAGCCCCTTTCATTGGTGGTCTTTTGAGGATACGATACCTTTTGTAAATTTTCTAGTGAGGTATCAACCGCATTAAAATTCATTTTCACCACCTTATCTCCTTTGTGGGAATACGATTTAACGATGGCATTCTTAATTTTTTCAATGGCTTCCTCTTTGGGTAAGATCCCTGAAATAGCAAAGAAGCAGGTTTGTAAAACCGTATTGGTGCGTTTGCCAAGCTTGGCCTCATGTGCCACTTTGGTAGCATCAATTACATAAAAATTCAACTCATTTTCAATGATCTCCTCTTGCATGATACGAGGTAATTTATCCCATATTTCATCTTTTGAAAAAGGTGAATTCAGCAAGAACGTGCCTCCTTTTTTGATATGACTTAACACATCGTATTTTTCAATAAAATTAAACTGATGACAAGCAATAAAGTCGGCAGTGTTGATCAAATAAGAAGAGTAAATTGGCTGTGGACCAAAGCGCAAATGCGATATAGTCTGTGCCCCGGCCTTTTTAGAGTCGTACACAAAATATCCCTGTACATAGTTGTCTGTAGTATCTCCAATAATTTTTATGGAATTCTTGTTGGCCCCTACGGTCCCGTCAGAACCTAAGCCATAGAACATACAATTAAAAGTAGTCTTCCTGGTTTTAAATACCGGATTGTATTCCAGGCTAGTATGGCCCAGGTCATCATTAATTCCGATGGTAAAGTGATTTTTGGGTTTTTCTTTCAACAATTCATCGAATATCCCTTTAACCATGGCAGGATTGAATTCCTTGGAAGACAAGCCATATCTGCCACCTACTATAGAGGGCATACTTCGGTTGCTCTCCACGTAAGCTGTAATCACATCAAGATAAAGGGGTTCACCTATACTTCCGGGTTCTTTGGTCCTGTCCAATACGGCAATTTTCTTAATAGTTTCTGGCAATTGTTCAAGGAAATATTCAATGGCAAAAGGACGATATAGGCGAACAAACAGTGCACCTACTTTTTCGTTTTGATCTACAAGGGTTTCAACCGTTTCTCTTACGGCACCTTCACCGGAACCCATAATGATGATAACCCTTTCCGCCTCCGGATGTCCAAAATAATCGAACAGATTGTAACGGCGACCTGTATGTTTATAGAATTCATCCATAACCTCCTTAACAACACCTGGTACTCTATCATACTGTGGGTTGGCAGCTTCACGTGCCTGGAAGAAAACATCCGGGTTTTGAGAGGTTCCCCGAATCACCGGATGGTCTGGATCTAAGGATCTGTTTTTATGATCCATGATTTTATCTTCGGGCATCATTGCCTTTATGATATCGTCAGGAATTGCATCAATTTTAGAGATCTCATGAGACGTCCTAAAGCCGTCAAAAATATTTAAAAAGGGGACCCTGGTACGAAGGGTAGCTACCTGAGCAATTAGTGCAAAATCCATAGCCTCCTGTACAGAACTTCCGAACAACATTGAAAATCCTGTTTGTCTTGTGGCCATGACATCCGAATGATCTCCAAAAATGGATAAAGCGTGTGTAGCAACAGTCCTAGCTGCAACATGGATGACAGATGGTAATAACTCTCCCGCGATCTTGTACATATTTGGGATCATTAATAATAATCCCTGAGAAGCCGTAAACGTGGTCGTTAACGCACCCGCCTGAAGCGACCCATGTACGGCCCCGGCAGCTCCTCCTTCACTCTGCATTTCTACGATCCTTGGAACATTGCCCCAAATATTATTTTGACCCTCAGAGCTAAAAACATCGACATGCTCTCCCATAGGAGAAGCAGGAGTGATGGGATATATAGCACATACCTCATTGGTCTTGTGAGCTATTCTGGCTACTGCCTCATTGGCATCACATATTAGTTTTGGAAATTCTTTTTTCATGGTGAAATTATTTCATTAAAGACTCCTTATTTTTATGATCCTACGCAACATTATTCTTATGGTTGTTTCCTATTCCTTAATGCTGAGAATGAACCTATTGTAACTTGTGTAATTTGCTAAAAGTAGTATTCTTCTATGTGGCAAACTATGACATTTGTCAGTTACTAAATTCGTCAGATAAATGAGTATTATCTCAATAATAAAAAAGATCTTAAATCCTCTTTATATGTTTCTTAAGATCCAGAATTTACAGGGAGTAGTTTAACAAAAAACCACCCTCTATTTGTAGTTAATAAAGGGTGGTAATTTCAAATTAGATAATGGTTCTAAATTACCGAATATCTAAAACAACTTGCGAGTATATGCTTTTACTCCAAAGTATCATTCACCGTGCAACCAAGCCTTTTTCTCAAGGAGGCGCTCTTCAGTTTCTACATGTTCGTCATCTGGCACGCAACAATCTACAGGACATACAGAAGCGCATTGTGGTTCCTCATGAAATCCTTTGCATTCTGTACATTTATCGGGAACAATGTAGTAGAATTCATCCGAAATAGGTTCGTTTTCGGCATTGGCATCTACTTCTTTCCCATCTGGAGTTGTAACGGTACCACTGAGCGCAGTTTCATCTGAATAAGCCCATTCCTGGTCCGGCTCATAAATTGCATTGTTTGGACATTCTGAAATACAAGCATCGCAGTTTATACATTCATCTGTTATTATGATAGCCATTTCTTCTAATTTGAATACTTAAATATACGCAAAAATAGAACTCAAGTAAGTGCTAATAAATGATAAATGTCATGTTTACTTGATTATGTAGAATTTAAATTTGATATTTATATAAACATGGGTATCTTTTTTACATATCCAACTATTAATCCCGATCATGATAGAAGCTAAAACAGAGAATCCTCAAGAAATATTGGAATCGGTAATCATACGTTTTGTGGGTGATTCAGGCGATGGGATGCAGCTAACGGGAACACAATTTTCCGACACTTCTGCTATGTTTGGTAATGATGTGGCCACGTTCCCTAATTACCCTGCTGAGATCAGGGCTCCTCAGGGAAGCTTGTATGGCGTTTCTGGTTACCAGGTCCATATTGGAAGTGTTGAAATCAGTACCCCCGGGGATGAAGTAGACCTTTTGGTTGCTATGAACCCAGCAGGTTTAAAAACAAATCTGCATTCTTTAAAACCCGGCCATACCGTTATTGTAGATACCGATGCATTTACCAAGAAGAATTTGGAAAAAGCGCTGTATGAATCCAATCCGTTGGAAGACAATAGCCTGGAGAATTACCGGGTAATAGAAGTATCCATGACATCCCTGACCAAAGAGACTTTAAAAGAAGTACAGGGTTTAGATAATAAAGCCATTACAAGGAGTAAAAATATGTTTGCCCTGGGGATGGTGTATTGGATGTACCACAGGTCTACCGAACATACCATAGAATTCTTTCAGAAAAAATTTAAATCGAAACCTGAGATCATTGAAGCCAATACCAAAGTGCTCAATGCAGGGTATTATTTTGCGGAGACTTTAGAATTAATCCCCAATGCCTATACCATTTCCCCAGCCAAAATGGAGGCAGGTACCTACAGGATCGTTATGGGGAATACCGCCACAGCCTGGGGGTTTCTGGCAGCGGCAGAAAAATCAGGGCTGGAATTGTTTCTGGGCTCATACCCAATTACGCCGGCTTCGGATATTTTACATGAGTTGGTGAAACACAAACATTTTGGGGTAAAAACACTTCAGGCAGAAGATGAAATTGCAGGCATTACCTCCGCCATTGGAGCCTCCTTTGCAGGCGATCTTGCCATAACCACTACTTCGGGGCCCGGATTGGCCTTAAAAGGGGAAGCCCTGGGCCTTGCCATGATGATCGAATTGCCGTTGGTGTTGGTCAACGTACAACGTGGGGGACCTTCTACCGGCCTTCCAACAAAAACCGAACAGTCTGATCTTTTACAGGCTATGTATGGCAGGAACGGTGAAAGCCCGGTGATAGTTATTGCTGCAAGTACCCCCGCCAACTGTTTCAATTACGCCTATGAAGCTGCCAAATTAACCCTGGAGCATATGACGCCGGTTATATTAATGAGTGATGGATATATCGCGAATGGTTCTGCTCCGTGGAAAATTCAATCGGTGAATGACATGCCGGAAATAAAAAACAACATTCTCAAAGATTTCAAGGAGAACTGGCATCCGTATGACAGGGATAAGGATTCCCTGGCGCGGTATTGGGCAGTTCCCGGAACCCCCGGATTGGAACATCGAGTAGGTGGCCTGGAAAAAGATAAAGTTACTGGAAATGTATCCTATGACCCGGAGAATCATGAATACATGACCAAGGTTCGTGCTGAGAAAATAAAGCGTGTCCAGAACTATATTCCAGATCAGGAAACAGAATTTGCAGATGCTGGGGATCTATTGGTTATTGGCTGGGGAGGTACCTATGGAAGTCTGCATTCGGCTGTTAAACGCTTAAATGATGAAGGGTATAAAAACATTGGTTTCGCCCATTTTCATTATCTTAATCCATTACCAAAAAATACGGAAGCTCTTTTAAAACGATTTAAGAAAATAATTGTTTGCGAATTAAACACGGGGCAGTTTGTAAAAGTCCTTAAATCTAGTTTTAATGGTTTTGAATTTTTACAATTCAACAAGATCCAGGGATTGCCATTTGCCAATAATGAGCTCGTACAAAAATTTAAACAATTAGTATCATAGTCATGGAAACAACAGCTGTAAAAGAATATACGTATAAGGATTTTGCCAGTGATCAGGAAGTTCGATGGTGCCCTGGCTGTGATGACTATGTTATCCTGCGATCCGTGCAAAAGGCACTCCCGGAAATCGGGGTGAAAAAAGAAAATGTAGTTTTTATTTCAGGGATCGGATGTTCATCTCGTTTTCCATATTATATGAATACGTATGGCATGCATAGTATTCACGGTAGGGCTGCCGCAATTGCATCGGGCGTTAAATTAGCCAATCCCGAATTAAGTGTTTGGGTCATTACAGGAGATGGTGATTCCCTGGCAATCGGGGGCAATCATTTTATACATGTGTTGCGAAGAAATCTCGATTTGAACATTATTCTTTTTAATAATGAAATCTATGGCCTTACCAAAGGGCAATTCTCCCCTACTTCCCTGGTTGGCCAAAAAACGAAATCATCTCCATATGGGAATACGCAGCCTCCATTTTCAGCAGGTGAGTTGGCCCTGGGTGCCCAGGCCCGATTCTTTGCCAGAATTGGCGGAAACACCCCTAAAGAGATGACTGAGATCTTTATTCAATCTGAAAAGTACAAAGGCACGTCGCTAGTTGAAGTCCTGCAAAACTGCCCTATCTTCAATGACGGGTGTTTTGCCAAATATACCGATAAAGCAGTTCGTGAAGACAGGCAGCTTTATGTAGAACATGGGAAACCCATGATCTTTGGAAAAGATCATGACAAAGGATTAATATTAAATGGAATTCGGTTAGAAGTAGTGACCATTGGAGAAAATGGTATTGAGGAAACGGATATCCTGATCCACAATGCCAAAGAACAGGATCCTACCCTGCATCAAATGTTGGTAAGGTTGGAATATCCGATGGTAACAGGGATCATTCGTAGTTTTAAAGATACCACCTTTGAAGAACGGGAAGATGCTTTAACGGTACAGGTAAAGGCAAACAGTGCCTTCAGGAAGACAGATGATCTGTTTTTCTCCGGAGACGTTTATGAAATTAAGGAATAAAGGAATATGGGGTCAGAAGCCATCATTGTATTTTTTATAGCAGGGGTAGTCCTGGTTGCGGGTGCTAACTTTCTCTCGAACCTGATTTCACCTAAATCGGACAGTGACCAGAAAAGGGCGCCTTATGAAAGTGGTATGGTAACAATTGGCCCAACCTGGGTCCAATTCAAAGTAGGTTATTACCTTTTCGCTATCTTGTTTTTGATATTTGATGTTGAGATCGCTTTTTTAGTCCCCTGGGCGGTTGTTTTTGAAGGAATTGGAGCCGTTGCCTTTCTAGAAGTATTAATCTTCTTGTTCATTCTTGGAATAGGCTTGGCATATGCGTGGAAGAAAGGAGCGTTACAATGGGAATAGATACACCAAATAAAATACCGGATGATTTCCCGGGGAAAGTGATCCCTGCAGGAAATGGAGCAAACGTAGTGGTTACCAACTTAGATAAGATCATTAATTGGGGAAGATCTAACTCCTTATGGTCGCTTTATTTTGGAACCAGCTGCTGTGCTATCGAAATGATGCAGACAGGTGCTTCCCGGCACGATTATTCCAGGTTTGGCTTTGAAGTGGCACGACCTTCACCAAGACAAGCGGACCTGATCATTATAGCCGGGACCATCGTAAATAAAATGGCTCCCGTACTCAGACGCCTTTACGAACAAATGGCAGAACCGAGATATGTGATTGCCATGGGAGCCTGTGCTATTTCTGGGGGTCCCTTTTTCTATAACACCTATTCAGTAGTTAAAGGAGCCGATCATGTAATCCCTGTAGACGTTTATGTTCCCGGGTGCCCTCCAAGACCTGAGGCACTTTTGGAAGGAATGCTGATGTTACAGGATAAAATACGAACAGAAAGCAAAAAAAATAAGATCAATCCCCTTGAAGGTTTTGATGAAGGGCTTTAAAAATTGAAATAATGACGAATGAAGCATTGCAAGAATTAGTCGGTAACTGGTTACCGGAATTGGAATTTACAGAAGAGGAATCTCAGTTTTTAAATATCCATGTATCACCGCAAAACTTGCATACTCTTATGTCCCAATTGAAAAGCAACCCGGAAACTCAGTTCGACTATTTATTTTGCCTGAGTGGAGTAGATTGGGGAGAAAAACTGGGGATTGTCTATCATTTGGAATCAACCTCAAAAAGGCATATCGTAGTAGTTAAAGTAACGACGGAAGACCGTGAAAACCCTGTTTTAGATACTGTTTATGATATCTGGGCGACGGCAGAATTCCATGAACGCGAAGTGTTCGATTTCTTTGGGATCCGATTCAACAATCATCCCAATCTAAAACGGCTTTTTTTAACGGAAGATTGGGTTGGGTATCCTCTTAGAAAGGACTATGAGGATGATATTAATATGATATTACACTAAACTGTCGATGGAAACCGAAGTTGTAAATACCAATTTTAAGTCTGAAGAGTACTTCATAAACATGGGGCCGCAACACCCGGCTACTCATGGCGTACTTCGGTTATTACTGACGATCGACGGGGAAATCATTAAAAAAGTAGAACCCGATTTAGGGTATATCCATCGTTCCATTGAAAAAATGTGTGAACGGGACAGCTATCAGCAAATAGTACATCTCACTGACCGAATGGATTATCTGTCGGCCAATATTAACAATGAAGCTGTTTGTCTGGCCGTTGAAAATGCGCTTCAACTGGAGATCCCGGAACGCGTAAAGGTTATTCGGACCATTATTGGGGAGCTAACAAGAATATCATCCCATTGCCTCTGGTGGGGGGTCATGGGAATGGATGTTGGTGCACTTACCACCTATTTCTATGGCTTTCGAGATAGGGAAATGATCAATGATATCATGGAGGAAACCTGTGGGGCCCGGCTTACCATGAATTACAATGTGCCGGGAGGTTTAATGCTAGACATTCACCCTAATTTTGTAAAGAGGGTTAAAGACTTTATCACGCATTTTAAAACGAAACTTCCCGAATATGACCGATTGTTGACGGGAAACATCATATTCCAAAAACGAACTATCGGGGTTGGGATTTTGAGTAAGGAAGATGCCATTTCCTTTGGTGCCTCCGGCCCGGTAGGGAGGGCTTCGGGTTATTCCTGTGATGTGCGCAAACATCATCCCTACAGTGCCATTGATAAAGTTACCTTTAATGAAGTCCTAAAAACAGAGGGGGATACCTATGCACGCTACCTTGTCCGTATTCAGGAAATGTGGGAATCTCTTTCTATTATAGAACAATTAATAGACAATATTCCAGAAGGAGAACATAGGGTTACCACCAATGCGGTGATTAAATTACCAAAGGGGGAGTTTTACCAGAAGGTGGAGACCGCCCGGGGAGAATTGGGGGTCTATATAATCAGTACGGGGACCAAAAATCCTTACCGGCTTAAATTTAGATCACCAGGGTTTTCAAATTTATCATTGTTGAATCATATCGCCGTAGGCGGAAAAATAGGCGACCTGGTTGCTACTATGGCAACCCTGGATCTTGTGATCCCGGATATTGACCGTTAAATAAAAAGTGATGATCCAATTAAGTATCACAGAGAATATTCACAATTGGCTTTTCAGCATTATGCCTGAAGGGGTTGCCAGTATTGTGGAAATGGTGCTGATTGCTGTGGTTTACTTAACCATATTTGCGGTAACCGGATTGTTCCTGGTGCTTCTGGAAAGGCGTGTAGCCGCCTGGTTTCAATTGAGAATTGGACCCAACAGAGTAGGATTCCAGGGCTTGTTGCAAACAATGGCCGATGCGATTAAACTCCTGACCAAGGAGTTGACCGGTACCGAAAGAGCCGATAAATTCCTGTATAACCTTGCGCCTTATTTTGTGATCATTTCGGCCCTGATGGCCCTGGCAGTGATCCCCTTTACCAAGGAATTTCATGCCTTTGATATCAATATCGGGATCTTCTTTTTAATTGCTATTTCATCTATTGGGGTCATTGGAATATTGCTAGGAGGATGGAGCAGTAATAATAAGTTTGCTTTGATCGGTGCCATGCGTAGTGGTGTACAAACCATTAGCTATGAGCTTTCAGTTGGGTTATCCCTTTTGACCATGGTGGTAATTACAGGTACATTACAATTGTCTGAAATTATAGAATTTCAAAAAAACGGATGGCTTATTGTGCAGGGGCATATCCCAGCTATCATAGCCTTTATGGTATTTATGATCTCGGGAACCGCAGAAACGAACAGGGCTCCTTTCGATATGGTAGAAGCAGAATCCGAATTAGGAGCGGGATTCCATACCGAATATTCGGGAATGAAATTCGCATATTTTTTTCTAGCCGAATTCATCAATATGTTTATCATAGCTGCCATTGCAACGACCATGTTTTTTGGAGGTTGGTTATCTCCTTTCGGTATTACAGAATCCCTCCCCTGGCTGGGGGTATTCTGGTTCTTAGCCAAAACCATGGGGCTGGTATTTTTAATGATGTGGTTCCGTTGGACGTTTCCACGGCTTAGAGTTGATCAGTTGCTAACCCTTGAATGGAAGTATTTACTCCCCATTAATTTGGTGAATATAGTTGTAATGGCATTAATAGTTTGGCTCAACCTAACAATAAGATTTTAATACTATGAGTTATTTTTCGGACATCTATAATGGGATTAGAACGTTACTCACGGGAATGAGCGTTACGGGCAAATATTTTTTGACCTCCAGAAAAGGGGCTATCACACAACAATACCCAGACAACCGTGATACCCTAAAAATGTTCGACCGTTTCAGAGGGGAGGTTATAATGCCTCATAATGAGAATAATGAGCACCGTTGCACCGGTTGCCAAAAATGTGAAATTGCATGTCCCAATGGCACCATAGAGATTATTTGGGACCGCGGGATTGATGAGGTAACTGGTAAGAAGAAAAAGAAAATAGACCAATTCGTATATCATTTAAGCATGTGTACGATGTGTGCCCTTTGCATTGATGTATGCCCTACAGATGCTATTGAATGGGGGCAAAATTTTGAAAATTCGGTGTACGACAGAAGTGCTCTTACCAGAGTACTTAATAAACCAGGTTCGAAGCTAATGCCGGGAGTAGAAGATTAAATTTATGGAAAGAATTGTTTTTTATATCCTGGCTTTAATAATAATCATCTTTGCTTTCGCTTCGGTTACAAGCCGGAAAATGCTTCGATCTGTCATTTATTTACTATTTGTACTATCCGGAATCGCAGGGGTATACTTTTTAATCGATTTTAATTTCCTGGCAGCCATTCAACTGACCATTTACGCTGGAGGTATCATTGTATTGATCATCTTCTCAGTGCTCCTGGTACATCATATAGAAATGCGGTTGGAAATTGCAAAAACAACCCGAAAAATTACAACCGGTATTGCCTGTCTGTTGGGACTTGGTGTTTTTTTATTCACCATATATTCCCATAAGTTCAATGTTGTAGAAAATTCATTGACCACCAATGTAGATGAGATAGGCACTTTACTTTTAAGCTATAAAGCAGGCGGATTTATTCTTCCGTTCGAAGTGATAAGTGTTCTATTGTTAGCTGCAATGATCGGTGCCATCATCATTGCCAAAGGAAATAGATTATCAGAAAATAAAGCCCAGACCAAATGATTGCAGGAATAACGATCTACGAGCTGTTTACGGTAACATCAATCCTTTTTTTTATCGGGGTTTATGGGTTTATCACCAGAAAAAACCTAATCTCTGTTTTAATCTCGGTAGAGCTTATACTGAATGCTTCAGTGATCAATTTTGTGGTAATTAACAAGTACCTCTACCCGGACATTTTACAAGGGGTCTTGTTTTCCATTTTTATAATTGCGGTGGCGGCTGCAGAGACAGCATTGGCCGTATCGATCATCATTAACCTGTACAGGCAAATAAATTCTGTTGAAGTAAAGGATATTGAAACTATGAAGTACTAACGAGTTTTTATTATGAATTACACCTATGTCCTTTTAATTCCTTTGATTCCTCTGGCAGTATTTCTATTGCTGGGGTTATTTAACCAGAAAATTAAACCTGCCCTATCTGGGCTAATAGGGGTATTAGGATTAACACTTTCTACACTCTTCTCCTTTTACACGGCCTTCCAGTATTTTTTTGTCATCGGTAAGGTAAATGGCGCATTTCCAAGTCTTGGTCAGAAAACCGTATGGATGAATTTTACGGATACGCTACGGATAGATATGGGCATTTTACTTGACCCTATTTCTGTGATGATGCTTATTGTAGTTTCTACAATCTCCTTAATGGTTCATATATATAGCAGGGGGTACATGAAAGGTGATGAGGGTTATACCAAATTCTTTGCCTTCCTCTCTTTATTCACTTTCTCTATGTATGGTCTGGTCCTGGCTACCAACCTATTCCAGATTTATATCTTTTGGGAACTGGTAGGGGTCTCTTCGTATTTGCTTATTGGATATTATTACACCAAGGATACTGCTGTGGCCGCAGCAAAAAAGGCCTTCATAGTAACGCGTTTTGCAGATCTGGGCTTTCTGATAGGTATTTTGATTATTGGTTACTATACAGGCACCTATGATTTTGAAACACTCAACAATCCGGAAGGTAGTGCTATTCTCAACTGGGCATCCACTTCCTTCATGGGGTTATCGGTATTGACCTGGGCTCTTATTCTGGTGTTTATTGGAGGTGCCGGTAAATCTGCCATGTTTCCATTACACATATGGCTTCCGGATGCCATGGAAGGTCCTACCCCGGTATCGGCCTTGATACATGCTGCTACCATGGTGGTAGCCGGTGTATTTCTTGTGGCTCGTCTATTCCCGATGTATTATTTTGTAGAAGAGGGATTTGCACTGCAGATTGTGGCATTTGTGGGCGCTTTTTCGTCTCTTTTTGCTGCGGTGATCGCCATTACACAGACCGATATAAAACGTGTACTTGCGTTTTCAACGATGTCGCAATTGGGCTATATGATGCTGGCTTTAGGTGTTTCAGGATACGAAGGTCATGAAGGATTAGGTTATATGTCCTCCATGTTCCATCTATTTACACATGCCATGTTTAAAGCATTGCTATTCTTATGTGCCGGATCTGTGATCCACGCCGTACACAGCAATTTCTTAAAAGATATGGGCGGGTTGAGAAAGTACATGCCTATCACCAATATCACATTTCTAATCGCTGCCCTGGCCATTGCCGGAATACCTCCGTTTGCCGGGTTCTGGAGTAAAGACGAGATTTTGGTAGCAGTTTATGAACACAATAAATTACTGTACGCTGTTGGAATAATAGTGGCCGGCCTTACAGCCGTTTATATCTTTCGCATTTACTTCGGCATTTTCTGGGGTAAGGACAGAGTTTACGACCATGCACCTAAAGAATCGCCATTCTCTATGACATTTCCATTAATTGTTCTTGCTATTTTAAGCGCAACGGTAGGTTTTATTCCGTTCAGCGAATTTATAAGCCCGGATAGGATAGGATTTGAAGGACATATAAATATACCATTAGCATTGGTTGCCGTATTGGTCGGAATTATAGGAATTTCTATTGCCTGGGTATTTTATAAAAAAGAAAATGATCTGGCTTCCAAGGCAGCCGATCGATTTGGAATTTTCTACACTTGGGTCTATGATAAATTCTATTTTGACGAACTCTATCTATATATAACCAAAAACATATTATTTAAAGGGATAGCAGCTTCTGCAGCTTGGTTCGACAGGAATATTGTAGATGGTACCATGAACGCTATTGGCAACTCTACAGTTGGTGTTTCCAAAAAAATAAAAGGAATGCAATCTGGCCGTGTACAGGATTATGCATTGGCTTTTGTTACAGGGGCAGTGCTGTTGGCAATAGTGTTTATTTATTTATGGACAATTTAAGGTAATACCTATGGATATATTATCACTTTTTATCATAATTCCTCTGCTCACCGTGGTGGCGTTGCTCTTTGCCAATGACCTGAAACGTGCGCGTATCATTGCCATGATAGGAAGTATCCTTCAATTTGGGATGTCTGTTAATTTACTTTTCAGGTATTTCAATGAAAGATCTGTCAATGACAGTATTATGCTCTTTACCAGGGACCTTGTATGGTTCAAAGATTTCAATATACATTATAGTGTAGGCGTAGACGGAATCTCGGTTGCATTGCTCATCTTGACCTCAATGGTAGTGCTGGCAGGTGTGTTTATTTCATGGAAAATGGAGGAGTTGCCCAAGGAATTCTTCATCTCCCTTATAATATTATCTACAGGTGTTTATGGGTTTTTTATTTCCCTGGATCTATTTACCATGTTCGTGTTTTTCGAAATAGCTGTTATTCCCATGTTCTTACTTATTGGAATTTGGGGTTCAGGCCCCAAGGAGTATTCCGCTATGAAATTAACTCTGATGCTTATGGGTGCCTCCGCGATTTTATTGGTAGGGATCTTAGGTATCTACTTTAACTCTTCAGCAGACGGAGGCCCATTGACCTTTAATATTCTTGAAATCGCCAAAGTAAACATTCCGCTGGAAGCTCAAAAGTTATTTTTCCCTTTGACATTTATCGGATTTGCGGTGATAGGAGCTTTATTCCCATTTCATACCTGGTCACCGGACGGACATGCTTCTGCCCCTACTGCAGTATCGATGTTACATGCAGGAGTGTTGATGAAATTAGGGGGATACGGTGTTTTTAGAGTAGCCATGTATCTGTTACCAGAAGGCACATTACATTGGTCATGGTTTTTTATAGTTCTGGCCGCTTTTGGGGTAATTTACGGAGCTTTTGCTGCCATAAAACAAACAGACCTGAAATACATAAATGCGTATTCTTCTGTAAGCCATCTTGGGTTGGTTTTATTTGCGTTGTTAATGTTAAATAAAACGGCCTGGAACGGGGCCATTCTGCAATCCTTGTCGCATGGCTTTATGACTGCCCTCTTCTTTGCATTAATCGGTATGATATATGGAAGAACACATACCAGAGATGTTACCAAATTAGGTGGATTATTAAAAGTAATTCCATTTATTTCTGCTACTTATGTCATTGCCGGACTAGCTTCACTGGGGTTACCAGGTTTTAGTGGCTTTGTGGCTGAAATGAACATCTTTGTAGGTGCTTTTGATCATCCTGAGGTGTCCTACAGGATTGCGACCATCATTGCAATTTCGGCAATTGTGGTAACAGCTGTATATATACTTCGAGTGGTTGGGATCATGTTAATGGGTCCTGTTAAAAATGAGGCGTTTTTAACCCTGGAAAAAGTGACCTGGTATGAAAAAGCTGGTATATTCCTCATGTTATTGCCTATAATTGGAATTGGAGTTGCACCGCTTTGGCTGAGTGAAATGATCTTGGAAAGTATTCAACCCTTTATTCAAGGTGTATTATAAAAAAACAAAGTAAAAATGGATATAAATTACTTTTTACTACTGAGACAAGAAATTTCACTTTTGGCAATAGCCCTTTTATTGGTGATTTTCGAAATTTTTATCTCCGAGCATAAAAAGTCGGCTGTTGTGCATCTTGCTATCCTTTTATTTGGTGTACACACTATTCTGGGATTTTTATCACTGGAAGAAGGTGCCCTATTTGGAGGCATGTTCCGTACCAATAGCCTCATTCATTTCTTTAAAAATATTTTGAATCTGGGGGTCTTTATCCTCTTGTTACAATCGGCAGACTATATACGGGAGAAGATCATTATTCAAAACAGGGGTACAGAATTTTATGTATTGCTGTTTTCGTCCTTGCTCGGTCTCTATTTTATGATCTCAGCTGGTGATTTTTTAATGTTCTATCTAGGATTGGAATTATCTACGTTACCACTGGCTGCTCTTGCTGCTTATGAAATAGCCAAGATGAAATCGAGTGAGGCAGGTATCAAGCTTATCCTGTCCTCGGCCCTGGCTTCAGGCATATCTTTATTTGGTATTTCACTGCTGTATGCCACTGCAGGTTCAATCTATTTTGCGGATATTATGGGAACCGTTACTGGAAGTAATCTTACCG
>Ga0316201_10000916_pt1 | contig 18652 bp, 20 predicted proteins | sample CS6wburrow_MG_FD_204516 | JGI IMG/M metagenome (GOLD analysis project Ga0316201, IMG submission 204516) | Coastal sediment microbial communities from Delaware Bay, Delaware, United States - CS-6 worm burrow | ecosystem: Environmental > Aquatic > Marine > Coastal > Sediment | place: USA... | reverse complement strand
CATTCTTAGGATTTATGCTACTTAACGATTCATTTATCAATTTTAGATTATCTTCTTTATTAAGATTTTTCTTAATCAATTTTTTAGCAACTTCCAGTGATAAATTAACAACCTCTGCCTTTACCTCTAATATTGCACGATCTTTTTCAAGATGTATCTGTTTTTTTGCATCTTCTAAAAGAGCATCAGATTTAGATTGCGCCTTTTCAATTATTTCATCTTTCATTCTTTCGGCATTTTTCTTGCCGGCAGCAACTATCGCCTGTGATTCATTCCGCGCTTCGCATAATAACTTTTCAGTGTCTTCTTTAACATTGGCTAATTCATCTCGGGCTTTTTCTGCATCCAATAAAGCGTGACGTATGTTATCCTCACGTTTTTCCAACATTGCAAGAAGTGGTTTCCAGGCAAACTTCATCAGCAGAAATGCTAATGCCAGAAAGATGATAATCGACCAGATGTATAAACCAGGGTCAGGTTGAACTAAGGGATTATCCATATAATTTTCTTGTATTAATCAGTTTAATAAAATAAATACTTCTTATTTCATTAACACAATTAATAGAATAAATACTTCCGCTAAAATTGCAACACCTTCTAACAAGAAAAGTGGCAAGTTTACAGCCCCAGTGATTTTATCGGCAGCCTCAGGTTGACGTGCAATACTTTCAGCTGCTGCTGCGGTAAATTTACCGATGCCAAAAGCAGCACTAAATACAACCAATCCTAAGCCAATTGCGGCTCCAAAGTAATGTAGATTTTCCATTTATGTTTCTCCGTTTATTAATGATGAACGTTTATCGCCATCCCAATAAAGACAGCGCTAAGCATAGTAAATACATATGCTTGTACAATTATAACAATTATTTCTAAAGCAGATATCGCCACGGCAAGCGGAACCGATACCAACGCACCAACTCCAATTCCGGCAAATACGCTATTAAATAATCCTGTAAAGATAAATACGAATGATACTATCGCCAAAATGGCGATGTGTCCTCCCGTCATATTGGCTGCCAATCGCATTGTCAGTGCAAAAGGCCGTACAAACATCCCTATAATTTCGATCGGAATTAAGATTATATAAATTGGCCAAGCCAAACCGGATGGCGCAATGTTTTTCCAATGATTAATAAAACCGTGTGCTTTTGATCCTGCTAATATGATAGCAAAAAATGTAATAGTAGCTAATCCTGCGGTGACATTATAATTCCCAGTTGCAGTTGTACTACCATGTAATAATGAATTAACAAAAGAATAATCATGAGATGAACCACCAAAGATGAAGCGATTGATTGCTCCGATAACATCAAAGATCGGGACTAGCCCAATCGCGTTAGCGGCAAATATGAAAAAGAAAAATGTTAAAATTAGTGGAGTCCAGGTGTTCAAATATTTTTTACCGACATTTGGTAAGACAATTGAATCTCGAATGAATTGTACTATTGCCTCTATTGCTGTCATAAAACCGGAAGGAATAGGATTTTCTTGCTTTAAATACTTGCGAACAGTCCAAGTGACTGCAACAAATACAAGAGTGGCAACTATCCATAACATTAAAACATGTTTTGTAATAGAAAAATCAATTCCAAAAATAGTTGGTAAATGCAATATGGGATGTTCAGATGAACTATTGGAAACATGACCAATTATCACTTCGCCGGCATCAAAAGCACTTTCGCCATGTGTTTCAGTATGCTCTACTCCGCTCATCAATTCAATTTTTTATTTTTTTGATTGTATTAATTTTTGTAAAAACACTGCTTCAATAATATAAAACAGGATAAAAAAGCCCGTAAAGCTAATAACAAAGGGGATTGGCTTAAAAGTGTAAAAACCTAAAATTATAATAAAATATAGAGCAAATAATACCATTTTAAATAAAAACGATTTTGTTAATGTTGCAGTAAGTTTTTCCGGCGTTTTTAAATGAATACGCTTTACAAAATAAATAGAAAAAATACTAATAACTAAGGGTGCTGCCATTCCTAAAAATATTTCATTAGTAAAACTTGGGAAAAACATTCCGCTTATTAGCCCGGCTATTCCTAATCCAAGTAATATTATTGAAATTATATATTTCATTTTTTAGGCTTAATCCATATCACTTTTGCAATCTCATAGAATCCAACGATTATACCAATTAAAAGACCAATCATTAAAAATAGTGGTGAGGAATCCTGCCATTTATCAAGAAAATACCCAATTGCTCCTAATAATAATACAGAACCTATTAACGTGTACGATGCACTCATCGCCGGTCCGGATTGTCTGATTATCTGTTGTAAATAACTAAACGAAGTTGCAATGTTTGTGAGTTTTATCATTGATAGCTTTTTAGATGATTTTGATTAATCGCCAGTAATGTCACATCTGCCGGAAAATTTGGCGCCTTCTTCGATATATAATCTGCGGTAAACCATATCACCGTTTACTATCGAATGATCACCCAATACAATTCGATCATTTACACTAATATTACCTTTTACAATTCCACCGATATGGATATCGCTTGCGACTATATTACCTACTACTTCAGCAGTGCTAGCAATACGGACAGGTCCTTTTGTCTCAACATCACCATAAATTTTACCGTATATAATAAGACCACCTTCCAAGCTGATTTTTCCTTCTAAAGTAGCATCGGCACCAACCATAGTATGTACATTTTGAAAATCAATTTTACTCATAATTATTCACACTTATATCTTTTAGTTTATATTTTGGAAACAACTCCAATGGGTCAACCGATTTACCATTTTTCCAAATTTCAAAATGTAAATGCGGACCCGATGAAATTCCTGTATCTCCTGTGGTTGCTATCACTTCACCCCGTTTAACAAAATCCCTTGTTAATACAAAATTGTTCTTATTGTGACCGTAAATCGTAAAATAATCATCACCATGATATAAAATTACGTAATTCCCAAAATCATAGGTCCAGCCTGAATATACTACAAATCCCGAGGCAGATGCATAAATAGGTTCGCCTTCTGTTACTGCGATATCGATACCATAATGATTCTGATTTTTATATAATTTATTTATCGAAATTCTTTGAGTAACATATCCTTCCACCGGATATTTGGATGGAATATTATTTACATATGAGACGACATTATTATTCCGATGATTGTTTTTTAAAAGTATCGATGCATCATCTTCAATATTTAACGGTAATTGCAATTCAGATCCAAGAGTCTTTCTGATTAATTTATCCATTTGTTCAATACGGCCAATATCTTGCATTAATTCCATAATTTTAACACGCTCGGCAGAAAATTCCTTATTCTGCTCCTCCATTTTACCATATTGCATCAATTTTGGTAAAGCGTATACTAAAAAAAATACTACAATTAATGACATCAAAATTAAACCTGCAACTAGAGTGAACATTTGTTTTCTAGTTATAGAAAACTGTTTATCTCCGTCCTCATTGTTGGGTATAATTAATATTGAATATTTAGAGGGTTTCACAACAAATTATTATTTATTATTACCTGTTAAAATTGAGAATATTCGCTCAAAATCATCGTCTGAAAAATAGTTTACAATAATTTTTCCACTTCCTTTATGGTAGGTAAGTTTAACTTTTGTACCAAGATGGGATATTAGCTTATCTTCTAATTGTTTGATCCTAATGTCAATTTCTTTTTTAACCGATATTACTTTGGTTTTTCTATCAATATTAGAATTTGCTAACGATTCTGCCCCCCTAACACTTAAATTATTTTGTATAATTTGCTGCCATAACTTTACCATCGCATGAGTTGTTTTCATTGTTAGGATAGCTCGACCATGACCGGCGGAAATTTCTCCAGTTTTAATGCTTTCTTTAATTTCCAATGGTAAATTTAATAATCTTAACGAATTTGTGACTGTTACTCGTTTTTTACCAACCGATTTAGCGATAGAATCTTGAGAAAGACCATATTTGCTATTTAAAACAGCATATGCTTCAGCTTCTTCAATAGAATTTAAATTTTCGCGTTGAATGTTTTCGATCAATGCCATTTCCATCATTTCTGCATCATTAGCAACTTCTATAACATAAGCTGGAATCTCAACAAGACCGGCAAGTTTTGCCGCACGTATTCGTCTTTCTCCGGCAATTAGTATGTAATCACCTGCGTTTTGCCAAACTGTTATCGGGGTCAAGACCCCTTTTTCTTTAATTGATGCTACTAATTCTTGTAAAGCATCTTCATCAAAATTTTGTCGGGGTTGATTGGGATTGGCAGAAACACTATTAATATTTATTTTGAATGTGCCCGGACTCGATGCATCTTCTTGCGGTCGAATAAGAGCTTCTAATCCTTTCCCAAGACGATTACTTGACACGATCAATGATCTCCTCAACTAATTGCATATAATTTTTAGCTCCAGTCGAATTTGCATCGTACATTATTGCAGGTTTACCAAAACTAGGTGCCTCACTAAGTCTAACATTCCTACTAATAACATTCTTAAATATTTTATCTTTAAAATAACTTTTAACTTCGTTGCTTACTTCTTTAGATAAATTAAGTCGTGCATCATACATTGTTAACAACACGCCACTTATTTTCAAATTACTATTAATGTGTTTTTGTACCAACCGAACGGTATTTAGCAATTGCCCCAATCCTTCAAGAGCGTAATATTCACATTGGATCGGTATAATAATTGAATCTGATGCAGCTAAGGCATTTATAGTAAGCAATCCCAGCGATGGCGGACAATCTATGATAATAAATTTATAATCCGATCTTATCTCGTTTAGGATTTTCTGAAGTTGATACTCACGAGCAATCATATTTACTAGTTCAATTTCAGCACCAACCAAATCATTAATCGAGGGTAAAACATGGAAATGTTCGATTTGCGTTTTAGCAATGCAATCATTTATCGGCATTTTTTTTATTAAAACATCATAAACAGTATTTTTTTGTTTTTCATACAAATCAGATACACCTGTAGAGGAATTGGCTTGCGGATCCAAATCTATTAATAATGTTTTTTCCTCTAATATTGCTAAATTGACAGCAATATTTATAGCTGAAGTAGTTTTCCCAACACCGCCTTTTTGGTTAACTAATGAAATTATATGAGCCATTTTATCCTTATTTCATCCAATTATACTTATAAATAGACTTCTAATTTAATTTAAAGCACAATGTAAGTGATAGGAATAATACATGATCAATAAAAATTAGCGTTAGTTTTTAGTGGAAATGGTACTGCACCAAGTCATAACTTTAGAGGATGTAATTAGATATCAATTCAGTCATGCTTGACATATTTTTTATATAAAAGATGTAAGTAACATGGCGGAGCTGTAGCTAAATGTATAAAATTGTGTGAATTATTAAATTTTATTATGCTCAATAATTCAATTTTTAAAATTGTTATTTTCGACTTAAACTCTTGCTTATTTAAATATAGCTAATGTTAAACATTTCATAAAACTTTAATTGGATTCAAAATGAAATATATAGTCACTATCCTTTTTATTATAATCAATATTCTTTTTGCACAACTTGGAACTGCTGAATTTGAAGAACTTCTAAAACAATATCCGCAATTATCGGGTTATGCAACAAAAAAAGTAACCTCTCTACAAAAAGATCCAACCCAAAAAATGGAATTTGACTTTAGCGATTATACTGAAGAAGAACTATTGTTATTAGACTCTTTGGGGGTTCTATCAACCTTGCTCGACACAGCTAAAACAATTGAACCAACATATTTTGGATATAAGTTCTTCAACAATCCTGATAATTTTGCTGTATTTGACAATATACCAATACCACATGACTACCAGCTAGGTCCAGGGGATCAATTAATCATCTCAATTTGGGGAACGACACAGCTAAGGACACGACATATGATAAATCGCGAAGGCGATATTTATGTTGAAGGCGTTGGTCAAATAAATCTTGCTGGAGTAAATATTTCAAATGCTGAAAATGTTCTTAAAGAGAAATTCAGTGAAGTATACTCTACATTGAAAGGGAAAAGGCCATCTACCTTTCTAAGCGTATCACTTGGACAATTAAAATCTATCAATATTTCTTTTGTCGGGGAAGTTATTCGCCCGGGAATCCATGCAGTTCATCCATTCTCCGATATCACGACAGCTTTATTGCAAGTTGGTGGTGTTGATACAATTGGTAGTTTACGAAATATTGAGGTAATAAGGAATGGAAAAACATTCATCGATTTTGATTTTTACGAATATCTAGTAAGTGGAAAAATTTCACAAAATATCAGATTACTCAATGGTGATGTAATATTTGTACCTGCTCGGCAATCTACCGTTGAAATAGTTGGAGAAGTTAATCGCCCGGGGATATATGAAGCAAAAGAAGGTGAGTCTATCGCAAAATTATTACAAAACGCTGGCAGTTTAACCCCAAAAGCTCAACCAACTTTTGAGATATATACATTACTGCCTCGAGGGCAAAGAATAAGTGAGGATTATGCATATGATGTATCCTATATTGATTATCAAGAAGCCCATTTTAAATCTTCATTCAATTTAACTAAAATTAGAATATTGTCCGTTCCCGATGTAATACGTGAGGTAACAATTTTAGGTCGTGTAAAAAAACCTGGCGTGTACGTATATAAAGATTCAATGCACGTAATGGATTTATTTAAAATTGCCGGCGGATTAAATGATAAGGAGTTTCGTGAATCAGTCTATACAAAGGAAGCGGGTATAATTAGGCAAGTCTCAAATAGCATCTATCCCGAACGTATCTCTCTTAACATTGATGAATTGTTAGCTGGTAAATTAGATCAAAATATTTTATTGAAAAATAGAGACATAGTTCTGGTACGTGAAAACAGTCTGTACGCTGAACCACAATATGTCACAATAAGTGGTCAAGTTAATATTCCAGGAACTTATACAATACAGAAAAAAGAAGAAAAATTAGAGAGCATTATAAACAGAGCTGGCGGGTTTACAGAAAATGCTTATATTGACGGGCTAAGGATGTATCGTGATTCCGTTCAGGTTGTGTTACGTGATTATGATATATTTATAACTAATAAAGATAGTATTGTCGTTCCGGAACCTCCTGGTGTGGTAAAAATCTTTGGTCAGGTGCAGAGAGAAGGAGTAGTACAATATATTAAAGGCAAATCTTTGGGATATTATATTGAACGCTCGGGGGGATTCAAACCCGAAGCAGATAAAAACCAAGTAGCTGTAAATTATGCCAATGGAGATGTTAGATTAAAGAAGAATTATTTATTCTCCACCATATCAATGTCACCTCCGGTACTCGACGGTTCAACAATCTATGTTTATAGAAAAGCGAATAAGCCTCCATTTCAGTTTACTCAATTCTTATCTGTGGCTGCCTCAGCAGCAACATCTATTGCAACTTTATACATAATATTAACCAGATAAATACTATGTCAGATAAAAATCAAACCAACTCATATAATCCAAAAAGTTCATTAGCTGATATCATTTTAGTGATTGCAAAACATCTAAAACTAATTTTTGCATTAACCATCATTTCTGTTGTCCTTACTTTTATTTATGTAAGAGAAACCTATATACCACAATATATATCCACAACTAAAATGTTTATTAATGATGAGGGGGGCGGTAGAACAGATCTAAGTAAAATTGCGAGTCAGTTCGGCTTAGCAACTCAAGGAACAGGAGGCTTTGACTTATCTTCTTCCTCTTTATATCCCGATATAGTAAATAGCCGTACTTTTGCTGAAATAATGTTAGATAAAGAGTTTTATACTGATAAATACGAAAAAACACTACCTCTTATTGCAATTTTCACGTATGGTGATAAACCTATACCAACTAACATTGACACGTTAAGAATGGTTTCGATCAACAGAATTCCAAACATGGTCGAATTCAAAATGGAGATGGGGTTTTTTATTATTGAAGTAATCTCCGAGGAACCTCGCTTTTCGCGTGATTTTGCCGATACTTTAATATCAGAACTTGACAAATTACAAAGAAAATTTAAAAAGCAAAATGTTAATGAAAAAGTTGAGTATCTTGAGCAAAAAATAACTCTAGCAAAACTGGACTTAGAATATAATGAAGAAAAATTAAAAATATTTAGAGAACGAAACAGAAACGTTGATAATAGTCCAAGCTTATTATTAACGCAAGAAAGATTACAAAGGGATGTTGAAATACAAAAAGGAATATTTTTAACACTAAAACAACAACTAGAATTAGCTAAAATTGAAGAAGTACAAAAAAGCTCATTCGTACAAATTTTAGATTATCCCTCACTTCCATTAAGAGTGAGCAATCCTTTGAAAGTAACAACCTACATAATTGGTGGTTTTGTTGGGTTTTTCCTTGCAATTGGTTTATCATTCCTCATCGAATATTTCACCATTAGAAACAAGGAAGAATCTAATAAATTAATAAGTGCAAAAAAATTAGCCGTCGGATCAATAAAAAATATTTTTAATCTTAATTGGTTAAAAAGGATTAAATAAGTATGCCGAATGAGAAAAAAGCATTAATAACAGGCATTACTGGTCAAGATGGCTCATACTTGGCTGAATTATTATTAGACAAAGAGTACATTGTCCATGGTATGTTAAGACGTAGTAGCTCTTTTAATACTGGTCGGATTGATCATTTATTTAATAATCCAAAAATTATGGGCCAATCGCTTTTCCTACATTATGGAGATCTGACCGATTCCAGTAACCTAAATCGCTTACTAGAAAAGATTCAACCTGATGAAATCTATAATCTTGGTGCCCAGAGTCACGTTCAAGTGTCATTTGAAATTCCCGAATACACCGCTGAAGTCGATGCAATGGGGACTCTAAGATTTTTGGATGCAATTAAAGAAATAGGAATTCAAACAAAATTCTATCAAGCATCCACAAGTGAATTATATGGAAAAGTTCAAGAAGTTCCTCAAACTGAAAAAACACCATTTTATCCTCGATCTCCTTATGGAGTTGCAAAAATATACGGTTATTGGATAATAATAAACTATCGTGAAGCATATAATTTATTTGCAAGCAATGGAATATTATTTAATCATGAGTCACCTCGCAGAGGTGGCACATTTGTCACACGCAAAATTACCCAAGCCGCCGCCCGAATTAAATTCGGAATACAAGATAGAGTTACACTAGGTAATTTAAATGCTAAACGAGATTGGGGCTATGCACCGGAATACGTTGAAGGCATGTGGAAAATGATGCAATTAGAAAAAGCAGATGATTTTGTTCTAGCAACCGGCGAGACACATACCATCCGTGAATTTGCCGATATTACGTTTAAAGAACTTGATATGGATTTAGAATGGCAAGGAGAAGGCATTAATGAAAGAGGAATTGAAATAAAAACAGGTAAAACGCTTGTTTCAGTAAATCCACGTTATTTTAGACCAACTGAGGTTGATTTGCTAATTGGCGACGCTACTAAAGCTCAAAAAACATTCGGATGGAAACCAAAAGTAAAATTCGAAGAATTAGCCAAGATAATGGCAAAGGCTGATTGGGAAAAAGTTCAAAAACGCGGCTTTTAATAAACTGCCTTTAAAAAACTTCTCAAAAAATTTAAATCTAAATGAATTATGATTCAAAAATATATTTAGCTGGACATGATGGAATGGTCGGTTCTGCTATAATGCAGGAACTTCATTCTAAAGGGTATAAAAACATTATAACCCGTGCACTTTCTGAACTGGATTTACGTCGTCAAGAAGATGTTGAAAAGTTTATTAATCATGAAAAACCAAATGTTGTCATTATTGCTGCGGCAAAGGTAGGCGGTATTGTTGCAAATAATACTTATAGAGCTGAGTTTTTATATGACAATTTAATGATCGAGGCCAATATCATTAATTCTGCTCATCAAATTGGTGTTGAAAAACTATTATTCCTTGGTTCATCTTGCATTTACCCAAAGGATGCCCCACAACCCCTTAAAGAAGAATATCTACTTACTAATACTTTAGAACCAACGAATGAACCGTATGCAATTGCAAAAATTACTGGTATTAAATTGTGTGAAAATTATTACCGCCAATATGGCGATAATTTTTTTTCGGTAATGCCTACAAATTTATATGGTCCTAATGATAATTTTAATTTACAGACATCCCACGTTTTGCCGGCCCTAATACGAAAGTTTCATGAAGCTAAAACTCAAAATTCTCCAACTGTTACAGTTTGGGGTACTGGAAAAGTTTATCGGGAATTTTTATATGTTGAGGATATGGCAAATGCCTGCATAGAATTACTAATTTCAATAAATGCCGAAGATATTTATAGTAAGAGTATTTCTCACATCAATATTGGGACTGGAAAAGATTTATTGATTTCAGAGTTAGCAAATCTGGTCGCTGAGATTGTACAGTATAAAGGTCAAATTATGTATGATAAATCAAAACCTGACGGTGTATATAAAAAATTATTAGACGTAACCAGATTGAATGGACTTGGATGGCGTGAAAAAACCTCACTACAAGATGGAATCAAAAAATCTTATGAGTGGTTTATTAAAAACTATCAAGAATGAGAAAATCTTCAACATTTTCTCGAGAAGTTATTATAAAACCAAAATCAGGTTGGCAAATAATTAACTGGAAGGAACTCAAAGAATATAAAGATTTAATATATTTTTTGGTTCTTAGGGATGTAACATCATTATATAAACAGACGGTTCTTGGTTTTTCGTGGGCAATTCTAAGGCCAGTTATAAAAATGATAATTTTTAGCATCGTATTTGGCGGACTCGCTAAAATTCCAAGCGATGGAATTCCCTATCCATTATTTGTCTATGCCGGGCTTGTTCCTTGGGAATATTTTTCAACATCCATAACTCGCTCGACTGGTAGCCTTATAACAGGATCAGGTATTTTTACAAAGGTTTATTTCCCTAGGCTCATCTTGCCAATTGTCCCTTGTATTGCTATATTAGTGGACTTTGCAATAGCATTAAGCATCGTTTTTATTTTAATGCTTTATTATGGATATGCACTCTCAATTACAATTCTATATTTACCAATATTAATAGTTTTAATGATTTTATTTACAGCTGGTTTGGGTACATGGTTATCGGCTTTAGCAATACAATATCGGGACGTTACGCATGGCGTACAATTTTTAGTTCAAATATTAATGTATGCAGCCCCTGTTATATATCCAATTTCGTGGTTGCCTGAATCTTACAGATTGTATTTAGCAATGTATCCAATGTATGGAGTAATCGAAGGATTCCGCGCTGCGTTGCTAGGTCAAAATGCAATGCCATGGGATATTATTGGAATTGGTGCAATTTCAGCATTCATTATTTTCATGTCCGGAGCTTATTATTTCAAACGAAAAGAACGAATTTTTGCAGATGTAGCATAGTGTAATGAATGACATAATAATTAAAGTTGAAAACCTGAGTAAACGTTATCGGATTGGTGTTCAGGACGTGATACATGACAGTCTTATTGCGAGTTTATTTTCTTGGATTAAATCCCCAATTTCAAATTTCCGCAGAGTTCAAAAATTGAGCAAATTCGACAATGAAGACGCAAATGATATTATCTGGGCATTAAGGGATACATCTTTCGAAATAAAAAACGGAGAAATATTAGGTATAATAGGAAGAAATGGAGCGGGGAAAAGTACCTTATTAAAAATATTATCAAGGATCGTAGAGCCAACAAGTGGTCAAGCTATGGTTTATGGTAGAGTCGCAAGTTTGCTAGAAATAGGTACTGGTTTTCATCGTGAGTTATCCGGTCGTGAGAATATATATTTAAATGGAACTATTCTAGGTATGACTAAAAAAGAAATTAACGATAATTTTGATAATATTGTTGAATTCTCAGAGGTTGGTAAGTTTATTGATACCCCCGTTAAGCGATATTCGTCTGGAATGTATGTTAGGTTGGCTTTTGCAGTTGCCGCCCATCTTGATCCGGAAGTTTTAATTGTAGATGAAGTCTTAGCAGTTGGGGATGCTGCATTCCAAAAAAAATGTCTTGGAAAAATGAGTGAGACAGCAAAAGCTGGTAGAACTGTAATTTTTGTAAGTCATAATATGCACACTATTCAGGATTTATGTTCACGCACAATTTTGCTGGAAGATGGTAAAATTGCGATGGATGGTCCAACATCTGATGTTATTAAACACTATTTACAGCCTGGTATGCTTCAAACTGGAGAATCGGACTTAGTTAATAATTATCGAGCAAGAAAGTCTCCGGGTACCTTGCGGGCAAAATCTATTAGAATACTTGACAGTAATCAAGATATTTGTTCTACCTTTGAAATTAATGATGAATTAAATATTGAACTCGAAATTTCTAATGTCAATTCAAACGGTTTCGCTGTTAGTTTTTTAATTTATAATCAACAAGGAGCCTTAATATATCATATCAGAAGTCAAGATGGTAATATTAATACTAAAAATCTTGGTTCAACTGCAACCATTGGAATGACTATACCTAGGCTAAATATAATTCAGGGAAGATATTCGATTGACGTATGGGTAGGCAACCATCTTGACCTATTAGAAGATCATATAGAAAGCACAATCAGTTTTGAAGTAGTTAATAGGGGTCATTCTAAAGTACCCCTGAGATCAATCATTCACGAAAAGGGAAAATGGCAAATTATTAATACGTGATGTATTGTATTAATTTATGAAAATTTTAATCTGCTCAGATTCATATTATCCAAGCGTAGGTGGTGTTCAAGCCGTTCTACAACAAATCGCTGAACGACTTGTCAAGCGGGGACATAGCATTACGATAGCCACATCAAAACTTAGAGAACGCACCTCAACAATTCACAATAGTGTTGTGATTAAAGAATTTGATGTATCGGGAAATTCAAATAGAGGAATGAAAGGTGAAGTGCAAAAATATCGCGATCATGTTCTTTCAGAAGACTATGATGTTTTGCTAATGAAAGCTGCACAAAGTTGGACTTTTGATGCACTAATGAATGATTTAAATAAAATTAAGAAGCGTAAGGTATTTATTCCATGTGGCTTCTCCGGCTTATATTATCCATATTATGAAGAATATTACAAAAAAATGCCCAACGCTCTACGACAATTCGATCATTTGATTTTCTATGCAAAAGACTATAGAGATATAAATTTTGCGAAGGCAAATAATATATCAAATTTTACCGTAATTCCAAATGGAGCAAGCGAAATAGAATTTTCTGCCAAGCAAGATGAAACTTTTCGCGAAAGAATTGGTGTGGGTAAAAAAGAATTATTATTAATGACTGTAGGGACATTTACTGGAGGCAAGGGTCATTATGAAGTTGCCTCAAGTTTTCAATTAGCAAAATTAGACAAACCTGCAACACTAATCCTTAATGGAAATATGCCAGATAAACAGGTAAAAATAACACTTACCCGTTTGGTGAAGGAATATTTTAAAATGGGACCGCTATCCATGATAAAACGTATTTTAAACGATTTATTAGTATTGATAGGCATAAAGAAAGTCGGAAAAAAGAGAGATTGGAATGATGTGGCTAAAGAAGTAAATAGTAGGGAAACTAATAAAAATATTATCATTACCAATTTAAAAAGGGATGATCTTATTCAATGCTTTCTGAATGCAGACCTTTTTGTTTTTGCGTCAAATGTCGAATATTCACCATTAGTATTATTTGAATCAGTCGCTGCAGGGTTACCATTTTTATCGGTCCCTGTAGGAAATACTATTGAAATAGCAGATTGGACACAAGGGGGAATAATCTGCCCTGCACCTTCCGATAAAAACGGAAGGACAATTGTCAACCACAAAGTATTAGCAGAAAAAATGTCTTCATTGTTAAAAGATGAAATGTTATTAAAAATACTTAGTAAAGATGGAAGAAAAAATTGGAAGAAAAAATTTACTTGGGAACATATATCATTGGAATATGAAAAAGTGCTGGCAGGATAACGATTTATTCATGTATATCTAAATATTTTTCTTAAGTTATGATAATTGTAAGAATTAATGGTGGACTAGGGAATCAATTATTTCAATATGCAACTGCACGATCAATTGCTTATAAATTAAATAGAAAATTATTTGTTGACAATTCATGGTATAAAGACATTGAAAAATTAGATGATCATTCCAATTCTAATGCAACTACAAAACGTGACTTCTTACTACAAAAACTCAATATTGAATCTCAAGTTTTAAATCCATTCTATCTAAATTGGGTAAAAAGACTTGAAGTCAAAGCCCCCAGCAATAGATTTTTTAGTTTTTTAAAAAGATATCCATTGAATAGTTTATCATATACTGCAATTAATCAAATGAATTATTCTTGGGAATTAATTGCAAATTCTAAAAAAGTTGTTTTAACAGGATACTGGCAAAATGATGATATCATTGAAGACTATAGAGATTCTATAATATCTGAGTGTAAGCCAAAACAACCTATTTCCAAAGAAAATAATCACTATTTAAAATCAATCTGTTCGAGTAATTCTGTTGCTCTACATTTCAGAAGAGGTGATTATGTTAGCAAACCATTGTCACGTAAAGTACACGCAGTTTGTTCAAATAACTATTATTACAAAGGGATCGAATTATTACATAAAACCGTAAAGGACCTTCGTTTTTTCATATTTTCAGACGATCTAAGATGGGTAAAAAATAATTTCGGTTTTAATGAGAATGTTATCTATATCAGCAATGAAGGACCTGAATTTGAACATTTATATTTAATGAGTCAATGCAAGCATCAAATTACTGCCAATAGCACTTTTAGTTGGTGGGCGGCATGGCTAAATAACAATCCAGAGAAAATAGTTATAACTCCAGAATATTGGTATTATGATAAAAAATTAAATAAAACAATAATTCGAATACCTAAAAATTGGATTAAAATAAATAATTTGATATAATATATGAAGAAGATAATGCATTTAATTCATCGTTACTTAATTTCAAGCGGGTGGAAAAAATATCAAAAATCAATTGATAAAATTATACCACATCTTTCACAATTATATAAATCAAAAATTGCTGTTGTAAATGACAATTGTGAAGAACTTGAAGTGAATACCAATCAACTCACTTCATTTATTATTAAAGATCTGTTACCAGTAGTAGGTGTTTCTCCATATCCTATAACGGAACAACTTCTTTTATGTTCGGCAGTTGTTAAAATCAAACCTGATTATATTTTTGAGTGGGGTACACATTTAGGAATATCCGCACGGATTTTCTATGAAGTTTGTAAAAATTATGAATTAAATACGATTATACACTCAATCGACTTACCAGATGATGTTGAACATATTGAACATCCCGGTGAAAAACGAGGAATAAAAGTGCAGGGTATTAAAAATGTTAAATTGCATCAAGGAGACGGATTAGATACATCAATCGAGATTGCCAAAAGATTAGAAGATAATGCTAAATTATTATTCTTATTAGATGGTGATCATAGTTATGATTCTGTTACTCGAGAGCTTAATGGAATTCATAGAACCATTCCTACAGCAAACATTATAATTCATGATACCTTCTATCAATCATCTGGCTCAGGATATAATATCGGCCCATTTGAAGCTGTGCGAGATTTCTTAGAAAAATATCCCAATCAGTATAAGAAATTATCTACTGATCTTGGACTACCCGGAATGACCTTACTTTATATTTAATGAGAGAATTGTTACTTAAAAATAAGGTTGCAGTAATTAGCGGTGGAAGCCGTGGTATTGGTAGAGCTATTGCTGAGAGATTCGCTCAAGAAGGATGCAATCTAATGTTAGCCTCTAGGACAAAACAGGAACTTGAAAAAACCGCCGATTCAATAAAAAAACAATTCTCCGTCAATGTTAGTATATATCAAACTGACATTGGCAATGAAAATCAAGTTATATCCATGGTTCATAATACTATGGATGTATTTGGCAGGATTGATATCCTTATTAATAACGCTGCAGTTATTGGTCCAATGGGTGAAATTTCTAGTATTGACGGACAGCAATTTATTGACACATTAAAAAATAATATTGGTGGAACAGTATTTTGCACAAAAGCTGTTATTCCACATATGAAATTGCATAAACAGGGCTGTATAATTAATTTATCAGGTGGTGGCGGATTATACCCTCTCCCCTATTATGATGCCTATGGTGCAAGCAAAGCAGCGATAGTGCGATTAACGGAAAATTTTGCTCTTGAATTAGAAAAATACAATATAAACGTGACTGCAATATCTCCTGGTGCTGTAAATACTAGTATGTTTGATGAACAATTAAAGGCAAGCAAAGATTCTATTGGTGAAGATAATTGGAACGTTCTTCAAAAACGACTTAATTCAGGAGGAGATTCAATCAAGAAAGCACCTGAGCTTGCATTATTTATTGCAAGTGAAAATAGAAAAGAGCTAAGTGGTAGGGTAATTAGTGCTATTTGGGATGATTGGGAGAATATATCTAATCAAAAAGGGAAAATTATTGATACGGATATTTTTCAAATGCGGCGTATTGTACCAAAAGATCGAGATATAGAATTATAATGAAAGTTATAATTGTCGGATGTGGGAATATTGGTGTAAAACGTATCGACGCAATTCAAAATATTCCTGAAATAGAAATTGCCGGTTTAGTTGAAGTTAACTCACAACAAATAAAATATCTACAAGAGAATTATAAATTCCCAATATCTGACAATTACCAAAAATATCTTATAGACAATTCTATTGACGCCTTCATAGTATCAGCAACGACGCATCCATCGTTAAAGATTATTGATGAAGCTTTAAACGCCGGGAAACATGTCCTATGTGAAAAACCTCTCGGTGATGAATTATCGCAAACGCAGTATATAACTAATCTTGCTAATAAAAATAACTTAGTATTACATATTGGATTTAATATCCGTTATGATGAGGGCTTGCAAAAAGCTATACAATTGATTAATGAGGGTAAAATTGGCATACCGTATTTTTATAAGTGTTCCTATGTTAATGGAAGTGTTATGACCAATAATAATAAAGTAGGCGCGCTATTAGATATGGGTATTCACAACATATACTTAGCTCAAATGTTCATGGGGAATATCAAGCCTATTGCTAGTGCACTACAAAGATTTGAGTATGCCATCAAAGATAGAGATGATAACGGCTTTGTCTTTTTCCAATCAGACTCAATGATTGGTGGCACACATTTTAGCTTAGTTCGTTGGAAAAATAATTTCAAACTTGAGGTTACGGGCAGTAAGGGTTCTGTGATAGTTGAAAACTTAACAAAATGGGGAACACAAACTACAATCCATCATGAAAGAGTGTATCCATCCGGTGTCCCAAAAGAGGTAAAACATTCTTATAACGGTGATAAAACATGGGAAACAGAATGTCGCGATTTTTTTACTCGTGTAAATAATATTGATATAACAAAGAACAATGAGGCGCTTGATGCGATGAAAATTGCTCAAGTTATTAAAGATACTTCATTAACTTAATAATTACTCTTATGCTTAATATAAATAATTTAATACCAATTAATATTTAAAATGATAATCACAAGAACTCCTTTTAGAATAACGTTAGGCGGTGGCGGAACAGACTTGCCTTCATATTATGAAAAATATGGCGGATATATTTTCAGTTTTGCTCTGAACAAATATATGTTTATCACTGTTAAAAGACCATTCGCCGATCGACTTATAAGATTAAAATATAATATATCTGAAACTGTGGAAAAACTCACAGACCTTAAGCACGATATTGCCCGCGAATGCCTAACAAAACTTAATATTAATGATTCTATTGATGTTGTTTCAATGGCAGATATCCCAGCAGGTAGCGGTTTGGGAAGTTCAAGTAGTTATACTGTTGGTTTGCTTAACGCCCTCCATACTATGAAACGCGAATACATCCCATTGAAAGAATTAGCTGAAGAAGCCTGCGATATAGAAATGAATCGGTTGAATAAACCGATGGGGAAACAAGACCAATACCTTGCTACTTTCGGCGGATTTACAGTTTTAGAAATTTCAAAAAACGGAGATGTAAACGTTAAACGCGCTAATGTTAGGGATTCGACAATTGAAGGTTTAAATCGAAATTTATTGTCATTCTATACCGGGGTACAACGTAAAAACGTTGGAATACTTGCACGTCAAAATTCATCGACCGAAAAAAACGAAAAACAAGTTTTGGAATCTTTACATTACATCAAGGATTCCGGCTACAAGATACTTGAACTTGTTGAAAGTGGTAATATTACAGAACTTGGACATATGTTTGACGAACATTGGAAATATAAAAAACGTCTCGCTAAAGGTGTTTCGAATCCTCATTTTGACGGTATATATCGAACTGCTCGAGAAAATGGTGCACTGGGCGGAAAAATCACTGGTGCCGGTGGTGGTGGATTTTTCTTATTCTATTGTGAGGAAAATCATAGCAAACTGCGAAAAGCAATGAAAGAAGTCGGGTTAAAAGAAATGCGTTATGATTTTGATTATGAAGGTACGAAAGTTCTAGTAAATTTTATGGACTATACTCTTGACAGAAACTAATGTAAAAAACAAAGCAGTCTTTTTTGACCGTGATGGTGTATTAAATCATTTGGTTGAAAGAAATGGGTCGTTTTATTCTCCACAAAAATTTGAAGACTTTCATATTGTTGATGAAGCAAAAGAAGTTGTACATATTATAAATGAAATGG